>Ga0180217_1002202_pt1 | contig 18770 bp, 14 predicted proteins | sample eDN3rd37CBELigOP_FD_128521 | JGI IMG/M metagenome (GOLD analysis project Ga0180217, IMG submission 128521) | Enriched Organic Plus compost microbial communities from Emeryville, California, USA - eDNA 3rd pass 37_C BE-Lig OP (version 2) (version 2) ... | reverse complement strand
TTTTTGAGCTGGCCGAGAATTTCGGTTTCGCCGATCACCATCGAATCGAGTCCGCTGGCGACCCGGAAGAGATGGCCAATGGCCTCCGCGCCTTCAGGCTGGTAGAAAGGGCTTTTCTCCGCGGCAAACGCCGCAAACGAACAGGGATGCCTCTCCAGATCGGCCTGAAGTTGCTTCTGTAGCCGCTTCTGAAGCAGCGCCAGAATCGCCACGGCCGCGCCACACGGGTCCGCGGTGGCGACGTAAAATTCCACCCGGTTGCAGGTGGAAACGATCACCGCCTCGGCAATCCCCGGCGTGGCGAGGAGGCTCGCGGTGACATCCGGCACTTCCGCATCACGCACGGCGAAGCGTTCGCGCACTTCGACACTCGCCGTCCGATGGCTCAGGCCGACACAGAGCACCTGGAGAGCCCCCGGCATCGCCTGGATTCCAGACACACCGAGTCTCCGCGCCTCGCGGAAGGACTCCGGGAGCGAATCAGGTCGGCTTGCGGGTTGGCTCATGAGGCGGCGCGAACGAAAAGCGAAATGGCCCCCAAGCTACGGGAGCCCCGCCGCCTTTGCAACCGGGCGTTTAAGGAACCACTGATTAAAGCAAGCTCTGCCGCAAGCTGGTCATTTTCGTGTCTTTTCGAGCCGCTTTTTCCTCACCTCTCTTCAGAGAGGCTGCGGAAAATCGTCTCAAAAATCCTACGAGACTGCCTGCGCTTTCGTCAGGCTTCATTGAATCAGTAACTCCTCAACGCTTTCTCGGAAACCGAAGCGCCGCCAGCCCAAGACCCGCTCCCAAGGCAGTCAGGGCGAAATGGGTCGGCTCGGGAATCACGGCGGCCAGTTCCAGTTCTTTTGCCTGAGCGGGGCCTCCCCCGGTGGGAGTGACACCCCAGTAAAGTTGAAGGCTTGAGAAGTCGATGGCCGAGGGATCGAATTGCCCCTCGGCGAAAGTGAGGGAGACTTCAAGGTCGATGGAGTCATTGACCCCGTCGTCAAATCTGAAGAGTTTGTAGCTCGGGCCCCACTGAAGATCCCAGCTTTGAACAAAGGAGAGGCTGACGTAGCTCCAACCGCTATTGCTATCGTAATAGGAGTTGGCTTCCTTCAGATAGGCGGTTTCGGGATTATACCCATCGATCAGACCGGTCGTGGTGATCGACATGGCGTTGGCCCAGTTGTTCACCCACGGCGTTCCCGTCGAAGATCCCAGCCAAAGGTATTGGTAACCTGTCGTTGGCGTGCCGTCGACGGTAAGGCTGCCGCTGAGCTTGAAAGAGATGCTGTTGCTCGTCAGCACCAGGTCTTCGATCGTATACTGGGCTTGCGCGGGCGAAGCCGTCAGAGCGAGGGTGCTCAGCGACAGCAAGGAGAGCAAGGACGGCAAGATTGGGGCAATCAGGTTTTTCATAGAGGGGAAGGGGTGGCAGGATTACACCGCTTTCCCACGGATTCAAAAATACGCCATAGCGCGTAGTTTTGCCGACTTCCCCCTGTTGACCTGCCAGCGTCGCGTTGAATCAACGCGCCTGCGTCTTTCCCGGCGAGGCCGGGGCGCACCCGATCTTCTCCAGCAGCCGGTTGATGTTCACATACTCCTCCACCACCGTCTGAATACGGGAGATTTTCTCATGATCGCCCGGCTGGGTCTTGACGGTCATCGAATGGATCGTGCTGGCCACCGAATAGCTGTCGAGCGAACTGGCGATGACCGGGAGCGAAGACTGGGCAATCAAATCGAGCACCGTCGGGTGCGGCAGAAGGTCGCCCGAAAGGACGAGACCGGTGATTTCCCGGTCGCGCAGTTCCGGCGCGGTCGTGGTCGAGAGCGCGGCGAGGATAATGTCCTCACGGTCGCCCGGGGTGATGACGAGCGTGCCGGGGGTGAAGTGCTCCATCACGTTCCGTGAGCTCATCGCGCCGACGATGATCCGCCCGACGCGGCGGCGTGATTCCACGCGGGAGTTGAGGAAGCGCCCGCGCACCTGCTTGCAGATCTGGTTGAGCGTATTGCTGGAGAGGAGCGGCTCCGCCGGGATCGCCCCGAGCAGTTCCAGACCAAGGCGGCGGAACCCGCGCTCGGCAAAGTCGCGCACCTGTTCGAGCTTTTCCGGCAGGATCTTGTTCATTACGACGCCGACGACCTCCACCCCCTCCTTTTCGAAAAGCGCCTGGCTGAGCGCCACCTCGTCAATCGGGCGGCCGATGCCCCCCTTGGTGACGATGAGCACTTTGCTGGAGAGGAGCCGGGCGACGCGGGCATTGGAGAGATCGAAAACCGAACCAACCCCGGCGTGCCCCGTTCCCTCGATGATGCAAAAATCCTTCTCCCACGAAGCCCGGTCGAACGAGTTCTGCAACCGGCGGACGAGGAAGTCGTTGTTGGCGTTGTCGATATAGCGCCGCGTGAAGTTCGGCTCCACGGCGATGGGGCTCATATCCTCGATGGGGGTCTGGACGCGAAAAGTCTGGTCGATGAGCAGCGAATCTTCGTCGATCTGCTTGCCGTCGATCTCCTCGAACCGCTGCCCGACCGGCTTGATGAACCCGATGCGGCCGAAGCGCTTTTTAAGGACGGAAAAAAGGCCGAGCGAGGTGGTCGTCTTCCCGTCGTTCTGCTGCGTGGCTGCGATGAAAATCCGGGGTGTGGTGGTATTCACGGCTGTGCCAAAAAGGCAGGTTTAAACCTCCGGCTCGTCCTGCTGGCCGTTTTCCGGGTAGAGCTTCCGGTACTCGATGGCCTGGAGGCCGACGATGGCCGCGGCGCCGACAATCGTTTCCACGCTCGCGCCGCGCGACAGGTCGGCGCACGGTTTCGAAAGGCCGAGAAGAATCTGCCCGTAGGTTTCCGCCCCCGCCAGGTGCTCCACCAGTTTGACGGCGATATTGCCGGAGTTGAGGTCCGGAAAAATCAGAACGTTCGCCCGGCCCGCGACAAGGCTGCCGGGAGCTTTGACGGTGGCGAGCTCCGGGAGAATCGCGGTGTCGGCCTGGAGTTCGCCGTCGATTTCCATCCCCATTTCGGCCCTCTCGGCTTCCGTCCTCGCCTGCGCTGCGGCGGCGGCGACCTTCTCGGCGGACGGGTGGCGGGAACTTCCCTTGGAGGAAAAACTCAGAAACGCCACGCGCGGGCGCTCTCCCGTCAGTTGGGCAAGGAGCCGGCCTGCCTGCACGCCGATTTGCGCGAGCTGCGGGACGGTCGGCTCCGGAATGACGGCGCAATCGGCAAAAACAAGCAAACCGTTGTGGCCGAAGCTCCGGTTCTCCAGCGACATGAGCATGCAGCTCGAGATGAACGAGACATCCGGCAGCGGCTTGACGAGCTGGAAAAGGGGCCGCAAAAGCGAACCGGCATACCCGCTCACCCCGCCGACGAGCCCGTCGGCCTGGCCGTGCTGGATCATCATCGCCGCGAAGTAATTCGGGTTGTGCAGGAACGCATCGGCCTCGCCGTGCCCGAGATTGCGGTAACGCTGCAACTTCTGGAGCCAGCGGCTGAAAAGGGGGAGGTCGCTGGCGCTGGCGGGATCGATGATCCCGATCCGGGAGAGGCTGACCTTTTCCCGATCCGCGAGTTCCACGATCGCCTCGCGGTTCCCGAGCAGGATCGGCGCTCCGAGCTTGAGCTTCACGAACTCCGCGGCGGCATGAAGAACGCGCGGTTCCGTTCCTTCGGGAAAGACAACGCGCTTGGGGTGGCGCTGGAGCTTCTCGTAGACCGTCTCGATGAATTTCATCAGGGCGGAGTATGCCCAACCGGAGAGAGGGACGGCAATCTTTTCCGGCCTTTTTTGGCGGCGCGCGAAAACAAAAAATTAGGCCTGCGCCGGTGGAGGTTTCATCGTATCAACGGGGCTGCATCATGCGAACGCTGGCCGACTATCACACCCACACCCCGCTCTGCCACCATGCCGAAGGGTGGCCCGTCGACTACGCCCGCGCGGCGGCACGACAGGGGCTTGCGGAATTGGGAATTTCCGACCACAGCCCGATGCCGGAGCCCTTCGACGACTGGCGGATGGCGATCGGCGATCTGCCGCGGTATGTCGATTCCGTGGAAGAGGCTCGCGCGGCATTCCCGGAACTGCCAATCCGCCTTGGCCTTGAGGTCGATTACCTGCCGGGCCATGAAGCGTGGATCGAAAAACTGGCCTGCATGGCACCGTGGGATTACCTGATCGGAAGCGTCCATTATATCGCCCCGGGGTGGGATGTGGATAACCCGAAGTTCCTTTCCCGGTTCGAGGATCGGCCCGTCGCGGAAATCTGGGCGCTTTACCGGGATGCCTATACCCGCTGTATCCGAAGCGGATTGTTCGATTTCGTCGCCCATCCCGACCTGCCGAAAAAGTTCGGGCATCGCCCGGCGGGCGACCTGCGCCCGTACTATGTACCGGTGATCGCCGCGCTGGCTGAAACCGGAACGGCGTTCGAAATCAACACCGCCGGGCTGCGCAAGCCGGTGGGTGAGTGCTACCCAAGCCTCGATTTCCTCAAAATGGCGCGCGAAGCGGACGTGCCACTCCTCATCAACTCGGACGCCCACGCTCCGGGGGAGGTCGGCGCGGGGTTCGAAACCGGCGTCGCCCTCGCGAAGGAGGCCGGGTATACGGAGGTGCTCCGCTTTGCGGGCCGCAAGCGGCGGGCGGTGCCGCTGGAGTAAGCGAATTTACAACGTCGCGCCATTTTCGAATTCCCCTTCCCCATCCGGAGAGATCGGGAACAGATTGGAAACGAGAAAAAGCCGTTTTCCCACCAGGCCCTAATTCATCTGGCTCTGCATCGCCCGGGTAAGGCCTTCGTATATCTGGCTGCGGAATTCGTTATGCTCCTCCACCCTCCGGCGGAAGTAATCGTAGGCGGAACGGCTGTCGAACCGCTGGATGTCGGAGCGAGCGGCGGCACGCAAGGTGCCGATGAATCGGCGCGCTTCGGTTTTTCGGTCAGTGAGGCTCATGGAACGGCCGCGGCTGCTGCTCATCGTCGAGACGAACTGCTCGACAGGACGCCGAAGCTCCGGGGTGGAGTAGCTCAGCGCATTGAAACCGGATTTCGAATTGGCTTCCCTTAAAAGCGCCGCAAAGTCGTCGCTGACCAGCTCGATTTTTTCCACCTGCGATGCCTGGGCGGCGAACCGTTGCCAGTTTACCGGCTCCCACTGGCTGATGAGATCGACCCGGTAGCCGAAACGGCGGATGATCGTTTGCGCCTGCGCCGATTGAGCCTCATAGGTTTCACCGTGCGCGTCACGATTGTTGCGGGCGCGTTCCGTCAGGTAAGTGGCGATGCCGATCACCTTGCCGGAAGCGAGATGAACGATCGGGCTTCCGCTGGACCCCGGTACGAACGGGGCGTCGATTTCGATCCTGTCCGGCCCGATTCCGACGACGCGCCCGATGTCGACCTTCACGACACGGGCTCCCTCCGAGTTGCCCGGCACCGCGACGACGTCGCCGATCCGCACCTGCTGGTCGAACTGATCCATGATTTCAAAACCGCTCTCCGATGGGGCGATTTCGAAACAGGCCACGTCGCGCCCGACGGCGAGCGCGCATGAAGAGGGAGTAATGACGCGGTTGGCCAGCGTGGTCAGCCGAAAGGTGGGATTGCCCGCGAGGACGTGCGTGTTGGTAAGAGCGCAGACCTTCCCCTCGACCACGCCGAGAAAACCGCTGCCGACGGTTTTCGAGCCCTCCACCATCAGCAGCGCGGCCTGGTGCTGGTGGATCAGCTGCGAGATTTCGGGTGAATCCATGGTGGGCAGCGGCTGGTTGCCCCCCCGGGAGCCGGGCGAATTTGAAGGGGAATACGGTGCGGAGGGCGGGTTGCCCGCCGTGGAGGGGGAATTTATCGGCCCGACGCGAATGGACCCATGCGGGTTGGAAGACCGGTTCGATGAAGGCCCGGAGGGCAGGTTTTGGCCGAGTGCAGCCAGCGACCCCGCCTTCTTCTCCGCCGAACCGAGCGATTGGGCGATGGCCCTTAATTCCGCCGCCGCCTGCGTATCGCTGACCTCGCGGGAGGCGTAGAGGTGAATAACCGGCTGGGGACCGTCGGGTACGAGGCTGAGAAACTGGCGGTACTGGCCAGCGGCGTTCTTGGCCGTGATCTCGAAAAGATAAATCTGGCGGGTTTCGCCCTGGAGAACTTCGGAGGAAAACCCCGCGGGGCGGAACCCTTGGGCAAGAATCAAGGTGAGGAATTGGTCGATTTCGCGCCGCCGCTCCCTTTCTCCCATGTGCTCTCCTTCCTGGGTGGCATTGCCGAGGGAATGCTCGGAGCGGATGACCGACAGCGTGGCCTTGCGAGACGGATCGGCGGGAGCCGCCGCAAGAATGAGCCGGGCGCGGGAAAGCTCCTGGATGGAAACTTCCTCGGCACCGTTGTCCACGACGGACCAGGTGTCCGGGAGGATCAGGTTCAGATCGGGTGTGATCGGGTGGAGGGTATCGGCGTGAAGGTAAGCCGGGGAGATTGTCGCCGCCAACAGGGGGCCGCCCGCCACGCAGGCAAGCCGAAGGGAGGCTGATATCCCGATCATTCCATCGAGGGTGCGGTTGCGCTTAAACGGGTTCCAAAAAGTGCTCCAACTCGTGCTCCAAAACATTCTCATGAAGGCTCCTTCCGGGGGGGGGTATCCGCCGACTAAACACGAATCTTTCCGGCATGGCCAGCCCTTGTTCAACCCGGATTCCGAGGTTACCCGCGATTAGCGGGGGCGTCGAAGCGGGTTTGCGGCTTGGACGGGAGCTTATCGCCCCGTTTCTTCCCGGTATTCCTGAATCACCTCGATGAAGAGGTCGCCGAATTCGGCGAGCTTCTTCTCGCCGACGCCGCTGATTTCGCGCATTTCCTCCTCGTCCTCGGGATAATCACGTGCCATCTGGCGGAGCGTATTGTCGCCAAAGATGACGTAGGCGGGAACGCCGCGTTCGTCGGCAATCTCCTTGCGGAGCATCCGCAGCCGCTCGAAGAGGCGCTCGTCGCACTCGATTTCCCCGGCGCGGGTGTCGGCACCGCGTCGGGCCTTCGGCACGACTAGCGGGCGGGTGAGCATGATCGAACGCCGGGCCTTCAGAAAATCGATTCCGTCGCGGGTCAGTTCGAGGGTCGGGTATTCGCCCGACGATTGCCCGAGAAGGCCGAGGCGGATCAGCTCGCGGCCGATGGCGCTCCACTCCTGCCGGGAGGTTCCCTTTCCGATGCCATAGGTGCTCAGGCTGTCGTGGCCCCACCGGCGAACTTTCTCCGTCGAAGCGCCGGTGAGCACCTCGACGATATGATTCAATCCCACCCCAAAACGGCTTGCCTCCGACACCCGGTAGACGCACGAGAGGAGCTTCTGCGCGACGACGGTGCCGTCGTAGGTTTCGCGAGGTTCCAGGCAGTTGTCGCAGCCGCCGCAGCCGTGGCCGTTGGGCGCGGAGGCGACGTAGGTTTCGCCGAAATATTCCAGCAGCTCCGCGCGGCGGCAGGCACTCGTTTCCGCATAGTGGATGATCCTGCGGAGCTGCGCGCGGGCGTTCTGCTGTTCGTCGGGATCGGACATTTCGTCGATGAAATGCGACTGCTTCGCGGCATCGCCGGGGCTGAACAGCAGGAGGCATTCGGCAGGCAGGCCGTCGCGCCCGGCGCGGCCCGTTTCCTGGTAATACCCCTCGATGTTCTTCGGCAGGTCGTAGTGGATGACCCAGCGGACGTTCGGTTTGTTGATTCCCATGCCGAAGGCGATCGTGGCGCAGATGATCCGCACCTCGTCGCGCAGGAACAGCTCCTGGTTCTGTGCCCTCGTGGCGGCGTCGAGCCCCGCGTGGTACGGGCGGGCGCGATACCCCTTGGCGGCGAGCCCCTCGGCCACCCGTTCTGCGGCGGCGCGGGAGGCGCAGTAGACAATACCGCTCTCCTTGTAGCGCGAGCCGACGAACTCCAGCAGTTGCCGCAGCGGCTGGTCTTTCGGGATCACCCGGTAGGTGAGGTTCGGGCGGTTGAAGCTGGCGACGAAGATTTCCGGCTTCCGCAGCCGAAGGGCGCGAACGATGTCGTCGCGCACGCGCTGCGTGGCGGTCGCCGTGAGCGCCATCATCGGCACGTTCGGCAGCAGGTCGCGAAGCTGGGAGAGGAGCCGGTACTCGGGCCGGAAGTCATGGCCCCATTCGGAGATGCAGTGCGCCTCGTCGATGGCGAACGCCGTGACGTGCCACGAGAGGAGGTTCTCCTTCCAGTCGTCGAGCATCAGCCGCTCCGGCGCGACGTAAAGAAGCCGGTACTCGCCCTGGTGCAGCCCGCGCAACCGGGCGCGGGCTTCCTTTGCGCCGAGCGTGGAATTGAGGAAGGTGGCCGGAATGCCCGCCGCGGCGAGTTGGTCCACCTGATCCTTCATCAACGCCACGAGGGGCGAAACCACGATGGTCAACCCTTCGCGGTGAAGCGCGGGGATCTGGAAGCAGAGCGATTTTCCGCCGCCGGTGGGCAAGAGCGCGAAGACATCGCGGCCCGCGAGGGAGGTCTCGATGATTTCGCGCTGGAGGGGCCTGAAGGCGTCGTAGCCGAAGGCCGCCTTGAGGGTTCCCAGAAGTTTGTCCACGGTGCGGGAGAGGGTGCGAGCGAAGGGCGGCCTTGTCAAGAAACGGCGGCCGGGGTCAGGATGCCGTGACGGATCAGCGATACCGCGTGGCGGACGCCTTCGCGAAGGGTTTCGGGGTCTTCGAGGTCGAGCCCCACGGTGTGCGACAGGGTGTGGCGGTTCGAGAAATAGACCATGCAGATGCCGATCAGGTTGATGAGCATGTACCGGCGGTCGATCTCGGGGCGGATTTGCCCGGAGGCGATTCCGTCGTCGATCACCCGCCCGAGTTGCTCCAGGAGCGGCGCTTTGCTGACGGAGGGAGGGAGCGTTTTCAGATGGCGGCCTCCCTGGAGGTTCTCCCAATGCAGCAGGGCGGTGAACTCGGGATTGCTCCGGAGGAATTCGAACCACGCGAGGGTGATCCGCTCCATTGCGGCATCGGCCGAGGGATGATCCTGAAAAATCTGCGCTTCGACACCGGCAAGGCGTTCAAAGACTTCCTCAAGGGCGGCGGCATAGAGCCCGTCCTTGTTCCGGAAGTAGTGGTAGACCATCCGTTTGTTGATGTTCGCCTGCGCGACGATCTCGTCCACGCTTGCCCCGTCGTATCCTTTCCTCGCAAAAAGGCGGACAGCCGTTTGCAGGATTCGTTGGCGCGTTTCCGCCGCCCGGGAGGCGCGGGTGGATGCGCGCGGCGCGGACGCTTCGAGGCGTTTCCCGTGTTTTGGATCGGCGGGCGAAGTCGGCATTCCTGCATCTATAGCCGAGAGGGGCGCTTCTCAAAAGGGGTTTTGGAGCGTTGGGCTTTGGGACACGCCCGGCTTCTGCCAATGCTGAGCGAATGCCGGTTGCCAGCAGGCGCGAGTTGCCGCAAGATGCCGGTCTTTCCCGATATGAGTTCTGAAACGACCGGCGGATCGGCACCCTTAATTGCCGTCACGGGGAGGTGCAGCGCCGATGGCGAGCCTTTCGTCACGGTGCGAAATACCTATCTCAATGCGATCCTGGAGAGCGGCGGAATCCCGGTGGTACTTCCCCATTTTCTGCCGCAGTTGGAGGGAGCGGATCATTCCGGGTGGATAGGCCATCTCGATCGCTTCGATGGGTTGATCCTTAGCGGAGGTGAAGATGTGGACCCTTTGCAGTACGGCGCGGCCCCCCATCCCCGGCTGGGGAAGATCGACGCCCGGCGGGATCGCTTTGAGGTGAGCCTTACGCGGGCATGGCTGGCCAGTGGAAAACCGCTTTTCGGCATCTGCCGGGGGGTGCAAGTGCTTAACGTGGCGGCGGGCGGAACGCTTTTTCAGGACATTCCCTCGGAACTGCCGGGAGCTCTCGATCACAACCCTTCGCCGGATCGCCGAGCCGCTTTGTCCCATGAAGTGGTGGTGGATTCTTGCAGCGATCTTTTTGGGCACCTCGGGCTAATGCAGGGGCAGGCGCAAGGCGGCCCGGCGAGGCTGTTCGTCAATTCGGTGCACCACCAGAGCGTGCGCGAGGTCGCGCCGGGGTTTCGCGCGGTGGCCAGGGCGGACGACGGGGTGATCGAAGCCATCGAGTCGATCGACAAGCCCGATGTCTGGGGCGTGCAGTGGCATCCCGAAGAGTTCACGGGGAGCGGCCCCGAATCGAACTCGAACCATCGTCGGATGTTTCTCCATTTTGTGGAGCGGTGCCGCCGCGCGTCGGGGCGGTGAAGAGTTGGAACGCGGCGGGAAGGCGCTAACGCGGCCTGGAGCGCAATCGCGGGTCGAATTTCCTGCGAAGATTGAGGTGTTCTCCCGAGACCATGAAGACGCCGTCGCCGGTGTAGTGCAGTGTTTTCGGGTACTTCGGGGTGGCGGGCGCATGGGCTTTGACGACTTCGAAGATGAAGAAGTTGTAGCGGCTGACGAGCCGCGCGTCGTACAACCTGCATTCCAGGTTCGCAAAGCACTCCGCGATCATGGGCGCGCCGACTTGCGTCGCGGGCTGCGGCGTCAGGGCGAACGCTTTGAACTTGTCGATTTCCGTTCCCGTGGTGTTGCCGACCCCAACCACGGCGTCGAACTTCGGCGAAGCCGTTTATGCCAAGGAATTGCGCAAGATCGCCGCGAGCAACTTCGGAATTCGGGTTAAAACGGGGAAGTCTTTCTTTCGGTACGGTTTCATCGGGTTGGCTGTCTCGCGTTTGTATGGACGAAGGGCTTCCGGCGCTTCTGCATATCGAGCGCAGGGGTGGTGCCGCGTGTCACGGGCGGCCGATGCGCCGGGCGCGCGAAATCCGCTCGCCCCGGCTTCGGGTTTCGGGTTCAATCCCCGCGTGTCTTCTTTTTCCGTCACGATCCTCGGCAGCGGCAGCGCGGGAAACTGCGCCCTCGTGGAGACGGCTTCGAGCCGTCTGCTGGTCGACGCCGGGTTGAGCGCGCGGCAGATCACCATGCGGCTGGCGGCTCTGGGCGTGACGCCGGACATGCTCGACGGGATCTTGTTGACGCACGAACATTGCGACCATGTGGCCGGGCTGCGGGTGTTCTGCCGGAAACACCCCTTGCCGGTCTACTGCACGCGGCTGACGGCGGAGGTGCTCCGGAAGGAGGAATTGGCCGGGCATGCGGATGTGCGCCAGTTCCAGGCAGGGGCGGAATTCGCGATCAAGGATATCGGCATTCATTCATTTTCAGTGCCGCACGACGCGGTGGACCCGGTCGGCTTTGTCTTCCACCATGCGGAAGCCTCTCTCGGTTTCCTGACTGACCTCGGCCACTGCACGAAGCTGGCCCGCGAGCGGGTGCGGGGAGTGAAGACCCTGGTGATCGAAACGAATTACGACGAGAAATTGCTCCAGAACGACACGCGCCGCCCGTGGGCGGTCAAGCAGCGGATCATGTCGCGCCACGGGCATCTTTCCAATACGGCGGCTGCGGGGGTGCTTACCGAATTGCTCGGCCACGGCTTGAACCGGGCGGTGCTGGGGCATCTGAGCCGCGATTGCAACACCGCCGATCTTGCCGTGGAGACGGTTCGCGCCCAGTTGTCCGCCGCGGGCATGGGCGGGGACGGCGCCTCGGGGGTGGAGGTTTATTGTGCCTCGCAAAGCGAGGTGAGCCCCCGGTTCGAAGTGGCGTAGGCGAGGCCTGGGCGGGCTGGGTGGCCAACCGCTATTCGAGATCGCGGGCGGTTCCGAGCCGGATTCCGCAGAGGTCGATCAGCTCGCGCAACAGGTCGCAGTCAAGCCTTCCCGGTTCAGCCCCCGGGTGAAAATAGATTTCGCTCCACCCTTCGGGGAGGCGGCTGATCCAGGTCTCCATCAGCCGGGTAGTCACTCGGCCCGTATGGCGCAAACCGAAAATACGGCTGGCATGGCGAATGCCGTATTTCGCAAGCCGGGGCTTCGCCGCCCGGCTCAACTGCCGAAAGATGAACGGGAGGGGTGAGCATCCCGGCTCCCGCACCAGCCGGATGGCGCGAAACCCGTGAGCCGCGGCAATCGGCAGGGTAAGTTTCAGGATGACCGGATGCAGATGGAGATGGGTGTGGCCGTCCCAGTAAACCGGCGGCAAAGCGAGCTCGGCGAAGCGGGCGAATTGCGCTTCGATTTCCGCGGCGAGAGCGGGGCGTAACGACGGCTGGAAGGCGTAGCGCAACCCGGCACGCCCGGGGGCGGGAGGCAGCAGCCCTTGGGCGTTGACGAGGGGAGCCGCCGCGGCCACGCCCGAGCCGCGCCCGCAGCAGAGCGAGAGATGCAGGCCGATGACGAGGCGCGGATTGCGGCGGGCGATCCGGAGCGCTTCGTCGACGCCGCGCTCGTTGACCATCAGGCTGGTTTGCGTCAGGATGCCCGCCTGATGCAGCCGCTCCACGGCCTCGTTCACGCGTGAATCGAGCCCGAAGTCGTCACCGGTCAGGATAAGCCCTTTCCGGGATTGCTCATTGGAGGAGTTGGTTGCAACCTGCGTCCCGTTCATGACGTTTTCAACATGGCCATCCTGGTTGGCGGACTCAAGCTCCGGTTCGCCGGGTGGGCTTGCCCTCGCCGCCTCCCTGGCGGTGGTTTTGGCGGTTTTGGCATTGCCGGGGGTGTTTTACTGGATCGTTACAGCGGTCTGGATCGCCCGGCGTTCAGAACGTTCAAGGAGCGGAAACAATGCGGGGAGTGGGCGCGGATGGGAAGAGGATCCAACAATAGCCTTGCCGCCCGTCTGTTTTCTGCGCCCGGTAAAACGCGGCGTGCCGGGGCTTGCCGACAAGGCGCGGCGGCTTTTGCATTCCGCCCGGCCCGGCGACCGGGTGATCTTCGGGGTCGATTCGCAGGAAGATTACGCCATCTGCGAAGCGGCATGCGCGGAAGCGCCGGAAGGGGTCGGGACTGGTGTGGTGCTGTGCGTTCCATCCAAGGAAGGGGCCGAAGCGGGCGCGGCCAGTCCCGTGGAAGCCAGGTCTTTGGAAAGGCGGCCTCGAAACCCGAAAATCGAGAAGCTGATCGTGATGACAGGCGGGGCGGGCACCGATGCGGGTGCGGGGAGCGCAGCAGGGGAATGCTGGGAGCCGGAGCATTGGATTCTTACCGACAGCGAGGCGTTGACTGATCGCGGGTTTATGGACCGTTTGCGCTCCGAATGGGCCGCGATGTCCGCCCGGGGCGAGGCGGCGGCAATCACAGTGGGGTATCGCTTTACCGGCGCGGCGAGTTTTCCGCAGATGTTCGATCAACTGGCGGCACTGCTGACGCTCTGGCCAGGGCTGGTCGCGGCAGAGTGGGGAACCGGCGGCGCTGCCATCCCGAAAACGACGGAAACGGAGGCCGGCACGAAGCCGCGAGTGCGCCGGGATGAACCGGGGGGGCTTGGGTTTGCGCTCGGGGCGTGCATTGCCGTCCGGCGAAGCGATGTGGCGCTCGTGGGCGGCTGGGAGGCATTTGCCGGGAGCCTCGTCGAGGATAACCGGCTGGGGGTCGCCTTGGCCACGGAGGGGCGTGCGACGCGGCTTTCGCGGGAAGTCTTGACGCTCGACTCCGATCCGATCGGGTGGCTTGGCTGGCTGCTCCACCAGCACCGGGTCGCCTTTACCTATCGAGCCTGCAATCCTGCCGGGGCCTTTTCGATGGTGTTCACCCATGGGGTGACGTGGAGCTTGCTTGCCGCGATCGTGGCATTGCCGACGGGTTTCACCGGAGCCGGGTGGGGCTTTTTTGCGGCAGTCGCGTTTCTCAAAATCGCCGTAGCCCGGCAGAATGCCCGTGCGCTTCGATTTTTTGATGAAACGCCGCTCTGGCGCTTTGCCGTTTCGACACTGGCCGTCAGTCTTGCCGAAACGGCGTTTTGGCTCGTCGCCTGGCTGCCGTTGCCGGTGCGGTGGGGAGGGCGATTCTTCCGGGTCGATGCCCGTGGCCGCCTGCTTTCGGCGACTCCGGCCGGGGGCATTGCCACCCCGGCTCCCGCGCCCGCCCTCGCTTCGAGGAACCCGTAGTGCCGACCCCGACCCTCTTTCCCGTCATTTCCGCCCAAACTTCGCTTGCATCCATCCCGGCTTTGCTTTAACACGTCTCTCCATCGGGTGCTTCTGGCTCCCGGGTCCAGCCTTTCGCGGCGGACGCCGGCTTGTCAACGTCACCACCGTCAGGACGACATTAGCGGGTATAGCTTAGTGGTAAAGCTCCAGCCTTCCAAGCTGGCTATGCGGGTTCGATTCCCGCTACCCGCTCCACCTCGGTTCCTAAAGGGTCTGCAGAGGTCTGCAGGGGTCTGCAGGGCCTGCATGCGTTTCCATCAATTTTGTGGATAGGATTGACGCACGTTGTTGATTGTGGGTCTGCACCGACTTTTGTGGGGCAAATCGGCGTTAAGTGATTGGTTTTTAGGTTATTACGTTGATTTTAACCGCAATGGGTGACGCCTCGTAGCCTGTAATTCCTGAAGTTTCCAGAGCATTTTAAATGGAAGTGTAGCCGCAGGAGGCAAACCGGTTCATGGCAGCCCGAGGAGTGACGCTCCGCAGGGCTTTGGTTATTTCGATGGGGTCGGGGTCGGGAAAATAGGCCGGAAGGAAATAACGTCGAGGAGCTTTCGGCTAAGGCCTCTGCACGCTTTGGCATTCTGGTGCTTGTAGTTCATCAAGGCCCGTAGCCGAGTGGTGCGTCAATTCCCCCGCCAGCGCCTTTTCCACCAGCTTTTGTGTCAGGTGGGCTACCAGACCGCTTTTCCCGAGGATCGATTCCTGGCTGTAGCCATGTTTCGACACCCAGTACTTGAGCAACTCTTCCGAGATTTTGTCTTCCTCGTCGTCTTTTCTTCAGGTCATTTTCTCTTATCTCAGGTTGGTGACCCGTACACAAACTTCCGAATAGGCTCGTCTTCCGCCCCCAATACGGGAAATTTTGACCTACGAAACCGCAGCCGATAACCAAAACACATAGTTTCTGGGATCCGTTCTCAGCTAACTAAAACTCGCCCTGTTTTGCCTCCGCTTTTCCCCCGGCTCTAGAAAGCGCAGAAGAATCTGCCATGTCTCACCCCCTCGCTTCAAGGCTTTTTCATTCAAGCACCCATCCCCATAAATAAATGAACAGCAGCAATTTACGCACCACCAAAGCCTGGACGTCAAGAAGCCCACTCCTGATTAGTGTTCTCTCCCTCGATCGGGAAGAGAGGAGCTCCCGGAATCTCTATGCTCATGTTGGGCGCGCTGTCGAACGAGGCAGTCAACTGATCGTGGTGCCTTTTGGCTTTCCTGATTTGCCTGAGGGAAAATCGAGGCCGTTCTTTTCCCGACTCGCGCGCAAGCATCATGTTCATTTGGTTGCCGGATTCGAAACGAAAAAGCAGCGGGTGGCGGCAGTATTTAGCTCGGAAGGGAAGATGCTCGGGACTTATGCGCAAACGCACCGACTTCCCGATGAAGACTTTGAAGCAGGCGACACGTTGGAGCCGATCGTGACGTCCATCGGCAGGCTCGGTTTAAGCATCGGCTCTGATATCTACTTCCCTGAAATTCACTGGAGCCTTGTCCAGCAGGGGGCCGATATTCTGGTGCATCTCGACATCGAGCGCAGCACCAATGGGCATTTTTATCACGTCCTGAGTCCGAAGATCCGCGCTTTTGATATACATCGCCCGCTGCTCATGGCGTCGTCGACCTCACAACTTATCAAACTCGTTCATAACGAAGAGATGGAAATCGCGGGAGTCCCGATGAATGGCTCCGCAATCTTTGATCAAAACGGCGCAGTACTCGCCTCGACCGGCTATTCGCAAGGGATTGCTACGGCAGATCTCCGCCTTTGGCAACATTGCCGCAGCGGAGAACAAAGGGCGAATATGCCCGTATCGAAGGGGCTCGACGTTTGGAAACTCTATTTCAACGACTCTCGCGAAGTCTTCTTCGGGGCGCTGCGCCGTGCCTATTCTCCGAAGCCAAAGCCGATATATCGAAAGCGGAAGATCCGAATTGCGGTTCTCTCGCACGCCTATAGGAATCAACTCGATAAGGAGAATAAGGAGCTGTTTCGCCTGTTGAAAGAAGCCTGCGACCAGAAGCCAGACATCATCGTCGCCACGGAAATGGAGAAAGGATGCCGACCCGACGACCGTAAAATTCAGAACGCCCTCAACCGGATGGCGAAAATGGCCAGTCAGGCAGGTTCGTATCTTCTCGTTGGCGGGATTCGCTGCAACAAGCCTGAATCGCGGGACCATCGATCAAGTCATGGTTGGCTTTGGGACCGGAGCGGGAAGCGCGTCTTCGAATCAGCGATTATGCTCTACGGAAAGGGTTGCGGACAGGGATGCTATGACACCGACTTCGGCAGGATCGGGGTGCGCCTTTGCGGCGATGTCTATGCTCCTGAGCTCGATCGACTGTTTGCAATGGAGGATGCCGATATTGTGTTCAACCCGAGCATGTCGTGGGGGGCCAGCGGGCTGATCAATACGGAATTAAATCAAGTCCGCGCCATGGACAACGGGCATTTCGTGGTCAGCGCGCACCTCTCCTTCTCCGATGCGGGGCAACGGAGCCATGTCATCGACCCGACGGGAGCGGTCGTTGCCGCTTCCGCTTATTATACAAATGCCGTTCTAATAGCAGATGTGGATCTCGACAGCAAACGCGGCCTCTTCATCAAAGAGGGATCTCGCGAAACGAGCGGAGACACCTACCTTGCCGATTACCGCTCAACGACGACGCACCGCCTTCTTTCCCGACATGAATTACTGCGCCTTAGAAGGCCTGAACTTTACGCTATGATCGATAAGGATCACCCGGCTCACCCTTTCACCACGCACGACCGAGGCGACGGGTGTCGTCTGTGATCGACCGGAAGAACGTCGCGTAACGATTCACGCACGCGTTGCGCACAACCTGTTTTTACCCGCAATGGGCGATAACTCGTCGCCTGTAATTTTTGGAAGTTCCTAAAGCCATAGGCCGGTCTTTAAAGCAGCTTAAAGCCGCTTCATTTTACGGTGAAAACCTTCGGTGTCTTCATGCTCTCAAAATCACTGTTTGAAAGGCGCTCGATAAAGTCGAGGAGCTTCGGGTAAGACCTCTGCACGACATTTGAAGGCATTGATCGCGCGAGCAACGCCGCGGATTCAGAAAATCACACCGGACTTATTTAAGGCATTGATCTGACAGGACACCAGAATGGATGAACTATGCACCGCCGCCCGGTCCCGCCCAGGTCGACCGCTCCGGCGGCTTCCTCCGTCGCAGGACGCGGAGCCAGTTATTCCACGTCTTGCGGAACTTGTCCCTTGGGCTGAGATAACGGGTCACGAGCCGGTTCTGCCCGACGATCTGCCGGAGCACCCCGGCGACTGAAAAATCGTTCGTGCCGAGCACTGTGTATGCGGTGCCGACCGCCGCCTCGTGATGCGCGTCGCTCCCCGCAGTCATGGGAAGGCCGCGCCCGGCGGCGTAGACGCGGGCGCGGTCGTTGCACCCCTTGAATGGCGTGGCGGCGTTGAAGACTTCCAGCGCGTCGATCTCCAGCGTCTCGAGCACCGCCTCGCGAATGCCCGCGCGGAGGTAATCGTACGGGTGGGCGGGAATGGCCAGTCCGCCGTGGGCATGGATCACCCTGCACACTTCGCGCGCAGGCGCGCCCTTGAGCTTCGGCGCGTCCGGAAGCGTCGTTCCGAGGCAGAGCAGATGCCCCTCCCCTGTGCTGACCTCCACCCCGGGGATGACCAGGAACCCGTCCACCGGCAGCCCGTCGGGCCGGAGATATCCCCTGGCGGCCAGGAAGTCGACGGCTTCGCACGTGTTGTGGTCCGTCAGCGCGAGGCCATGCAGCCCCTTCGCGCGGGCGGCGGCAATCATCTCCTCAGGGCTGCTCACCCCGTCAGGCGAGAAGAAAGTGTGCGAATGAAGATCAATCCGCAGTCCTTCCCCGGCAGGAACGGTGGCTGAAGTGTCGGAAGGCTCGGCAGGCATGGTGGGCAGGGATGAACGTACCGGCTTTGGCCCGGAACCGCAACCACCGCGGAGGGGTTGGAATTTTACCCCGGATCATGCTCTATTTCCAGCCAGCATGAATTTTTCACCGATCGGCTTCAAAGAATGGGCGCTTGTCTGCCAGATGCTGGAGCGGGGCGGGCAGAGCATCATCCTCCGGAAGGGAGGCATCGCGGAAGGGCGCGACGGCTTCCGCTTCAAGCATGACGCCTTTTTCCTTTTTCCGACGCTGTTCCACGAACAGGTCGCCCGCACGAGGCTTCCCCCGGAAACGCCGCTGCCGGAGCTCGATCCCGGCGAGGTCACCCTGCGGCTCTACGCACGGGTGGAATGGACGGAAGCACTGACCGACTGGGAAGCAGCCCGACGGCTGGCCCCGCATCACATCTGGAGCGAGGAGAGCGTCTCGGAACGCTTCCACTACACCGGCAAGGGCGCGGCGAATACGGGAGGAGTGCCGGGTGTCCACGTGGCATTCCTGCGCGTTTACCGGCTGGCGCAGCCCTGGAGTTTCCCCAATGCGCCGAAATACGGCGGCTGCCGCTCGTGGATCGACCTGCCGGAGGTCCCCCCAGGCCTGAGCGCCACGCCCGTCCTTTCCGACGCCGCCCACTCCGAGCGCGCCAACGCGATTCGCGCCGCGATTTCAGGTTCCTAGCCCGGACATTTCATCGGTAGCAGGGCGGGCGTGAGATTGCCTGAAGAAAAGAGAAAATGGAACGAAAGAATGGCGAAAGGGGATGTAATTGGAGATTCTAAAGGATCGAGGGCAAAGT
>Ga0180217_1002201_pt1 | contig 18780 bp, 17 predicted proteins | sample eDN3rd37CBELigOP_FD_128521 | JGI IMG/M metagenome (GOLD analysis project Ga0180217, IMG submission 128521) | Enriched Organic Plus compost microbial communities from Emeryville, California, USA - eDNA 3rd pass 37_C BE-Lig OP (version 2) (version 2) ... | reverse complement strand
GCGCTCGGCGCGCTCCTGCCGGCGGTCGATGACGCTGGCGAGGATAGTTTCCAGTCGCTTGGGCCGGAGCAATCGATCCCCGATGTGATCGGCCACAAGATTGTCCAGCTTGTCCATCGGGATGGTGCGGCCCTTGCAGCCGGTCTTGCCTTGCCGTGCCTTGGTCGAGCAGGTGTAGTAGCGATATGTGCCCCCGCGCTGCCTCTGCCGGTGCGGAGCGTCATCGCACCCCCGCATTTGGCGCAGAAGCAAATGCCGGTCAGCAGCGTGGGGCCGCTGTGCTCGCCGATGTAGGTGGTGCGGGTCAGGATGGCGTAGATTTGCGCCAGCCCCCAACGTCCACCGTCATGGGTGAAGAAACGGCGCTCGTTGAGATAAGTGGCGATGGCCTTGGCTCCCATCGTACCAGACGTGCCGTCACCTTCAAGAAACAGGCGATAGATCAGCCGCACCGTGTCGGTGCTTAGCGGGTTGATCTCCAGCTTCTTCTTGATCTTCGATCCGCGCTGCTCGGCGGCGACGATGCGATAGCCGATAGGCGGTCGCGCGCCGTTCCAGAAGCGGCAGTCTTGACCGCATATTCGAGTTGATCGACGCCGACCGATACCCGTTTGACAAAGAGGCGTCCGGCCCGGACGCCTCGCGTGTTGCGCTCGAACAGGAGGATGCCAAGGTCTTCTTCAAGCGCTTTGATCCTTGCGCTGACGCTTGACTGGCTGATGCCGAGCCCCGCGCGGCGCGGTGGAAGCTCAAATATTCGGCGACGGCGAGAGTCTGGATCAGCGATGCCATGGGGATGCGGCCGCCGAGTAGTTGAGACGGTCGATCCGGTTGCGCATCTTTCAGACGCCACTGTCGCATGGCGATTGGCTATCTTCTGGTTGCCACGCCTGCGGCGAATATCCCCAGCAGGGTCAGGAGCGCGATGCCGAGCGTAACGTAGCGTGCGGAATCCACCGCAGAATCCCCGCCTGCCGCCATGAGGGTTCCGGCGAGCGCGGACGTGATCGAGAAGGAGATAAGCTGCGTGATGGTGATAGCCGCCGCCGCCTTGCTCCCCTCGGCGGGGTCGTGGGTACTGCTCATCGCGGCCACACCCAGCAGCGGCCATGCCAGTCCGATGCCGGCGCCAGCAAATGCGAGGACGGCCGCCCAAATCAGCACCATCGCGATATCGGCACCGGAGACTTGTAGAAGACCATAAGCGATCAACCCGGCCGTTAGCAGCAGCGGGCCGAGACGGATGGCGCGGCGGCGGCCGCCCTCACTCTTGACCGACACAACGAAAAGCTGCGCGATGACCCATGCCAGCGACAGGACCGCTCCGAGGAAACCGGCGATCAGAGGGGAGAGGCCCGCCAGTTGCTGGCCGAACAGCGGAATGAAGTTCTCCACCATCACGCCCGCGCTCAAGGCAGCGACCGTCAGGTAGACCCATTTCAGGGAGTTGCCGCACCGATAAGTGATGTGCGGAAGGATGGTCTCTTTTGCCCGCCGCTCCACGACGACAAACAGCCAGAGCAGCACGAGGCCGATTCCGACCATAGCCAGCGTGGGCCAGCCTATCGGCACGATGGCGCTGAGGCTGATAGCGATGGTCGCAAGGACAAGCGGTATGAGAGAGGCGACAGGAACGGGCGAGCGGTGCCCCGAGCCTGCCATGCGTCCAAATGCACGCTGCGCGATGATTCCGAACAGCAGCGAAACCACAGCCAGCGCACCGTAGGACCAGCGCCAGAGGCCGAGTTCTGCGAACACGCCGCCAAGCGCCGGTCCAAACAGCGTCCCCAAGCCCCACATGGCCGACACGACGCCGGTTGCCCGCGCCCAATGGCGTTCGGGGAGTGCGGCGCGGATCACCGCATAGCCAAGCCCTGCCAGCAAACCGCCGCCAAGTCCTTGCACGACGCGACCGACGATCAGCAGTTCCATCGTTGGGCTGGCGGCATTGGCTGCTGCGCCGAGCGCGAAGACGACGAACGCCGCGACATAGGCAAGCGCCGGCCCCTTCCAGTCGAGGATACGGCTGACGAACAGCGAGGCCACGATTGCCGAGATGACGAAGGCTGTCGTCACCCACGCATAATATTGTTGCCCGCCGATATCCGCGACGATGGAGGGCATCAGCGCGGCGGTGAAATAGAGGTTCATCGCATAGAGCAGGACGCCGCTTGCCATGACCAGGACGACGGCGAGATGACGGCCGGACAGAAGATCGGACCATCCGTCCGGATGCGCCGCAGGCGCGTTTGCGGGAGCAGCCGGACCGGCCGGAGTTGGTGAGCTATTCATCGGGGATTCTCCGAACGGGGGAGTTCAGTTGGCTGCGCGCCGCACGGCCAAGGACAGGCCGAGCACGATGAGCGAAACGAGCAGGACAATGCTGGGAGCGACCGCGTGGTCGTAATCGGCGTTCAGCAGTGTTGTCAGGGAAGCGGCGGCCATCACCATCGCGCCGAGGCCGGCTCCATAAGGCCGCGAACCAGCGCGGATGAGCAACAGCGCGGCCGCCAACTCCAGAATGGCGGTGATGTAGTGGAACCAGTCGGGGTAGCCCCAGGCCGTATAGGCCGCGGCGTTTTCCTCCGAGATGAAGGCATTGCCGTAAGCGCCGAACAGGAAGAACGCTGCCAGAAGCCAAGCCAGGGTTGTCGATATGATGGGAAGGAATTTGTTCATGTTGCCTCGCTGGATCGACGCCCGTCTTTGCTCCGCCCTGACAGTGGACGGATGAGCAAATCCGCCATAGATTGAGCACTCAATCTAGTTATTTCGGCAACAACGTCAAGATAGATAGAGCGATCATTCTACGAAATGGAGGCTACATGGCGCGCAAGGTCGTTCCCGAGCAACACGAAGGCAAACGACAGGAGATCTTGGCGGCGGCGCACCGCTGCTTCCTGCGCCATGGGCTGCAAGGCGCGTCGATCTCCATGATCTGCAAGGAAGCGGGGATGAGTCCGGGGCATCTCTATCACTACTTTCCGAGCAAGGACGCCATCGTCGAACAGATTGCCGACGACTATCTGACGACGCTGCATGCCCACTTCAACGCCCATGCTGAAGACGAGCCGACGGCGACAGTATTGCTCTCCGAACTCTGGAGCATGAACGGATGGGACGATCTGGCTCACTGCCGCATCACGTTCGAGCTGCTTGCAGAGGCAGGCAGAAACGAGAACATCCGCAAGATTATGATCGACAACACCGATAGCGTTCGGCAACTGCTATCGGAGACCTTGAAGGCGGGCCAGGCACGTGGCGACGTCGATGCGGGTTTCGATCCCGATCAGACCAGCGCCGTGCTTGTGTCCATCCTCTACGCAGCGCCCATGCTCCCGCTGATCGCGACTGATGTTGACTTCGATGAGAGCCGCAATCTGATCGCAACGCTGATCAAGCGGTTCTTACTGCCCCCCGAATGAGGCATCGCGCGGTAGGCCGATCGCTCTTTGCGTTTCCAACTGCCACGAAACCGATCCGTCCTGCACGATGCCCATGTCCTCGCCGTCGAGTCGGTGCTTGATACAGGATAGCGTGAGGCCGTCGGGCGATCCTCTTGACCCGCGCGAAAAGCTCTTGGCCTTTGCCAGCCTTCGGCGTGTCGGATCGGCTTCGGACGGAAGCGGTTTTTGTCGTAGGCGCTCATGAGCGTACTCCCACAACCGTCGGAAAACGGCCTATCTGCGCCTATGGTGCCGCTCGAAATTCCGCAAAGCTAAGGCTTTGCGCGAAATCGCGGCACGCGGCCCCTCAAAACCGGTTCTGGAACTGGTCGCCTAACCAGTGTGCAGATAAATAATTTCCAGAAGCGGCCCGAGATGATGCCGTCTTCTTTAATCTTGCAGTGTCGATGAAGAGAAATGTCGCTGTCGGGTCCTTCCCTTCTGGAGGTCCTCCACGCCCTCTTCATGCCTTGCGAAACTCGTTCATGCATTGCAATTGTGTGTGTCAGCACGAACAACTGTCCTGCGCCGTTCAATCGACCACGCACCAGCGCGCATGCATAATTCAGCGCCTTTGTGTCGAGGCTGGAGACGGGATCATCGACGACCACGATCATATCCTTTAGCTTGCGCCCTTCAGCTTCGATCGAAGAGAGGAAATAGGAAATTGCGATCGCCGTCTTTTCTCCCTCGCTAGGTACGCCATGAATGGATTTGCCATGACGTCGGAGTTGGTAGCCTTGTTCCGCAGGGGTGGATCTTAGCTCATTATGGCCGAGATAGGAGGCAATCAGCAGGCAAGCCTTTCGGCCGCCAGCGAGGAACTCAGGCGGCTAACTACTGAAGTGCTTTCTACTTCTGAATTTGAGTGAGTTGGCTCAAAAGCGCGCGGCGAACCTCCGCGAGGAGGCTGCGCTGTGGGATATTCTTGCGCGAGATCTGAAGCGCGAAGCGAAACGTATCGAAGAGGACATGCCCAGAAGAACCTTCGTTCGTCCGCCGACCGCCGTGGTCGAAAACAAGGCTGAGGACGACAAAGAGAAACTCTATGTACGGATTTCCGAACCGGCGCGCATGATGGGGATAGGCAAAAGCACGCTCTATGTGAAAATCAACGAATCACGCATCCGCGTCCGGAAGGCCGGACGAAAAACGTTAATCGCCATCGCCGACATTCATGAATGGTTCGAGCGCCTGCCGGAAGGTGTAGGCGACTTCTAAGAATATTCGCGCGCGTCACTGACGCCACCGGGCTCTATTCCGCGTTGCTGACCGATCCAAGCCGTCGCCGCGAAGAGGCGGAACGTTTGTCTCGTCCATTCGGTGACGATCCCTTGCGCAAGGCAATATTGTGCTACTCGCCGAAGGCACTCGGCGTCGCTATCACTGCCCTCGGTCGGCGTGCCTCTAAGCAGCACTAAAACTCGTCGAAATCTGCACCGATGTCTGAGAGGTTTGCAGGCGTCAAGAAACGCTTGCATCAGGGAGCATCCGTTGGATTGCAGAAGACATGCGTGAACATCCAGTTTTTACGCGTTCTAGGCGGCGAAGAATATGAAACTGTCGCGATCTCGGGGAGCGCGAGGCAAGCATAATTGTAACTCGCGCCGGCGCAGAGTTTGCCTTGCACTTTCGAACCTGGTTAGAACGCGCAATCAGCTTGCTCTCGATCTTTGACGTCGATGCAAGCTGCGATCCTGAGTCTCAACCCGTGAATGCGGGTAGAGACAGCTCAAGCGTACTATCCTTCACGGAAGTTTACGATCTTAAGCTCTTCCGCGCCCGGCCCACTGCCGGCCGATCCGGTATTTTCTTGGATGCCGAAAGGGTGACAGCTCGCATTTGGATGACAGTCCCATTCATTCATGATGTCGGACAGAAAACCCCGAATTCTCGCGTCGGGCTCATCGACCATCCTCGCGTAGGTTGAGAGGCACTGCTCGTAGGTGGCCGGATCCGAATAGGTCGGAATCAGATGCGGGTGGTCCAGAAGGCGCGGCAGGATTGATTCCCACGCCGTGAGCGCGTCGCGCTTGGTTCGCTCCGGGCTGGATGCCTGATGCAGCCACGCCATAAAACGTTACAGCGGTTCGCCGAGCGTGGCGTTTTCATGGACGAAGTCGTCGAGACGTTCCTGTATGCGTTGAGGCCAAAAGCTGATGATCTGGAACTCGCTCTCGACGATCCAGCGCCGCAGCGCACCTTGCAGCTCCGCCGTGAAATATCCACAACCGAACAGCTCCCGTTTGGCGAAGAACAGGTCAGTGGACGCCATGATCATGAAGCCGTAAAGGTTGCTCGGCGAGATTCTGGGAAAATCGATGCGCATCATGCGAGAGCCAAATGGTCAAACCTTTTGTGAAGTGACACCATCGGGAAGCAGAATGCTTGCACTCCTTCAAGGCTGGAGCCAGGAAAATCGCCGGTACCGGTAGAGGCCGGTGCCGGGCAGCCCAATGCCCCAGATTGCGATATTGGAAAAGTCAGAATTGACAGGCACCGCTTCCCGCTTAAAGTTTCGGATCGAACTCTCGCCCTGCGCGTCTGATCGCAGGCAGGTGCCATTTTCTTTGCAATCGGTCTGAACCGTCAAGTCACGACGGGGCACGAACCAGGATCACAAAGCGGTACTGAGGAGAGAGCTATGAAGCGAGTGTTGATTCTTATACTTTCGCTCTTCGCAGTCGTTGCTGTGTCGACTCCTTTGGATGCTCAGGTGCGAGACCATCGTAATGGGGTTAAAGATAATCCCCGGCCTGGATCGGTTCCCCAGTCCCCGAGACTCGACCGAGCACACGGCGGCGTAATCGTCACCGGCGCGCCTCGGGAGCGCGGACACGAACGCAGGCGCGGGCAAAGTCGAAAACGGGGCCGTTGATCTCCCTTTAATTGCTTGAGACGAAATGAATTCCGAGTGTGTGAACGAAGCAATCGGAAATCTGTATGATTGCATAGCCGCCCCGGAACGCTGGCAGGCAGCGCTGTCCGGCATTGCGGAATTGACAGACAGCGAAATCATCACTCTGGCGGTTCTTGACGTTTCGTCCCGTCAGGCGAGGTTCTCGTGTGCCCATGGCGAACCTCATATGCTCGAGCCGCTGCTCCATACCTATTCGGCGCTCATGCCGTTTTACCATGTGCTGAACCAGTTCGAGGTGGATGAACCGCTCAATTTTGAGGAGTTCTGCGCGTTGCATGGCCCGGATGGAATGGAGGTCTGGCACGACAGCCGCATTCAACGGGAGTGGTTCGAGCCAAACCACTTGCGGGTGGGGGCGAATCTCCTTGTCATGAAGCGCGAGCGTACCATCGGGGCCTTCAACACCATCACGGCGTCCGACCGACCTCTCGGAATGGGCGCTATGGGTCTGGTGAGGGATTTGGCGCCGCACATCCGCCGAGCGGTCACCATCGGCGATCTGTTTGAAAAAGAGCGCCGCAGAGCAGACATGTTTGAGCGGATTCTCGAGAGTCTCGTGCATCCCGTGATTATCGTGACAGAGGACATGGCTATCCTTTACGCCAATCCGTCCGCTGAGCCGATGCTTCGGGACGGTCATGCGATCCGGCAAGTGTCTGGAAAATTGGTGTCGAGCTACGCATTGGCGGAAGATGCCATTGTCCATGCCGTCAAGACCGGTCACCAGGATGAGGTACTTCTCGGTCCAATCGGGATTGATATTCCCTTGGTGCGCAATGAGCGGCCCAGCGTCGCGCATGTGTTGCCGCTTTCCCGCCGGCAGTCGACATTCGCGCTATCGACGTCGGCTGCCGCTGCCATCTTCATTGCTGCTCCTGGCGGAGATATCATGCCGGCCATCGACGCGGTGGCTGCGCTGTTCGGACTCACGTCGGCCGAAAAGCGCGTGGCCGCGCTTGTCAGTGACGGCAAGACGCGTGGAGACATAGCGCAGCAACACGGCGTCTCTGAACATACAGTCAAGGCGCAGCTTTCCGCCATTTACGACAAGACCAACACCAAGGATCAGCGGGGTCTTCAACTCCTCATTCGCGAACTGACGCCGCCGGTGCGGCGAGAGCCGTCATAGCCCGCGCGGCTGATGTGCGGAGCGGCCGAAGCAATTAGCATTTTCCGCCATATTGGCCGCGGACTGGTCCATCTTGGCGGAAGAGATCGCGATGAGGTCGATTGCTGTGCTTGTGGCGCCTTTTGTTGTCTTAAGTGCGTGCCTTCTGGGAGGCGAGGCTTTGGCAAAGCCAAAAAAGCCCGTATCGATGGGCTGTACGGCTGCGCAGCTTCAGACACCGGACGCAAATGCCTGCATAGACAAAATGAACGAGGATGTCCGCAAGGGTCGTCCCTATGTGCATTTTGTAATGTGCGACGAGACGGGTGCATATTGCTGCCAGGGAGACAGCAAGCGAACGTTTGGTTGCAAGTCTATCCGAGCCAGACTTCCGGGAGGAGCCGTGAGGCCCGGATCAGGCGGGTTACCTGCGAAACGATAGGGTCAGATCACCCACCGACAGGATTCCGAAGTGGAAACGCCTGTTCGGGTGATAGCCGCAATTCCGTCTATCTCCTTGTTCTGTGGATTGTTTTTCCGGAGTCTGCGGGATTTGGAAGGTGGACATAGCCCGTACGGGCGATGTGACAGGCCAGTGAAGCGGATAACCCGTCCTTCAGCGCAACATGAGAGTCGCTGGGGGGTCCAGTGCATAACGCATCATGCCTACTGTCTGATAGGGGCGGAAGAACCAGTCCAAGCAGATGGCGCAATGGCAGAGCGTCTCTCGATGGAGTTCTGTTTTTCTCGACAGCCTTGGCCGGCCTTCTCTTTGTCCTCACGATGGCGATTCCCGCCCAGGCCCAAGCCATTATCGAAGGCGGGACAGTCATCGTTCCCAGTGGTCCCACCCCGTCCCCGTGGAATGTTGGCGGGACGCTGATCGTTGGGAACGCCGACACGGGCACGCTCATCGTCCAGAACGATGGCGACGTGAGCAGCGACCAAGCCATCATCGGCAATAGTGCCGGTTCGAGAGGGGAGGTCGCCGTCACCGGGACAGGGTCGACGTGGACGACGAATGGCAATCAATTGACTGTCGGTAGCGGCGGCGTGGGCCAGCTCAGCATTCTTGGCGGTGGCGTGGTCAGCAGCTCTCAAGGCAGCCTCGGAACCTTGGGCAACTCCGAAGGCAAGGTGATCGTCCAGGACGCGGGATCTCAATGGGCCAATACCGGAGAGCTGCTCATTGCGGTCAGAGGAAGCGGCTCAGTCGCTGTTGCTGACGGAGGCAGTGTTTCCAGCGTCGGTGGATCTATCGGTCATCTGGCTGGATCCGTGGGGGCTATCACGGTGACGGGGCCCGGATCGGTGTGGATGAATTCCGACAGAGTGTTCGTCGGCAATTTCGGCAATGGATCGCTTGAAATTTCAGAAAGCGGAACCGTGAGCAATGCCGCCGGCTATATCGGCAATCAAGCTGATTCCATCGGCACCGTCACTGTCACTGGATTGGGCAGCTCTTGGAATAATGGCGAACTCAATGTTGGCCGTTCGGGCGCTGGAACCCTGACGATTGTGAATAGCGGGTCGGTGTCCAGTTCGACTGGAATCATCGGCACCAACGCTGGATCCAGCGGTGCTGTAGCGGTGGATGGAAGCGGTTCGACCTGGACCAATGCCTTCAATCTTTTGGTCGGTAGCGGGGGCGCCGGCACACTCGATATCCGCAACGGCGGCGTCGTTACCAACAATTCGGGTTATGTCGGCGCCCAGATCGGTTCGAGCGGTACAGTTACAGTGGATGGCGTGGGCTCCCAATGGTCGAATGCCGGCAGCCTCACCATAGGAAACTTCGGCACAGGTGCGCTGACCATTGCAAACGGCGGCATTGTCTCGGCGGACTCGGGTCTGTCGCTCGGCCTTAATGGCGGCCAAGGCACCGTTAATATCGGCGCCGCCGCCGGAAATGGCCCGGTGGCAGCCGGTATGCTGAGCGCGCCGAGCGTCGGGCTCGACGCGGCCAGCTCGTCTCTGGTGTTCAACCATACCGATACGAATTATCTATTTGCGCCGACCCTCCTCGGCAGCGGCACCGTCCGCCACCTCGCCGGCACGACAACGCCACCGGCAACAGTAATACGTTTAGTGGCTCCACGGCTGTCACCGGTGGCACTCTTGTCGTTGAAGGCGCGTTAGGCTTGTCGACGGTCACGGTTTCCGACCGCGGAACGCTCGCAGGCAGCGGCAGCATCGGCGCGCTGGTGTCTGATCCAGGCGGAACAGTCGCTCCAGGGCCGAAATCCGGCATCGGCACGCTCCATGTTGCGGGCGCTGCCACCTTCCATGCCGGCTCGATCTATCAGGTCCAGATCAATCCCGGCGGCCAGGCCGATCTGATCGACGTAGCCGGCGCGGCGATGCTCAACGGCGGCGCCGTTTCTGTGCGGGCTGCTGCGGGAGGCTTCGCGTTCGGCACCCGCTATACGATCCTGACGGCGCAGGGGGGAGTCACAGGTCGGTTCGACGGCGCGGCAGGGCCAAGCCAGATGCCCTTTCTCGACTTCGAGTTGGTCTATGATCCAGCCCATGTCTATCTCGACGTGGCACGCAGCACTGTCACTTTTGCCAGCGTCGGCGCGACGCGAAACCAGACAGCCACGGGCGGTGGCGCCGACCACCTGCCTGTCGATCATGCGGTGGTCGCGGCTCTGATGCAGTTGGACGTTCCGCAAGCGCGCCGCGCCTTCGATCAGCTCTCCGGCGAAATCCATGGGTCGACGAAGACCACGCTGATCGGGGACAGCCGCATCATCCGCAATGCCGTCTATGACCGGATCAGGGCCGCGTTCAGCGACGCGGGCGCAACACTCAGCCCGGTGCTTGCCTATGGACCGGAGGAAAGACCCATGGCGGTCGCGGCCACCCATGCGGGTCCTGTATTCTGGGCCAATGGCTTCGGCGCCTGGGGGTCAACTGAGAGCGACGGAAACGCCGCCTCTTTCGATCGTGATATTGGCGGCATGCTGATGGGCGTTGACGCCGCATTCGGCGACTGGCGGGCCGGCATCCTTGGTGGCTATAGCCATTCAACGTTCAAGATACATGAGCGCGCCTCCTCGGGAACCAGCGACAATTACCATCTTGGCCTCTATGGAGGAACGAACTGGGCGGGCCTCGCCGTCCGCACTGGCGTGGCCTATACATGGCACAATATCGAGACGAGCCGTGGCGTCGTCTTTCCCGGTTTCGCTGAAAGACTGCGCGCGGACTACGCGGCGGGTGCCTTTCAGGCCTTTGGGGAACTGGCTCATGGATTCGGGGTTGGCTCCGCGCGCCTCGAACCCTTCGCCAATGTCGCTTACGTCAACTTGCGCACCGCCGGTTTCAACGAGAAGGGCGGCAATGCCGCGCTCTCAGGCTTGGATGGCAGCACGGATGTGACCTACACCACGCTGGGTCTGCGCGGTGAGCATGCGGTGACGTTTGGCCCGATGAATGGGAGGCTCAAGGCCATGATTGGCTGGCGGCATGCCTTCGGGGATACGATCCCCGAAAGCACGCACGCCTTCTCCGTCGGTAGCGGCTTTACGATCGCCGGTGCGCCGATCGCCAAGAACACGGCCGCCATTGAGGCTGGTGTTGAACTTATCGCCACTTCAGATGCGACATTCGGCCTGTCCTATCAGGGTCAGATCGCTTCCAGCGCGCAGGATCACGGTTTCAAAGCCAACTTCGCTGCGCGATTCTAGATGCGCAGACGGCCCGCGGCCACGCAAGGCTAGCCTCAAGCGCCTTCGCTAGGTGTTTTGCGCTGTCTCTATGCCGACGCATATATAGGTCCAGCGCGTCGGTGAAGGACGCTGGATCTGTCCACGGCTTACCGTCATCCTCCGGAACGGAGACAACGGGTTTGGCACGAGGGCCACGTTTGCGCGGTGGTGGCGCGGGTTTTTCATCCGCGCTTCCCTTCCGGTGCAGAGCGTCATCACGCCCCAGCGCTTAGCGCAGAAGCAAATGCCGGTCAGCAGCGTTGGGGCCGCTGGAGACGCGCGCCGGCGTCACGATGGGATTGCGGGATTTGAGGCGGGCTTGCACCGCGTCGAACGTCTCGCGGTCGATCAGCGGCGGCACCGCCATGATTGCGACCTCGCTCTCCGGCTTCTTCTCTCGGCCCTTGTGCGACCGCGTGTTGAACCTGTGCCGCCGATTAGGTGTTGTACGGACAAGGATCAGCCCGGGGTATGGTCAATCTGATCAGCAAAAAAGCCGCTTGCAAGCCCGCTTCATGAAGTCGATGTCCGGCATGGAAGTTTCAATCGGCGACAAACACAGTTTGATTTTCTCTGGGTCGGTAGATGCAGAAGGGGAACTTCTATACCGCCTCGTGGGACTAGCGCGAGATAGCGGCACTTCGCCTCGGGCATCAGGAGCCCGAGTCTAGACCGGGAACGGCAACGGGACGAAATTCGGAAACCCGGCTGTCCTTCGTTGTCAGCACGAAGCCGCCATCGTCGCCGCGTGCCTCCTCGATAAAACAATGAGTGGCGTCGGCATGCACGGACTTGAAGCAAAGCTGCTGTCCGTCGCGCTTCCATTTGCCTTCGTCGATTGGCTTCGGCTTGTTGTCGGCCATGTCGAAATAATCACCCTCTTTCTTGAAGACCATGCGGGTGACGGTGCCGTCGGGTTGGGTGACCTGGTATATGCCCGGTCGCATCACGCCTTTGCCGGTGCTTTCACCATACGGCTCGCCGCAGCCGGCAAGGGCAGCGACGGCGGCAACGCAAACAAATCTCTTCATCGTGATCTGCCTGTGAGTGGAATGGAGTATCGCATGCTCCACGTGGTTGAGGCGCGGCTTCGGGCAGGAGGTGCTGGAGGACATTGCCGCAGCCCGAGGCGATCTCAATAGAGTTTTTTTGGGGGCCGGTGTCCCCATCCGACACTCTCACTCGTCATTCTAATAGGGATCAGTCCTGTTCTTCGTCGGACAGCGGACGCAGGGCCGATGGTCAAAGGGCATGCCGCGGATCTGGACGCATGGAAACGGATACGAGACATGGTCCGCCTCGAGGGAGGACGCCCGAGTATCGCTTCGAGGCGGCGCTCGCTAAGCAGTCGCAGATGTGGCCCGAGGTTTCGACGGCGTTCGGTGGTCTGGAACCGGATTGGGTTACGGCGGCGGCATTCTTCGCGAACGACGCCGCGATCGACGAATATCTCGACTACGAAGGTGCCTTCCACACCGGCGTGGACCGCAAAACCTGCGCGGCCGCCATGATGGTCGACTATTGTTACATCCTTTCGATGGCGACCGTGCCACTGTTCGTCGGTTTCGGGATCGTGCCCGAGCTGTCGCCGGATCGCTTTGCCATGCGGTTCTATGCCGCGCCGATGGAGCACGACGGCCGTACATTCGACGTGCGCCGCGCCCATACCCGCTTCCTCTCCCGGACATTCTGGACCGACCGGGTCGAGTGCGCTGCCGATCCTGGCATGCGCCCGTTGGTCGATCGTGGCGGCCTTTGCGACCTCTATCGCCGTGCCATCGAGGATCATGTCCGGCCGCTGGTGGAAAAGCTCGCGGATAGAACCGGCCTGTCGCGCAACGCGCTCTGGCGACTGGTCGGCGACGCAATCGCGGGGCGGTTCCTCGACGCCGGCCGCCGGTTCGGCTGTCTGGAGGATGCAAAGGCTGCGGCCATGACGATTCTCAAGTGGCGTGGATCGCCCCTGAACAATCGCCAGCTTCATTTTTTTGATCTGACACTGCGTGACAACGAGGACCATGAGTTGATGTCATGGACCTTCCGCGCGCGGGGCGGTTGCTGTCGCCACTACACGGTCGAAGGTGGAGAGTTGTGTGAGACCTGCGTGCTGAAAAAGCCTGAGGAACGTAATCTCGAGCTTCTCGAACTCATGCGCCAGCGTTTCGGGCGGTCGGTGGGCGATGCCGATTGAAGCATTTCCATTTTAGAATGCTTGCAGACTTGGCAACCCACTCCAGCTTGCGGCCAACATTTGTCATTCGACCTCCGCCGGCCAGAGTCCCAAACCTCCATCTTCAGTCGTCAACCCCATGAGCGGCGAATCGATGCTGCTTGTGAAACGGGTCGCGGCGCCTTGAACGCCGCTCGAAACGGGGGCTGGAATGGCTACGACGACGGTCATGCGTGGAGCAAGGTCAAGCAGATGGCGCAAGCGGCGGTTGGCGCTCTTGTCCGGAACGATACTGGCGTTGCATTGCACTGCGTCGGCCGTTGCCCAAAGCCCGTTACCGTGCAGGCGGTTCAGCAATCCATCTCCATTCCCGCCGGCCCCCTCACTCCAGCCCTCAACCGCCTCGCGGCCCAGGCCAGCCTCCAGATTCTGTTCGATGCCAATCTGGCGCAGGGCAAGACGACACGTGGCGTCCGCGGTAATCTCACGCCCGCACAGGCGCTCGATGCCCTACTGGCCGGCACGGGTCTCACGGCGCGCTTCTCGGGCGCCAATCAAGTGGTGCTGAGCGCGAATGCGGCGCTGTCGAACACCGGTGCCATCGCATCGAATGGTGGCTTCGTTCTCGACGCGATCACGATCTATGGCGCGCGGGATGCGACGACGCTCGAAAGCACGACCGCCAGCGTGGGCATCGTGACCGCCGAGGAGATCAAGCGCGGGCAAATCGCGACGATCCAGGATTCTTTCCGCCGTCTTGGCAACGTCGCCGACAATGCCTTTCTCGATTCCGGCTTTGCGATCCGCGGCCTGAGTTCGGAAGGTTTCGTGCCGAGCAATTCGCTTGTTGGCTCCCTCTATATTGATGGCGTTCTCCAGACGCTCAATGGCGCCCGGCGCGGCGCCAGATCGCTCTGGGATGTCGAGCAGGTCGAGGTGTATCGCGGCCCGCAATCGACGCTCAGCGGCCGTGCCGCGATGGCGGGCGCCATCTATGTGAAGACCAAGGATCCGACATTCACAAACGAGGGTGAAATCTCAGGCACGGTCGGCAGTCACAATCGTGTGGGCACGGCACTCATGCTCAACACGACGGCTCTTGAAGATCAGGTCGCTCTTCGCTTCGCAGGTTCGTTCGACCGGTTCAAGTCGGAACTGAACTATCCGGATTATGCTGGCTACAGCCGCTATCGAGATATAACGACAGACTTGAACTATTCGCTGCGCGGCAAGATGCTGATCGCGCCGAAGGAAATGCCCAACACCAAGGCGTTGCTGAGCTATTCATACTCGCACGATTCACCTCTCACGAGGGAAATCTTCTCCAACGCCGCTATCAGTTTCCGGGAGAAGCGTGGGGATCTCTATCGGTTCCCATCCTGGGCGGAGGTGCGCACGACGAAAGTGCACAACGCCAGCTTGCAGGTCACGCACGACTTCTCGGACAATCTCCGGTTCACGTCGATCAGCGCACTCCATCATTCCCATAACGCGCGTCCTTCAGTGAACGAGGGCACGCCGGGTGAAGCCAATGTGACGATCGGCAATCAGTACGACACCCTCTTCACGCAGGAAGTGCGACTGAACTACGAGGGCGGGCCCTGGAAATGGGTCGCGGGACTCTATGGCAGCCATCAGCACTACGACACATTGGTTTCCACACGCGTCGCAGCTATCCGGGCCTATGGCGAAACCCTGGATCGAAAGACCGCCAACCTGGCGGCTTTCGGCGAAGCGACGTATGAGTTCCATCCGACGTGGTATTTCACGGTCGGCGGCCGCGCGGATTATTCGCGCATCGGAGCGAGCATATTCAGTTGGTCGGAGACGGCCGGATTCTATACGGACGACACGTATCCGGCCAAATTCAACGAATTCAACTTCGTCCCCAAGATCGGTCTATCGAAGGACCTCGCCGAGGGACACAAGCTCGGCTTCACCTATACGCAAGGCTTCCGCACCGGCGGCTATTATATCAATTATCGGACCCTTAAGCCTGCCTATTACGATCCTGAGAAGTCACACGCCTATGAGCTCTCCTACAAGGGGCGCTTCCTCAATGATAAGTTGCGAGTGAACGCCAATCTGTTCTTCAACAAATATCAGAATCAGCAGATCGAGATCCGGCCCGACATCAACGATCCCTTTTACCGCGAGACGTCGAACGCGGCTTCGTCCCAGTCCTGGGGCTTTGAAATCGAGCCGGCTTGGCAGGTTACGGACCAATTTTCCGCATTCGTGTCGCTCGGTTACCTGAACACGAAGTTCCTTAAGTTCGATCACGCGAGTTACGGCGATCTGTCCGGAAAGCCTTGGCCGGAGGCTCCGGAGTGGACGGTCGGCTTTGGCGGTCACTACAGCTTCGATAACGGCTTCTATGTCAGCGCAGATGCCAAATTCACCTCCAGATATCTGGCGCGATTTGGCACTGATCCGCAGGATCAGATCGATTCACGCATCATCGTCAATGCGCAGACCGGGTACCGCAAGGATAATTGGGAGATCAACGCCTTCGTCGAGAACCTGTTCGACGTGCGATATTATACCGTCACGGATATGGAAGCCTTCCCCAATGCCTACGCACAGTTGGGCAAGGGGAGAATCCTCGGCCTCAATGTGAAGGCCCGGTTTTAACAGGTCACAGGAAGCGGAGCCGTTTGCTCCGCTTCTTTGCCATCCAGGCCGTTGCATGGTGACGACGCGTGCGAGCGAGGACCAATCGTGAAACTGCTTGCTGCCGGATTGTGCTATTTGGCGCTTGGTCTTCCCGCATTCGCCGAGTGCAGCGGTCGGATGATCACGGGAAAGGTCTATGCGCCGGTTTGTGTGCCGGCCAATCCGCAAAGGGTCGCGATTCTCGACCCTTTTTATAATTTAGGCATGGCGCTCGAACTCGAATTGCCGGTCGCGGCCGCGCCCTTGCTCGGCGCGAAGGATGGTGGCCTGCGAACCGACAAAAGAGCGGGCTCGATCGTTGATCTCGGTGATTTCAGGCAGCCGAGCTTGGAGCGGCTGATTGCACTTCAACCCGATCTGATCGTCGGCAATGCCAGCACGCATGCCAACCTCCATGCGGCGGCATCCCGGATTGCCCCCACGCTCTTGTTCGACGATCCGGATTGGAAGGCTCATCTGCGTCTGCTCGCCAGGGCGACAGGGCGGGACGCGGCCGCCGAGACATTGTTGGCTGCCTATGAAGAGCGCGCCGTCGCCATTCGGGAGCGTGCGCACGGTATGAGGGTTTCAGTCATCCGTATCGCCGCGAACGGATTCATCGCCTATCCGGATGGACCGGACGCCTTCGGTCCCTATGCGGTCCTGCGGGAGGTGGGCGTAAAGCGCACCGCGATCGAGACCGTGAGCGATTCCACGCCATTCAAGCGCCTGGACTGGGAGGAACTCATCGCTCTCGATGGCGATGTGCTGCTCTATTTCGCGCTCGATGGCGCCGACCCGGCGCACTACGATCGTGTCGAAGCTGAAACCGTTGCCAACCCGTTGTGGCAGATGATTCCGGCGGTCCGCGCGGGCCGCGCTTATCGCGTCGACCCGGAGACGTGGTGGAGGTTCAACGGTGTGGGTTCGGCGCACAGCACGCTCGACGACATCGAGCGCTTCATTCTGAACACGCCGTGAGCCGAATCGGAACGATGCCGGCTGGGCGAGACAGTCGCCGCAATTGTCAGGTGAGCGTGTTTCGAACGGGCGCGCTCGCGGCGCTCTTCGTGCTCTTGACCGTCACGGCGATCTGGTCGGTCACGCTCGGCACTTCGCGCATCCCGATGGCCGATGTGCTGGATGCCATCTTCGCCTTCGATGGCTCGCACGAGCATCTGGTGGTGACGACGCTGCGGCTACCGCGCGTGCTGGCCGGCCTTCTGGCGGGCTGCGCGCTCGCGGTCGCCGGCGCGATCATGCAAGCGGTGACGAACAACCCGCTCGCGTCGCCCGGCCTGCTCGGTGTCAATGCGGGTGCGGCCTTTGCCGTGGTCGCGGCCACCAGCCTGATCGGGATCGGGTCGAGCGGCAGCGTCTGGTTTGCATTCGGTGGGGCAGGTGCGGCTGCCATCATCGTCTATGGGCTGGGCTCGCTCGGCCCATGGGGCGCGATGCCGCTGACGCTCGTGCTGGTTGGCGCGGTGCTCACGATGTTCCTGACGTCGCTCACGACCGCGATCCTAATCTTCGACCAGACAACGCTCGACGCCGTGCGGCTGTGGACCGCGGGGTCGCTCTCGGGTCGGACAATGGCGCAAGTCTCGGCGGTCGCGCCGTACATCCTCATCGGTCTCGGCGCCGCGCTTGTTTTTCGTCGCCAGCTTATGACGCTCAGCCTCGGTGCGGAGGTGGCGAGGTCCGTGGGGCAAAACCCCTTGATCTGGCGCGGCCTCGCGGTCGTCATCATCATTCTGCTCGCCGGCGGCGCGGTGGCGCTCGCCGGTCCGGTCGGCTTCGTGGGCTTAGTCGTGCCTCACATCGCTCGTCTCACCGTCGGAGTAGATTATCGCTGGATCATCCCGTTCAGTGCCGTGGGCGGGGCACTGCTGGTCGTGCTCGCGGATATGCTGGGCCGCACCTATTTCGCCAGCCAGAGCTTCCCGGTCGGCGTCACGATGGCGGCCGTGGGTGCGCCCTTTTTCATCTGGCTGGCCCGCAACCGGGTGGGGCGCGCGCCATGATCCGCACCGTTTCCGCCTTGCTCGTTGCCGTCGTCCTGCTGCTTTTGACCGGCATCGCGCATGGCGATCATCCCGTGACTATCGGTGATCTGGTCTCCGTTCTGATACGGTCTGCCGGCGCGAATCCGCAGATCGAGATGATCGTGCTTGATCTGCGCATGCCGCGCGTGTTGTTCGCCCTGCTCGTGGGAGCGGCGCTCGCCGTTGCGGGAGCCATCGCGCAGGCCGTCATGCGCAATCCGCTCGCCGAACCGGGCATTCTGGGCATCAATGCCGGCGCAGCGCTCGCTGCGATGATCCTCATTGTCGCGTTCGACACCGCACCGATCACGCTTCTCCCGTGGGCCGGGTTCGCCGGCGCCAGCGCCATGGTCGCCACGATCTACATTTTGTCCTGGCGCAACGGAACGACCTCGCTGCGCATCATCTTGATCGGCATCGGGCTCTCCGCGCTCGCCGGGGCCGCGACGACCTCCCTCACGGTCTTCGGCGAGATTCGCGACGTGCAGCGCGCCATGATCTGGTTGGCCGGCAGCGTCTATCATGCGAACTGGAGCGGAGTGCAGGTTCTGGCCCTGTGGCTTGTCGCGCCGCTTCTCCTCGCTTTCATGTCCGCGCGCGAACTCGACCTGATCCGCTTCGGCGACAGCGCCGCGCAAAGCCTCGGCCAACGCGTCAATCTCGCTCGCGCTCTGATGATCCTGCTCTGCACGCTGCTCTCCGGTGCGGCCGTGGCCGCGGCCG
>Ga0180217_1002196_pt1 | contig 18823 bp, 13 predicted proteins | sample eDN3rd37CBELigOP_FD_128521 | JGI IMG/M metagenome (GOLD analysis project Ga0180217, IMG submission 128521) | Enriched Organic Plus compost microbial communities from Emeryville, California, USA - eDNA 3rd pass 37_C BE-Lig OP (version 2) (version 2) ... | reverse complement strand
GCCGCCCGTCGCAGCCGGCCAGCCATAGCCGTTGATCCAGACCGTATCGATGTCCGAGGATCTGGCGGAGATGCCTTCAGCCAGAATGAGCGCGCCCTCGTTTATCATCGGCAGGATCAGCCTGTCGAGGATTTCGGCGTCGGTCATGTCCCGCTGCGGATAACCGTTGCGTGCGGCGAAGTCGCGGATCAGGTCCTCGACAAACGCAGACACGGACGATTTGCGGTTCTCGTCATAGTCGAAGAAGCCCGCACCGGTTTTCTGGCCCCGGCGTCCTGACTCGCAAAGCAGGTCGCGGATGGTCTCGCCGCGCGACGTTTCGGCCGACCAGCCAAGATCAAGGCCTGCAAGGTCATGCATTGCGAAAGGCCCCATCGGAAAGCCGAACTCCACCGCGACACGATCGACGTCCTGCGGACGGGCGCCTTCCAGGATGAGCTGCATCGCTTCATCCTGACGCTTCTCCAGCATGCGGTTGCCGATAAAGCCGTGACAGACACCCGAGAGGACAGCCACTTTGCCCATGCGGCGTGCAAGCGCGAAGGCGGTCGCCAGAACCTGTGGCGAGGTAGCGGCCCCCTGAACGACTTCGACAAGCCGCATGATGTTTGCGGGCGAGAAGAAATGCATCCCGAGAACATTGACTGGACGCTTGGTAACGGCCGCAAGCTGGTTGATGTCGAGATAGGAGGTGTTGCTGGCGATAATCGCATGAGGCGGCAGGATACGGTCGAGTTCTGCGAACAACGCCGTCTTGACGCCCATGTCCTCGAAGACTGCTTCGATGATGAGATCGTTCCCGGACTGCTCTTCAAGAGCATTGCAGGCGCGAATGCGTGCGATGCGTGCTTCCGCTTCATCCATGGTAAAGCGGCCGCGCTTGGCTGAACCGCGCAGGGACTCTGCCATTGCCTGAACGGCCTTTTCGGCAGCGCCCGGAACCGCATCGCTGATGGTTACGGGTATGCCCGCAGCAGCCACCGCCAGGGCAATGCCGCGTCCCATCGTACCTGCGCCGATGACTCCGACCTTGCTTACGGGCAGCGGTTCGACACCCCTCACCACCTCGGGGCTCTGGGCTTGCCGTTCAGCAAAGAAGACATGACGGAGTGCGACCGCCTGGCTCCCGTTTACCAGCTCCTGGAACAGGCGGCTTTCAACCGCAAGCCCTTCATCAAAGGGCAGGTCGATGGCGGCCTCAACGCAGCGGACGATGCGTTCGGGCGCGTCCAGACCTCTGAAGCGCCGTGCATTGGCTTTGCGGAAGCGATCAAAGATGCCGCGGTCCGCCCGTGCGGGGATGAGGAGCTCTTCACGGTCGCGCACGCGCAGGAGCGGCGCATCGGCTGGAAGCTTCTCGTTGGCAAAGCGCAGCGCCAGATCCCGCGCCGTTCCCTCGCCGACCAGGTCCAGCAATCCGTCCGCCATGGCCTGCGGTGCGGCAACCTGATCGCCGCTGACCATTATCTCGAGGGCTTTTTCCACGCCCACCAGGCGGGGGAGGCGCTGTGTGCCGCCGGCACCGGGCAGGACACCGATCTTGATCTCCGGCAGTCCGACACGGGCATCCGACGTCGCCACCCTGTAGTGGCAGGTCATCGCCAGTTCCAGCCCACCGCCGAGCGCGGTTCCATGGATGGCCGCAATGATCGGGAAGGGTGCATTCTCGATCTGGTCCAGCATTTCCGGAAAGCCGGGCAGCTTCACCGGCTTGCCGAGTTCGGTGATGTCGGCTCCGGCAAAGAACGTGCGGCCCTTGCAGGTCAGTACCACTGCGCGGGGCCTGTTCGGCTCCGTTTCCAGAATGTCGAGTGCCATGCAGATGCCGCTGCGCACCCGATGAGACAGTGCATTCACCGGCGGAGAGTCGACCGTGATGATGGCGAAGTCGCCCAGGCGTTCCAGCTGAACAACCTCGTTTACGGTGCGTTCTGTATTCATGTCGCCCAGCTCCCTCAGAAAATCTCGAACAGGCCAGCGGCACCCATGCCGCCCCCAACGCACATGCTGACTACGCCATAACGGGCGCCGCGGCGTTTGCCTTCGATCAGTACGTGCCCGGCCATACGTGCGCCCGACATGCCGTAGGGATGACCGATGGAGATGGCGCCGCCGTTCACATTGAGCAGCTCTGACGGGATGCCGAGGCGGTCGCGGCAATAGACGGCCTGCGCAGCGAAGGCTTCATTGATTTCCCAGATGCCGATGTCGTCGATGGTCAGATTGTGGCGTTCGAGCAGCTTTGGGATGGCAAAGACAGGCCCGATGCCCATTTCATCCGGACCGCAACCCGCCACCGCAATGCCCCGGAACGCGCCGAGCGGCTCGAGTCCGCGGCGGCTGGCTTCCGAAGCTTCCATCAGCACGCAGGCCGACGCGCCATCCGAGAGCTGGGACGCGTTGCCCGCCGTGACATGGCGTCCCTCGCGCAATACCTGACCGTTCGCAAAGACCGGGCGCAGCTTTGACAGGTCTTCATAGGTGGTGGATGGCCGATTGCCCTCATCGCGTGTCAGCGTGATTTCCCTGGTGCTGACCTGTCCGGTGTCCTTGTCGGTCACTTCCATCACCGTCGACAAGGGTACGATTTCAGCGTCGAAGCGACCCGCTGCCTGCGCTGCAGCCGTTCGCTGCTGCGACAGAAGCGCGAACTCATCCTGAACCTGGCGCGATACCCCATAACGCTCCGAAACGATCTCGGCCGTCTCGATCATCGACATGTAAAGCGAAGGGATCGTCCTCACGAGATCAGGATCCAGGGCCTTGTAGGTGTTCGCATGGGAATTCTGGACCAGCGAGATTGACTCCACACCACCAGCCACTGCTACGGAATGTCCTTCCATCACGATGCCGGAAGCTGCCGTGGCAATTGCTGCAAGGCCGGAGGAACATTGCCGGTCGAGGCTCATTGCCGCCACAGTGACTGGAAGCCCGGCCGCAAGGGCGGCCTGGCGGGCAATGTTGAAGCCGGTCGCGCCCTGCTGCCATGCCGTTCCCATGATGACATCCTCGATTTCGGCACCGTCCACGCCTGCACGGGAAACGGCTGCAGCAATTGCGTGGCCCCCGAGGCGCTGCGGTTGCGTGGCATTGAAAGCGCCCTTGTAGGCGCGGCCTATGGGCGTACGGGCAGTTGAAACGATCACGGCTTCACGCATGGCATCCTCCTCGCAAAAAGCTGCCGCATGCATTCGCCAATGGCATGGCGGCTTGTTGGGAATTGCCACGAACCAGGCATTTTTGCAATATGGGTATGTTAATAACATGGACAAATGCTGCATTTTTGCTATTAAGAAACCAGAATATTGCATTCGCGGAACAGTCGTGAAGTTGGGAGGCTGCGCGTGTACGACCCCTTTTTGATCGAGGAATCGACGTTCCGGGAGGAGGTGCTGGACTTCGTCCGCTCCAGCCTGCCCGAACACATCAGGAAAAAGCAGCGCGACCATCAGGAGCTCACCCGGGACGAACTGACCGAGTGGACATTGATCCTGCATTCGCGTGGATGGGGCGCGCCGCACTGGCCTGTTGAGTGGGGCGGAACGGACTGGAGCCCAATCCGGCGGCAGGTTTTCTTCGATACGCTGCAATCAGAGCACGCCCCTGAAACCCTGTCCTTTGGCACCAGTATGGTTGGTCCAGTGCTGTGTGCCTTCGGTTCGCAGGCCCAGAAGGAACGTTTCCTGCCAAGGATCCTGACGCTGGAAGACTGGTGGTGCCAAGGCTTTTCCGAACCTGGGGCGGGCTCTGATCTCGCCAGCTTGCGCACCACCGCCGTCCGGCATGGCGATACGTATGTCGTCAACGGCCACAAGACCTGGACCACGCTGGGACAGCATGCCGACTGGATCTTCTGCCTGGTCCGAACCGATACGCAGGTCAAACCGCAGGCTGGGATCTCCTTCCTGCTGATCGACATGCGCAGCCCCGGCATATCGCGCCGGCCAATTCGCACGATCGATGGCGGTTACGAGATCAACGATGTCTTTTTTGACGGGGTTGAGGTCCCTGCGGAGAACCTCGTCGGCGAGGAAAACAAGGGCTGGAGCTACGCCAAGTTTCTGCTCGGCAACGAACGGACCGGGATAGCGCGGGTCGGACTTTCGCGGGCCCTGCTGCGCCGGGTGCGTGAGTGGCTTGACGCTGGGCATGCTGGCGGGAACGGGCAACGTCTGCGGGACCGGCTGCTCCGCCTGGAGGTGGAACTGCGCGCCCTTGAGGTGACGCAGTTGCGCATCCTGACCGAAGCTCCTGAACTCAGCGGCAGCGCGGCCAGCATTCTCAAGCTGCGCGGCTCGGAACTGCAGCAGAACATTTCCCGGCTGATGCTGGACATTGCCGGGACCGATGCGCTTGGCAGTGTTTCCGCTTCCGCACCGGACTGGTCGGACACCATTGCCGATACATTCCTGAACTGGCGCAAGGTTTCGATCTATGGGGGATCGAACGAGGTTCAGCGCAGCCTTATTGCCCAACATGTTCTGGCCAAGTGAGGAACTTGACTGATGTTTCTGATCGAAACCGAGGAACAATCCCTGCTGCGCGACATGTTGCGGCGCTATTTTCGGGAGGGACGGTTTGGGGCCGAGCCGGGCGGCACGGTTCTGACGCGTGACGACTGGTCTGGTTTGGCCGAGCTGGGCTTGCCCGGCCTCCTTCTCGAGGAACGCTGGGGCGGCTCAGGTTGTGGCGCGCAGGAGCTGGCGATTACCGCGTCAGAAATGGGTCGGGCGCTTATCTCGGCACCCTTTGCGGGCACAGTCGCCGCAGCCGGGCTGATCCAGAAATTCGCATCCGAAGAACAGAAGCAGAGGCTTCTGCCGGAAATTGCCAACGGCGGGATCGTTCCGCTTTTCATTGACGCGAGAGACGGAAGCCTGTCGCTGGACCAGGATGGTCAGGTGTCAGGTGCCCGGGATGTCGAATGCGGCATGGATGTGGACCTGATTGTTGCGGCGGTTCAGGCAGGTGATGGAGATCAACGGGTCGTGCTGATCGAACATCTGGCGGATGCGATTGCCCAGCGGGCGGTGGACGACCGGCCCGGCATATCCGCAATCACCCTTCACTCGGCCCGCACGGAGGCTCTCGCGAGTGGCAGTGCGGCGGCAGCGGGGCTGGCGGAAACAGACGATCTCGTGTCACTCGCGCGGCTGGCCGACATTGTCGGCGCCATGGACGGAATGTTCCGCCTCACGGTCGAGCATGTGAAGACCCGAGAGCAGTTCGGCAAGCCCTTGGCGCAGTTCCAGGTATTGCAGCATCGCACGGCGGAAATGTTCACCGAGCTGGAGATGGCGCGCTCGATGCTTTTGAACCTCGTGGCTCACACGGCTAGAGGTCATGATGCGCTACGGCGCCGCCACGCGGCAGCGTCTGCGCATTTGCGTATATTGACGGCGCTCGACCGCATCGGGCCGGAAGCGATCCAGATGCATGGTGGCATGGGAATGGCGTGGGAGCATCGCGTCGGCCATCTGGTGCGACGGGCGATCGCCAATGGACTGCGGATGGGCAGCGACAGCGCTGCGCTCGACAATCTTGGCCATTTACCGGCTTTCCACCTTGTCTGACCAGCCAATGAAAATGCCCGCCATTCGGCGGGCATTTTCGACCTCAGACAGCAATAGCGTTCCCGGTAGTAGAAACGAACTGCGGGTATCAGCGGATGAACTGGTTGACGAAGTCTGCGCCCAGACCAACCTTTTCGTAGTGCCGGCGACACAGTTCGATGCGGTCGAAAACGTCGGTGTAGTTCACCAGGTTGCCGGCCTGGTCGAAATACAACATCGAGCCGGTGACCATGAACCAGGTAATCATTTCTTCGACGTCTTCATCAACGACAAGCGTGTGCGTCTCGCCTGGCGGTTCAAAAACATAGCTGCCGGTTTCAGCGATCCAGTCATGTTCCAGATAGCGCCAGCGGCCCTTGATGACATAGCCATGCACTGGGCCCGGATGGCGATGACAGCTCACCACGCCCGCTGCACGGACACGCAGCAGACTGGTCCAGTATCCCGCAACCGTGTTGAGAAGCAGCGGACGGAACCAGACATTCGGTTCCATCGGTACCCAGACGCGCTCATCGTCAGGCTCCGCTTTCAATACGACCTCTGGAATGATCCCCGCTGGCTGGCGCTCTGGCGGAACGGGGGGCGGAAACTTGCTCATTCAGACCTTCTCCCTATCGAGCAATTCCGGAAGGAAAACCGATTCCCACGGGAACTGCGTAAAAGTCGTCAGTTTGGCCACCAGGTTTGGGGAAACAGGAGCCGCTCCGACGGAATGTCAACGCTCCAAACTTGCCTCCAATAGCGGCTCGACAAAATTAGAACGTTGTTCTACTATTGATCCTGCCGGGCGGATGCGTCAAGCAGAATTGTATGGAATGGCAGGGAGAGGAAATGGAAAAACACTCGATGATGGACGTGCCGCTGATTCTGTCGTCCATCCTGGACTACGCAGCTGACTGGCATGCGGATACCGAGATCGTCGCGCGCAGGATCAATGGGAGCATCATCCGCAGCACCTATGGCAACGTACGTCCACGCGTCGCTTCATTCGGTGCCGCACTTGCCGCGCTGGGCGTAGAGCACGGTGATCGAGTCGCTAGCCTATGTTGGAATACGCTTGAACATTTCGAGCTTTTCTATTCCGTGCCCTGCATGGGAGGCGTTCTGCATACGGTCAATCCGCGCCTTTCGGAAGAACACATTATCTATATCATCAATCACGGCGGCGCACGCGTGCTGGTTTTCGACCCGGAATGCGCGCCTATTGTCCAGCGCATCCTGCCACGCCTCGAATCCATCGAACATCTGGTCTTCATCGACGAAGGTGGGGCAATTCCGGATGTTGGCCGGCCGCTTCTGTCCTACGAGGATCTGATCGCCAGCCACGAAGGGCCGGACAGCTTCCCCGAGTTTGAAGAGAAGTCGGGTGCAGTGCTCTGTTACACTTCCGGCACAACGGGCAATCCCAAGGGTGTCCTCTATACGCATCGTTCGCTGGTGTTGATCGCTGTGGCGAGCATCGCCAAGGACTTCTTCGGCGGTTACAAGAATGGCCAGCTTGATTGCTATATGCCGATTGCGGGCATGTTCCATGCAACAGGATGGAGCTTCCCTCATACCGCACCGATTTCCGGCAGCAGGCTCGTTCTGCCCGGTCGCGCCTTTGACGCGGCATCGCTGTGTGAGTTGATCCAGCAGGAACGTGTCAACATCATCGGCGCTGTGCCGACCGTGCTCCAGACGATCCGTGAACATCTTGAGAAGACGGGCGATGTCCTGGACTCGCTGTCGGCCATCCTGTGCAGCGGTACGCCAGTCCCTGCACCACTTGTCAGCTATTTCGAGGAACGGCATGGAGCGGACGTGATCCAGACATGGGGTATGACTGAATCCCTGTGCTCGAGCCGTGGAACGCGGAGGCCAGGTACGCCGCGGCTGCCTCCTGAACAACGGACCGTGTCCGGGCGGGCTTCCTGGGGAACGCGGGTGCGTATTGCCGATGATGAAGACAATGTGCTGCCCAATGATGGTGAAACGGTAGGGCACCTGCAGGTACGCGGACCGTGGAGCGCCAACGGCTATTTCAATGAACCATCGAGCCCGCTGACCCAGGATGGATGGTTGCGCACCGGCGACATGGCCACCATCGATCCCCAGGGCGGGATCCGGATCCGGGATCGCTCAAAGGATGTCATCAAGTCGGGCGGCGAATGGATTTCTTCGGTCGAAATCGAGGACCATGTAACCCGGATGCCGGGCGTGCGTCATGCCGCGGTCATTGCCATTCCTCATCCGCGCTGGCAGGAACGCCCGCTCCTGATCGTGCAGCCGGATGAGGGTGCGTCCATCGATCGGCAACAGATCATGAGCCACCTGTCGGAGCGCGTTGCCAGGTGGTGGCTTCCTGACCGTATTGAGGAGGTGACTGAAATGCCGTTGTCGCCAACCGGCAAGATCCTCAAGTCCGAACTACGCAAGCAGTTTCCTGCATGATGCTGGCCAGTGATCCACTACCGCCCGAGGCGGGGATGCCTGTCCTTGAGACAGGTGTGCTACCGGAATGGCTCGACCACAACGGTCACATGAATGTGGCCGGTTACCTTGTGGCCTTCGACAAGGCGTGCTGCAAATTCTGCACCAGCGCGGGGATCGGGCCAGACAGGATTCAGTCCACCGACCGCTCGATCTTCGTCGGACAGGTGAATATCGTTTATCGCCGGGAAGTTCTTGCAAATGATACCCTCATCATCTGCGCGCGGATCCGCGCGATGAGTGAGGATCGGATGGTTCTTTATCTCACCATGTACAAGCGCAATGCGGATGGTTCGGTGACACTGTCTGCCGCCTGCGAGGAGCTCGCGGTTGCCGTGTCAATGACGACACGCCGGCCGGCGGCATTTCCGCAGAATGTACGGACATGGTTCGAGCGTGTCTGGGGGGCTGAAGCACAATTGCCCATGCCTCCCCTCAAGATAGGGGCCATTGACATTGGCCCGCGCAAGAAAGTTTCCAACGAGGCAAGCAGATGACATTGCGCATTATCGGTTTTCCATCGCTTTACGTGCAGGGGCCCGCGGCATTGCGGGAACTGCCCCGCTGCGTCGAGGCCATTTCCGCGCGGGGCAGGCCGGCAGCGATCGTCGATCCATTCGTCGTGCCTCTCTTCGAAGAAATCGCGGCTGCGACTGAAATGGAAGTCGTCACCTTTTCCGGCGAGTGCACGCAGAGGGAGATCTCGCGCTTGACCGACCTGCTGAGCGGCCAGTCCGTTGGGGTCATCCTCGGCGCAGGTGGTGGCAAGGCGCTGGACACGGCAAAAATGGTTGCGCATGCGCTTGGCGTGCCGATCATCATCGTGCCGACGGTGGCGTCGAGCGATGCTCCGACTAGCCGCATTGCAGCAATCTACGACGACAATCACAAGATAATCTCGGTGCCGAAGCTCAGGCGCAATCCCGATGCGGTGATCGTCGACACCGATATCATCCGCAGGGCGCCGCCCCGATTCTTTGCCGCTGGCATCGGTGATGCCATCACCAAGAAGTATGAGGTGAGCGAATCTGCCCGCGCGGGGAATCTCAATTTCTTCGATGCAAGTCAGACACGGCTTTCTCTGCTTTTGGCCGAGGAATGCGGTGAGACGCTGTACCGCGAAGCTCGCTCCGCTCTTGCTGCCGTGCGCGAGGGACGCGACGACCCGTCCATCGAGCGGGTGGTGGAGGCGACCGTTCTCTATTCCGGGTTGGCTTTTGAGGGAGGTGGCCTGTCCATCGCCCATGGCCTGCTGCGCGGACTGACCGAGCGCCCGGAGACGCAGAGCGTTCTGCATGGCGAGCTGGTAGCCTACGGGACCCTGGTGCAGCTTGTTCTGGCGGCTGCTCCAGATGCTGAAATCGAGAAGCTGCGCCGCTTCCTGGTTGATCTCGATCTGCCGGTCACCCTCGCTCAGATTGGCCTTGGCGGGCTTGACCGTCCTGCCATCGACAGGATTGCCGAAGCTACATTCGATGCGGCCTATGTCGCCAGCCAGATAACGACACGCGGTATCAGTCCGGAGTCTCTGGCGGAAGCCATCGTTGCGACCGAGGCCCTGTAGCCGCCGGGAAAGCAGTGTGCTGCCTCCTGGCAGTATCATCTGTTTCTCGCTGGTCCGGACCGAAACCCGGATTTCAGTTACGCTCTGACGTTTGACGAGCGAAGGCGAGCAGCCGGCGCGCAGCGCATCCTTGCAGGCTGGTGTGCAAGGATTGCCCGAAAGCGGTCGACTTTACCCTCATATCTTCTTGGTGATTTTGGAATTTGCAGAGACGGTATGATCCGGATAGTCTGCATTTCGTGGATTTCTAAGGCATCTGGATGGGTCGAGGCTAAAATTTGCTTGACGGGATTCACGGAACCGCACAATATTGGAACAGCGTTCTATTAATTGCGATATAGACGGGGACGCGGATTCCTGGACTGATTTCAGGATCCAGCATTGCGGTATCGAGGAGTGCCATGTGCAGGGGGTGTTGTAGTTCGACACCCGTCCACCAAGAGAAGGAGGGTGTTTTAGCAGAGGACGACCAAATCGTTGCCTGTCACTCTGCGCACCAAGGAGCTGCGTCCGAGTGTCGGCGCTACACGTCACCTTGAACTTGATTTGGCCGGGAAACGCGGATGAAGAGACTTCCGCAGTGACCGGACGAGGGAGGAAATATGATTAGTATTAAGTTGGTTAACCGTCGGATTTCGCGACGCGCAACCATGCTGATGGGCGCGGCCGCGCTCGTGGCGCATGGTCTCGGCTCCGTGCCTGCGAAGGCCCAGGATGGCGGAGGCCTTGGAACGCCAGAGGCACCTGTCAATCTTCGCATCATGGCCGACGCGGCTTATGGCAATGCCTGGCAGGAAGTCATGGTGCCGGAGTTCAACAAGAAATATCCGAACATCAAGGTAACGATCGATCCGGTTCCCTATACCGAGCTGCTGGCCAAGCAGATGCTGGACGCAACCTCCTCGGACCCGGTCTATGACATCCTGGTGCTCGATGATCCGTGGACGCCACAGGTAGCCGAAACTGGTGCGCTCCTCGACATCCGCAATGAGACGGCGCAGTGGACTTTGCCTGACTATGATTGGGACGATTTCAACGCTGCGCCGCTGGCTGCAACCCAGTGGAAGGGCGTGCAGTATGGCGTTCCGATGCGCTCCAACATGCTGCTGATGTTCGTCAACAAGACGCTCTACGAAAAGGCCGGACTACCGGTGCCGACCCCGGACCTGACGTGGGAAGAATATCTTGAACAGGCACCGAAGCTCGTTCAGGACACCAATGGCGACGGCGTTGTGGATGCCTGGGCCATCGATACCTACTTCAAGCGCGATCCGCTCACCCCGACCATCTGGCAGTCGATCTTCAACGCCAATGGCGGACGTCTGCTGGATGACGGAGGCAAGCCCGCATTCAACGACGAGATTGGTGTGAAGGCGCTGGAGCTCCATGCGGAACTTCTGAAGTACGCACCTCCCGGATCGGTTAGCCACGGTTACAGTGAAGCGCTGGCTTCGTTCCGTCAGGGCCAGGTTGCAACCAGCTTCAACTGGGGCAGCGTCTATCGCAACAGCGCCGTCGATCCCAAGACTACCACGTTGACGCCGGACCAGGTCGGCCTGCAGGTTCTGCCGGTTGGCGCCAAGATGGGTGGCAGCAACCGCGGTATCGCGAGCGGCACCATCCAGGCAAAGAGCAAGAACAAGGAAGCTGCATGGGCATTCCTGCAGTGGTTCAGCTCCAAGGAAGGCGAGAAGCACCACGTCAACAATCTCGGTGGCTTCCCGGCTCGCAAGTCCACGCTCGCAGCCACGCCGGAGCCCGGCAATGAATGGCTGATCCCGGTCTTTACCGCACTCCAGCAGGGCTTCGACTTCATCGAAGCAGGCGAGATGTGGCGTGTACGCCATCCGAAGTCTGACGCTGTTCAGCAGGCACTCGCGGACGCGGTTGCTGCGGTTATCTCGGGTCAGTCCAATGCGAAGGATGCACTCGACGAGGCAGCACGGCGCGCAGCACGTACCCTGAGATAAGGCTTAGAACCATATGAGCAACGTCCAGATCGATACCCAACATCGCAGGCGCTTCCGCAAGGAAAAGCTGCTGGATCTGATGAGCCGATGGACCTTCATGTTCCCGGCCGGATTTATCCTGATCGCGATGCTTGCCTATCCCATTGTCTATACGATCGACATCAGCTTTGCGCTGATCGATCTGACGACTTTCCGGGTCGCCGAGTGGGTAGGCTGGGACAATTACACCTATGTCCTGGGGGACAGTCGCTTCTGGGCGTCGCTGAAGGTCACGGCGATCTATCTCGCCCTGTCACTTCCGATCCAGATGATCCTGGGGTTTGGAATTGCTTATCTCATCAACGTGGAATGGAAGGGGCGCGGCTTCGTTCGCGCCCTGTTCCTGATCCCCATGGTCGTCGCACCCGTCGTGGCCGGCGGCGTATGGCGCATGATGCTCGACCCGCTCTACGGACTGACGAACTATCTCCTGGGCTTCGTCGGGCTTGGCCCCTATGACTGGCTCGGCGATACGTGGCTGGCAATGTGGACGATCGTCATCATCGACACCTGGCGCTGGACACCCTTCATCGTCCTGATTGCCACGGCCTCCATTCTTAATCTTTCCAAGGATATCTTTGAGGCTGCTTCCATCGACGGAGCGAACTGGTGGACCAAACTGTGGTCGATCAGCATCCCTCTTCTGCTGCCGATGATCGCGGCAACCTTCATCGTCCGCTGGCTCGGCGCGGTGAAGATGTTTGACATCGCACTGTCCGCCACCGGTGGTGGTCCGGGCGCGTCAACGCAGGTCATCAACCTGTTCATCTACGAAGAGGCATTCCGCTCACTGTACTTCGCCGAAGCGGCAGCAATGGCCGTCCTCGTTCTCGTCGGGACCATGATGTTGACCGGCGTATTCCTGTACGGAAGCCGCAAGCTGGAGGACTTGTATTGAGCACGAACCCTTCTACTTCCGCGGTTCTCATGCGCCGCCTTCATGTGGGGCAGAATGTCCGCATCCTTGCCGGCGTGATCGTCGCGCTGATGTTCCTGCTGCCCGTTTTCTGGATGGTTCTGACGTCCTTCAAGTTTCAGCGGGACATCTTCACAACCCCACCGACATTTCTGTTCACGCCGACGCTGGAGAACTACACACGGTACCTTCAGCAGAGCAACATTCCCTACCAGATGATGAACACGGTGATCGTGGCCTTCGGTGCGGGCCTGATCTCCATCTTCACAGGGTCGATGGCGGGATATGCGCTCGCACGGTTGCGCATTCGCGGTGCGGGTTTCCTCGGCGTGCTCATTCTGATGTCGCGCGGCGTGCCGCCGATCGCTCTTGCTGTGCCGATGTTCCTGGTCGGGCGCAGTCTGGGCCTGATCGACAAGCACATCTATCTGATCCTGGCTTACTGCACGTTTCTCATACCTTATGTCATGTGGCTGATGAGGGGTTTCTTTCTGGCCCTGCCAAAGGAGCTGGAGGAGTCCGCGATGATCGACGGGTGCAGCCGGCTTGGTGCCTTCTTCAAGATCATCGTGCCGATCTCTCTTCCCGGCCTTCTCTCCACACTGATCTTCTGTGTGATCCTTGCCTGGGAGGAGCTGCTCTTTGCAATCGTGCTGACCAACCGCATCGCCACGACTGTTCCGGTCGCGATCGCCAATATTGCCGGAGACACGGTGAACGGGGCGAACTGGGGTGCACTCACGGCAGTCGGAACCATGACAGTCGTTCCGGTGGTCATATTCGCGCTGCTGGTTCAGAAGTGGCTCATTCAGGGGCTGGCCGACGGCGCAACCAAGGGGTGATCCCTAAAAGCAAACAGAAAAGCCGGACGGATTGCCTCCACCCGATGGATTGTGCAGGCTCTGCTCCGGCCAGGGGTTCAGAAAGGAATTACATATGGGCGGCGTCCGTATTCGTGATGTTCGTAAATCATATGGTGGTCTTGAAGTTATTCATGGCGTCAACATCGAAATACCGGATGGGCAATTCGTGGCTCTCGTTGGCCCGTCGGGCTGCGGCAAGTCCACACTACTGAGAATGATCGCTGGCCTGGAGGAAATATCCGCCGGCACGATCGAGATCGGTGGAAGGGTGGTCAATGATCTCCCCCCCAGGGATCGCGACATCGCAATGGTGTTCCAGAACTATGCGCTCTATCCCCACATGACGGTGCGCAAGAACATGGGCTTTGCATTGCGCCAGCGGAAATTCCCCAAGGACGAGATCGACCGGCGTGTGGAGAATGCCGCCCGTATTCTGGGCCTGGAGCATGTCCTGGAACGAAAGCCGCGCGCTCTTTCCGGCGGCCAGCGCCAGCGTGTTGCCATGGGCCGCGCCATCGTGCGCGAACCGGATGTGTTCCTGTTCGATGAGCCTCTGTCCAATCTTGACGCCAAGCTGCGCGTTCAGATGCGCTCGGAACTGAAGGAACTGCATCAGCGCCTCAAGATCACAACTGTGTACGTGACGCACGATCAGATCGAAGCGATGACCCTGGCCGACCGCATCGTGGTGATGAACGGCGGCAACGTGGAGCAGGAGGGTGAACCCCTGGAACTCTACGATCGTCCTGCGACGCTGTTCGTCGCCGCGTTCATCGGTTCACCGCCGATGAATTTCTTTGAGGGGACGGCTGCTGGTGGCCAATTCACGATCGGACAGGATGTCAGGATTGTGTTGCCTCCCGAGGCTGCCGGATTTGAGGGAGCCATGACGCTGGGCATTCGTCCGGAACACCTGCGGCTGAGCGAAAACGGTTGGCCTGCCACGGTTTCGGTGGTCGAACCAACGGGTTCGGAAACGCAGATCACCGCGCGCGTGCATGGCCAGGTTGTCCGCATCCTCGTCGCCGACCGCACGCATGTGGGGCCGGGCGAGAACATCCATCTCACGGCTGAAATGCGCCACTTGCATTGCTTCGACAGCAAGACGGGCAAGCGGCTTTAAGCTGTTCGGCTGTTGTCTGAATCGTAGGATTCGGACAACAGCCGAAGCGCGCCACTCACGCGCTCTTTCGACCCCGCTGGACTGGCCAGGCCGGCGATCAGCTTGTGGCTGGTTTCTGCGGTCCCATTGCCGCTGTCTTCACAAGTAACCTTGTCTATCGGTTCCCCGCAGCACGAAGGCGCAACCTTTTTCTCCGCTGGCGCTTTGCCTTGGCTGATTTCGATGCGGAGACGGGAAAATGAAGACGAACTCGGGTGCACGCACGGCGCGGAGCGCAATTCCCGATGCACCTGAGCGCGCACCGCGTCTTCTCCCTGTCGGTGCGGTAGCCTCGTACCTGCATCGCCGCGCCAGCCAGGATCCCGCCACGCCGATGCTCTACTTCGCGCGCAGCAGCAGGCGAGCGGAAGCCCTTACAGCGATGCTCAAGCTGTTCGGAGGTGATCTCTCAGCCGCGATCTTTCCGCGCTGGGATGGCTCTGTCGCCGATGGTATTCCGCCGAGCCCCGAGGCGATGGGCCGAAGGATGAGCGTGCTTCGATGGCTGCTTGATCGCGAGAAGCGGCCGCGTGTCATCGTGACGACCCCTGAGGCGGCTCTCCGGCGCGTCCCGCCGCGCACCATCTGGAAAAGCATTCACCTTGAGTTCCGGACAGGCGACAGTGTCGCGGCAGAAGAGGTGCAGAAACGGCTGGAGGCGATAGGCTATTGGTTCGATGAGCGGGTCGATGAACCCGGCGAAGCTGTCCTGCGAGGACAGGTGATCGAAGTCTTTCCGGCCGCCGCGCCGCGTCCTTGCCGCATCGAGATCGCCGAAGGCAGGATTGCTGCGATCCGCTCCTATGATCCGGTGACGCAGCGATCCGTCCACGACACAGAGCATCTGATTGTCGACCCCGCGACCGAGACGTTCGATGCGGACAGCGAGGCGTCGAACGAGGGGGAGACCATCTTCGACTATCTCGACGACGCACTGCTGGTCATCGAGGAAGGAGCCGCGCGTCGGGCACAGGACGTGCTCTCTGCCTTTGAAGCGGATGGAGACGCTGCGGCATACCTCTCGTGGGAGGGATGGAACCAGCGCACTCGAACCGCAATCGACGCAGCAGGGGAGGGGAGGGGGGCTGCCGATGTGCCGCCCTTCGCGCGCGATAGCGATCCTGTTGCAGCCTTCAAGCGCTTCGCCGAGCCCCTGCGCGACCAGGGATATCGTCTCGTGCTCGCCGGACCCGACGGCCACATGCTGCGAATTTGGAAACGGCGTGTAGAACGGACCCTGGATGCGCGCCTCACGCCGGTCGAGGGTTGGGATGCGGTGCGGGAAGCATCTTCGGATCAGCCGTCGCTCCTGGCTCAGCCGATCGAGCAGGGCTTTATCGATCATGAGGAGAAGATTGTCTGTGTCGCGCTGCGGGATCTTGCGGGGCAGTCCGCAAGGCAGCCCGGTCGGGGCATCGGGACGGCCCAGATTGCGGAAACCCAGCTTCGCTTCGGCGATGTCGTCGTCCACCTCGAATACGGCCTCGGCGTACTCGAGTGCCTTGAGCCGGCCGGCGGGGAGGACGAAGCCGAAGTGCTGCGTCTACGCTATGCCGACGACGCCGTGTTGCTGGTGCCGCTCAAGGATATTGGATTGATCTGGCGCTATGGCGGCAGCGAATCCGATGTCGCGCTCGACCGGCTCAAGGGGGGCAACTGGATCCAGCGGCGCGATCGAACGATGCAGGACATCGGGCAGACGGCAATTCGTATGGTCGCGGCACTCGAAGAACGTGCCGGACGCCGCGCCCCGCCGTTGCAGCCCGACCGCCTGGAATTCGAACGCTTCTGCGCCAGCTTTCCCTTCAATCTAACCGAGGATCAGGCTGCGGCGGCTGAGGCCATAGCCCAGGATCTGGGGTCCGGACGGCCAATGGACCGGTTGTTGTGTGGAGATGTCGGCTTCGGCAAGACCGAAATCGCGCTTCGCGCCATCGCTGCCGCTGTCTTTTCGGGCCGTCAGGCATTGATCGTTTCACCCACCACCGTGCTCGCGCGACAGCACTTCGATGTTTTCCGCAAGCGATTTGCGCGGCACGGGGTCGAGGTCGCCATGCTGTCTCGCCTTAACACGCCCGCAGAAGCCCGCGAAGTGAAGGCCGGCCTCATCGATGGCAGCATCAGGGTCGTGGTCGCCACGCACGCCATCTGCGGGAATGGCATCGGGTTCGAGGATCTGGCGCTTGTTGTCATCGACGAGGAGCAGCGCTTCGGCACACGGCACAAGAGGCTGATCCGGACGCTCGCGCCTGACCTGCATTTCCTGTCGATGACCGCACGCCTATACCGCGTACCCTGCAGGCGGGCCTCGTTGGCCTCACCGACATCAGCATCATCGCAACCCCACCAAGACGCCGCCGCCCGGTGCGCACCACTTCAGTTCCCTTCACCGCAGAGACAGTCGGCCAGGCATTGTTGGGAGAGAAGGCGCGGGGAGGGCAGAGTTTTGTTGTCTGTCCGCGCATCGAGGATCTCGAGCCGGTCGCGCGACGGCTTCGGGACATGGTCCCGGATCTCTCGATGACCGTTCTGCATGGCTCGATGAAGCCCGGAGAGGTTGACCGGTCGATGATGGCGTTCGCGGCTGGGCAGAGCGACATTCTGCTGGCCACGAACATTATTGAAAGCGGCATCGACGTGCCTGCTGCCAACACGATGATTGTCTGTGGGCCGGATCGCTTCGGTCTCGCGCAACTGCACCAATTGCGCGGTCGCGTTGGACGTGGTGTGCAGCGGGCAACGATGCTGATGGTCGTCGAGCCCGACGCGGAGCTTTCCGGCATCGCAAGGCGCCGGCTGAACACTCTGGAGGAGACAGCGTCACTCGGCGCGGGGTTTGAGATCAGCGGTCGCGATCTCGACATGCGCGGCGCAGGCGACCTGCTGGGAGAGGAACAGGCTGGGCATCTGCAGGTTATCGGCGTCGGCCTCTACCGCCGATTGCTCGAACGTGCGCTGGCGCAGGTGCAGGGCAGGGATGTTGACGCAGAGCATCGTGCCGAGGTCGAACTCGGCATCACCTTCGCCATTCCCGCCTCCTATATCCCCCAACCGGAAATGCGGATCGAACTGGCGGCGGCGCTCGACAAGGTGCAGGACGAGGCTGCCCTGCGGAGTGTGCGGGAAGAGTTCACCGACCGCTTCGGGATGCTTCCGCCAACTCTGGAATCAGGTTTCCGGCTCACCGAGATACGCCTGCGCGCAACGATGCTCGGCATCCGCAGGCTGGATGGCGGGCCGCAGGCGGTGGCGGCGACGCTCGCGCCGAAGCAATGGATGAGACTGAAGAAGCAGATGGCGAAGAACGAGGATCCGGAGATCGCTTGCACTGACGACCGACTAATCCTCCGCCTTGCGACCGAGAGTGCTGATGATCGCTTCGCGGCAGCCGAAAGCCTGCTTGAGATCGTGATGTCTCAGACAGGTTAGGACTCATGGAGCCGCCTCGTGGCGCAGGTTGCCAGTGAAAGGCTTGGTCATAGCCATAGCTCTACCCCCGGCTCCTGACCAAGAGTCACTGTGGCATCACCTGCCTGAGTTCTGCTTCAGCGGTCATTGCGACCAACCCACTTTCGTCTTCTGCCGCCAATCGGATCAACGCGCCCTCACGTCTGCCCGTCAATGTGATCTGGCGGTCAACAAACAATGGTGCATGCGAGCGGAAAGCGAACGAGGCGAGTGGGCCTCCCTTCTGATGGGCGAGATCTGCCAGTAAAGTTGCAACCAGCTGACCGTGGACGATCAAGTCAGGGTAGTGCTCGATCTCGGTTGTATATCTGTGATCGTAGTGGATACGATGGGCGTTGAACAGCAAGGCGGAATAACGCAGGAGCGCGCTGGCGTCCGGCCTGTATGTTTCACGCCATTGCGGGTTTTCCAGAGGTTCACCGCCGGATCGCACGTTCAGGCTGCCAGAGGAAGGATGTGTCCGGTAGACGATGTCCTGTTCTTCCATCAGCGCGAGGCCGCTCGGTACTTCAATTTCCTGATGGACCTGCACAAACGTGAGCGCCCCGGTACGACCTGTCTTGGATTTGATGCTCGTCACGCGGCCGACCCGTCGTGCCTCTGTTCCGATATTCAAGGGCTGCAGGAAGGTGATGCGTGCCCCGGCGAACATGCGGCGAGGTAATGGTACGGGCGGCATGAAACCGCCTCGCTGTACGTGCCCGTCCGGTGCCAGCTCCGATTGCCGGTGCAGTGGGAGGAAATAGAGCCAGTGTGCCAGGGGAGGGATCTCACCATCCCCGGCACTGTCAGGATC
>Ga0180217_1002192_pt1 | contig 18850 bp, 17 predicted proteins | sample eDN3rd37CBELigOP_FD_128521 | JGI IMG/M metagenome (GOLD analysis project Ga0180217, IMG submission 128521) | Enriched Organic Plus compost microbial communities from Emeryville, California, USA - eDNA 3rd pass 37_C BE-Lig OP (version 2) (version 2) ... | reverse complement strand
GAGAGGTCGCGGCCCGTGTAGACGATGACGGGTGGGAAAGAGAATTCCTCACTCTCGTGCAGCTGCTCAAGCACGTCGAAGCCGGAGACGTCCGGCAGACTGAGATCCAGCACCATGCAGTCGAAGGTGTTGTCGCGAAGCTTCTCCAGGCACTCAGCGGCCGTCCGTGCACCCACGGTTTCCACATCGCGTGAGGCGAGAAGCAGTCCGAGGCTTTCAAGCTGGGTCTTGTCGTCTTCCACGATCAGTACCTGGCGCACCCGCTGGGCCATGCGCATTTCCAGCCGCTCCAGCGCCAGAATGAGTTCCTCGCGCTTCACCGGCTTCAGCATGTAGCTGATGGCGCCGTAGGAGAGGGCGGTCTGCGCATAATCGCTGGCTGAAACAACGTGGACCGGGATGTGCCGTGTCCGGAAGTCCCTCTTCAGCCTGTCGAGGACGGAAAGGCCGGTGTGATCGGGGAGGCCGAGGTCCAGGATGATCGCGTGGGGGAGGAACTGGCGGGCAAGCGCGACACCTTCTTCGGCCGTCTCTGCAATGAGGCAATGGAAGCCGAGCTCGTGACTGAGATCGAGGAGAATGCGGGCGAAGGAAGCATCATCCTCGACGGCGAGAATGACCCGCTCGCTGCCGGTCAGCTTCTCACGATCATCCTCGACCTGTCCTTTGCGGAACTCCTTCGGCGGGGTAGTCGCACCCTCCCTCCAGGTCTCGGACTTCAACCTCTCTTCATCTCGAACCAGCGTGGAGTTGTGCTCTTCGGTGCTTGCCTCAAGCCGGGCCGGAAGGATGAGGCTGAAGGTGCTGCCCTTGCCCTCGGTGCTTTCGACGCGGATCTCGCCATTGAGCAGCTGCGCCAGTTCACGGCATATGGAAAGGCCAAGACCTGTTCCGCCATAGCGCCGGTTGATCGTACCGTCAGCCTGCCGGAAGGCATCGAAGATGATGCCGAGCTGCGCATCCGGAATGCCAATTCCGGTGTCGCGGACACAGAAGCACAGGCGATCGTCCTTTGTATTCGTAACGCTGATAACGACTTCACCCTTTTCCGTGAACTTCATGGCATTGGAGAGGAAGTTCTTCAAAACCTGCTCGACGCGCTGGCCATCCGAGACAAAGCTTGCCGGAACACCGGACGCGATTTCCACTCGCAGTTCCAGCCCCTTCTGCGCTGCAGACTGAGCGAAGGTGGCCCGGAGCTTGGCGATGATATCCTTCGTCTGCAATTCTTCAGGGGTGATGTCGAGGCGGCCAGCCTCGATCTTGGAGATATCAAGGATGTCGTTGATCAGGGTCAGGAGATCATTGCCGGCGGATTCGATCGTCTCGGCAAACTTGACCTGCTCATCGGTCAGGTTGCCGTTTCGGTTGTCGGCCAGCAGGCGGGCCATGATCAGCAGCGAATTGAGTGGTGTGCGCAGCTCGTGGGACATGTTGGCCACGAACTCGGACTTGTACTGGTTGGCGCGTTCCAGCTCAACCGCCTGCGCCTGCAGGGCGAGCTGCCCGCGCTGCAATTCGTCACGCTGTTGCTCAAGCTGTTGTGCCAATTCCTCCAGTTGGACGTTGCTCTGTTCCAGTTCGGCCTGCTGGCGCTCCAGACGTGACTGGGATTCCTCCAGCTCTTCGTTTGAAGCCCGCAGCTCCTCGCTCTGGGTCTGAAGCTCTTCCGCCTGCTTCTGCGTCTGCTCCAGGAGCTCCCGTAGCTGTGCACGATAGACGGCTGAGCGAACGGCCGTGCCGATGGACGGCGTCACGCGTTCGAGCAGCGTCATGCAGGATGGTTCAAGATGACCGGCAAAGCCGAGCTCCACCACGCCGTTAACGATGCCATCGGCCTTGAGCGGAACCGCGAGCACGTGACGCGGCTTGCCTCTGCCCATGGCGGAACCAAAGGAAAGATAGTCGTCGGGAATGTTGCGCAGTTCGAAGCCGCGTCCGTCCTTGATCGCCTGGCCGAGCAGACCGTCTTCCGCACTGATGACTTCCGGAACATTGGCACCGGCGGGTAGGGCATAGGTGGCGGCTCGTTTCAGGCCCTGACCGTTCTGCATGTAGATGACGCCGACGCGGGCACCGAGATATTCCGCCAGGAACTTGAGGATGTTCTCGCCGAGGCTCGTGAGGTTCAGCTCACCGCCCATGGTCTGCGACAGGCCCACTTCTCCCGCCTGCATCCATTCCTGTTCCTGGACCGCGATCTTGTTCCTGACGAAGAAGTAGCCTGCACCACCCATAATCCAGGCCGTGAGAACGCCAAAACCACGGTTTATGAGGGCCACGTCAGCGTCCACGCCAAGCGGGGACAGGGTATAGCCAACGACCATGAAGAGGGTGACCACGGCAGCGAGGATGACCGGAAGCTGTGGACGCCAGCCAAGATAGGTGAGGACGATGGGAAGCAGGTAAGACACCCAGACCGCGACGCCCAGCGGCACCAGAAGATCGGCCACGAATGGCCCCGCCATCAATGCCGCGACGATGCTCAGCAGCAACGGTTCGTTGCTGCGGTCCAGAACGCGGATCATGACTGCACTTCCGATATGAGTAAGGTCAGGGCGCGGCCGGTGTGGTGCCTGTCCGCGCGTCGATTTTCAGTTCGACTGCTATTCAATTGCTATCCCCCGCCCAAGGTTGAAAGCCAGGTTATGGTGCGATTATCGCAGGTGCAAGAGATGTCCCCAGTGTAATTCCTGGTTCTGGACAGATGATCCTGCACCTTCTGCTTACGTGAACGCGCAAAAGCCGCCCCAAAATTTTGGGGCGGCCAATGACTTTATTGCCTTGATCAGGCTGCTTTTGCCATTTCATTGGCTGATGCATCAGCAAGGCCGGTCAGGGATTCGTCTGTCTTCGACTCTTCCTGGAGCGTTTCATCCAGAAGCTGTACTGCTTCCTTCATGCCGAGGACCTCGGCCCAGCGCTTCAGCGTGCCATAGCGGGTGATCTCGTAGTGCTCCACGGCCTGGGCTGCGGAGATCAGGCCGGCATCAAGAGCTGGAGTGCCCTTGAACTCTTCCATGATCTCATCGCCTTCCTCGATGATGCCTTCAATCGCCGGGCAGGTCTTGCCCTGGGCGCGCTTGCCCACCACCTCGAAAACCTGCTGGAGACGTTCGATCTGACCTTCCGTCTCCTCCTTGTGCTTCTCGAAAGCAGCCTTCAGTTCGGGAGAAGTGGCAGCGCGAGCCATCTTGGGCAGCGCCTTCAGGATCTTTCTCTCGGCGTAGTAGATGTCCTTCAACGTATCGAGAAAGAGATCGTCCAACGTCTTTTCTTTTGCCATGGGGGTTTCCTCTGAATTCTTGCGTCGTTCACGGTTGCGAGACTGGACCTATAAGCGTCGGCGGGCAGAAAGGTTCCGACCATAACTGGCATTTGAATTCGCTCGAAAAGAGGGAAACATCGGGCTTTTCTGCCGGCAAACAAAAAGGCGGCGCCGGATGGACCAGCGCCGCCTTGCTTTGAAACAGTTGTACCTAGGTTAGAACGTCGAGCTCAGCTCGCGGTCGCCCTGCTCGTCCCTGATGCGGGTAGGCAGGCCAAGCTTGTCGAGGAGCTTCAAGAACGGACGCGGCGGAAGCTCTTCAACGTTGACCATTTTGCCGACATCCCACTCGCCGGTGGCGATGAGCATGGCTGCAGCGACCGGCGGAACGCCTGCCGTGTAGGAGATGCCCTGGCTGCCGACTTCCTCGTAGGCTTCCTTGTGGTCGGCCACATTGTAGATGAAGACCTCGCGGTCCTTGCCGTCCTTCTGGCCCTTCACCAGGTCACCGATGCAGGTCTTGCCGGTGTAATCCGGGGCAAGCGAGGCGGGATCCGGCAGAACGGCCTTCACAACCTTTAGCGGTACGACTTCCTGACCGTTGTCCAGCTTGACTGGCTGCTCGGAAAGGAGGCCCAGGTTCTTCAGAACGGTGAAGACATTGATGTAGTGGTCGCCGAAGCCCATCCAGAAGCGGACATCCGGCACATCGAGGTTCTTCGACAGAGAATGGATCTCGTCGTGACCCGTCATGTAGGTCGGGCGGGTGCCAACCACTGGAAGGTCCCAATCCTTGCGGATCTCGAACATCTGGTTCTGGGTCCACTCACGGTTCTGCCACGACCAGACGCGACCGGTGAACTCACGGAAGTTCGTCTCCGGGTCGAAGTTGGTGGCGAAGTAACGGCCGTGGCTGCCAGCGTTCACATCGATGATGTCGATGGAGTCGAGCTTGTCGAAATATTCGTTGGCTGCGAGTGCGGCATAGGCGTTCACCACGCCCGGATCAAAGCCGATGCCCAGGATAGCGGTGACGCCGGCCTTGGCAGCAGCTTCCGCGCGCTTCCACTCGTAGTTGCCGTACCATGGCGGCGTCTCGCAGATCTTCAGCGGATCTTCGTGGATTGCCGTGTCCATGTAGGCAACGCCGGTTTCGATACAGGCCTGCAGAACCGACATGTTGACGAAGGGAGCGCCGACGTTGATGACGATCTGAACGCCCGTCTTCCTGATCAGCTCCTTGGTCGCCTCAATGTTCGTGGCATCAAGCTGGTGAACTTCCAGTACGCCCGGCGTTTTCAAGCTTCCCTTCTCATGTACCGAAGTGCGGATTGCCTCGCACTTGGCAACGGTGCGCGATGCGATATGAATATCGCCAAGTACATCGTTGTTCTGCGCGCATTTGTGCGCCACTACCTGGGCAACACCGCCAGCGCCGATGATAAGGACATTCTTTTTCATTTCGCCGGGAACACTCCTTTTTACGTTTCCGAGAGATGGATATGGGGCAATCTAACTACTTCATGAGAGGCTGGCTTCATAGTCCTCAAAGCCAAACTCGCGCACAAGGTGTTCGGTACCGTCCGGTTCGCGCACGGCGATGGAGGGCATCTTCACGCCGTTGAACCAGTTCTTCTTGACCATCGTGTAGCCTGCCGCATCCTGAATCGACAGCCGGTCACCGATGTGAACTTCCTTCGGGAAGCGGAACTCGCCGAAAATGTCGCCGGCCAGGCATGACTTGCCACAGACCTGATAGCTATAGTCGCCGGCGTTGGGTTCAAGCTTTGCCGACTGACGATAGATCAGAAGGTCCAGCATGTGGGCCTCGACCGAGGAGTCAACGATCAGAAGCTCCTTCTGGTTGACGAGCTTGTCCAGCACCGTCACTTCCAGCGTGGTGGACTTGGTGATCGCGGCCTCGCCGGGCTCCAGGTAGACCTGCACGCCGTACGTTTCCGAGAATGCCTTGAGGCGCGCGCAGAAGGCGTCGATCTCATAGTTTTCGCCGGTGAAATGGATGCCTCCGCCGAGGCTCACCCAGCGCACCTTGTGGAACAGATCGCCAAAACGCTCCTCGACGCGGGTCAGCAGCTGGTCGAAGAGTTCGAAGCTGCCGTTCTCGCAGTTGTTATGAACCATGAACCCGTCGATGCGGTCTATCACCGGCATTACCTTGGCTGGATCCCATTCGCCCAGACGGCTGAAGGGACGTGCCGGATCGGCCAGATCGAACTCGGAAGACGACACACCGGGGTTCAGGCGCAGGCCGACGGGAATGTGCTTCGCGCGGTCGGCGAAACGCTCGAACTGTGACAGCGAGTTGAAGATGATCTTGTTCGCGTTGGCGATGACTTCATCGATCTCGTGATCAGCATAGGCCACGCTATAGGCATGGGTCTCGCCGCCGAAATGCCTGGCGCCGAGCTTTACCTCATAAAGCGACGAGGAGGTGGTGCCGTCCATGTGCTGCTTCATCAGATCGAAGACGCACCAGGTTGCAAAGCACTTGAGCGCGAGCAGAACCTTCGCTCCAGACTGCTGGCGTACGCGATCCATGATCTCCATGTTGGAGAGCAGCTTGGCTTTGTCGATCAGATAGTAGGGCGTCGAGATTTCCGACATGTTCTGGCCTCACGTCCGATTACGGCTATCGCATTGGCTCGCTCTTTCGAGCTGCCTTCGACGCCAACTGTTTCTTGTCGCTTGTTTTGTTCGCAGCACCGGGCTCGCGTGGTGCTATAGGGTAGGGGGGCGACAACTGCAAGAACTTGACCCCTCAGATAGGGTCTGGAACCCGATTTGTCTGCAATTGAGACAATTTGCCTGTGAAATTATGGGTATTGGCCCCGCATTTGCGGCGCGCTTGACTTTCCTGGGGAACAGGGCAAGCTCATGGTCATGAAGCTCAAGCGGACATTTCGCCAACTTGGTTGCGCATTGAGGGCTGTTCCCATCGCAGGAGACTAGCCCCGGTTCAGGCATGTCCTGAGCCCGGGGTTTGACGCTTCTGACGGGAATTTGCTCAGTCCCAGGCTGATCTTTCTGCGTCACACAGTTCAAGCACATGTCGGAAATGACAGGCACGCACTCCGGTGCGAGCGGTGCCGTCATTTCCGACAGGTACCTGGATTCATTGCATCGGCCCCGGACCACGCTGAAACCGAGGGCAGGAGAACCGTGAATGACGATGGACACTTCATCTTGCCACCTGACCACCAGAGATCATCTCATCCTGGAGCGTATGGCGACGCGCTTCTCACATCTGGATACGTTCTATGCACGAACCCTGCGGCGGAAGGTGCGCGACAGCCGCCTTTATCTGCGCGATGACATTCCAGCCGATGTAGCGGTGCTCAACAGCTGGATCACCTACCAGATCGGTGGCGTGGCGTTCGGCCCGCACCAGCTGGTTGACCTCACACCAGAGGATGCGGCCCGCGATCACGTGTCCATTTACTCGGTGCGCGGGATCAGTCTTCTGGGGCTGGAGGAAGGAACAAGCGTGGTGATCGAGACACCCGAGGGGGCTTGGGAAAACATGACGCTCACAGGTGTGCAACAGACGTTTCGGGGCCCATCTGCAGCGAGCCGCAAGAGCGGAGAGGTGGTGGCCTTCCGGGCAAGGAACCGGGCCCTGCCGGGATCACCGTTCTCGCCGAATGATGATCCGGGGCCCACAGCTGCGTAGGGGCGCTGTAGCGTTTAGTGGGTGTTGCGGGCGACCCAGTTGTGCCAGTCGCGCTCACTGCCATTGAAGACGTTGAGGTCGATCTTCTCGCCGACGCCCTTCGACAGGCCGGAGCCGGAGTACTGCCACAGCACCCACTTGCGGCCCGGGTAGACCTTGGAGGGGTGAGCGGCGACGGAGCGCAGCCAGAAGGGATAGTCGAGGAATTCGCCCTCAAGGTTGTCCTTGTAGAAGTCCGGAGCGGTATAGATGATCGGCCGCTGGCCGTAATGCCGCTCCAGCTTCTCGAGGAACACCCGCATCTTCTCGATAACCTGTTCGCGCGATGGGCGCTTCTTGCACTGGGACTGGCCGTTCCACTCGACGTCGAGGACCGGGGGCAGCGCGCCGCGCTCCTTTGGAACGTTGCGGATGAACCAGTCAGCCTGTTCAGCACCAGTGCGGCACCAGTAGAAGAAGTGATAGGCGCCGTGCTTCATGCCGGCAGCAGAGGCTGCAAGCCAGTTGCGCCTGAACATGGGATCGAGGTGGTCCCCGCCGTCTGTCGCCTTGATGTAAACGAAGTTGGCGCCGTGCTCGCGCAGATCCTGCCAGTTGATGTTGCCCTGCCAGCGGGAGACGTCGACGCCATGGACCGGCAGGCGGTGCGGCGCATGCTGCTTGCCGAAGTTGATCGGCTTGGCATCGCGGAACTTCTGGGCGTAGATCTTCTGCTTGCCGCGATGCGGCGTAGCCTGACGCGGAGATGGCGTTACGAGAGCAGCCATCTGCACCGGCGCTTCGGTTGGCGCGATGGCGAGTGCGGGAAGTTCTTCTGAAGAGGTCGGTGCTGCTGCAGGGGCAGCCGCGGTAGCGGCAGGCGTAACCGATGCGGTTGTCTCGTAGGAGAGCTGCGTCATCAAATCTTCGATGCTCATGCCGCGTGAAGAGCAGCCCGTCAGGGTTGCCACACAGAGCAACAAAATTGCTGTCTTGCCGGAAAAACGCATGGGAACTCGCACGCCAGACCTGAAACTTGCAGCCATTGCTGCAGAGATGTCTTCGCGTGGAGCTTAAGAGCAAATCACCAAGAAAAGCTAAACGTGATCATCAAGCGTGGGCGCACGTGCGCCCAGCTATGCACAGCCTTTAGGTATTCATGGTTAAGAGACAGTAAACTACTGCTCCTCGGGCGATATACGCAGGATCTCGCCGTTGTTCTCATCGGTGACGACGTAGATTGCACCGTCGGGGCCTTCAGCCACATCGCGGATGCGCAGGCCGAGGCTTTCCAGCAGGCGTTCTTCGCCAGAGATGCTGTCGCCATTGACTGTCAGCCGGACGAGCGCGGTGGAAGCCAGGCCGCCAACGAAAAGGTTGCCCTTCCATTCCGGAAAGGCTTCGCCCTGGTAGAAGATCATGCCGGAGGGGGCGATGACCGGCGTCCAGGTACGGATGGCGTCAATCATGCCGTCCATGTGCTCGACCCCTTCTCCGATGGTTGTGCCATCGTAGTTGATGCCGAGGGTCACGATTGGCCACCCGTAGTTCGCTCCCGGTTGAACAATATTCAGCTCGTCACCGCCACGCGGACCATGCTCGATCTCCCAAAGCACACCGCTTTCCGGGTTGATCGCCGCTGCCTGCACGTTGCGGTGGCCGTAGGACCAGATTTCTGGCAGCGCGTCTGCCTGGTTTACGAATGGGTTGTCATCCGGTACCGCGCCATCCGGATGGATGCGGACGATCTTGCCAAGATGCGAGTTCAGCTGTTGGGCCTGCTCCCGGAAGCGGGCCTGCGAACGCTCACCCAGCGTGATGAACAGGTAGCCGTCGTTGTCGAAGACGAGGCGGGAGCCGAAATGCTGCTGGCTCTGCACTTTGGGCTTCTGGCTGAAGATGACTTCAACATTGTCGAGCCTGGTAAGATCTTCGCTCAGGATGCCGCGGGCGACGGCGGTACTGTTGCCGCCTTCGCCAGCTTCGGCAAAGCTCAGGTAGACGAGGCGGTTTTCCTCAAACCTGGGGTCAAGGGCAACATCGAGCAACCCGCCCTGACCACGAGCATCCACCTTTGGGACACCGGCGATCGGCTCCGAGACCTTTTCACCAACATGACGAAGATTGCCTCTGCGTTCGGTCACCAGCATGCTTCCATCAGGCAGGAAAGCCAGAGCCCAAGGATGTGAGAGACCATCGGCGACTGTCTGAACTCTGATCGTCGGACCTTCTGTCTCGAAAGTCTCGTCGACGGCTAGAGCAGGCAGAGCAAGGGATGCTGCAATCGCAGCCAGGGATGAACGAAGGATCTGGTGGCGCATTTTCGGCTCCGTGCTAGTTCGGTTTCGATGGTGGAACCACCATCGAAGCTCCCGGTTCCAGAATACCTGCGACCGAACCAACGGCGGAAGGGCAGCGCGCGCACCTGCCCTCAAGAGCCTGTTACACCTTTGTCGGGCTGTGAGCCGAAACCTTGAGGTCCAGCGCCACATGGCCTTCTGGCGCGCCAAAACGCAGGAAAGCTTCCGACATGGTGGCAAAAACCGCGCCCGCATCACCGCGCAGCTTGGTGCAGAAGTTCTTGGATCGCTCGAAGACTCCGGAGCCCTTCACAAATTCGATGCAGCCGTAGATCTCGTCCATGTGATGGGAGGAGCCCAACGGATAGAGCGAGAACTGGCCCGCGATGGTCAGGCCTGTGACGGGTGCGAGCGCAACCGCATTGTGCGCGGCTTTAATCCGCTCGGCGAGCGGCGGCTGTTCGCCGAAACCGGCGCTAGGGGTGCAGATAGGATCGTCCGGTTCGCCGGGGCAGCCGCGCGAGACCGTTGCTGCAAGCACACAATGCTTGCCGGGACGGGCTGCCTCTACGAAAAGGTCCCGCATGGCCGGAAAAAGCTGCTCGGGCGGGCCGACCAGAAGGGTGGAAACATCGTCAGTTTCAATACGGAAGTTGGGCCGGTAGGGGTCAAGCGCCTTGATTGCGCCCAAGATGATGCCGACGAAATCGTCGGACATGGGATACAGTGATACCTGTGCACCTGAGAACATGGTTCGCCTCGCTCCGCTGGCATTACCCAGATCAGCTCAAGGGACAGATGGACCATCCATCATCTCAGCCCTGGGAGCCTGGCAGGCGTATAATCACGCCGCAGGCAACAGAGCGCCCCTGTCGATGCGGCGACCATGCCCGAAGCCCGAGCGATAAACAAGGCCTGATGGAAATATTGGAATTGATACACAGGAAAGGGGCCTCAGGGCCGAAGCGAGGCTCCGGCCGTGAGACTTTGGAAACGTGAGGCTTAGTAACCGCGCGGGCAGGCTGCCGTGTAGCGGCGGCCATACTGGTCGCGATATACACACTGACTGCTGCCTTCAGATGCACGGCCGATCAGCGCACCTGCGATAGCGCCGGCAGCGCCACCAATGACCGCACCCTCGAGGCTGTCATTTGCCACTGCTGCACCGATGGCTGCGCCACCCGCACCGCCGATCGCTGCGCCTTGCTGCGTTGGGGTGCAGGCTGCGACACCGCCAAGCATCAGCGGCAGAACTAAAAGAAGCTTTTTCATCGGGACTCTCCAAAGTCATTCAGCACCGAAGTAATTCGCTTTGATGCCATTTGTTCCACGAGTGGGCGTTCCGATGGTCCCAACCGGGTCCCAGCGGGTCAAGTAACGCTTGCCGAAGCTACGGAACCGAATGTGTACGGCAGATGAACGAACGTCGGCTAATGACCCAAAAGGTCAGCCATTCGTTCGCTGGCGAAGATGCGCCTGCTTTGACTCCGTCTCATCGAGATAATGCTTGTTGCTCACGCAGCGCACGTCTTCGCGAGGGCAGACCTCGCGGGCGAAGCGCTCAAGCGCCCGCCAGTAGGCACCGCCGTTCATCAGCGTGAAGTGCAGGCCGATCTGAAGGGGCGTACGCCCGTTCTCGTACTGCTTCATGAAGGCAGCCGTGAAAGCATCATAGGCGCGCTGTTCGAACTCACTTGCCCGTCCCGGTTCTTCTTCCGCGCCGGAATGACGGAAATAGAGATTGTAGTCCATCGCGATGATCGGGCGCTGACGCGGCCCTTCCGGGATCAATGGAAGCGAGAAGCGATAGACGCCGTCCTTGAGCTTCACCTCTGATGGCGCGTTCGATACGGTGCTCGCGTCGTAGAGGACATCCGCTTCATTCAGCGCTGCGAACAGGTTGGGCGAATAGGAAAGATAAGGCGCGCGAAAGCCCTGTACCTCATTCTCAACGAAGTCAGACCAGCCTGCCGGCTCACCGTCGATGGCATTCAGCTTCCAGGCGTTCAGCAGGATGTTCTTGAACTGGCCGATCTCAAATTTCCAATCCGCGACTGACCATTTTGCCCCGTTCAGATGGCCACAACCGTGATTGGCGATCTCATGGCCTTCTGCCCGCGCCTTCCATATGTGGTCGAGCCTCGCTGCGACATCTTCACGAGAGGCAGCATAACCGACGTTGGACTTAGGGCCATTGCTGCGGGGCGCTGCATAGGCGCGGCGGTTTTCCGAGGTCAGCAGGTAGACGCAGGAGAGGAAGTAGGTGAATTCGGCCCCAACCTCGGAGGCGAGGGCACGGCTGCGCTTCCACTGCGACACGGGGCCGGCACCGTCGAATGATATCAGTACGTATTGGGGCGGGCGTTCTTCCGCGTGCGCGGGGGTGAGGGCCACCAGGGCAGAAAAGGCAACCAGACCAATACGCTTCGCGATCATGAAAATGCTCGATTAGAATCAAATCACTGGCTGGCTAAGTCATGAATGTGGCCGGCAGGAGAGTCTCCGGGGTGCTTTGCACATCTTTCTGGTGTAAGGGCTCTTCGAATGGTTTGATGCGCTGCTTTTTGTCCGCCCCCTTCCATGTGCCGCAATTTTCGTTAAAAAGCCCTTCAGAAGAGAGTGCCAGGCACCGAGCCCGGCCGAAGAACGAGAGTTTTCATGTCGGACGACAGTTTCATTCGCGAAGTCAATGAGGAGCTTCGCCAGGATCAGCTCAAGGCGTTCTGGAAGCGCTTCGGTCCGGTCGCTATGGGCGCTGCGGTGTTGATCGTGCTCGCGACAGCAGCATTCGTTGCTTACGAATACTGGTCCACCAACCGTGCCAATCAGGCTGGCGATCAGTTCGCGCAGGCTTTGGACCTTGCTGCCGAGGGCAAAAACGACGAGGCTATGGCAAAGCTGGCCGAGCTTCGTGAAGGCGGCGTTGGCTCCTATCCGATGCTCGCGAAGCTGCGCGAGGCAACGCTGCTCGCTGACAGCGGCAAGGCTGCTGAAGCCATTGCTGCGTTCGATGCCGTGGCCAACGACACGTCGGCTCCGGCTGCGCTTCGCGACATGGCACGGTTGCGCGCTGGCCTGCTTCTGGTGGACAATGGCTCCTATACGGACGTTTCTGCACGTGTCGAGCAGCTGACCAGCGACACCAACCCGGTCCGTCATTCGGCCCGTGAGGTGCTGGCCCTGGCTGCATGGAAAGAAGGAAACCGCGAAACCGCTCTTTCGCTCTATAATCAGATCCTGGGCGACGGTGAGGCACCTGCCGGTGTTCGCCAGCGTGCCCAGATGATGTCGGAGCTGATCAGCGGCTCGGGATCGAGTTCGTAATGTCATTCAAGGTCGCAATCGTTGGCCGGCCCAATGTGGGCAAGTCGACCCTCTTCAACAGGCTCGTCGGGAGGCGCATTGCGCTCGTCGATGATACGCCCGGCGTAACGCGTGACCGCCGGGTGCACGCCGCCCGGCTGCAGGACCTGCGCTTCGACGTGATCGACACGGCGGGCCTCGAGGCTGCTGCTGCGCCGACACTCGAAGGCCGGATGCGCCAGCAGACGGAAATGGCCATCGACGAAGCCGACGTCGTGCTCTTCATGGTGGATGCCCGAAGCGGCATCATCCCTGACGACCAGACCTTTGCTGAACTCGTGCGCCGCAAGGGCAAGCCAGTGATCCTCGTGTCGAACAAGACCGAGGGTCGCGGTGCAGAGGCCGGTGTGTTCGACGCCTACAGCCTCGGTCTCGGTGAGCCGGTTGCCATCTCCGCCGAACACGGCCTCGGCATGCCTGACCTGCGCGATGCGATCGCCGAAATCATGGGCGACAGGATTGCTGAGGAAGAGGAAGAGGACGAACGCGTTCAGCCCTCCAACGAACCTCTGCAGGGAGATGACATCGATCCGGAGGCTGAAGAACCGGATTATGATGCCGGCAAGCCGCTGAGCATCGCCATCGTCGGTCGTCCGAACGTCGGCAAGTCAACGCTGATCAACGCGCTTCTGCGTGAAGAGCGCATGCTGACCGGGCCGGAAGCCGGCATCACGCGCGATTCCATCGCCGTCGACTGGACCTGGCGCGATCGACCGATCCGCCTGGCCGACACGGCCGGCATGCGGCGCAAGGCGCGCGTGCAGGAGAAGCTCGAGAAGCTTTCGGTCGGCGAGACGCTGCGCGCGATTCGCTTCGCCGAAGTTGTGGTCGTCGTCTTCGACGCCACTCAGGCGTTCGACAAGCAGGACCTGCAGATCGCCGACCTCATCATCCGCGAGGGCAGGGCGCCCGTCATCGCCTTCAACAAGTGGGACATCGTCGAGAACCCGCAGGAGATGCTGGCTGAACTGCGCGAAAAGCTCGAGCGTCTGCTGCCGCAGGTGAAGGGTATGCGCTTTGTCACCATTTCGGCTGAGACCGGACGTGGCCTCGACCGCATGATGGAAACCGTAGTCGAGACCCACAAGGTCTGGAACCGCCGCGTTTCCACCGGCAGGCTGAACCGCTGGCTGGAGCGCGCCACGCAGATGCATCCGCCACCCGCTGTCTCCGGACGCCGCCTGAAGGTGAAATACATCACCCAGATCAAGACGCGTCCGCCGGGCTTCGTGCTCTCCTGCTCGCGTCCGGAGGTCATGCCGCAGTCATACGTGCGCTACCTGATCAACGGTCTGCGCGAAGCCTTTGACATTTACGGCGTGCCGATCCGCATGCTGTTGCGCACGTCCGATAATCCCTTCGCGGGAAAGGCGAGGGACAAGGACTGAGACACCTTCTAATTCATCAAAAACCCCAGGCGTCCACCTGGGGTTTTTGATTGCTGTCGAATGCCAGACGCCCTCAACTCCTTACCAAATCATTAATGAAATCAGTGGCAAAGCAGCGGGCGAATTAACCTTCGATCAAGGTTAATCAAATATCTTCATCCCCAACAGCAGCGTATGAGTGTGTGAGGTTGGGGTGCGAGGTTCAGTACCGCGTTCGAGTCGTATTCCCGTGGAACAACGGTCCCGTCTTGCGCCCACCATGCTGGGGCTCGCGATCTGGATCGGCTTCCCGACGGTTGCAGCATATCAGGACATCTCAAGCCTGATCTCAGGACAGGAGACAGGCACGCGCTGGGCAGCGGTGATCGAGCAGTCGGTGGCCGGATCGATCCACAAGGCCGAGATGCCTTTCAATGACCCGAATGCCCGCCTGACTTCGCTTTCGGGTGGCGGCATCAATGCTCCCGGCATTGGCGAGATTGCTTTCCGTTCCAAGAACAAGACCCACGTCGACACCACCGACGAAGAGCGTGTGAACCGGGACGAGAAGCAGGGGCGTATCGTCCAGGTTGTGCCCATGGCTCCGCCAAGCCTCTTCAACGCCGGCTCCATCGTCGAGCAGACGGGTGCGTTCCTGAAGACGGAGCCGCTCGGCGAAATCACGATGGCCTTCGTGAAGCCTGACCTCAAGGGGAAGGAAGTTCAGATCGCCACAGCCTTCCACGTCAGGCAGAAGGCCAAACCTGAGCCGAAGATGCTGCCGGCAGTCGCCAGACTCGTCAACAATGACGAGGCTGACATCCTCGCAACTGCATATGCCCCAGCCGAACCCGATTATGTGAAAGCCTCGCCTTTCGCCAGCATTCTGCGGGACGAGGATGACGGCCGCTTCATTCCGCCGATCCATCCGGGCGATCATCTTTGGGCGAAGGCGCCGCTGCCGCCGCACGTGTTCACACCAAAAGAGCAGAAGTGCCTTGCCGAAGCCGTCTATTTCGAGGCCCAGGGCGAGCCCGTCGAGGGTCAGGCAGCTGTCGCGCAGGTGGTGCTCAACCGCGTCCGCAACCCGGCTTACCCGAACACAATCTGCGGCGTCGTTTATCAGAACGACCACTGGTACAACCGCTGCCAGTTCTCCTTCGCCTGCGATGGTATCAAGGACAGGATTGCGAGCCCGGCGCATTACCGCGTCGCCCAGGACGTCGCCATGGCCGTCACGGCCGGCAAGATCTGGCTTGAAAGCGTCGGCAGTTCCACTCACTACCACGCCACCTATGTCCGCCCGCGCTGGGCCTCCACGATGAAGAGACTCACCAAGATTGGTCAGCACATCTTCTACCGGACCTATGGCGGCGGCTGGAACTGAGCCGCGCCAAATCCGGAGATTCTCTCCACTTTCCCCCGGCAAAGAATATAGGCGCATTGTCGCACTAAGCTAAGTGACTGATTTCAAATGACTTCGCTCGTCGTTGACAGCGCAACTGGCTGGCTTGACTGCAGCGAGCCCTCTCACTATGTTGCCCGCGACTTCGAGACGGTCATTTTTCGGGGTTGCAAGCGGCTGGAGGTTCTCATGGCGGAACGAAATGAGCCTGACGAACTCGAGCAGCGGCGACGCAAACTTGAAGATGCCCTGGCGGCGCGAAGTGCTTCATCAAAGGCAGATGAAGGCAACGCAAAGCAGAACAATGGCAGCGGTGGATTCGGGAATGCCTTCAAGCTTTCCGGCGAGTTCATCGGCGGCGTTGTTGTAGGTGTCGGACTTGGCTGGTTTTTCGACCGGCTGTTCGGTACCTCGCCTTGGGGACTGATTATTTTCCTGCTGCTCGGGTTTGCAGCGGGTGTTCTGAACGTCCTGCGGGCAGCAGGGCGGGTTGCTGAGTTTGGATCGCAGGCGCGCAAGGATGGCGGCGCCGACGATCCGCAAAGGAAATAGAGCGGCAGACGCCGCGTCAAAGTGAGGGTGCTTCAGTGGCCACGGATCCCATTCATCAATTTCAGATTGCCAAGTGGATTCCGATTGAAGTTGGTGGTTTGGACCTGTCGTTCACCAACGCGTCGGCCTTCATGGTTGCGACCGTTGCTGCCGCTGGTGCCTTCCTGTTCCTGAGCACCACAAACCGCGGTCTGGTTCCCTCTCGGGCCCAGTCCGTCGCCGAGATGGCCTACGAATTCATCGCCTCGATGCTTCGTGACAGTGCCGGCACCCACGGGATGAAGTTCTTCCCGCTGGTCTTTTCGCTCTTCATGTTCGTCTTTGTGGCGAACCTTCTGGGTCTTGTGCCCTACTTCTTCACGGTGACCAGCCAGATCATCGTCACCTTCGCGCTGGCAATGCTGGTGATCGGCACCGTCATCGTCTACGGCTTCATGAAGCACGGTCTTGGCTTCCTCAAGCTGTTCGTGCCGAGTGGCGTTCCTGCTGTAGTCGTGCCGCTGGTTGTTGCGATCGAGGTTGTTTCCTTCCTCTCGCGCCCGATCAGCCTTTCGGTTCGTCTTTTCGCCAACATGCTCGCCGGTCACATCACCCTCAAGGTGTTCGCTGGCTTCGTAACCTCGCTCAGCGCGCTCGGTGCTGTCGGTGTTGCTGGTTCAATTCTTCCGCTGATCATGACTGTCGCGATCACGGGTCTCGAGTTTCTGGTTGCCTTCCTGCAGGCTTACGTCTTCGCCGTTTTGACCTGCATGTACCTCAACGATGCGGTACATCCGGGCCACTAGGATCGACTAACGGCGGGCTTCTCCGCCACTTTTCAAAGAGTTCAAACGCTTCACAAGGAGTTGCAAGATGGAAGCAGAAGCAGCAAAGGCGATCGGCGCAGGTATTGCATGCCTCGGCATGGGTGGTGCAGCTATCGGTCTCGGCAATATTTTTGCCAACTACCTGGCGGGCGCCCTGCGCAATCCGTCGGCAGCTGACGGTCAGTTCGGCCGTCTGATCCTGGGCTTCGCCGTTACCGAAGCTCTGGGCATCTTCTCGCTGCTGGTCGCCCTTCTCCTCCTGTTCGTCTAAGCCGTACGATTTTTTGGCTTGCCGGACGCGCCAGCGTCCGGCCGTGGATAGAGCAAGGGGAAAGCCATGTTTGTGGCACCGGCATTCGCACAGGAAGCGGCTCAACCCGCTATTGGCGAAACCCATACCGAGACCGGCGTAGCGGAAGAAGGTGCCCACGGCGGTATCTTCCCTCCCTTCGACAGCTCGACATACGCGTCGCAGATCCTCTGGCTCGCGATTACGTTCGGACTTTTCTACCTGTTCCTGAAGCGCGTGGTGCTGCCACGTATCGGGGGCACGCTGGAAGTCCGTCACGATCGTATCGCCAGCGATCTTGATCAGGCTTCCCGTCTCAAGGAAGAGGCGGATGCTGCCGTTGCCGCTTACGAGCAGGAGCTCGCAGAAGCACGGCGCAAGTCGGCTGCGATTGCGCAGGAAGCACGGGACAACGCCAAGGCCCAGGCTGAGGCAGACCGTCGTGCGATCACTGAGACGCTCGATGCAAAGCTTGGCGAAGCCGAGGCACGCATCGAAGAGATCAAGCGTATCGCTTTGGCCGATGTTGACAACATTGCTGAAGAGACCGCGGCTGAGATCGTTCAACAGCTCACCGGTAACGAAGTGAGCAAGGCAACCGTTACGGCTGCTGTGAAAGCAGTGAGCCAGTAGGAGAACCGCTATGGATGCAACATTCTGGGCGTTTATCTCCCTCATCCTGTTCCTCGCGTTGCTGGTCTACGTGAAGGTTCCGGGAATGGTTGCCAAGGCGCTCGACGAGCGCGCCGATCGCATCCGTCGTGAACTGGAAGATGCGCGCGTTTTGCGTGAAGAGGCTCAGCAGCTGCTGGCCGAGTATCAGCGCAAGCGTCATGAGGCTGAAAAGGAAGCGGCAGAACTCGTGTCTGCGGCCCAACGTGAAGCTGAAAGCATTGTTGCCGACGCAAAGGCAAAGACCGAAGAGTATGTGGCACGTCGCACCAAGCTGGCCGAGCAGAAGATTGCCCAGGCCGAGCGCGACGCCGTCAATGAGGTTCGTGCCCGCGCTGTTGACGTTGCTGTAGCTGCCGCTGGCAAGATCCTGAGTGATACGGTCGACGGAAGCGTAGGCGGAGCACTGTTCGATCAGTCTCTCGCTCAGCTGAAAGCCAAACTGAACTAACATCGGTCTTCAGGCCAGATGTCTCAAATGCCGCCCACTGGGCGGCATTTCTGTTTATGGGCACGTCTCCCTGTCAGGAGCCTTCAGGATTTTTGGAAGAGGCACTTGCGCGACCTCAGTGTTTGCTGTCCGTTGTTCGACGCTGAACAAGCGGAGAGGCAATTATGTCCGTTCTGATTCTTGGTCTGGTTCTTTTCCTCGGCATTCACTCTACCCAAATCATCGCGCCGGGCTTCCGGCAGCAGATCATCGACCGGCGCGGCGAAAAATCCTGGAAGCTGACCTATACGGCGATTTCCCTGCTCGGCCTTGTTCTGATCGTCTGGGGTTATGGTATGGCGCGGCAGGAGCCGGTCATTGTCTATGATCCGCCGGTGGGTCTGCGGCACCTGACGTTGCTGCTGATGCTGCCGGTGTTTCCGCTTTTCGCCGCTTCGCACAATCCGGGCTTCATCAAGGCGAAGCTGCAGCATCCAATGCTGATCGGGACAATGCTTTGGGGTGTGGCCCATTTGATCGCGAATGGAACTCTGGCAGACGTGCTGCTCTTTGGTGCCATCCTTGTGTGGGCTGCGGTTGACCTGATCTCGAATTTCAACAGGGGTCCGGTTCAGCTCGGCAGAGAGCCCGTGCTGCGCAAGGATATTTCAGCGGTTGTTGCAGGACTGGTGATCTACGCGATCTTCGTGTTCTGGCTGCATGAGCTG
>Ga0180217_1002191_pt1 | contig 18851 bp, 23 predicted proteins | sample eDN3rd37CBELigOP_FD_128521 | JGI IMG/M metagenome (GOLD analysis project Ga0180217, IMG submission 128521) | Enriched Organic Plus compost microbial communities from Emeryville, California, USA - eDNA 3rd pass 37_C BE-Lig OP (version 2) (version 2) ... | reverse complement strand
GGGATTGGCTCCGACAACCCTTTCTTCGTAAGTCAGGCTTCGCTATTGTCCTGCCTCCTGAAACGGCTAGGAGCAGGCGATGGTGGACATCGCGACCAGGGTCTACAACCACACCTGGAAAATCGACCCGATCGTTCGATCGGTCCTGGACACGGATTTCTACAAGCTCCTGATGGCGCAGACGATTTTTCGCCGTCACCGGGATGTGCGGGTTACTTTCGGCATTCACAATCGCACCACGCGGATCCGCTTGGCCGACATCATCGATGCGGGCGAGCTGCGGGAGCAGCTCGACCATGTGCGCAGCCTCTCCCTGACTCGGGGTGAATCCACGTGGCTGCGCGGCAACACCTTCTACGGCAAGCGGCAGATGTTCTCGCCGGAGTTCATGGACTGGCTCGAGACCTTCCGTTTTCCGGAATACCTGCTTGAGAAGGAAGACGGTCAGTACGTGCTGACCTTCCACGGGCCGTGGATCGAGACCACCATGTGGGAAATTCCCGCGCTCGCGATCCTGAATGAGCTGCGCTCGCGCGGCGTTCTGAGAGACATGGGCAAGTTCGAGCTGCAGGTGCTTTACGCCCGCGCCATGACGCGGGTCTGGGAGAAGATCGAGCGTCTGAGAAAGCTGCCGGATCTCTCCATTTCGGATTTCGGGACGCGCCGCCGTCACGGTTTCCTCTGGCAGGATTGGTGCGTGCAGGCGATGATTGAAGGCCTGGGGCCTGCCTTCCTCGGCACGTCCAATTGCCTCATCGCCATGCGTCAGGAGGTCGAGGCCGTGGGGACGAACGCTCACGAGCTTCCCATGGTCTATGCCGCGCTTACCGACAGCGATGAGGAACTGGCAGAGGCTCCCTACCGGGTTCTCGCCGATTGGCAGCAGGATTACGAAGGCAATTTGCGCATCATCCTGCCCGATACCTATGGCACGACGAATTTCCTTCAGAACGCACCCGAATGGGTGTCGTCCTGGACGGGTATCCGCATCGATTCCAAGGATCCCATCGAGGGAGGGGAGGAGGCCATTGCCTGGTGGAGGCAGCGGGGACAGAACCCGAAGGAGAAGCTTGCGATCTTTTCCGACGGGCTCGACGTCGACCTGATCGAGCGCATCCATCAGCATTTCCGCGGACGCATGCGCATCGGCTATGGCTGGGGGACGCTGCTGACGAACGATTTCCGCGGGCTTGCTCCCGAGGGCAGGCTCGATCCCATTTCCATCGTTTGCAAGGTCATCTCTGCGGATGGGCGCCCGACGGTGAAGCTCTCCGACAATCCGACGAAGGCCATGGGACCGGAGGAAGAGATCGAGCGTTACAAGCGCGTGTTCCATGTGGGTGAGCAAAAAGCAAAGCCGGTTCTGGTGTGAATGCCATGAAGATCGATCTGAACTGCGATATGGGCGAAGGCTTCGGTCCGTGGCCGATGGGCGACGACGAGGCGATGCTCGACATCGTCTCCTCGGCGAACATCGCCTGTGGTTTCCATGCCGGGGACCCGTCCATCATGTTCCGTACGGCGGAGACTGCGAAGCACAAGGGTGTGGCGATTGGCGCGCATCCAGGCTTCAACGACCTGCACGGCTTCGGGCGGCGTGTCATCCGGGGCGACAGCCCGGCCGAGATCGAGCGCATGGTGGCTTACCAGATCGGCGCCATGCAGGCCGTTGCCGCGCTTGCCGGTCACAAGGTCACCTATGTCAAAGCGCACGGATCGCTCAACAACATGGCGAACGAGGATGAGGGTCTTGCTCTCGCCATCGCGCGGGCCATCAAGGGCGTCGATCCCAATCTCATCAACGTCTGCATGCCGGGCCTGCTGATGGAAAAGGCGTCGGACAGGATCGGCGTTCCGGTCGCGCGCGAGTTCTTCGCGGACCGGACCTATGAGGATGACGGTACGCTCACCTCCCGTAAGAAGCCGGGCTCGGTTCTTCACGATGCGGATGCCGCCGCAGAGCGCGTGTTGCGCACGCTGCAGGACAGAGCGGTCACCACCACATCGGGCAAGCGCATTCCGATCGAGATCGACACGATCTGCGTTCATGGCGACGAGCCGAGCGCGGTCACCATGGCGCGCACGGTCAGAGCCAGGCTCGAGGCGAACGGGATTGAAATCGCTCCGTTCTCGGGATCGTGAGATGTCGTTCAAGGATCATTTCTCGGCCCGATCCGGCGACTACGCAGCCTATCGTCCGACTTATCCTCGCGCCCTCATCGACTACCTCGCCGACCGGTGCCGGCAGACGGAACTGGCGCTCGATGTCGGTTGCGGCACCGGGCAACTCTCCGTGCTGCTGGCGGAGCGCTTCGATCGGGTGATCGCGACGGATGCGAGCCCGCAGCAGATCGGGAAGGCGCGAGCGCATGAGCGCGTGGAGTACCGCGTTGCGTCCGCCGAGGCGAGCGGACTCGCGGATCATTCCGTCGACCTGATCACAGCGGCGCAGGCCGCCCATTGGTTCGATCTCGATGCGTTCTATTCCGAGGTGCGCCGGGTCGGCAGGCCGGGAGCCGTGCTGGCTCTCGTGACCTATGGAGTGATCCAGGCCGATCCCGACATCAATGAAGCGATCCAGCACTTCTACAACGATGTCGTCGGCTCGTACTGGCCGCCCGAGCGGCGCCATGTTGAGGAGGGGTATCGCTCCTTTGCGTTTCCGTTCGAGGAATGGACTGCGCCGCCCCTGGCCATCGAGGTGCAATGGCAGGCTGCCGACCTCCTCGGTTATGTCGAGACATGGTCAGCCGTACGGGGGCTTGAAAAAGCCGAGGGGCGCGAACCGCTCGAGGCGTTCCGGAGCAATCTGTCAGCTCTTTGGAATGACCCGCAGCGTCGGCGGACGATCCGCTTTCCCCTGTCCCTGCGGGTCGGGCGCATCTGAGGCCACAGCGCCCCAGGTCCTGGCAAGAAAGGGCTTGAGGGCGGCAAGGGTTTCCTCGGGCGCTTCCTCGGCGAGATAGTGCCCGCACTGGATGCCATGGCCTTCCACATGAGAGGCCCATTCGCGCCAGACCGACAATACGTCGTACCAGCGCTCCAGTCCGTTCCTCTGGCCCCAGAGCGCCTGCACAGGGCATGTGATGCGCCGCCCAGCCTGCTTGTCGGCGTGATCGAGTTGCAGGTCGAGGCTTGCGCCGGCGCGGTAATCCTCGCACATCGCATGAATGGTTTGCGGGTCGGTATAGCATCGCCGGTACTCCGCCAGAGCATCCGCATCAAACATCGTGCGCCCGCGACGCAGGTAGAACGTGTCGGGATCGGCCTGGATCAGCGTCTCCGGAATCGGGTGCGGCTGGGCGAGAAAGAACCAGTGCCAATAGCCCATGGCGAAAGCCATGTCCGTGCGTGCAAAATGCTCGTAGGTCGGCAGGATATCGAGGACGGAGAGCGCAACGATCCGGGAGGGATGGTCGAGCGCCATGCGATAGGCGCAGCGTCCGCCACGATCATGTCCGACAACGGCGAAACGTTCGAAGCCGAGGGCGTGCATCACCTCGACCATGTCACGCGCCATGGCACGTTTGGAATAGGGCTCGTGATCCGCAGTGCTAGGCGGTTTGGAACTGTCGCCGTAGCCCCGCAGGTCCGCACAGACGACGGTATAATCTTCAGCCAGACGTGGAGCGATCCGATGCCACATCACATGGGATTGCGGATGGCCATGGAGCAGCAGAACGGGCGGGCCGTTCCCCGCATGGCGGAGGTTGATGCAGGCCCCCGAGGTTTCAATTCGGCGATGCGTGAAATTCTCGAACATGAGCGGAGTGTCTTACATTTTCGTGGCCCCATCCAGTTCGTTTGAAAGCAGGTGAAACGGATTGTGTTTCTGTCTCGCTTGCTGCGCGGCTACCATGTACGGCGTTGTCCATTGTCGATGTGGATGATGCCGTTTCGGTAAATCTTGAGGCCGCCGACTTCAGCGCGTGCGCGCAGATATGCCATGACGCCGCGTGCGCGGGCCTTGATCCGAAAGTCCATGGCGCGGCAGGCGAGATGGAGAGAGTGCCGAGCGCCACCTGCACGCCGGTTGCGACTCGGGCTGCGATGCGTGGATTGAATGCTGACGGGTCCGAACCGGCTGGCAATGTCGGCCACCACCTCCCGCAGGTCTCCTGGGAGGCAGTTGGTCGGCGTACTCGCACGCAACGCGATCGTGCCCTTCGCAACCAAAGAGGCAAAGCCGGTTGAACTCGCGCTCCCGAAATTTCCCGCACTCGGAAGGCTGCCGGTCGTCACGGGATCGGACATCTGCCCGTTCGGAGGTAGGCTGGCATATTCGGTCCTGGGGGCAGCCCTTTTGACGGCTCTCGCCTTCGGAAGGGAACTTGGGGATGGTTCAGCCGCGGGTGAGGGATCAGGGCCGGAAAAGGGGAGCGGGATGACCAGTCCGGACGGCGCCGGGTGTGGACTTTGGGCCATTGCGTGTGTCGAAACGCCCGCAAGACCTGCAATGGTTAGGAAGAGGAGCCAAGGTGCGCGGCGAACTTTCAACTCGGTGCTCATCGGGTTCCCCCCGTTCTGAGCCCCCACCGATGGAATGCCGTTCGGGCGGACCTCCCGGCAGTTATGGTTATTGGTGCGTATGCGACTGGATGCGCATCGCCTAGGAGCAAGTACCTATGCTGCTGCCAAGGTGAAGCAAGGGTTCGACGAAGAAAATTATCTGCTCGGAAGGGCTATTCGTTGCTTATAGTCTTATATTTGGGGCATTCTCGACGGCAGCCGCGCCTTTGTTCCTCGTATTGATAGGCGAAAATTGTAATTCAGTTGCGTTAGTTCGGGCCTTGAAGGCGATCCTTGCGACTCACATATCATGTTACGAGCCGTAACATCGGCGACCGGAGACATGAATGCCTGCTGTCTATAGCGACCTGTTCGATGCCATCAAAGCCGCCGGGCCGAGCCGGGAGGACGCTCTTGCGCGCATCACGCTCGTGGCGAAGCTGATGGACAGTGCCTTCGTCATTCCCGGTCTGAACCGCCGGGTGGGGCTTGATGCGGTCCTCGGCCTCATTCCAGGGATCGGCGACGCGGTGTCGGCTGCTCTTGCAAGCTACATCATCTGGGAGGCGCGCCAGCTCGGCCTGCCGCGCTGGAAGATCGCACGCATGGTTGCGAATGTGGCGGTGGACACGGCCATCGGCGCCATTCCGCTGGCTGGCGATGTCTTTGACGTCTTCTTCAAGTCCAACATGCGCAATCTGCGCATCATCCAGGATCATGTGGGAACGCGCAAGCGCGGCCCGATGCAGATCGACGGTACCGCGGTGCGGATCGAGGAGCGCTGACCATGAGACGCTTGCTCTGGGTTCTCGCCTGGATCGCCGTTGCGCTCTGGTCGCTGTTTGCATGGGGCGCTTACGGCCTTCTCGATATCTTCGGCGACCTTGCCGTTCGCAATGCGGATATCGTGAGCGACCACCCCGAGACTGTCGAATGGCTGTCATGGGCCTTCGCGACGCTGAGAAGCCTTGGGCTTGGAGCCATCGTTTTCGTCTGGGGCGCGGTATCCCTGCTGATCCTTGCCGTTCCCGCCGTGATTGGCCTCATCCTGCCGCGAGCGGATTCCGTCGAGAGGGATCGTCGCGAGAGGGATCTTCGATGGCAGGGCCCGTCCGGAGGGGCGCCGCCGCGCCGGATCGATCGGCGCTAACCTATTGAGTGAAAAAGCGCGGCTTGAGCCGCGCTTCTTGTTTTACCGGTGGCTTGAGATGAACTGCTTGAAGCGCTCGGATTTCGGAGCGCCGAAGACCTCAGCCGGAGGCCCTTCCTCTTCCACGACGCCCTTGTGAAGAAAGACCACGCGGTTCGACACGTCGCGGGCAAAGGCCATTTCGTGTGTCACCACCAGCATGGTGCGGCCTTCCTCGGCGAGGGAGCGCATCACGCGCAGCACCTCGCCCACGAGTTCCGGATCGAGTGCGGAAGTCGGCTCGTCGAACAGCATCACGTCGGGCCGCATGGCGAGAGCACGCGCGATTGCCGCGCGCTGTTGCTGGCCACCGGAGAGATGGGAGGGGTACTGGTTGCGCTTGTCCGCGATGCCAACCTTCGCAAGCAGTTCCTCGGCTTCCGCGATGCACTCCGCCTTTGGGCGCTTCTGCACATGGACAGGCGCCTCGATCACATTCTCCAGGATCGTCATGTGAGACCAGAGATTGAAGCTCTGGAACACCATGGCGACGCGCGACCGGATCCGGTCCACCTGGCGCTGATCGGCCGGCATCATTCCCTTGCGGCCCTGCTTCAGCTTGATCGTCTCGCCCCCGATGGTGACAGTGCCGCCATCCGGCACCTCGAGCATGTTGATGCAGCGGAGCATGGTCGACTTGCCGGACCCGGAGGCGCCGAGGATCGAGATCACGTCGCCTTCGTTGGCCTGCAGAGACACGCCCTTGAGAACTTCGAGCGCGCCGAAACTCTTGTGCAGGTCGGTGACGGAAACAGCGGGAACGGTCTGGGACGACAAAGGCGAGACTCCGTTAGACATGCGCGGCCTCCAGGCGCGGCTCGACGGTCGGCGGACGGCGCAGATGGGGTGAGAGCCACCATTCGATGGCCATGATGATGCGGGTGATGATGAAGTTGAGCACGAGATAGATCGCGCCGGCCACGATGAACACTTCCACGGCCCGGAAGGTCTGCGAGATCATCTTGGCCGCCAGGCCCGTGACCTCCATCATGGTGATGACGGAGGCCAGTGACGTTGCCTTGACCATCAGAATGATCTCGCTCCCGTAAGCCGGAAGGGCCTGCCGCACGGCGATCGGGAAGGTGATGCGGCGAAAGAGCAGGAAGCCCGACATGCCGCAGGCGCGCGCCGCCTCGACCTGCTGGTGGGGAACCGCCTGCAGGCCGCCGCGGATGATCTCGCTGCCATAGGCGGCCGTGTTCAGGGTGAGGGCAAAAACCGCGCACCAATAGGGCTCACGGAAGAACCCCCACAGACCCAGCGCATCCAGCGTCGGACGAAACTGTCCGAGGCCGTAATAGATCAGGAAGATCTGAACGAGGAGTGGGGTGCCGCGGAAGACGAACACATAGGCCTGGGCCGGCCAGTCGAGCACCTTGATGTTCGACATGCGCATGACCGCGAGCAGCATGGCCAGCACGGCGCCGAAGGCGATCGACGTGAACGCGAGATTGAGGGTGAGCGGAACACCCGTGATGAGACGCAGGAACGCTTCCTGCATGAAGGCGAAATCCATCAGGAAGCCCTCCGCATGCCGCGCAGCGAGTGGGTTTCCGCACGCTGGAACAGGTAGGTCGAAACCCAGGTGATGACGAGATAGAGGATGGCGGCCGTGATGTAGAAGTCGAACGGACGGCGGGTGGAGCCCGCGGCCACCTGCGACTGGCGCAGAAGCTCGACGAGGCCCGTCACCGAGATGAGGGCGGATTCCTTGAGCACCAGCTGCCATGTGTTGCCGAGGCCTGGAATGGCATAGCGCAGGACCTGCGGCGCGATGATCCGGCGGAACATCAGCCAGCGATGCATGCCGACCGAACGCGCGGCTTCCAGCTCGCCACGGCTGACGACCTGATAGGCGCCGCGGAAGACCTCGGCCTGATAGGCGCCGGAGACGATGCCGATGGCCAGGGCGCCGGTGACGAAGGCGGGCACGCCGATGAAGCCTTCGGCCCCGAAAAGGCTGCCGATGGCGCTCAGAGCGGCGCTGCCGCCGAAATAGAACAGGTAGATGACAAGGAGGTCAGGGATGCCGCGCAGGACGGTGGTATATCCGTCCGAGAGCCACCGGACCGGCGCGTTGCCGCCGATCTTGCCCCAGGCCACGAAGGTTCCGACGATGGAACCGGCGAGGAAGCCGCAGGTAGCCACCGCGATCGTCATTCCCGTCGCCGTCAGGAGAGCCCATCCCCATCCGTTGGGGCCGAACCCGACGAGCTCGAAATAGCTCAGTTGCTGCACGCTTGAACCTTCTTGACTGTGCCCGCCCTCTCAAGCGGAGGACGGATCATTTCCTCTTGCTCTCCGGCTTCCGCCGGTGCCACCCCGAGGCGAACAGGGCCTCGCCTCGGAGCAGCGCTTGGCCGCCCTCTTGTCAGGTTTGCGGCGTCATGTCGATCTTGAACCACTTTTCGGTGAGCTTCTTCACCGTTCCGTCCTTGATGGAGGCCTGGATGGCCTCGTCGAACATGGCCTTCAGCTCGGCATCGTCCTTGCGCAGGCCGACGGCCACGCCGCGTCCCAGGACGTCGCCGCTCACGGCCCCGCCCACGATTTCCATATCCTTGAATTCAGGCTTTTCGGTCGAGGCCTTCAGGGACGAGTGGGCCGCAAAGATGGCATCGAGTCGTCCGGCCGCCAGATCGAGGTCATGCTGCTCGGTGGTCTTGTATTCCCGGATCGTGATCGTGTCCTTCAGGTACTTCTCAAGGAACGCGGCATTCACGGTGGAGCCCTGCGTGCCCACGGTCTTGCCCTTCAGGAGCGGCTTCCATTCCTCGATCATCTTTTTGGCTGCGTCGGGGTCCTTGTCGAGGCTCAGGCGCTGGCCGGCGCCTGCGAGCTTCTCGAGCGGCGAGCCCTTCATCACGGCCCAGCCATGGGGGCCGGACGCATAGGGGCGCGAAAATGCGATGGTCTTGAGGCGCTCTTCCGTGATGTTCATGCCGGCCATGATGGCGTCGTATTTCTTGGCCTGCAGGGCCGGGATGATGCCGTCCCAATCCTGGGACACGATCTCGCACTTCACCTTCATGCGGGCGCAGAGGTCGTTGGCCAGGTCGATCTCAAAGCCCTCCAGCTTGCCGCCGGCGCCGGTGAAGTTCCACGGAGCATAGGCGCCTTCGCTCGCAATCTTGACGGTCTTCTCCTGGGCCGAGGCTCCCCCTAGGGCGAGAGCGGAGGCGAGCAGGCTGAGACCCAGTGCCTTGAGCAGTTTCATCGTTCTTCCCTTGGTCAGTTTTGACGGATCCCTTTGTCTGAGGAAGGATTTCGGCCCGCCCTCGACCCTTCAAGGTAACAGCCAAACGCCAAGCCTGCGCAAGGGCTAATCATGAGAAATCAATGAGCTAGGCTGGCGATTTCGGCCGCACTCGAGCCATTTTTGAACAAAAAAGGCGCGGCCGAAGCCGCGCCCTGGGTTCTGGACGATGAGACGATCAGCCCTTCGGGGAGATGTCGATCTTGAACCACTTCTCGGAGAGCTTCTTCACCGTGCCGTCCTTGACGGCGGCGTCGATGGCATCGTTGAAGGCCTTCTTCAGCTCAGTGTCTTCCTTGCGCAGGCCGACGCCCACGCCCTCACCGAGCAGGCCGCCGGTGATGGAGGGGCCGACGAGCACGTAGTCCTTGAACTCGGGCTTCTCGAGAGTGCCCAGAATCGCGGTGGAATCTGCCAGAACGGCGTCGATGCGGCCGGCGGCGAGGTCGAGGTCATGAGCCTCGGTGGTCTTGTACTCGCGGATCTCGGCGGTGCCCTTGTAGTACTTGTCGGCGAAGTTCGCGTGGATGGTGGAGCCCTGCACGCCGATGGTCTTGCCCTTCAGGAGCGGCTTCACCGCGTCGATGGCCTTCTCGGCGGCTTCCTTCTGGCTGGTGAGATTGTAGGCTTGCCCGGTGCCCGGCATCTTGGCGAGCGGCGAGTCCTTCGCAACGAGGAAGCCATTCGGGCCAGCGGCATAGGCCTTGGAGAAGTCGATGGTCTTCTTGCGCTCCTCGGTGATGCTCATGCCGGCCATGATGGCATCGTACTTCTTGGCCTGAAGGGCCGGGATGATGCCGTCCCAGTCCTGGGCCACGATCTCGCACTTCACCTTCATGCGGGCGCAGAGGTCGTTGGCCAGATCGACCTCGAAGCCTTCCAGCTTGCCGCCGGCGCCGGTGAAGTTCCACGGAGCATAAGCGCCCTCTGTGGCGATCTTGACGGTCTTTTCCTGGGCCGCGGCTCCGCCGATGGCGAGAGCGGTGCCGAGGACGGCCAGGCCGACAGTTTTCAGAAATTTCATAGTCGTTCCCTTAACTTATGGGCTCAGATACACGTTGAGCCGATCTTGCTCGCGGCCTTTCCGGGCCGCGCCGTGACGCAGTAACGATCAATCTGTGGAAAAAGGCAAGGGGCCCTCGCTGCCCCTTACACAACCCTCACCTTGATCTCTCCTAGGCCTTCGATGGCTCCGACCATCGTCTGCCCCTGCGTCACGGCTCCCACGCCCTCCGGCGTACCGGCGAAGATCACGTCGCCCGGCGCGAGCTCGAAATAGGAGGAGAGGTAGGCGATCTGCTCGGCCACCGACCAGATCATGTCCGAGAGGTCCGCCTTCTGCTTCACGGCGCCGTCGACTGCCAGGGAAATGGCGCCCTTGGCGGGGTGGCCGATGGCGGATGCGGGGTGGATCGGTCCCACCGGGAAAGGTCGGCCGCCTTGCCGAGCTCCCACGGACGGCGCAGTTGCTTGGCCTCGTCCTGAAGGTCCCGGCGGGTCATGTCGAGGCCGGTCGCATAGCCGAAGACGTGGTCGAGCGCCGCGCCGACGGGGATGTCCTTGCCGCCTTTGGCGAGAGTGACCACCAGCTCGATCTCGAAGTGATAGTTCCGGGTCTTCGGCGGGTAGGGATGGTCGAGCGCCTGGCCTTCCGGCACCGCCTGCAGGGCATCGGCCGGTTTCATGAAGAAGAATGGCGGCTCGCGGGTCGGGTCGCCGCCCATCTCCCGGGCGTGGGCGGCATAGTTGCGTCCGACGCAATAGACGCGTCGAACCGGGAAGAGATCACCGGATCCGGCGATCGGCGGGGCTGTGATAGCGGGGGCAGGAATGACGAAGGCCATGGTGATTTGCGGAAGGCTCTCTGTTGAAGGATCGGTGACGGACTTTGCTCTACCTACACCTTGCAGTTCGCACTACAAGTCGGCATGAACGAAGCCTCCACATGAGGAATGACGATGACCGTACACGGCAGCACCGATACCGCTCTCATCCAAGCTCTGACGGGCAGGCTCGGAGCGGCCTATGTGTTGACGGCGGCGGACGACGTCGAAGGCCACATCATCGAGTCCCGCGGCCTCTATAGGGGCAACGCGCTGGCGGTGGTGCGGCCGAAGGATCGTGACGAAGTTTCATTCGTGCTGCAGGAATGCGCGAAGGCTGGGGTGTCGGTCGTGCCGCAGGGCGGGAATACGGGTCTCGTGGGCGGCGGCGTTCCCTATGGCGGCATCGTTCTCTCGCTCGCGCGCCTCGACAGGGTGCGGGAGATCGATCCGGTCAATGCCACGATCACGGTCGAGGCCGGCTGCATTCTGAAGTCCGTGCAGGACGCGGCGAGCGATGCAGGTTTTCTCTTTCCCCTGTCGCTGGCCTCCGAAGGCTCGTGCCGCATCGGCGGCAATCTCGCCACAAATGCGGGCGGCACGGCCGTTCTGCGCTACGGCAACATGCGCGACCTGACTCTCGGACTGGAGGTCGTGCTCGCTGACGGCCGCATCTGGGACGGTCTGAAGGGCCTGCGCAAGGACAATACGGGCTATGATCTGAAGGATCTGTTCATCGGATCCGAAGGCACGCTCGGGGTTATCACCGCGGCGGTTCTCAAGCTCTTCCCGAAGCCCCATTCGCGGGTCACGGCCTTCATCGGCTGCACCTCGCCTTACGATGCTCTCAAGGTGTTCCAGCGCTTGCGCGAGGCGACGGGCGATCAGCTGACGGCCTTCGAATACATCCCCGAGTTCGGCCTCGAGATCGTGCTCAAGCACATGCCGGGTTCCGTGCGTCCGCTCGCCGAGAAGCACAGCTCATATGCGCTGATCGAGCTGTCGTCGCCGCAGAAGGATGCTGATCTGCAGAGCCAGCTCGAAGCCGTGCTCGGAGAAGCATTCGAGGAAAACCTGGTCCAGGATGCGGTGATTGGCTCCAGCGAGGCGCAAAGCCAAGCGCTCTGGGCACTGCGCGAGCACCTCTCCGAGGTGCAGCGCCTGGAAGGCGGCTCGATCAAGCACGATGTGGCCGTGCCTGTTTCCCGCGTGGCCGAGTTCATCGATGTCGCGACGAAGGCCTGTGAGGCGGAGATGCCTGGCGTGCGCGTCTGCGCCTTCGGCCATTTCGGCGACGGCAATATCCATTTCAACCTGAGCCAGCCGGTCGGCATGGACAAGGCTGCCTATCTCGGCCAGTGGGAGCGCTTCAACCGGATCGTTCATGACATCGTGCACGGCATGAACGGCTCGATCTCCGCCGAGCATGGTATCGGCCTCATCAAGCGCGACGAGCTCGAGCTCTACAAGGACCCGGTCGCCATCGACCTGATGCGCAGCCTCAAGCGTGCTCTCGATCCCCAGAACCTCCTCAATCCGGGCAAGGTCATCTCCGTCGGAGAGAACGAGCCTCCTGCTTTGCCCAAATAGATATGGCCAAGTAGACTTCGCCGAGCAGACCTGCTCGAGTAGGACACGTCATGAAAAGCATCGACCTTCTGGCTTTCGGGGAACCGCTGATGGAGTTTGCGGAGGTGCAGCGCGACGGCGAGCGCCTCTACCTTCCGGGCTTCGGCGGGGACGTGTCCAACACCGCCGTTGCGGCCGCGCGCCAGGGGGCGAAAGCCGCGATCTTCACCGCTCTCGGTCGTGATTTCTTCGGGCAGGATTTTCTCGATCTCTGGCATCGCGAAGGCATCGATTGCTCGTCCGTCATCCTGCGCAAGGACGGGCGCACGGGCGCCTATTTCATCAGCTACGGCGCGGATGGCCATGTCTTCTCCTATGCCCGAGCCGGGTCGGCGGCGAGCCTGATCACCGTCGATGAATTGCCGCTGATCCAGATTGCCTCCGCGCAGATCCTGCATGCCTCGGGCATCTCGCAGGCGATCTCCGAAAGCTGCACCGATGCCGTGTTCGCCGCCATGAAGCACGCCAAGGCGAACGGCACGGTGGTGAGCTACGACACGAATCTTCGCCTGAAGCTCTGGCCGCTGGAGCGGGCCCGCGCGATCATTCACGCAGCATCCGCCATGTCGGACATCCTGCTTCCCGGCCTCGACGATGCACGCCAACTTACGGGATTGGAGAGGGGCGAGGACATCTGCGCGTTCTATCTCGGTCTCGGCTGCGGCGTCGTTGCGCTGACCATGGGCAAGAACGGGACGATGGTCGCAACGAAGGAACGGCTGGATGTCATTCCGGCAAGGCCCGTGGACGCCGTGGATGCCACAGGCGCAGGAGACACGTTCGACGGTGCCTTCCTTGCCGAGTGGCTCGTCCATCGCGATCCGATCCGAGCGGCTGCCTATGCCAATGCCGCTGCAGCCCTGTCCACTCTGGGCAAGGGCGCCGTTGCGCCCATTCCGCCGAGAGGCAAGGTCGAGAATTTCCTTCAGAGCGCGTGAAGCACGGCGGGCTGGGAAAGCCCGCCGTGATGAAGGTCACCGTCGAAACATCCCTTAGCGACGGCGGCTCGCAGCCGCGCCCGGGAGACGGCGCGCCTGCGTGAGATGGTTCTCGATGTGGGGCACCACGGAAGCCGCGAACTGGCGAAGGGACGGGTCGCCGCCGGCCTGAGCATAGGTGGCGTGCAGGTTCAAGGCTTCCTGATGCGCCATGCGCTGATATTGGCCGTAGAGGCGGTCGAATTGTGACCCCGACGACGAGGCGAGCTGGTTCAGCATCGCTGTCTTCTCAGGGCTGAGTGGCACGCCAACGCGAACCTGGCTCACGGAACCGGTGGTCTGCACGTCCCTGGCCGTGCCTGCCGCCGCGCCGGTCGTCGCGCCGACGCCAGCACCGACGGCTGCACCGACGGGCCCGCCGACCAGGGCGCCCACGCCCGCACCCGTCAAGGCGCCGGCGGCCGACCCACCGGTGGCTCCAGGCGATGTGGCTGCTGCTCCCGCGGTGGTCCCTGCCGCCGCTCCGACCCCGGCGCCCACGGCCGCGCCGGCCGGCCCGCCGATCAGGGCGCCAATGCCAGCACCGGCGAGCGTGCCGCCCAGCGATCCGGCGATGAACTCACCGGACGCGGTATAGACCGGGCGGCCGCCGTTCAGTGCCTGGCTGGTCATGCCGTGATCGCGGATCATTTCGGTGGCGAAGCGCCGCACATTGGCGTTGCGGGAGCGCTCGAGCGCAAGCTGGCTCGATGCGATCTCGAACGCATCGGATTGAGCTGCCATCATGCGGTAGGTCTGGCTGTCCATCACCGTCTGCGAGAAGGCGGGGACGGAGATGGATGCAAGCAGGGCTGCAAGAACAACATGCTTCTTCATGGTGGAACTCCTGTCTAAGGCGCAGAACACCGTGTGAAGCCAGGGAGGCTTGCAAAGTTCATAGGTGGCTGCTGCCCACCTTCAACGAGGAGCGATATGGGCGGTTCCAGAAAAGGAAAGGATGTGAACGCTCCGCTCGAGCTTCGACATCCTGCCAAGCCTGTGATGCGACGGATGTGTTCGATCCTGTTCTGACGGAGATCACGCCATCGCAAGCGTCGTTGCTTCCACGGCCCTGGCCAGAGCTTTCGGATCGACGGAGAAGACCGCATGCGGCGTGCCGGCTGCGGCCCATACGACGTCGTGCACGAGAAGGTCGGGGTCGATGAAGGTCCGGATCGGGCGGTCGTGTCCGAAAGGCGGGATTCCACCGATGGCAAAGCCGGTCCAATCGCGGACGGTTCGCGCATCGGGACGAGACAGCTTTTCGCCGATGCCATGCGCGACGCCGTCCTGATCGACACGGTTCTTGCCGGAGACCAGCAGCAGATAGGGCGCGCCGCTCACTGCGCCTTGAAACACAAGCGATTTGACAATCTGGGAGACGTCGCATGCGCAGGCGGCCGCCGCTTCCTCGGCTGTGCGTGTCGATTGCGGCATCGCGCGCACCTGGATCTCCAGGCCGAGCGTGGCGGCGAAATCCTTGACCTTCTGGGAGCTCGTCGGAAGCGGTGCGTTCATGGCTGTGCCTCTGCTTGTCTGATGCGGGCGAGCGAGAGCATGCCCATGCCGCCGACCGTTCCGTCGGGCTTCAGGCCCCGCAATTCGGCCGTGAGCAGGAAGCCCGTCTCGTCGCGGTCGATGGTGAAGAGATGATAGCCTGCCTTGTGCGTGAGCGTGCCTCCGCGCGCGGAGGCGGAGGGCGCGCCGACGACGGGGACGGGCCCGCGCGGCCCGTCGAGATGCGCGAGCGAGCCCACGTGGTTGTGGCCGTGCAGGATGAGCTCTGCGCCGACGCGCTTGATCATCGCCTCGAAGCGCTTGGCGTCCGTGAGATTGCGGCCGGGTTCCGCGCCGCCCACATGCGGCGGGTGGTGAATGAGGACGATGCGGAAGCAGGACGGATCGCGCCCGAGCTCGGCGAGCATGGCCTCGGTGGCCTTCGTCTGCTGCGAGCCGACGCGGCCGCTTGCGACGAAGGGAAGCGTCGGAATGGCGGACGAGAGGCCGATGATCGCCACCTGCCCGTAGCGGCGCAGATACGGGAAGACGCCTTCGCGTCCGTCGTCGCTGCGTGTCCAGGGCGCGATCTTCTTCAGCAGGCCTTCGAGCGAGCCGCGCACATAGGCGTCGTGATTGCCCGGCACGAATGTCACGCGCGACGGATCGCCGAGGCTTTCCATGAAGACGCGCGAGGTTTCCCACTCGTCGGGCAGGCCGATATTGCAGGTATCGCCCGTGCAGGTGATGTGGTCCGGCTTCTGCGCATGGATATCGGCCACGAGCTCGGCCAGAAGCTCCATGTCGTGCAGGTCCTGCCGGCTGCGATGCCAATTGTACCAGCCGGTCAGGCGCTTGCTCAGAAGCTGTTTCAGGCGGGGCCGGGGAAGGGGGCCCACATGAGGGTCCGTGAGATGGGCGATGCGAAACATGATGGCCTTGAGGCAAATGACCGGACGAGAGTTCGCCCGGCCCGTCGGCGCCGTCAAGCGCTGCCGATGAAGATGCCCGCGAGCAGCACCAGGACGCCGCCCACGATGACCTGATAGGTGGCGCTCCAGAACGGGGTGTCCATATATTTCGTGCGGATCCAGGAGATCGCCACGAGTTCCACGGCCACGACGAGGGCCGCGATGCTGGTGGCGAGGATGAAGGCGTTGGGCCAGCTGTCCGGCACGAGGTAGGGAAGCGTATGGCCCAGCCCGCCGGCGGCGGTCATGAAGCCGCAGACGAGGCCGCGCAGCCAGGGAGAGCCGCGTCCCGTGATCTCGCCGTCGTCGGAGAGGGCTTCCGTCAGGCCCATGCTGATGCCCGCGCCCACCGAGGCCGCGAGGCCCACGAGGAAGGTCTCCCAGTTATTCTGCGTGGCGAAGGCCGCCGCGAAGAGGGGCGCCAGGGTCGAGACCGAGCCGTCGATCAGCCCCGCCAGGCCCGGCTGCACGTATTGCAGCACGAAGAGGCGACGGCGCGCGTGCTCCTCGGCGGCTTCGGCATTGGCGGTGAGATGCGCCTCGTGGAGTTCGCTGGCCTTGCGTTCGTGCCCGCGCTCGACCTCGGCGAGCTTCGTGAACAGCTCGCGCACGGAGACGTCCAGGGTCTGCTCGGCCGCCTTCTCGTAGAAACTGGCCGCCTGCAGCTCCATGACCTCTGCCTCGCGGCGCATCCGGTCGAGGTCGAGATGGGCGTTCCACCAGAAGGCCCGGCGCTTGAGAAAGCCGCGCACGTCCTCGCGGCGGATCGGCGGCAGGTGCTCACCGAAACGGGAACGGTAGAAGCCGTAGAGGGAATTGCGGTGCTCCCGCTCCTCCGCGGCCATGCCGTCGAAGATCTCTGCAGAGGCGGGAAAGTCGGGGCGAAGGCGGTCCGCGAAATGCTGGTAGATCCGCGAATCTTCTTCTTCGCTGGCGATGGCGAGCGCGATGACCTCGCGCTCGGTCAGTTCGGAGAGGGACTTCATGGCGGCCTCGTGTTTAGAAACATTCTAAACAGAAGCCGCTGCCCTGGCCAAGCCTATCGGTAAGCGGCCTGGGGATCGCGCCGGCTCAGTATTGGGTGCCCGGGAGCAGGGTCGAGTAGATCGCGCGATCCTCGAGGTTGAGGGCCGGGGTCCAGGAGAAGCGGACGGAGCGGTTCATGCGGGACAGGATCAGAGAGAGAAACATTGGAACACCTTTGCGTTGGCGCTGTATTAGACCTTAGTCGGATAGGGGTCACGCGCTATTCCCAGGGACCAGCCATGCATGGGAGGAATGTCTTTGTTCATGTTCCTGTAAGTTTCATGTGATCTATTCGGCCAATGTCCGACTCTGCGCCTCCGAGCAAAGCCGCCCGTTTCGTCACCTGGGGCTTGCATACCTATTGGCGCTTTGCCCGGGGCATGACCTTGGGGGTCCGGGCGGTCGTTCTCGATGAAGAGAAGCGCGTCTTCCTGATCCGGCATACCTATGTTCCCGGCTGGCACCTGCCCGGCGGGGGTGTGGAAACCGGGGAAACGGCCCTCGATGCCCTGATCCGCGAGCTGCGCGAGGAAGCCTGCATCGCCCCGGACGAGGCGCCGGCGCTGGCCGGCGTGTTCTTCAACAACCGGATCTCGCGGCGCGACCATGTGCTGGTCTATGTGATCCGTCGCTTCACGGTCCTGTCGGTGAAGCAGCCCGACCGCGAGATCGCGGAGGCCGGTTTCTTTCCCGTCGATCGCCTTCCCGAGGGCACGACGGAGGCGACCCGCCGTCGCCTGGCCGAAATTCTCGACGGCCAGCCGGTTTCGGACACCTGGTGAGGGAACCCCGGTGAGGGGATGGAATGCGCTTCGGCCCCGCCCGGCACGCGGCCTTCGGCGCCGATCCTCGCTCATCCGGAACGGGGCCCGGAATTGTCCCAAAAGTGCATTCCCCTTTTCGGCCCGATGCTTTATGGCCAGGGCATTCGAGGAAACGCCGCACCCATGACCAGCATCCGGATTCAGCGACGACGACAGGGCTGACGCGATCGTCGAGCCACCCTTGCCGTCATCCCTTGCGCTTTGAGTCCGTCCCATGACCGAGCTTTCCCTTATCATCCGCTCCGAGCAACCCGTCGATTCCGAAGCCATCGAGCGCCTTCACGAGCGCGCCTTCGGTCCCGGCCGTTTCGCCCGCACGGCGTCCCGCCTGCGGGAGGGTGCGGGCCACATCCTCGACCTGTCCTTCACCGCCATGGTCGGCACGCTTCTCGTCGGCTCCGTGCGCCTGACGCCCGTGATGGCGGGGGAGGCGCCCGCCCTGATGCTGGGTCCGCTCACCGTGGAGCCGGCTTTCGAGAGCCGGGGCATCGGCGCGGCGCTCATGCGCCGCTCGCTCGAGGCGGCGAAGGCGAAGGGCCATACGCTGGTGCTGCTCGTGGGGGACGAGCCCTATTACAGCCGCTTCGGCTTCAAGCGGGTCCCGCCCCAGCAGCTGCAGCTGCCCGGCCCCGTCAACCCCGTGCGCTTCCTCGCCCTGGAGCTGGAGGAGGGGGCGCTCGCCCGCGCCAAGGGACTCGTCACGGCCCTGCCGAAGTCGGAGTGACCCGGGCGCGGCGCTGACAAGCCTCGGGCGGGCCTTCCGTCGGGCTTCGCCATTCTCGCGCGGTGCTGCCCCGCCGTCAGCCCGAGGGTCTGGCCGTGCGCTGTCTGCCTCTCGCGTCATCACCGGCCCTGTGCCGGTGATCCCGATGGTGTGAGGCGCGGCGCTCTTCTGATCGGGATGGCCGGGACAGGCCCGGCCATGACGGGGAGAGGGTCTCGGAGAGTTTGGTTCCGCTGCTCCGCCGTTCGCAGGAGCGCATCTCTCGTGATGTCAAAGAGCGTGCGGGTCCAGCACCGATATCCCCGCGGCGATGTTCGCCCGAGGGTGTAGGAGGTCGAGGGAGGGCGCGGGGTGCGTCCGGCTCGCTCAGTACTTGAGTTGTGAGAGCCGGGTGGCTCCCCGCGCACGGTTCTTTTAGGCGTACTG
>Ga0180217_1002177_pt1 | contig 18926 bp, 18 predicted proteins | sample eDN3rd37CBELigOP_FD_128521 | JGI IMG/M metagenome (GOLD analysis project Ga0180217, IMG submission 128521) | Enriched Organic Plus compost microbial communities from Emeryville, California, USA - eDNA 3rd pass 37_C BE-Lig OP (version 2) (version 2) ... | reverse complement strand
TGTGCTCCGGCAGCGCCTCAGCGAGCATCCGCAACGCCCGCTCACGCATCTCCGGTTCAAACTTCTTCGGCATCGTCATCCCATCCTGAATTAAAGGACGGAACTAAAACCAGGCCGATTCAGAGTCAGGAATCACACGTCCGAGGCGAGGCGTCGCATCACCTGAGAGTGCGATGACTCATGAGCGGGAAATAGTGACTCGTGAGCGGGAAGAAGTGACTCTTCAGCGGGAACGAGTGACTCGCGAGCGGTCAGAGCAGGGCCATGGGGTTCATCAGGTGGCCGTGCTTCCAGACCATGAAGTGCAGGTGGCAGCCGGTGGACAGTCCCGTCGACCCGACGCGACCGATCACGGTGCCGGTGCGAACGGTCTGCCCGACGCGCACGGAGCGTGACGACAGATGTGCATACCCTGTCCTCAATCCTGCGGCATGCTCGATGATGATCCGCTTGCCGTAGCCGCGGTCGGTCGGGGTCCGCACGACCGTCCCCGGACCCGCAGCACGCACGCGCGTGCCGCAGGAGGCACCGAAGTCGGTGCCGTCGTGAAGCTTGCGGACGCCGGTGATCGGGTGCACCCGCATCCCGTACGACGAGGTGACGTGACCGGCGACGGGCCGGCGAAGGGTGCCCGCACCGGCCGGCGGTGCAGGAGGCGGTCCGTCCGGTGTCACCAGACGGAACCGTCCGCCGCCGAGCACGTCCATCGGGTCCAGGTACGCGCCGTCGGCCGTCACCCGCCCCAGGTGCAAGCACGCCGTGGCGCAATGGCTGGGGCCCGACTGCAGCAGGCCGATCGGATCGCCGCGGTCGACGGCATCGCCGACCTGGACCGTCGATCGCACCGGCTGGTAGGTCGACCTGCTCGAACCGTGATCGATCGTCACCACGTCGACCGACCCGACGCGTCCGGCGAAGGTGACGATCCCGGGGGCGACGGACCGGACCACCGAACCCACGGGTGCGAGGACGTCCACGCCCCGATGGCCGCTTCCGTAGTCACTGGCGGGCGGGTCGAAACGGCGGTCGACGCCGGTCCGGTCCACCGGCCACGACCACGGGTCGTCGGCGGCTCCGGCACGGCTCGGGTTCACTGCCGACGCGGCGAGGACGATCAGCAGGCAGGTCACGATCCGGATACGCATGACTCCAGACCACCGTGACGGGTACCGCCACGCCACGACGGATGTGTCGGCTGTGGAAACTCCGGGAGTCCCACCGGCCCTGTGGACAACCGACGATTTCACCTCGGAGCCCGCTCTGCCGTAGACTGAGGACATCTCCTCTCCGGAGGAGAAATTCGCACGCCCGGCCCCATGTGACGCGAAAGCCGAACACGGACACGGACCTGGTCCCACCAGCACCAACGGTGGGTGGACCGTGTCGTCCGGGCGTCAGGCCGCCACCGAACCCGATGGCGGAATCAACCAGGAACCGGCACACGTGTGCCACAAGGAGGACCGGCCATGGCCGTCGTCACCATGCGTCAGCTGCTCGAGAGCGGCGTTCACTTCGGACACCAGACCCGTCGGTGGAACCCGAAGATGAAGCGTTTCATCCTCACCGAGCGCAACAGCATCTACATCATCGACCTGCAGCAGTCGCTGGCCTACATCGACAGTGGCTACGAGTTCGTCAAGAACACGGTCGCCCGCGGAGGCACGATCCTATTCGTCGGCACCAAGCGTCAGGCGCAGGAGTCGATCGAGGAGCAGGCCAAGCGCGTCGGCATGCCCTACGTCAACCAACGTTGGCTCGGCGGCATGCTGACCAACTTCTCGACCATGGCCCAGCGCCTCAACCGTCTCAAGGAGCTCGACGAGATCGACTTCGACGACGTGGCCGGCTCGAACCGGACCAAGAAAGAGCTGCTGCAGATGAAGCGCGAGCACGACAAGCTCGAGCGCACTCTCGGCGGCATCCGCGACATGGGCCGCGTGCCCTCCGCGGTGTGGATCGTCGACACCAAGAAGGAACACCTGGCGGTCGACGAGGCCAAGAAGCTCGGCATCCCCGTGGTCGCGATCCTCGACACCAACTGCGATCCCGACGACGTGGACTACCCGATCCCGGGCAATGACGACGCCATTCGTTCGGTCGGCCTGCTGACCCGCGTGATCGCCGACGCCGTCGCCGAGGGGCTGATCGCCCGCGGTGGCGCCAAGACCGGCGACGAGACCGCCGGCACCGAGCTCGGCGCCGACGAGCCGCTGGCCGACTGGGAGCGCGAGCTGCTGGAGAACAAGTCCGACGAGACCGCCGTCGAGACGGCCGGCGACACCGCTGCCCCCGCGGCTGAGGCGCCGAAGGCCGAGCAGCCCGCAGAGGCCCCGAAGGCCAAGGCCGTCCAGCCGCCGGCCGACGCGACCGCGACCGCTCCGTTCGGCAAGGGCTCCAAGGCCCCGCTGAAGAGCGGCAACGCTCCCAAGGGCTTCCCGATCAAGGGCAACGCCGACTCCGGTCTGTACCACACCGAGGACAGCCCGTGGTACGAGCAGACGGTCGCCGAGGTCTGGTTCGACACCGTCGAGTCCGCCGAGGCCGCCGGCTTCACCGCTGCGGGAGCCGCGCAGGGCGCCTGAGCCCGAACCGACCACCATTCACCTTCGTACAGGAAGAGACACACGATCCATGGCGATCACTGCCGCTGACGTGAAGAAGCTCCGCGACGCCACCGGCGCCGGAATGATGGAGTGCAAGAAGGCCCTCACCGAGGCCGACGGCGACTTCGACAAGGCTGTCGAGGCGCTGCGCATCTCGGGTGCGGCCAAGGCCGCAAAGCGCGGCGCCGAGCGCGAGGCCTCCTCGGGTCTGGTCGCGAGCTCGGGCTCGGCCATCGTCGAGCTCAACTCCGAGACCGACTTCGTGGCCAAGAACGACCAGTTCATCTCGCTGGCCCAGGAGCTGGCCGACGCGGCCGACGCCGCCAAGCCCGCCTCGGCCGAGGAGTTCGCGCAGGTCACCCTGGCCAGCGGCAAGACCGTCACTGAGGCCATCTCGGAGCTGGCCGCCGTCATCGGCGAGAAGCTCGAGCTCGGCCGCGTCGCCACGTTCGACGGCAACGTCACGACCTACCTGCACCGTCGCGCGAGCGACCTGCCGGCAGCCGTCGGCGTGCTCGTGGAGTTCGAGGGCGACGAGACCGTGGCTCGTGGCGTCGCGATGCAGATCGCCGCGATGCGTCCGCGCTACCTGACTCGCGAGGAGGTGCCGGCCGAGGTCGTGCAGAAGGAGCGCGAGATCGCCGAGGCCACCGCGCGCGAGGAGGGCAAGCCCGAGCAGGCCATCGCCAAGATCACCGACGGCCGCTTGAACGGTTTCTTCAAGGACGTCGTCCTGCTGGAGCAGCCTTCGGTCACCGACGACAAGAAGACCGTCAAGGCGGTGCTCGACGAAGCCGGCGTGACACTCAAGCGCTTTGCCCACATCGAGGTTGGTGCCTGACATCCTGAGGTAGCACCTCACCGACAGCACAGCGACAGGAGCATCCGATGACAGCGGACGAGCAGGCCACCACCCACCGTCCTCTGCGCCGGGTGCTCCTGAAGCTTTCGGGGGAGGTGTTCGGCGGCGGCAAGCTGGGCATCGATCCCGACGTCGTCAACGGCATCGCCAAGCAGGTCGCTCAGGCCAGCCAGGAGGGCGTCGAGGTCGCCATCGTGGTCGGCGGCGGAAACTTCTTCCGCGGCGCCGAGCTGAGCCAACGCGGCATGGAACGCTCGCGGGCCGACTACATCGGCATGCTGGGCACCGTCATGAACGCCCTCGCGTTGCAGGACTTCTGCGAGAAGCAGGGCGTCGACACCCGGGTCCAGTCGGCCATCACGATGGGACAGGTCGCCGAACCGTACATCCCGCGCCGCGCGATCCGTCACCTGGAGAAGGGCCGCGTCGTCATCTTCGGCGCCGGCGCCGGCATGCCGTACTTCTCGACCGACACGGTCTCAGCGCAACGGGCGTTGGAGATCAAGGCCGACGCTGTGCTGATGTCCAAGAGCGGCGTGGACGGGGTCTACGACTCCGATCCGCGCACCAACGCCGACGCCGTCCGGTTCGACGAGGTGACGTTCGCCGAGGCCCTGCGTCGCGACCTGAAGGTCGTCGACGCCGCGGCATTCGCGCTGTGCATGGAGAACCGGTTGCCGATGATCGTGTTCGGCATGGAAGGCGAGGGAAACATCGCCCGCGTGCTCCGGGGTGAGAAGATCGGAACGCTGGTCCACGCTTGAGTGGCCGACAGCGGCGTGGCGAACCAATCCGTTGAAAGAGGAGAACCGTGATCGATCAGACCCTGCGTGAGACCGAGGCCAAGATGGCGAAGGCGGTCGAGCACACCCAGGAGGAGTTCGCGGCCATCCGCACCGGCCGGGCGCACCCCGCGATGTTCGCTCAGATCACTGCCGACTACTACGGCACGCCGACGCCGTTGCAGCAGCTCGCCGGGTTCCAGGTTCCCGAGCCGCGCACCGTCATCATCAGCCCGTACGACCTGGGGGCCAAGGGCGCCATCGAGAAGGCGATCCGCGAGTCCGACCTGGGCGTCAACCCCTCCGACGACGGCAAGGTCCTGCGCATCACCTTGCCCGAGCTGACCGAGGACCGCCGCAAGGAGTACATCAAGCTGGCCCGGTCCAAGGCCGAAGAGGGACGTATCGCGGTCCGCAACCTGCGTCGTTCGGCCAAGCAGGCGTTCGATCGCGCCGAGAAGGACTCCGAGATCAGCAAGGACGACAACACCGGCGCCGAGAAGCGCCTCGACGCGCTGACCAAGAAGCACGTCGACCAGGTCGACGAGATGCTCAAGAACAAGGAAGCCGAGCTCCTTGAGGTCTGACGAGACCGCGACCGCCTCCCCGGAGGGATCCTCGGGCGAAGAGCCCAAGAAGAGTCGAGCCGGTCGTGACCTGCCCGCTGCCATCGCCGTCGGCGTGGTGCTGGTCGCAGGAGTGCTCGCATCGTTGTTCCTGGTCAAGGACGTGTTCCTCGGGGTCATCGTGCTCGCGCTCACGGTGGGTCTGTGGGAGCTGACCCGGGCGATCGGCACAGCCGGGATCCGCCTGCCGATCGTGCCGGTCGCGATGGGCGGCATCGTCATGCTGGTCTCGGCGTACTACGCCGAGGACGGTCTGGGCAGCGGCTCGGTCGCGATGGCGCTGACCGTGATCGGCATCCTGGTGTGGCGCCTGTCCGAGGGCCCCGACGGGTTCGTCCGCGACGCCACGGCGGGGATCTTCGGGCTGTCCTACCTGTACCTGATGGGCGTCTTCGTCTGCCTGATGCTCGTCGAGTCCGACGGGCCGTGGCGCATCGTCGCGTTCATCGTGGCGGCGGTGGCCTCCGACACCGGCGGGTACATCGCCGGCGTGCTGTTCGGGCGGCACCCGATGGCGCCGACCATCAGCCCCAAGAAGTCCTGGGAGGGCCTGGTCGGGTCCTTCATCGGCGCGATCGGTGGGAGCATCGCGGTCGTCGTCCTGGCGCTCGACGGGCCCTGGTGGGCCGGCGTCGCGCTGGGCGTCGTCGGTGTCGTGATGGGCACGCTGGGGGACCTGTTCGAGTCGTTGATCAAGCGAGACCTCGGCATCAAGGACATGAGCCAGCTGCTCCCCGGGCACGGTGGGCTGATGGACCGGCTGGACTCGCTCATCGCCGTCGCGCCGCTGGCGTGGCTGGTGATGTACACGATGGTTCCCGCCACCTGATCGGCTCGTCGTGACCGCACTGCGCGACTACGCGGCCGGGCTCAACCAACCGCAGCTGTCCTCGTCGGGACCGCGGTACGACGAGGTCGTGGGCGATGACGGAGCGCTGCGGGCGGGCTGGACCGGCCTGGGGGAACGCGCCGTCCAGGTCACCAGGTCCGAGCTGGCGCGCGTCGGGGCGGAGGTCGAGCGCTTCCTGGCCGACGACGGTGTCACGTACCGTCCCGCCGGCACCGGCGACGACGGCGTCGAGCCGTGGCGCCTGGACCCCATTCCGTTGATCTTCTCGGCCGAGGAGTGGGGGGCGCTGGAGACCGGTCTGGCCCAGCGTGCCGAGCTGCTCAACGCGATAGCGGTGGACCTGTACGGCCCGCAGCGGTTGTTGTCGTCCGGCCTGCTGCCACCGCAGGCGGTCTTCGGTCACTCGGGATTCCTCCGCGTTGCCGCGCGACGGTCGGCCGTCACTGCTCGTCCGCTGCTCGTCACGGCCGCCGATCTGGGTCGCAACGCCGACGGGGAGTGGGTCGTCATGGCCGACCGTGCGCAAGCCCCATCCGGGATCGGCTATGCGATGGAGAACCGTCGCGTCATCTCGCGCGTGCTGCCCGACCTGTATCGACGCGCCAGTCTGCACCGCATCGCGCCGTTCTTCCAGGCGCTGCGGGCGACGCTGATCGAGGCTGCGCCGGAGAACCGGCCCAACCCCCGGGTCGTCGTGCTGTCGCCGGGCACCGAGTCCGAGACGGCGTTCGACCAGGCGTTCGTGGCGTCGAGCCTGGGATTCCCACTCGTCGAGGGTTCGGACCTGACGGTGCGCGACGGCGCGGTCTGGATGCCGGTGTTCGGTCGACTGGAGCGGGTCGACGTGATCCTGCGGCGGGTCGATGCCGCCTGGAGCGATGCGCTCGAGCTGCGCAAGAACTCGCAGCTGGGCGTCGTCGGGCTGTCGGAGGCCGTCCGTCGCGGCACCGTCACGATCGTCAACGGGTTGGGTGCCGGAGTGCTGGAGAATCCGGCGCTGCTGCCGTTCTTGTCCCAGATGTGCGAGGTGCTGCTGGACGAGCCGTTGCGCCTGCCCTCGGTCCAGACGTGGTGGTGCGGAGACCCCGACAGCCGTGACGTCGTGCTCGACCGACTCGACGAGCTGGTGGTCCGGCTGATCGACGATCCGGGTGATGCCGTGTCCCGCCCCGGGACGTCGACGTCCGGGCTCCGGGACCGCATCCTGGCCGAGCCGCACCGGTTCGCCGCCCAGGAACCGCTGCTGCTGTCGCAGGCACCCACGCTCGACGTGGACCGCGTCGTCGCGCGTCCGCTGACGCTGCGCACCTTCACGGTGCGTCACGGTTCGGGGTACCGGCCGCTGGCCGGCGGGCTGGCCGGCGTCCACGTCGACGGGCGCCCCGTCGTCACCAAGGACGTCTGGGTCATCAAGTCCGACCCGGACGCTCCCGACCAGGGCGTCGCGGACGTCGAGGTCGCCGCGCACCAGCGTGCCCCCGAAGCGCTGGTGCCGCGCGTCGTGGAGGACATGTTCTGGATCGGGCGGTACGCCGAACGTGCCGAGGACATGGTCCGTTCGGTGATATCGGCGCACGCCGCCGCCCAGGACTTCCGCACGCGCCCGCACAGCGTCGGCGGCGAAGCGCTCGCAGTCCAGATGTCGGCCATCACCCGACTCGTGGGTCGGGTCGACGACGACCACGACCGGACGTTCCGCGCCACCTTGCTGGAGTCGCGGCGCACCGGTTCGGCCGCTCACGCGCTGGCGAGTCTGCGGATCGCTGCGCAGAGCGTGCGTGACCACTTGTCCGCCGACACGTGGCACGCGCTCGGCACGATCGACCGCGCGCAGGCGGCTCTGCGGTCGTCGGGAACCAGCCATCAGATCTCCGAGAGCGCCGACGCGATGCTGACCGGCATCCTGGCGCTGCAGGGCGTCACCGAGAACATGGTGCGCGACCCGGGGTGGCACATGATCGGCGCCGGACGGCACATCGAACGCGCCCTTCAGGTGGCGCACCTGCTGCACGCCACCGCCGTCGTGAGTCGTAGTCCTGCCGTCGACGAGCAGGTGCTCACCGCGGTGCTGGCGATGACGGAGAGCGTCGTCACCCACCGTCGACGCTTCCGTGGCTACGTGCGGCTGCGTGGCGTGCTCGAGCTGTTGGTGCAGGAGGCGGACAACCCGCGCTCCATCGCGTTCGGGTTGGCGCGCATCGGCGATCACCTGGCCGCGATGCCGGCGTCGACCGGCACCACGAGGCCCGAGCGGGTCCTCGACGACCTGGTCGATCTGGTCGAGTCCGTCGACGTCACCGACCTCGCCGCCGTGGGGGAGGACGGTCGGCGCGTCGCGCTCGAGCAGTTCCTCGACGTGTTCATCGACCGGATGTCGGCCTTCGCGGTCGCCGTCGGCGATGTGCACTTCGCGGCCGCACCGGTTCCGCGGGTGTTCGGCTTCGCGGCGGTGCAGGAATGATGGGCGGGCCGGCATGACGATGCGCTACCGAGTCACGCACCGCACGACGTACTCCTACGACGCCGACGTGACGGACAGCTTCGGCATCGCCTACCTGGCGCCGCGCGAGCTGCCGTGGCAGCAGGTCGTCGAGCACGACATCGCGATCCGGCCCGAACCGTCGGATCGGTCGGTCGACGTCGACTACTACGGCAACGGCGTCACCTACTTCCAGGTCACCGAGCCGCATCGCGTCCTGGAGGTGGAAGGGCAGACGACCGTCGACGTCGACGTGCCGCACTACGACGAGGCGGGCCTGGCCGCGCCGTGGGAGCGGGCGCGGCCTGCGGACCGGCCGGACGTCGAGGGGGCCTGGCGGGCGGTCGACCTGACGATGGCTTCGCCGCTGGTGGTCAACCATCGGGGTGCGGCGGACTATGTGGCCGCGTCGCTCATCCCGGGGCGGCCCGTCGGTGAGGCCGTGACGGATCTGATGCACCGGGTCCACACCGACTTCGCGTACGACAAGACGGCGACGACGGTCACCTCGACGATCGACGACGTGATGCGGGAGCGGGCCGGGGTGTGCCAGGACTTCGCGCACTTGATGCTGTCCGGCCTGCGATCGCACGGCCTGGCGGTGCGCTACGTCAGCGGCTACCTGGCGACGACTCCGCCACCGGGCAAGGAACGCGTCGTCGGTGCCGACGCCACCCACGCCTGGATCGCGGCCTGGCTCCCGAACGAGGAGGGGCCGGAGCAGTGGCTGGCGATCGACCCCACCAACGACCAGTGGGCCAACGACCGCTACGTCACGGTCGCCTGGGGCCGCGACTACGGAGACGTCCCTCCGGTCAAGGGCGTCATCTTCACCGAGGCCACCTCCTCCGAGCTCCACGTCTCCGTCGACGTCGCCCCGCTAGGCTCATGAACACCATGAGGTCATGGTGTTGCAGCACTCCTCATGGCATGCACGCCATGAGGAGTGCGTGATTACCATGACCTCATGGTGTTCTACACCCACCCGAGCGACGATTCGGTGGTGGACCAGAAGCCTGGGACAATGGGGTGATGACCGAGTCTCTGCGCACGCTACCGCTGGTGATGGCGCCGCCTCGTGGGCGCGCCAAGCCGCCGCGCCACCTGGCCGACCTCGATGCCGACGAACGCAACGCGGTGGTCGAGGGGGTCGGTGAGAAGGCCTTCCGCGGCAAGCAGGTCGCTCACCACTACTTCACCCGGCTGGAACGAGACCCGGCCCGGATGACCGACCTGCCGGCCGCCAGCCGCGGCACGATCGTCGAGGCGCTGTTGCCCAACCTGCTCACCCAGGTGCGGCGCCTGGAGGCCGACCAGGGCACCACCCGCAAGACGTTGTGGCGGTTGTTCGACGGCGCGCTGGTCGAGTCCGTCCTGATGCGCTATCCCGATCGGGCCACGATCTGCGTCTCCAGCCAGGCCGGCTGTGGCATGGCGTGCCCGTTCTGCGCGACGGGCCAGGGTGGGCTGCAGCGCAACATGAGCGCAGCCGAGATCGTCGACCAGGTCGTCGACGGTGCGGCACAGATGGCCCGCGGCGAGGTGCCCGGAGGTCCTGGACGTCTGTCGAACGTCGTGTTCATGGGCATGGGGGAGCCGTTGGCCAACTACAAGGCCGTGATCGGCGCGGTGCGACGGATGGTCGCGCCCACCCCCGACGGTCTGGGACTGTCAGCTCGCAACATCACCGTCTCGACCGTCGGCCTGGTGCCGCGCATCAAGCAGCTGACCGACGAGGGCATGCCCGTCACGCTCGCGCTGTCGCTGCACGCTCCGGACGACGACCTGCGCAACGACCTGGTGCCGATCAACACTCGCTTCAGCGTCGACGAGACCCTCGACGCGGCCTGGGAGTACGCACGCCGCACCAAGCGTCGCGTCTCGATCGAGTACGCCATGATGCGCGACATCAACGACCAGGCCTGGCGTGCTGACCTGCTCGCCGAACGCCTGCTCGAACGTGGTGACTGGGGCTGGGTGCATGTCAACCTGATCCCGCTCAACGAGGTCCCCGGGTCGCAGTTCACCCGCTCACGCGAGGAGGACATGGACGAGTTCATGCGCCGCCTCAACGCTCGCGGCATCTCCACCACCATGCGCGACACCCGCGGCAACGACATCGACGCCGCCTGCGGTCAGCTGGCGGCGCAGGCATAGCGACGCTGTGACCGTCGGCGCTCGGACGGTCGTGAGAAGTCAGACGCGATCCGTTCCGGGACGCGTAGGGAGCGGACCCTTGACTGTGGAGCGGCCAGGTCAGCTCATCGCGGCTCGACCGGTTGACGCAGGATCGTGCGCAGCTTCTCGGAGGCGACGCGACGTGGGTCGGACAGGTAGATCTCGTGGTGGTGGCCGGTCATGCGCAGTCCGTTCTCGGGGATGAACCGGTCGTGCATGGCGGCCAGGGTGGCTGCTTCGTCGTCGTAGGCACCGATGTGGAGCGTCTGGACGCAGGTGCCTTCGTCGAGCGTGGCGAGGCGGGCGTCGGTGAACGCCTTGTCGGGGTGCTTGGCCGCGACCGTCTGGATGGCCCGATCGACCAGGTCCGGCGTGATCCAGTCCGGCGTCATCAGCATGACGGTCCAGTGCCACGCCGACTTGTCCCGTGCGGCGGTGAAGGACGACATGTCGTCGGCCCACCACAGGGCCTCCAGCGGGGGAACGATGTAGTCGCGCTCGAGCTCGCGCTTGCTGGCGAACTTCACGGTGTAGGCGAGCGGATACAGCATCTCGACCGCAGCGGCGTAGGCGGGGGCCGTGTTGGGATCGCCGTGCCCATCGACCATCAGGTACTGCATCGGCGGGACCTCGACGATGTCGAACCGGCCGGCCGTCGCCCGATACGTGGGCAAGGTCTTCTTGAAGTCGATCCTGGTCATCGCGCCAACGGTAGTCGCCTACGGTGGTGGTGTGACAGGGGTCAGAGTGGTGGCGACCGACTTGGACGGCACGCTCCTGCGGTCCGACGGCACGGTCTCCGACCGCACGCGAACCGCTCTGGAAGGGGCCTGGGCGGCCGGCATCTCGACAGTGTTCGTCACCGCTCGTCCGCCGCGCTGGCTGGACGACCTGGTCGACCACGTCGGCGACCACGGGATCGCGATCTGCGGCAACGGCGCCTTCGTCTACGACGTCGCCGAGCAACAGGTGATCGAGTCGCGCGGGTTCAGCACGGCTGACCTGTTGACGCTGGCCGGCGATTTACGTCAGGAGATCCCGGGTATCCGATTCGCGGTCGAGCGCGCCGACGGCATGGGCAGCGAGGACGACTACGTCTATCGCGAGGAGACGGCCGGCACCACCCGTGGCCCGCTCGAGGAGCTGGCCGCGACGACGGTCGGCAAGCTGCTCGCCCGCAGCGACGAGATGAGCTCGGAGGACTTCCTGCGCGCTGTGGCCGGGGTCGTCGGCGATCGCGCGAATCTGGGCTTCTCCGGCGCGATCGGCCTGGCCGAACTGACGGCGCCGGGCGTGACGAAAGCAGCAGGGTTGTCGATCTGGTGCAGTGAGCAGGGGATCGGGCCCGACCAGGTCGTGGCCTGCGGTGACATGCCGAACGACCTGCCGATGCTGGAGTGGGCCGGGCACGCCGTCGCCGTCGCGAACGCTCACCCCGACGTGTTGGCCGTGGCTCACGAAGTTGTCGCCAGCAACGACGACGACGGGGTCGCCGACGTGCTGGAGCACCTTTCGAAGGTGCGCTGACTGTCGTAGTGGCGGCGTAGCGTGACGGCATGACTTTCGCCAGCGTCGGAACACTGGGAACGCTGCCGGGCAAGCGCGACGAGCTCGTCGCTCATCTGACCCGCAGATCTGAATCGCTGCGTGAGGTGGGTTGCCTGGCCTACGAGGTCGGCGTCAACGACGATCACCCCGACACGGTGTTCGTCGTCGAGCTGTGGCAGGACGCCGACGCTCACCGCGCCTCTCTTGACCTGCCCGACGTGCAAGCATCGATCGCCGATGCTCGGCCGTTGCTGTCCGGGGAGCTCGGTGGCTTTCGGTTCGACGTCGTCGGCTCCCCGCTGCGCGACTGACGGCACGTCTCGATAGCGTGGTGGCGCCCGATCCCTCCAGGAGGACCATGACCACGCAGGACCGCCGGCAGGTGCTCACGTCACGCAGCGACGGTCCCGTGACGACCCTGACCTTGAACCGCCCCGAGTTCCGCAACGCGCTGAACACCGAGCTGTGTCGAGCCATCCACGCCGGAGTCGACGACGCGATCGCCGCCGGCGCGCGCGTCGTGGTCATCACCGGGCAGGGCAGCGCCTTCTGCTCGGGGGCCGACCTGAACGGCGTCTACGGCGATGAGTTCCTCGAGGCGCTGTACGGCATGCTGCACCACCTGGCGAAGGTCCCGGTCCCGATCGTCGCGGCCGTCAACGGGCCCGCCATCGGTGCGGGCACCCAGCTGGCGTTGGCGTGCGACCTGCGGGTCGCCGACGAGTCGGCGAAGTTCGGTGTCCCCACGGTGCGCAACGGCATGGCGGTCGACGCCTGGACGGTGCGCACACTGGGCAAGCTGGCCGGGGCGGGCGCCGCGCGCCGCATGTTGATCGCCGGTGAGCTGATCACCCGCGACGAGGCGCTGGCTTACGGGATGGTCGAGCGGGCCGGTGGCGTCGATTCGGCGCAGGAGTGGGCCCACGAGATCGCGAAGCTCGCTCCGCTGGCGATCGCCCACAACAAGCTGATCCTCAACGGGTCGCGGGAGGACGACGCCGCGATCGAGGAGAGCTTTGCTCGCGTCTGGGCCAGTGAGGACGTCAAGGAAGCGGCAGCGGCCCGAGTCGAGAAGCGGGCACCGCAGTTCCGAGGGCGCTGACGTGCAGGATCGACGACCGAGCCTGGCGTACCGGGCGCTGGACCACCAAGTCCTGGCCGGACTGGCCGATGAACCCGCGCTGACGGGACAGGCCGGGACCCTGACCTACGCGCAGCTGCTGCACGAGACGGCGGTGATCGCCGGCGCCCTCCAGCAGCTGGGTGTCGGAGAAGGTGCGAAGGTCGCCGTCGAGGTGCCACGCGGCAACGAGCAGGTCATCGCGGTGCTGGCGTTGGCGCGAATCGGTGCCTTGCCGCACGGCACCGCCGAGCAGCGCTTCGTCGGCGCACCCCCGGTCTACTTTCCCGGCGGCGAGGCCGAGCCTGTCCCGTGGCGAGTCCTGATCCAGGCCGGACGCACTGATCCGGCCGCCGCCCGGCCGAGTGACAGCGTGGAGTACGAGCAGGTGTTCTTCGACGCCTACGAGGACGTCTTCACCACGCTGCTGGCCGGCGGCACGATCGACTGAGTCCGCTCGTCGGCCGGGGGAGCCGCGGGGACGTCAGCGCCAGCCGAGGCCCGGAGCCACGTGCGTCAGGATGCTCTCCAGCACGTGGACGTTGTAGTCGACCCCCAGCTGGTTGGGGACCGTCAGCAACAACGTGTCAGCCGCGGCGATCGCCTCGTCCTCGCGCAGCTGCTCGATCAACGTGTCCGGCTCGGCTGCGTAGGACCGGCCGAACACGGCGCGGTAGTTGTCGATCTGGCCGAACTGGTCGTCGCCGTCTCGATCGAAGCCGAAGTAGGCGCGGTCCTGGTCGTTGGCCAGGGCGAAGATGCTGCGGCTGACCGACACGCGGGGCTCACGCCCGTGACCGGCTTCCTTCCACGCCTCGCGGAAGACCTCGATCTGCTTGCGCTGCTGGACGTGGAACGGTTCACCGGACTCGTCCTCCTTGAGCGTCGAGCTCATCAGGTGCATGCCCCGCTCGGCTGCCCAGCGCGCGGTGGCGTCGGAGCCGGCACCCCACCAGATGCGGTCGCGCAGGCCCTCCGAGTGCGGCTCGATCCGCAGCAAGCCCGGTGGGTTGGGGAACATCGGTCGCGGACTCGGCTCGGCGAAGCCCTCACCCTTGAGGACCTCGAGCAGCACCTCGGCGTGCGTGCGGCCCATCTGCGCGCCCGTCGGGTCGTCCTCGCCGGGGTCGAAACCGAAGTAACGGAACCCGTCGACGACCTGTTCGGGTGATCCGCGGCTGATGCCCAGCTGCAGGCGACCGCCGGCGATCAGGTCGGCGGCTCCGGCGTCCTCGGCCATGTAGAGGGGGTTCTCGTACCGCATGTCGATGACGCCCGTGCCGAGCTCGATGCGCGACGTCTTGGCGCCGGCGGCTGCCAGCAGCGGGAACGGCGAGGCCAGCTGACGGGCGAAGTGGTGGACCCGGAAGTACGCGCCGTCGGCGCCGATCTCCTCGGCGGCGACGGCGAGGTCGATCGACTGGTTCAGCACGTCGGACGCGGTCCGCGCCTGTGACGTGGGGTGCGGCGTCCAGTGCCCGAACGAGAGAAAGCCGATCTTCTTCATGTCCGGTTCAACGTCCAGCAGCGCCCGGTCATTCCGTCGCCGATCCAGGTACGGCCGGCCGAACCGGCTCGCGGCGTGTCCGCGTGCCCGACGCGATGCACGGCCCTGACCCGTCATGATTGAGACATGATCACAGTCCAGAACCTCACGAAGACGTACGGACAGTTCCGTGCCGTCGACGATGTGTCGTTCGTGTGCCAGCCGGGCAAGGTCACCGGCTTCCTCGGCCCGAACGGTGCAGGCAAGTCGACGACGATGCGCATCATGACCGGCTTGACCCCGCCGACCGCGGGCGACGTCAGGATCGACGGTGCGCACTACCAAGACATCCCCAACCCGGGTCGGCACGTCGGCGTGCTGCTCGATGCCTCAGCCCAGCACGCCGGCCGCACGGGCCGCGAGATCCTCACGTTGTCGGCGCTCACGATGGGCCTGCCCCTGTCGCGCGTCGACGAGATGCTCGAGCTGGTCAGCCTGACCAAGGAGGAGTCGAAGCGGCGCGTCAAGAACTACTCGCTCGGCATGCGTCAGCGCCTCGGCATCGCCAACGCGCTGCTGGGGGACCCGAAGGTGCTGATCCTGGACGAACCGGCCAACGGTCTCGATCCGGCGGGCATCCACTGGATGCGAAGTCTGCTGCGCCACTACGCCGATCGCGGTGGAACGGTGCTGTTGTCGTCCCACCTGCTGCACGAGATCGAGATCATCGCCGACGACATCATCGTGATCGGACACGGCCGGATCGTCGCCGAGGGGACCAAGGAGTCGCTCCTGCAGTCGGTCGGCACGTACGTGGCCGCCGCGGACAACCACCAGCTCGCCGAGGCCCTGCGCGCAGCAGGTCAGGTGCCGGCAGCCTCTGGTGACGGACTGAACGTCGAGGGCGATCCGGCCACGATCGGTCAGATCGCCCTGGCCGCAGGCATCGCACTGGTCGAGCTCCGACCGTCCGGCAGCGCCGGACTGGAGGAGATGTTCTTGCAGCTGACGTCGGAGACACAGCGCGACCTGGTCGCGTCCACCCCAGGAGGTGCGGCATGAGCGCCACGACATCGCACGCGGCGGCCCCGACCCGCGGTTCGGGCATCCCGTTCGGCCGTCACGTCAGGGTCGAGCTGCGCAAGATGATCGACACGCGAGCCGGCGCCTGGCTCCTGGGCATCACGGCCGGACTGGTCGTCCTCGCGGCGGCGATCGCGCTGATCGTCGTCATGTTCGACGACAACGCGCGACTGACCGCCGACGCGCTGTCGCAGATCATGGCCGGCATGCTGTCCGTGCTGTTGCCGGTGATCGCGATCACGGCGGTGACGGGCGAGTGGGGGCAACGCACCGTGTTGACCACGTTCGCCTTGGAGCCCCACCGCGGCCGAGTGATCGGCGCGAAGTACGTGTCGGTCCTGATCCTGGCGTTAGCGACGATCGTGCTGGCCGTGGTGATCGGTGTGGTGTGCAACGTGCTCGGCGCGGCCATCGGTGGCTACGACGTGGCCTGGAACATCGACGTGAGCGACCTGCTGTGGACGATCGGCATGCAGCTGGCGTACTTCACGATGGCGTTCTGCCTGGGTCTGTTGTTCCTCAGCACGCCGGTTGCCGTGTCGGTGTTCTACGTCGTGGCGCTGCTACTGCCGTTCATGGTGTACGGCATCTTGTACTTCGCGTTCGGCTGGGCGCGTGACCTGATCCCGTGGCTCGACATGCAGTACGCATCGGTGCCGTTGATCACCGGCAGGGACATGAACGACAATCCCGTCGACGTCAGCGCACTGGAGTGGATCCGGTTCGTGTTCACGTTGTTCCTGTGGATCGTCCTGCCCGGTGGCATCGGTCTGCGCCGTGCGTTGACCACCGAGGTCAAGTAGGAGGTGCGCGGCTCCGACCGGCTCGGTTGAGCGAGAATGGCGGCATGCGTAGGCGTGTCGCCATTCTCGGCTCCACCGGATCCATCGGGACCCAGGCCCTCGACCTGATCGCGGCCAACCCCGATCGGTTCGACGTCGTGGCCCTGGCAGCAGGTGGCGGCGATCCGCGACTGCTGGCCCGACAGGCGATCGCCTTCGACGTGCCCGTCGTCGGCGTCGCCAAGGCGCAGGCCGCGCAGGACGTGCAGCTGGCGTTGTACGCCGAGGCGCAGCGGCGAGGGTACGCGCAAGGGGACTACCGGATCCCGCGCATCGTGGCCGGTCCGGAGGCGGCCACCGAGCTGGCGCGCGCCGACTGCGACGTGGTGCTGAACGGCATCACCGGTGCCGTGGGTCTGATGCCGACGCTGGCCGCGTTGGAGGCCGGAACGACGTTGGCGCTGGCCAACAAGGAGTCGCTGATCATCGGTGGCTCCCTGGTGACGTCGGCGGCTGCACCGGGCCAGATCGTGCCCGTCGACTCCGAGCACTCTGCGTTGGCACAAGCGATGCGCGGCGAACGGCCAGATGAGGTGCGCCGGTTGGTCATCACGGCCAGCGGTGGGCCGTTCCGTGGCCGTTCCCGAGCCGAGCTGGCCGGCGTCACGGCGGAACAGGCCATGGACCACCCGACGTGGGACATGGGGCCGGTCATCACGATCAACTCGGCGACCCTGGTCAACAAGGGGCTCGAGGTCATCGAGGCACATCTGCTGTTCGACATCGGCTTCGACCGCATCGACGTCGTGGTGCACCCGCCGTCGATCGTCCACTCGATGGTCGAGTTCGTCGACGGCGCCACGATGCTCCAGGCGTCACCGCCGGACATGAAGCTGCCCATCGCCTTGGGTCTGGCCTGGCCGGACCGCATCCCTGACGCCGCACCGGGATGCGACTGGACCAGGCCTGCCACGTGGGAGTTCTACCCCTTGGACGACGTCGCGTTCCCCGCCGTGCAGCTCGCACGACGAGCGGGCACGTTCGGCCGTACCGGTCCGGCGGTGTTCAACGCCGCCAACGAGGTCTGCGTCGAGGCCTTCATCGGCGGGAACTTGGACTTCACGGGCATCGTTGACACGGTGGCGGCAGTCGTCGACGAGCACGTCGGCGATCCGCTGGCCGTGACCGGCGACCTGACGCTGCACAGCGTGCTGGCCGCCGACGCATGGGCTCGGAAACGAGCCACGGAACTGGTGGAGGGCCGATGATCTTCGCGCTGGGTGTCCTGGCGTTCGCCGTGGGCATCGTGCTGTCGATCGCGCTGCACGAGGTGGGCCACATGGTTCCCGCGAAGCTCTTCAAGGTCAAGGTCACCCAGTTCTTCGTCGGATTCGGCAACACGCTGTGGTCGTTCCGGCGCGGCGAGACCGAGTACGGCATCAAGGCGATCCCGCTGGGCGGCTACGTGCGCCTGGTCGGGATGCTGCCACCGGCCAAGGACGCCGATCCGCACGAGGTGCGCCCGACCAGCACCGGGCTGTTCACCCAGCTGGCCGAGGAGGCCCGGGTAGCGGAGTACGAGCACGTCTCCGACGAGGACCTGCCGCGGATGTTCTACCGACTGCCGACGTGGAAGAAGATCGTCGTGATGGCCGGCGGGCCGTTCATGAACGTCGTGATCGCCACGGTGCTGTTCGCGATCGTCATCATGGGGTTCGGCGTGAACCAGGCGACCACGACGGTCGCCAGCGTCTCGGACTGCGCCATCAGCGACGCCGAGGTCGGGCGCACGTGCACCGACGACGACCCCGTCGCTCCGGCTCGACTCGCCGGACTCGAGCCGGGTGACACGATCACCTCGATCGACGGCGAGGCGATCACCTCGTGGGAGCAGATGACCCGGCTGATCCGCGCGAACGGTGACGAGCCGATCCAGCTGGGCTACGAGCGCGCGGGCGTGGCACACACCGTCACGGTCACGCCCTCGGTGGTCACGCGCGCCGATCTCGACGACCCGCAGACGGCCGTCAACGTGGGGTTCCTGGGCGTCGGGCCCACCGAGGAGCTGCAGGCGGGTGGTGTCGGTGACATCGTGGACACGCTCGGCTTCTACGTCGAGGCGACGGCCGAGGCGATCGTCCACCTGCCGGTCCGCATGATCGACGTCGCGAAGGCCGCCTTCGGTGGTGAGCGCGACGTCGACAGCCCCATCGGTGTCGTCGGCGCCAGTCGGCTGTCCGGTGAGCTGGTGACGTACGACGACCCCTCGTTCGCCGAAGGTACCGCGCGGGTGTTGACGCTGCTGGCCGGCTTGAACATGTTCCTGGCGCTGTTCAACCTGATCCCGTTGCTGCCGTTCGACGGTGGCCACATCGCGGGGGCGGTGTGGGAAGCGATCCGCCGCGGGTGGTCCCGCCTGCGCAGTCGGCCCGACCCGGGATTCGTCGACGTCGCCAAGGCGTTGCCCGTCTCGTACGCCGTCGGCGGCGTGCTGGTGGTGATGAGCGTGATCTTGCTGTACGTCGAC
>Ga0180217_1002170_pt1 | contig 18961 bp, 10 predicted proteins | sample eDN3rd37CBELigOP_FD_128521 | JGI IMG/M metagenome (GOLD analysis project Ga0180217, IMG submission 128521) | Enriched Organic Plus compost microbial communities from Emeryville, California, USA - eDNA 3rd pass 37_C BE-Lig OP (version 2) (version 2) ... | reverse complement strand
AGGGTGCCGTCGAGAGTTTCTAATTCGCCGGAACCCTCCAGCGTGATAAGACGCGCGGAGGTGAAGCCCGTCGTCGTGCGGAGCGTGCCGCCGTTGAAGGTGACGCCGCCCGCCAGCGCGCCGAGGCTGGAATCGGAGGCAATCTCCAGCGTGCCCCGTGAAAGGACCGTCCCGCCCTCGTAGGTATTGGCACCGCTGAGGACGAGCGTGCCGGAGCCGCTCTTGATGAGAGCGCCACTGCCGGAGAGGAGGGCGGCGATTTCGCTTGTGGCATCCGGGTTGACGAAAATCTCCGCGCTGTTTCCGGAGATGACGAGTGAGCCGCCACCGTCGGCGAGGAGATAGCCATCGCTCTCGAACTGGAGACCGGCGATCTCCACATTGGAGGCCACGCTAACGGTCCCGGCCGCGCCGGAGAACCGGGCAACCAGCCCGGCCCAGGCATGGTTGGCGTTGCCGTTCTGGTTGGTCCAGTTCTCGGTGGAATCGTCCCACGTTCCGCTGCCGCCCTGGATGCTGCCGTCCGCCTCGGTTTGCGTGCCATCCCACCATTGAATCCCCTCGTAATCAACCACAAGCGCGACCGTGCCATCGCCGCTCTGAAGCGTGAAGTTATAGCCGACAGGGGTGAGGCCAAAGCGAACCGCGCTATCCGTCAGCGTACCGCCGTAGGTCAACAACGTGTAGGTACCGGAATTGAAAAGAGCGCCCCCGGAGAGATTGAAGATGCCGTCGAGCGTCAGGTCTCCGGTAACGGCAATGAGGTCATTGACGCCCCCTCCCGCGATTCCCGGTTCATCAAGCTCGAAATTGACGATCGATTCATCGTGCAGGGTGAGGCTGCCGACGGTCAACGTCCCCGGGCTGTTCCCGGCCGCGAGCGTGGCGCCGCTTTCAATGTCAACCGATCCCGTAAGGGTGCCGGCCCCGCTCAAGGCCGCTCCGCTTTGCACCGTCACCGCGGAGCTTCCGCTGAACACCCCGTTGGCCACGAGCGTACCGCCCGCAACAGTCGTCGCGCCGGTGTGCGGGGTAGTACCGGTGAGGATGACCGTGCCTGTGTGGGAACCGCTGCCGATGGTCAGCGCGTTGCCGCCGCCGAGGTCGTTGAAGTCGCGGGTGTAGGTGACGGTGACCCCGTTCGCCGCCAGCAGCGCGCCGCCGCCGTCGGAGAGATTGACAATCCGGTTGCTGCTGAACGACGAGGCGGCGAGCAGCGCCCCCCCTTCCAGGCTGATGCCGCCCGCGCCGATGGCGTCGTCGGAACTGACGCTCACGATACCGCCCTGGATTTCGAGATTGGAGCGATAGCTGTTGGAGCCGGTGAGGATCAGCGTGCCCGTGCCGGTCTTCGTCAAATGGCTGAAAGAGCTGTCGCCGCCCGAGATCGTGCCGGAGAAGCTGCCACTGGAGACGGTGAGCGTGCCGCTGCGCGGGCCGTCGTTCAATCGCACGGTGCCGTTGCCATAGAGGGAGCCGATCGTTTCATCCACCCCGCTGCCGGAACCGAGCGCGAGAATCCCCGTACCGTTGACGTCCACACGGGCGGTGTTCGCAATCTGCTCGTCCGCCGCGATCGTCACCGTCGCGCCGTTTTGAATTTCGAGATCTCCCGCGATGGCGGTGGCTTCGGTTTTATCCAAATGGAGCGCAATGCCATCTCCCACCCGCGTGAGGCCCGTGTAGGTGTTGGAGTCTGAACCGGAGAAATAGACAAGAGCGGCGCCCGAGATCCCGCTGCGCGTGAGGGTCAACCCGCCCCCGTTATCGTTGAAAATGGTGCCGATGAACTCCGTGGCGGTCAACAATCCGGGGGTGAACGCAAAGCCCCTTCCCGCTCCGCCCAGATTGACGTTACCGGTGAGCGTCAACTCCGCAAAAACGCCGGAACCGGGGTTGAATGCCGCGTCGCTCTCCACCTTGATGGCGTTGGAAAGAGTGATGCTGCCGGTGCCACCGAGCGTGCCCCCTTTGAAGGTGACCGTGCCGGAGCCAAGGGCGTTATTGTGACCCGCGATCAGCGTTCCGGCCTGGATAACGGTACCGCCGGAATAGGTGTTTGATCCGGAGAGCGTCTGAGTGCCCGACCCGTCTTTAAGTAGAGCAAGCGGATTCGGCGAACCGATTATCCTGCCGCCGAAAGAATAGGAATCGGTGCCGCTCAGAACAAGCGTGCAGCCGCCTATCATTGCCCCGTTATAGTCGACCTTGCCCATATTCCCCTGCAAACCCGCGATGGTCTGAAGGGTCGTGATGCTATCGAAAATCAGGCTGCCATTGCCGGTGAAGGTCACCACGCTTTCGTTGGAGAACTGGTTATTATTGCTTGCTGTCACGCCTCCGCTCCCAATGGTGACGTTCCCGGGAATTGCCGTGACCCCCGCACTTTTTTGCAGAAAAAGCCCACCGGCCTCCACGGTCACCCCGCCGGTGAAGGTGTTGGCTTGCCCCCCTAACAAATAGAGCGCCCGGTCAGAAACGAGAATACCGCCGGAACCCGAAATCGCGCCTTGCAGATAAATCTCGCAGTTGGATTGTCCGTTGGTCGTGAGTAGATGTCCGGCCGTGTCGATGGCGCCGGTCACGGAGAGCATCCCGTTGCGGGCAAAGAGGGTTGCGTCGCCGCCCAAGGTGACGTTTCCCGAAACCGTGGAGGTTTGGCCGGACCCGCCGCCGACGATCGCTCCGGAGCCGGGGCCATTGCCGGTGCCGCTGATCGTTAGTGTGTTGCTGACGGTGATGCCGCCCGCGAGATCAAGGACGCCGCCACTCTCCACCGTTGCCGAGCCCCCTCCGAGCGCCCCGTTGTTCTCAGCCCTGAGAATGCCCTGCGAGATGGTGGTGCCGCCGGAATAGGTGTTGGCGCCCATCAGGGTCAGTTTCCCGGAGCCGCGCTTTTGGACCGTACTGCCAGTCTCACCAAGTTCACCCACGATCGCGCCGGTGACGACGGTGTCGCCCGCTCCGTCGAAAGTAACGGCAATCCCCTCGAGCCGAAGCGGTCCCGTGAGTTCCATTGAACCGCCCTCTACGTTGGAGATCGTGCTATTGGCCTTTACAGCGGGGCCCGACAGGAAATCGAGTGTCTGTTTCTGGGTTGAAAGGTTGGTAATATCGCCTTTAAGGACAAGGATGTTGCCGTTCAAGGTGAACGCTCCCGCATTGGCGTCGAAGACAATGCCGCCGAACGAGGTAGCCAAATAGTTATTATAATTGGTGGTTCGGGTGTTTCCCGTAAACAAAACGGTTTCCTCCCCAATCGGAGCAGTCCCTCCCACCCAGTTTTGCGCGGTGCCCCAGTAGTCATCCGAGCCTCCGCCACTCCAGGTCAACGTGGCCGCCTGGAGGGAGCCGGGCAGGGCAAGCAGGAGCAGGAGCGAAGAAGCGGCAAAGTATCCGTGTCGGGAGGCTGCCTTCTTCTGGCGGGACTTGATTGATCTGCTGGCGGCTTTGGCGGTTTTTTGGGAACGGCGGGCAAACGGGCGGGCGGTCATGGAATGGGATCGGGCAGAAGGTTGGGGCGAATTTCAGGCCATCACCCGCGCGGAAACCCGGGATGGCGACGGAACTGCCTGGAAAGGCACTTCACAAGGTGTTAAGGGTGTTAAGCGGGCGTTTTCAAAGTTTGAATTATTTATCAAACGAGAAAGAAGCATTTTTCATGCCTTTTTACAGAAACTTTCATCCCAGCTCTTTAAGATCGCTGGTCTTATGGCGCAGGTTTTTTGGGCAAGACAAGGCGAAGAACAGAGGCGCTATCGCGCGATCGCGCCGGACTCCGGGCTGTGCAATCTCCGCATCCGGAACTCGCGTGGCGAAGAGCCTGTCTTCCTCCGGAACCATGCTGAAAAATGCGATAGCGAACCAAAGCCGAGATCAAAGGCGATCCGCTTGAAGGAATCGCTGGAACCTTGCACCCGGGCAGCCGCCCCTTGCAGGCGCCGCCGTTCAAAATACTGCCGGGGAGAAATTCCGAGCTGTTTGACGAAAAGCCGATCCAACTGGCTGATGCTCAACCCGACCTGAGCCGCCAGGCTTTTCTCGCGGAACAAACGACTAAGCGGTGAGCGGTCCAGGATCTGGACGGCATGGAGCACTCGCGGTTCCATGCCGCCAGGGCGGATCGGCATCCAACCGCGATCCCCCAACGTTCCGGTGTAGAGAGCCAGCCACCTCAAAAAGCGTTGCTGAAGGCCCAGGCGCGTTTCCAGATCGCTTTGGAATTGCAGCAGCGCGAGATAGGCGTTCGGATACTGACGTTCGACCCATCGAGCCAGACGCCGCGCCTCCCGTTCCAGTGCCGGGGCCTCGGACGAATCGAACACCTCGGCGACATCCCAATCGTAAAGCCGCTGCCCCCCGGGCCAGGCAAGATCAAACCGGATTGAAAGAATCTCCGATCCCGGCGCAAACTTTTGCAGCCGCAGCCCCTCTCTCGGAAGGACCCACTGCCCGGGACCGGCTGTCACGGTTCCCTTATCCGTCCGAATCAGGACCTCACCCCTCCGGATCAAAAACGCGCTTTGCCCCGGCATGAACGTCGTGATCTCCAAGTTCTCGGGCCTGACCGGCCCCTCATAAATCCAGGTCAGCTCGCTCCGGAGATGGCTCCAATCCATCAGTTCTATCGTCTTCTTGGGAGGGGAGCCTCCTTTGAACTTCATGCGGAGAATTTGAAACTATTTGCCGCCTTTGTGCAAAGGGTTTCGATTGGTTGAAACCGGCCCACGATCTATTCTGAAGACCCAAAAAACAGAATCACCGATGAACCCTCTCTCCTATTACCGGCCCTCGCGAAAACTGGAAACTCCCCCTTTACCGATCGAGAGCGACATCTGTGTCTACGGGGGCACTTCGGGAGGCATCATGGCGGCCGTCCAGGCCAGCCGCCTGGGCCAGCGCGTTGTCCTTCTCGCGTTTGGAGCCAAGCTGGGCGGAATGACCAGCGGCGGACTTGGCGCGACCGACATTGGAAACAAAGCGGCGATCGGCGGTTTAGCAAGGGAGTTCTATGAGGAAATCGGAAAACACTACGGAAAGGAGATCCAGTGGACTTTCGAGCCTCATGTTGCGGAGAAAGTCTTTCACCAGTTCCTGGAGAAAGAACGGATTCCGGTTTACTTCGAGCAGCATCTTGCCACCGTCATCAAAGAGGATAACCAAATCACCGAAATCATGATGGAGGATGGAAGCTCCTACCGGGCCAAGGTCTTCATCGATGCCACCTACGAGGGCGATCTCCTTGCCAAGGCAGGCGTCTCCTTTCACGTCGGGCGGGAGGGGAATGCCGTCTACGATGAAACGTATGCCGGTGTGCAGTATGGCGGGCCTTTCCACAATTTTCAGCAGTTCGTGGACCCGTACAAAATCGCGGGAGTTCCCGCCAGCGGCTTGCTGGCGGGAATCTCGGACCAGCCGATGGGCATCCAGGGCGAGGGCGATCACCGCGTTCAGGCATACAACTTCCGCATGTGCCTGACACAGCGCGACGACAACCGCATTCCGTTCTTCGAACCTCGCGGTTACGACCCGGAGCGTTACACCCTTTTCGCGCGCTATCTCGCCACCGGAGTCTGGGACGCCCTGCGCCTGACGGTCCCGATGCCCAACGAGAAGACCGACACCAACAACTTCGGCGGATTCTCAAGCGACAATATCGGGATGAACTACGAATGGCCCGATGGGGATTACCAAACTCGGGAGGCGATTTTTCAGGATCACGTCTCCTACCATCAGGGGATGTTCTGGTTTCTGACGCAGGATGAACGGGTTCCATGCGAAGTCAGGGACGAGGTCCGCCGATGGGGGCTTCCGAAAGATGAATTCACGGCCACCGGCGGCTGGCCTCACGAGCTCTACATCCGCGAGGGCCGCAGGATGATTTCATCCTACGTCATGACCGAACATCACTGCGTACGCCGTTTTCTGGTTCCGGACTCCGTCGGACTCGCGGCCTATGCCATCGATTCCCATCACTGCCAACGGGTGGTTCTGGGCGGGCGTGTTCGGAATGAAGGCGACGTGGAGATTGGCGGCGGGGTTCCCTACCCGGTATCCTTCCGATCAATCGTCCCGCGCGAAGAAGAATGCGCCAATCTTCTGGTGCCCTTCTGTCTTTCGGCATCGCATATCGCATTCGGGTCAATCCGGATGGAGCCCGTCTTCATGGTGCTCGCGCAATCAGCCGCGACGGCAGCGCACCTTGCGATTCGGGGGGCGTCTCCCGTGCAGAAGATTGATTATCCAGTCTTACGGGAAAAACTTCTCCAGGACCGGCAGGTGCTGGAGGCTCCCCCTGAAACCCTCCGCGCCCCCAGGCGGTAGTCCTACGCGGGCAGGCCGGAACGTTCCGGCATCTCACTGGGTACGAACTGCGGCAGCGTGACGGCGCTTTTTATCGGTGCCGTGACGCCCAACGCCGACGAGCGGTATTACGGCATCTCGTCAATTTCCGAACTTCAAAGAATAAACCCGAACTCCGATGCTGGAGCGGGCGAGCAACTTCGGAATTCGAGATAAAAGCAGCGCGGGATCGCTCCCGCGCTGCTCTTGATTTTCAGGGACTCCTGAACTTTTGAACTGTTGAGCGAACTTACGGCTTCGCCGCCGCAACCTGCCCTCCTGCCACCGCTTCCGCGGAGGCTTCCTTTTTCTCGGGCGGGGCGGGTGGCGCTTTCGGTGCCACCTTGCGGAATTTCGGCCCGTGCTCCGGCCAGGTCGCCAGGATCCAGCGAGCCTGCGCGCTGTCGGTCGCCACCAGGTGACGATAGATCAGCTGCTGGACGAGAACCACATCCTCCGGGCTGAGATCCTGAAGGGTAACCAGTTCGGGGTTATGACGGCTCTCGAACTTGCCGTCGACATCGAGCACGTAGGCGATGCCGCCAGTCATGCCCGCGCCGAAGTTCTTGCCCGTGGGTCCGAGGACGAGAACCGTGCCGTTGGTCATGTACTCACAGCCGTGATCGCCGATCCCCTCGACGACGGCCGTCGCCCCGGAGTTGCGAACCGCGAAGCGTTCCCCCGCGCGGCCCGCCGCGAAGAGGATGCCCCCCGTCGCCCCGTAGAGGACGGTGTTGCCGATGATCGAGTTCTCGTGCGGCTTGAAGCCGACCTTCGCAGGCGGGCGGACAACGATCTCGCCGCCGCTCATTCCCTTGCCGACATAGTCATTGGCCTCGCCGGTCAGCTCGATCTTCACCCCCGCGCTCAGGAACGCACCGAGGCTTTGCCCCGCGCTCCCTTCGAGCTTCAGTTCAAGCGTTCCCTCGGGCAAACCCTCAATGCCCCACTGGTAGCCGATCTCGCCGGAGACCTTCGCGCCAATGGAGCGGTGCATGTTGCTCACCTCATAGGAGAGCGACACCGGCCGCCGGTCGCTGATCGCGTCCTTCGCGTCCTGAAGAATCAGGTCGTCGAGCGGACGGTCGCGCGAGCCGTCGTTGCGGTTGCGCGTGTTATGGCGGGCACTCCCATCCAGCGGCACCGCAGGGGCGAGCAGACGCGAGAGATCCAGCGTGTTCGCCTTCGGATGCCCCGGCACCTGTCGTTGGCGGAGAAACTCCGTGCGGCCCACCAGTTCATTGAGCGTGCGAACGCCCAGCTGTGCCATGATTTCGCGCACTTCCTCCGCCACGGCGTTGAAGAAGTTGATGACGTGCTCCGGCTTGCCCTTGAACTTGCCGCGCAGGCGTTCGTCCTGCGTGGCGATGCCCACCGGGCAGGTATTCAGGTGGCACTGGCGCACATAGACACACCCCGCGGCGATCAACGCAATCGTCCCGAAGTTGTACTCCTCCGCGCCAAGAATCGTGGCATGGATAATATCCAGGCCCGTCTTCAGGCCGCCATCGGTCCGCAGCGTCACGCGGTTGCGCAGCCCGTTCATCACGAGCACCTGCTGGGCTTCGGCCAGGCCAAGCTCCCACGCGCTGCCCGCGTTCTTGATGGAGCTGAGCGGTGAAGCGCCCGTGCCGCCATCGTGCCCGCTGATCAGGATGATGTCGGCGTGCGCCTTGGCGACGCCCGCGGCCACCGTGCCCACCCCCGCTTCGGAGACGAGCTTGACGCAGATGCGGGCGCGCGGGTTCACCTCCTTCAGGTCGTGAATCAACTGCGCGAGATCCTCGATGGAGTAGATGTCGTGGTGCGGCGGCGGCGAGATAAGCATCACCCCGGGCACCGTGTGGCGGAGCCGGGCGATCAGCCCGCTCACCTTGAAGCCGGGAAGCTGCCCGCCCTCGCCGGGCTTGGAGCCCTGCGCCATCTTGATTTCGATCTCCTTCGCGCTGGCAAGATAGGCCGCATGCACGCCGAAGCGGGCGGAAGCCACCTGCTTGATCGCGCTGTTGGCAAGGTCGCCGTTGTCGCGGCGGCGGAAGCGCTCCGCATCCTCGCCACCTTCGCCGGAGTTCGACTTTCCGCCGATCCGGTTCATCGCGATGGCGAGGCATTCATGCGCCTCAGGGCTCAAAGCCCCGAGCGACATCGCCGCCGTCGTAAAGCGCTTGCGAATATCCTCGATCTCCTCCACTTCCTCGATCGGCACCGGCCCCTCGGGTGAGGGAACCAGTTCGAAGAGATCGCGCAGCGCAATCGGGCGGTTGAGCTTCAGCGCCTCCAGGTACGCCTTGTAGTCGGCGGGGTTGCCGCTCTTGACGAAGGTGTGGAAGTTCTTGATGACGGGCGGGGTGACGGCATGCGTCTCCCCGTCGCGGCGGAACCGGTAATACCCGTTGTCCGCGAGGAGCGGCGTGCCGTCCTTGTCCGTCGGCACCGGCGCTCCGTACGCCTTCGCATGGCGCTCCAGGCTTTCCCGGGCGATCTCGGCAAAGCCGACGCCGCTTACCCCCGAAGGGGTGCCCTCGAAGGCCTTCGCGATCACCGCGTCACCCACACCGATAGCCTGGAAGATCTGCGCGCCCTGGTAGCTGGAGAGCACGGAGATTCCCATCTTCGACATGATCTTGAGCAGCCCGTCTTCCAGCGCCTTGCGAACGTTCACGACGGCTTTTTCGTAGCTTACGCCGACAAACTGCCGCTTGGCGGGATCGAGTGCCTTGTCCTTCTCCAGAAGCTCGCGGCAGGTCTCGTAGGCGAGATAGGGGCAAACCGCCCCCGCGCCATAGCCGATGAGACACGCGATCTGATGCGTGTCGCGCGCCTCGGCGGTGTCGCAAATGAGGCTCGCCTTCATCCGCAGCCCCTTGCGGATCAGCCGGTGATGCACCGCGCCGGTGGCGAGGAGCATTGGCACGCCGACATTTTCATGATCCACCGCGCGGTCGCTCAAAACCAGCAGCCGCACGCCCTGACGGATGCGGAACTCCGCCTCGTCGCAGATCCGGTCGATCGCTTTTTCAAGCCCGGCTTCCCCTTCGGCCAGCGGCCAGACCGTCTGGATGGTCTCCACGGGATGATCCGGGATGCCCCCCAGCGCGGCCAGTTCGTTCTCCAGCAGGATGGGCGATTTCGCCATCACCAGGTTCGCGTGCTCGGGCGTTTCCCCGAGGAGATTGCGACGCCAGCCAAGCCCGGTGAAGAGCGACATCACCACCTTCTCGCGAATCGGGTCGATCGGTGGGTTGGTGACCTGCGCGAACAGCTGCTTGAAGTAGCTGTAGAGCAGGCGCGGCTGAAGCGAGAGCACCGCGAGCGGCGTGTCGTCGCCCATGGAACCAACGCCTTCGTAGGCGCTCTTGGCCATCGGCTTGATCACCATCTCCAGCTCTTCGCTGGTGTACCCGGCGGCAATCTGCTTCTGCGTGAGCGTCAGGATGTCGAGGTCGCCCTCGGGTTCCTTCAACGGCTCCTTCACATAGTTTTCCAGCGGCTTCAGGTGCGTCTTCACCCACTCGCCGTAAGGCCTTGCGGTGGCAAGGCGCCGCTTGATGTCGTCGTCGCGAAGGAGAACCTTCTCCACCGTGTCGACGGCGATCATCTCGCCGGGGCCGAGCCGCCCCTTCTCGATGACATGCTCGTCCTCGAACTCGATCGTGCCGACCTCCGAGCCGAGCGAGAAAATGCCGTCGTCGGTCAGCTTGAACCGCGCGGGACGCAGCCCGTTGCGGTCAAGGCACGCGCCGACGGTCAGGCCGTCGCTGAAGACGAGGGCGGCGGGGCCGTCCCACGGTTCGTTGAACGCGCGGTGGTACTCGTGGAATGCCCGAACCTCGTCCGAGATGTTCTTGTCGGAGCGGAACGCGGGCGGCACCAGCATCGTCATTGCATGCAGGATGTTGCGCCCGCTCATGACGAGGGCTTCAAGCGAGTTGTCCAATTCCGCGGAATCGGAGCCACCCGGCTGGATGATCGGCTTGAGCAGGTCGATGTCATCCCCCCATGCCCCGGCCTGAAGCTCCGCCTCGCGGGCGTGCATCCAGTTGACGTTGCCCCGGCGGGTGTTGATCTCGCCGTTGTGCGCCAGCATCCGGAACGGCTGGCCGAGGGGCCAGGTCGGGAACGTGTTCGTGCTATAGCGGGAGTGATAGACGCAGATCGACGTCTCGTAATCCGGGCTCGTCAGATCCTTGTAGAACTTCTCCAGCGTCGGGGAGGTGAGCAGCCCCTTGTAAATGATCGTACGCGAGGAGAAGGATGGAATGTAGAAATGTTTGATTTCCGCCTCGGCGGCGCGCTTCTCCACTTCATTGCGGACGAGGAACAAACGGCGTTCGTATTCGTCGCCGTCGAGGTCCGCGGGGCGGCCGACAAGCACCTGCTCAATGCGCGGCATGGTGAGCTGGGCCTTTTCGCCGAGGGTGCGGAGGTGGATGGGGACTTCGCGCCAGCCAAAGAGAAAGAGGCCGCGCTTGGCGATGACCTTCTCGACGATCGCCTTGGCGCGCGCCTGGGCGTACGCGTTGTCGTGGGGAAGGAAGACGAAGCCGACACCAAGGTCTTCGTCATGGTAAAGCCGATGGCCGAGCTTGCGGATTTCGGCGGCAAACAGCTTGTGAGGAATCTGCGTCATCACGCCCGCGCCGTCGCCGGTTTTGGCATCAGCGTCAATGGCACCGCGATGAGCGAGATTCCGGAGCGCCTCCAGTCCGTGGCGCAAAATTTTGTGGGAGCGATGGCCGTGGATCGAGGCGATAAAGCCGACGCCGCAGGCATCGTGTTCCTGACCGGGGGAGTAAAGGCCCCGCAGCCGGGAGGTCTGATCGAGAATGACCTGGTTCATAGGAGTTGATACGGAAGCTTTTAGAAGCAGTGAGGTGGCATAGCGGTTGAGGTTTCTTTTTCAGGGAGCCTTGGAGAACGGGTCCCGAAAGCAATCTGAGGGGTTGCCATGGTTGAATATCGCCGGTGCGAATTCAAGACATTTTATAGTAAAAACAGGCCAAAAACCTTCTTTTTAAAAAATCAACCGCCCCAAATTGGACAGATTGATTTTTGAGATGACCAAATTCATCTTATCCAAAACCCGGGAAACGCCCGCTTTCCAGAGTAAAACGGGCCAAATCGCTCCGTTTTGCCCGGCGAACGCCCCGGCGTTATCGAACCGGCTCCGGACTCTGCCCCGAGGTTTGGCGTGACCTTTGTAAAAAATCAGTTACCATTCCGCCTTTCATCCAGCCATGAGAGAACTTGACGAGCAGGAGCGGTTGATCGCCCGCGCCCTCATTCGGGACCCTCGCGAAAGCGATAACGGAATCGGTGAATTGACTGGCGTCAATGTCCGGACCGTCAGCCGGAAGCGGCAGCGCCTCGAGCAGGAGGGCATCCTCAGCTACCACACCCACATCGACCTCTCGGCGACTGGCACGGGCCAGTTCAATAGCCGCCACCTCTATATCATCAAGTTCCGGATCGGGATGACGCCCACCCAGATCAAGGAAGATGTGGCCAAGGAACCGTTCGTCCGCTCCCTTTTCACGGAGTTCATCTTCGAGAGCCACATCGCGGAAATCGACGGAAAGGTGGCGATGCTTCTTTTCATTGACGGCGAAAGCGACAACGACATTGTCACCACCGTGCAGGAAAAGCTGATCCCGCTGCTCCGCCGGAACCACGGGGAAGACTCGATCGAGGAGATTTCAACCGTCCGCCTGCTCGCCCCCGTCCGGGTGCTCCGCAACTACGTCCCCCGGGTGAACATGAAGGACGGCTACATCAAGAAGGACTGGCCGGACGAAGCCATCTACGTCGGCAAGGAACCGGAGTCGCCCCGCGTCATCACGCCCCCTCCGCCGTCGCCCGCGGCCGCCCCCTCCCCCATTGTGAAGCTTCCCGCGTTGCGGTAGCGGGGCTTCGATCAGCCGCCCCCCTTGTTCCGAAACTCCAGTTTTGGAATGCCGATGTCCCGCGAATCTCCGATTCGCAGGCGTTGAGGGCACGGTTGCGAAACAAGCCCCGACACACCCCAACTCAGCGCTTCGGCATCAACGCGAGCGCGTTCCGCACCGATTTCCATTCGCTGTGAGAATAGGGCGTCGCGCCGTCCACCCAGAGCGCCGTGGAACTTCCGCCGTCGAGGTTCAGTGCCCGCTCGATTTTCAGTTCGGGAAAGATTCCCGGCGTCGCCAGCAGGTGGCCCGCTTCCGCCAGCGTCAACGGCGGCGTGATTAACAGCGCCACCACGCCCTCCCCATCGGCCAACAGAACGGTTCGCTCAGCGGCGCGGGTGGCATTGAGGCCCGGTACCGTCTTCCCCTTGTCAACAAGATACGGCCCCGCCTGAAGCGCTTCCCGGACGTGGGAACCGCCCCGGTATTCACCCGTCCGCAGCAGGCGCGCGCCCCGTCCCGTCACGGCCACCAGCCCGGTCAGCAGTTTCGAGCGTTCCAGCGCGTGCACGGTCTTCCCCCCGCTGATCACAAGCCCCAGCGGCGTCCGGTCGGCATGGAAATAGCCGCCGTTCACTCCCGCCAGGGCACCCGCCTCGCGCAGCCCCTCGGCCACGCTTTCCCGAGGCGCGAGATCGACCACCTTCAACACCGTGGCCGAGCGGTCGAACGTCACCAGTTGAACTTCGAGGGCACGGCCCTTCCCCTGCCGCACCCGTTTCACCCGGTGGACCAGCGCCTCCGGCGTCCCCGGGCGAACGGAGGTCGATTCGAGCTGCCACTCCCCGGCAAGCAACGGCGTGGCAGCGAAACAGAGAAGGGCGAGCAGCGGGCGCATCGGAAAAACGGGAAGGAAGGGCAATGTGCGGGGCTGCGGTTGCGCCGTCAAGACTCCCCCCGGCGAAGAGTCGGGATTCCTCCCCTTCCTCCTCGCCTCCGTAAAGTTTTCGTCTAAACTTCCGCCCTTTCCGAAAATGAGCGTCAAATGAACGTCACGAAGGGCATCGTTCTCGCCGGAGGCTCCGGCACCCGCCTCCATCCCCTCACCCGGCTGGTCTGCAAGCAGTTGCTGCCGATCTTCGACAAGCCGATGATCTACTATCCTCTAGCCACCCTGATGCTGGGCGGCATCCGGGACATCCTCCTCATTTCCACCCCGGCGGACATCCCGCGATTTCAGGACCTCCTGGGGGATGGATCGGATTTCGGCCTTCGGCTTCAATACGCGGTGCAGGACCGGCCCGAAGGCATCGCCCAGGCCTTCCTGGTCGGGGAGGAATTCATCGGCGGCTCGGGGGTGACGCTGGTGCTCGGCGATAACGTCTTCTACGGCCCCCTCGATTTTTATCGGCGAGCGTTGGCCCTCGAACGCGGCGCAACGGTTTTTGCCTACCCCGTTCGCGATCCGGGCCGCTATGCCGTGGTGGAGTTCGACACCCACGGAAAGGTCCTCTCCTTGGAAGAAAAGCCCACCCGGCCGAAAAGCCACTACGCCGTTCCGGGCCTTTACGTCTACGACAATCAAGTGGTGGAAATCTGCCGCCACCTTCGCCCTTCGGCGCGGGGTGAACTGGAGATCACTGATGTCCACCGCGAATACCTTCGCCGGGGTGAGTTGCGGGTGGAATCGCTCGGGCGCGGCATGGCCTGGCTCGATACCGGCACGCACGACAGCCTGCTGGAGGCTTCCAACTACGTCGCCACGATCCAGAAGCGACAAGGTTTGATGGTCGCCTGCCTGGAGGAAATCGGCCTCCACCGCGGCTGGCTGACCACGGAGCGCCTTCACGCCCGGATCGCCTCCCTTCCTTCCAATGAATACCGCCGCTATCTGGAAACCGTCCTGGCCGAAGCCGAAGCTCAGCTCGGATAGTGCCCCTGTTCTCCAAATAGCTTTCGCAGCCGGGCGGCGGCAGTGCGCCCCAGCCGTAGCGGCTCCTCAACCCCTTCGAGCCGCAGGCTGGTTTCATCCCGGCTGAGCGCGTCAACGCTCCGCACCTGGCGGAGATTGACGATCAGCGACCGCTCCAACCGCGCGAACGGTGGCGAGGGGAGCCGCTCTTCCCAATCGGCAATCGACCCGAGCACGAGCATCGGCGACTGGCCCGAAAGGATCACCCGCGAGTAGGCGGCCTCCGCCTCAATGGCGGCGATTGCCCCGGCGGAGATGATCCGGAGTTGCCGCTTGTCGCGCAGCGTTACCGGATCGTGGATCTCCAGCCGGCGCGAAGGCTTTCCGTCGCCGGCGCTTTCAAGGGGCGGCAACGCCCCGTTTTCAGGGACGGTTTCGACCAGCCGGCGCACCGTTTTTTCCAGGCGCTCCGGGTGAACCGGCTTGAGCAGATAATCGAGGGCGTTCTCCTCGAAGGCCTTGACGGCAAAGGCGTCGAAAGCCGTCACGAAGACGATCTTCGGCAGAGGATCAAGCATCGGCAGGAGCGCAAACCCATTCGCAGGCGGCATCTGGATATCGAGAAAAATCACGTCCGGGCGCAGTTCCGCCGCCAATCGGGCCGCCGGTTCAACACCGTCCGCCTCGCCGATGATCTCGATTTCCGGATGCACGGCAAGCAGTTGCCGCAGCAGCTTGCGCGAGAGCCGCTCGTCATCGACCAGCAAGGCCCGGAGAACGGGCGGTGTTGCCGGAGAATCGCTCATGCCACCCCTCCTTCCGGTGAGATGGGGAGCCGCACCCATGCGCGCACTTCCTCCGGAGCTTTTTCGAAGATGAGGGAGGCCCTCTCCCCGTAAAGAAGATGCAGTCGCCGCCGGAGATTGGAAATTCCCGTGCCGGTGGATGGCAGCGTACCCGGATTCACCCACCCGCCGGTGTTGAAAACGGCGATCGCCAGTTCGCCCCCGGTCACCTCCGCCTGAATGGAAACCTGCACCGGCCGGATGGGCGAGCACTGGCCGTACTTGATGGCGTTGTCCAGCAGCGGCTGCACCAGCGCAATGGGCGCAAGCGTACGGCGCGCCGCCTCGTCCGCTTCCACCCGATAGCCGAGCTTTTCTTCAAAGCGCGCCTTTTCCACACGAAGGTAGTTTTCGAGCATTTCCAGTTCGTTCCCCAAAGGTTGGATATCGCCGCCCTGGCGGAGGGAGAACCGGAGGCATTCCGAAAGCGCCATCGTGAGGGAGCGGACGGCAACGGGGTTGTCCGACTCCGCGAGGATCGAGTTCAAAGCGTTGAAGAGGAAATGGGGATTTACCTGCGCCCGCAGGAGCTGCAGCTCGCTCGATCGCTCCGCCGCCTCGGCCCTCGCCAGCCGCAACCGGGCGTTTTCATGGTCAAGCCGGGCATGAATACCGAAGTAAAGCAGGCTCCATAGGATGTAGAGGATCGTCCGCAGAAACCCGCTGGGCAGCAGAAGCTGGCTAAAAACCGGGTGAGACGAATCCGAAGCGACCGCCTTCATGAAAAATGTCGTGCCTGAGGCATCAAGCGCTCCCACGATGGAGGAAAGAAAAAGCACCCCGGCCGCCCATCGCCAAAGCCGCATCGGCTTGCGCCGCCACCGGCGATAAAGGGGACGCAGCGCCCAGCAGGTCACGACGAATCCGAAGAAGCTCCGAAAACAGCCGAAAAGCACCGCGTCGCGCCATTCGAAATACTCGATTCCCGAAAAAGCGATCATTAACCCTGCGCTGCCGCTCCACCCCAAAAGCTGAAGCCGCCAGAAAAGCGGCTTCCGGCTCTCCGATTCCTCCAACGCCGCCTCGACGCCGGGGCTCGGCGCGGAACCGAGGACGGCGAAAATCGAGGAGGAGTGCATCCCACCGTTGTAACCCGCCGTGCGGTTGAGCGAAAAGCCGCGTCTGTCGCGTGGCTGACCGATTCGTCAAAAATCGCGCCGGTTTCGTGCAAAAGCCCGTCCAGGGCGGCGGATGGGAATTCCACTCCCCCTGCCCTTTTTCAGGAACTCAGGAAGCGGCACCCTCCCCCGGAGCGGCCGTCACATCGTTGCCGGTCGCACTCTCCGGCTGCACGATGGCATAGCCGAAGGAGCTGATATGGCTGTTGATACGCCGGATGCCGTTGAGGAGATCAAGGAACGACGCGCTGGAAGCCAATGAATCCCGGCTTGCCGCACTCAACCGGGAGTAATGCTCCTTCTGCATGGCCCGACACCAATCATTGAACGTCTCTTTCTCCGCCAAAAACTCGCGGGCGTCGGCGCGGTCCCGCGTAGTCAGCAGCCCGATGCCGATATCCAGGCGGCAGAACATTCTGTCAAACGCTTCCTTGAGCACCCCGGCGTCGCGGGGATCGAGCCGCACCCCCTCCTGCACCTCCTTGATCAGAAGGTCGCAGAGATGCTTGTCGGCCAGATCGCCCACGGCCTCCAGCTCGCTGGCAATTCCATGCAAGGCGAACTGCCACTGGATCTCCTCCGGGGCGAGCCCGTCGTCAATCCGGGTAAGGTAGTCCTTCAGCGCGAGGTTCATCGCGTCGACGGTGTCGTCTTCCTTGCGAATCCGCTGCGCCAGCACGGCATCCCGCGTGGTAAAGGCAACCCAGAACTGCTCCAGCATGAAGCGCACGTGCTCGGCCATCCGCATGCACTCCCGGGTGGCGCGCGCCAGGGCCAGCGAAGGCGTTGCCAGCGATTGTTCATCAAGGAAGCTTGCCCTGGGTGCAAACGTCTCGGCGGGCTGCTCCGGAAGCATCCACCGCATCACCCGCCAGAGCAGCCCGAGCAGCGGCAGCCCAAGCAGCGCCACCACGAGGTTGTACCCGCTATGCAACATCGCCGTCTGACGCTCCGGCGAGCCGGGCACGAGGCCGATCGCGGCATCCAGCAGCGACGGGGAAAAGAAAAGCGGCGCGGCCACCAGCGCCTTCAGCAACAGGTTGGCAAACCCGATGCGGCGGCCGTCCAGGCTTCCCCAGGCCGTCGCCAGAAACGTGAAACCGGTGCCGAAGTTTGTACCAAGCACCCAAAGCCCCAGCAACCGCCCTTCCAGCAGCCCTCCCGCCGCCAGCGCCAGCCCAAGGCCGATGGAGGCGGTGGAACTCTGGAGCACCATGCCGAGCACGGCCGTCGCGACGAGCAGCAGCCACGGAAAGGCGGAGAACCCGTGCATGATCTCCATCACCTCCGGCTTGGCCGCAATCTCGCGCGCGCCCCCCCCGAGGAAATCGAGCGCGAGAAACAAAAAGCCGAGCGCCAACACGCATTGCCCGATTCCCCTAAGGCGTTCCCGCCGCAGAAACTGGAACGCGATCATCCCGGCAAAAATCATCCAGCCGGCGTAATCCTGGATGCGGAAGGCCAGCAGTTGCACGGCCATTGTAATGCCGACGTTTGTCCCGAGCAGGACGGCCAGCAGCGCGGCGGTGTTCGTCCCGGCATTGAGCATCTGCACGGTCATCAGCGCCGCCCCGGTGGAAGAGGGTGCAACCGTTCCAATCCCCGCGCCGACGGCGAACGCTTTCAGCGGCTGGTCGGTGACGCGGGTGATCCAGCCAACAAGCTGCCCGCCGAAAAGGCGGTCCAGCCCCTTTCGCAAAAACCGGACCCCGAAAAGGATTAGGCCAATGCCGCCCAGAATGCTCATCGAGCAATCAAATAAAAGTCCATCGGAATAGGCGAGTTTTATATTCCCCGCAGCCCCTCTGGACAGACCGCCCTCCGCGCGGGAGCGGTCAAACCCGGCTATCCCGCCCCCGACGGAATCGCCAGGCCAGGCCAGCCGCGCCGAACCCGAGCAATGCGACGCTATGCGGTTCGGGGATCACGATCACCTCCGTTGCCGTGAGGACCAGCGTGTCGATTTCAAATCCATTCCACGCGTCGAGGTTGAAGAGACTGGTGGAGTCAACCCCGTACGTTCCGGCATACGGCAGCCAAAAGGCACTCGGGTCCACGTAGGATTCGGGAGGACTGAACTCGTTCTGCGTGTTGAGAGCGACCTCAAGGCTAACGCCGATGACACTCTGCCCGCTGGGGGTTTCGTAGCCGGAGATCAACGTCGGAAGATAGAGACTCATCCCCCCGAGGCTGGAGATGTTCAAAATCGAGCTCGAGATGATGCCGTAGTCCGGGTCAAAATTTCCCGTGAATCCCGTCCCCTCCAGGTGCGAATAAAGCGGTACATCGCCCGGCAGGGAAGCCTGCCACCACGCGAGGTAAGGACCAAACAAGCTGCCTGTCGTTTCCACGAAATCGGGGTTGATCGTGAAGGTGAAGGCGACCTCCTGCCCTTCCGAATAGCCCAGCGCGGCGGAATTGACTGTTCCTTTAACGGTGATCATCACCGCCGCACTCGCCTCGTAAGGCTGGAGAGGCTGGACGAGCGCGATGCCCAATGCTGCGACAGCGGCTTTCGACCAGGCGCCAAATTTACTAAATGTAAAAAATGTAGAGCGCCTCGAAACGTACTTTGACAAACCGTTTTGCATAGTTCGGGAACGAAGTTTAGCGACGAATCTCCCGGAAAGTCAAACCTACAGCCTCATACTTCACACGTGCTTCACTCTTATGCTGGCTGCGTGTAAACCTCCGCCCCCTTTTCCACGAACTCCCGCGACTTCTCCTCCATCCCTTTCTGGAGCACTTCCTCCTCGCTCATCCCCTGCTCGGCAGCGAATTTGCGGACATCCTCGGTAATTTTCATCGAGCAGAAGTGAGGTCCGCACATTGAGCAGAAGTGGGCCGACTTCGCCCCCT
>Ga0180217_1002164_pt1 | contig 19004 bp, 17 predicted proteins | sample eDN3rd37CBELigOP_FD_128521 | JGI IMG/M metagenome (GOLD analysis project Ga0180217, IMG submission 128521) | Enriched Organic Plus compost microbial communities from Emeryville, California, USA - eDNA 3rd pass 37_C BE-Lig OP (version 2) (version 2) ... | reverse complement strand
CTGCACCGGGAACGTGTACGCGCGGGCCGCGTTGTCGCGGAGGAGACGGATCGGGTCGCCGACCTCGTCGAGGGCCTGCTGGAGGGACTTCGTCGTCGCTGACATGGCGCCAACGCTAGGACGGGGCGCGCGCCCCGGGTGCGTGGATTCCATTCATCGGAATGCGACGCTAGTGTGGCGGCGTGGCGCGCGGATCGGCGGGGGAGTCGGTGCTCCACCGGCACTTGCGCGTCCTCGGCGCGTTCGACATGCGCCACCCGTTCCTCACGCTCGGCGAAGTCGCCGCGCGCGCCGGCCTGCCCCCGTCCACCGCGCACCGACTGCTCGCCGAACTCGTCGGCGAGGGACTCGTCGAGCGCTCCGAGGATCGGACCTACCGTCTCGGCGTCCGGCTCTACGAGCTCGCGAGCCGCACGCCGGGAGCCCTCGGACTGCGGGAGATCGCCCGGCCGTTCCTGCACCACCTCCACGCCAGGGTGCGCCAGCACGCGCAGCTCGGCGTCCTCGCCGGGCACGACGTCCTCTTCGTCGAGCGGCTCTCCGCGCGCGACGCCGTCGCGAACTGGACGGTCGTCGGCGGGCGCATCCCGCTCTACGCGTCCTCGAGCGGGCTCGTGCTCCTCGCGCACGCCGCGCCGGAGCTCGCCGATGCCGTCATCGCGGCCGGCTTCCGCCCGTTCACCGAGCACTCGATCCGCTCGGGCGCCGAGCTACGGCGCGTCCTCCGGGCCGTCCGGCAGGAGGGCTTCGCCGTGACCTCGGGACATCTGCACCCGGCGTCTCGCGGCATCGCGGTCCCGGTCTACGGACCGCAGCGCTCCGTCTACGCGGCGATCGGCGTCATCGTCGCGAACGACGCGGCTTCGCCGCTCCCGTACGTGGACGAGCTGCAGCACGCCGCACAGGGCATCGCGCGCGCGCTCGAGGCCGCGTACGGCCCCGCGCGCATGTGAGCCCGGTTCAGTCGACCGGGGGCGTCCCGTGCGTGTGGAACGTCTCGATCGTCTTCATGCCCCACGCCTGGCCCTTCTTGCGCTCCTCCTCCGTCCAGACGACCGGCTTGTGGTCGGGCTGGGTGAGGAGCCGCGCGCCGGCCTGCGCGAACTCGATCCGGTTGCCGCCCGGTTCCCACACGTAGAGGAAGAACGTCTGGTTGATCGCGTGCTTGTGCGGACCCGACTCGATGTGGATGGCGTTCTCGAGGAAGATGTCCGCGGCCTTGAGGATGTCCTCGCGCGTGTCGGGGGCGAAGGCGATGTGGTGGAGCCGGCCGTTGCTCCCCGTCCAGTCGCCCGAGTACACGAGGTCGTAGCCCTTCTGCTGGAAGTGGAACCAGTGCGCGGCCGTGCGGCCGGAGTCGAGCCGGATCATCTCGGTCGTCTCGAGCCCGAGGCACTGCATGCAGAACTCGGCGTTCTCCTCGACGTTCGCGGCGAGGTAGTTGATGTGGTCGAGCCGGCGCGCGTTGACGCCGTGCCCCGGGAAGCGCGACGCCTGGTTCTTGAGCGCGGGCTTGTCGTCGGTCGCCTGGTACCACTCGGTGTCCCAGTACAGGTACTGCGGGTGGCCGTCGGGGTCGGTGAAGTGGAAGCTCCGGCCGACGCCGAACTCGCCGTCCCGCCAGCCCGCGCCGCGACCCGCGGCCTCGATCGAGGCGACGAGCCGGTCGAGCGCCTCGGGACTCGAGACGCGGTAGCCGACCTCGCCGACGCCCGACCTGTCGCGCGGGGTGAGCTTGAGGGACCACACCTCGTAGTCGTCCCAGCATCGCAGGAAGACGGAGTCGCCCTCGCGCGCGACCTCGCGCATGGCGAGGAGGTCGTTGAAGAACCAGTAGCTCTTGTCGAACTCGTTGGTGAAGAGCTCGACGTTGCCGAGGTGGGCGATGTCGCGCTTCGTGGGCTGGGTCATGGGCGGTCCTCTCGGTTGTCGGTTTCGCGCGGGTACACCACGCCGTCGAAGATCTTCCGCGCCGTGCGGATCGTCGTGCCGGTCGATTCGAACACGCCGCTCGGGTGCTCGATGCGCACGGGCTCGTCCTCCGCGGGGAGGACGGCGAGCTCGTGCCCGACCGCGCCCGGGGTGCGGATCCCGGCGGCGACCGACGCGGCCATGAGCACGCCGATGGACTGGTGGACGCGCTTCGGAATGAACAGTCGGGTCGAGATGGCACCGCCCGCGCGAGGCGGCGAGACGAGCGCCATCTTCGGCACGCTCTGCTCGGCGACGTCGCCGAGACCCATGCGGTGCCCCGCCTCGAGTCGCACGCGCTCGAGCTCGGCGAGCAGCTCGGGTCGCGCCTCGAGCTCGGCGGGCGACTCCTCGCCGCTGACGCCGAACTCGGCGGCGTCGAGGAGGACGACGGGCATGCCCGCGTCGACGAGCGTAGCCCGGTGCCCGGCGACCTCCTCGCTCGCGTTGCCGGTCGGGAGCGGGGGTCGCGCGCGCTCGAGCTCGATCTCGATCGGGGCGGCCGTGCCGGGCACGCCGTCGATCGCCGCATCCCCCGAGTAGACGGGCCGGCCATTCCTCGAGCGGAACGTCTCGGTCGCGATGTCGCCCGTGTTGAGGAGGCGAATGCGCGCCGTCGTCGTCCGGTCGCCCGGCTCGATGAGGCCGCGCTCGAGCGCGAACGGGCCGACGCCCGCGAGGAGGTTGCCGCACGTCTGCGTGCTCGAGACGACCGGCTCGTCGACCGAGACCTGGAGGAAGAGGTAGTCGATATCGATGTCGGGATCGCTCGAGCGCGAGACGATCGCGACCTTGCTCGTGAGCGGGTGCGCCCCGCCGAGGCCGTCGATCTGCCGAGGGTCGGGGCTGCCCATGATCGACAGGAGGAGCGGGTCGCGCTCGCGCGGGTCGCTCGGGAGGTCGTCCGCGAGGAAGTACGCCCCCTTCGAAGTGCCGCCGCGCATGAGCATGCAGCGGACGCCGCCGTCCTCGGTCATGGCGCCTCGTCGTGCTCGACGACCTCGACCCCGAGCGCCTCGAGGACGGGTCGCAAGCCGTTGCGGTCGATCGACAGCTCGCCGTCGCGGTAGCGCTCGCGGTTGGCGAGCTCCTTCGCGGCGCGAGCTCGGGACGCCTCGAGCGTCGCGGCGGCGATCGCGCGGGGCACGATCGTGACGCCGTCGTCGTCGGCGACGACGACGTCGCCGGGGTGGACGACGACGCCCTCGAGGGCGACCGGGACGTTGACGGAGCCGGGGGTGTCCTTGACGGTGCCTTGCGAGCTCACGTACTTCGACCAGACCGGGAAGCCCATACGGCGCAGCTCCTCCGTGTCGCGCACGCCGCCCGAGGTCACGTATCCGCGCGTGCCGCGCGTCTGCATCTGCGTCGCCATGAGCTCGCCGATGTAGCCGTCGGCGCATTCCGAGGTCGGGACGACGACGATGACGTCGCCGTCGCCGGCCTGCTCGATCGCGGCGTGGATCATGAGGTTGTCGCCGGGCGGGACGGAGACCGTCACGGCGCTCCCGGAGATCGAGACGCCCTGCTGGATGGGGCGAATGCGCGGACCCGCGTAGCCGATCCGGCCCATCGCCTCGTGGACGGTCGCCGAGCCGAACTCCGCGAGCGCGTCGACGACGCCGCGGTCCGCTCGCGGCGCGTTCGTGACGATCCGGTGGCCGGCCATCAGTCGAGCGTGTCCGTGACTTGCGGGAAGTACCGCATGAAGGCCTCCGCCATGACGTCGACCGGGAGGCCGAGATTCGGCCCCGCGTTGCGCTTGAGCTGCACGCCGCGCCGCACGGCGAGGTCCGTGTAGTACGACCACATGTGCTTCTGGGCGGGAAGCGACTCCATCGCGGCGCGCTTCCGCTCCCAGCCGGTCGTGACGTCGAGGAGCACCTCGGGCTTGAAGCCCGACATCTCGGGCTGGTGCGGCTCGAAGAAGAACACGGGCGGCGCGCCGATGATCTCCTCCTTGGTCGGGACGCGGCCGTTGGTCGGGACGCCGATCGCCTGGGCCTGGACGCGCGCTTCGAGCGCCATGCGCGCCGCGGCGGGGTGGTCGCCGTTGTAGGGGTCCGTGAGGGGGTGGGTGAGGACGACGTCGGGCTGCGTCTCGCGCATGATCCTGATGAGCGCGGCGATCGCGTCGTCGGATTCCCGGAGCGGGTAGTCGCCGAGGTCGAGGAAGCGGATCTCCGCGCCGAGCGCGTCCGCCGCGGCCGTCGCCTCGTCGCGGCGGATCGCCTTGATCTCGTCGAGGCTCTTGCCGGCGAGCCACTGGCTCGCCGACTCGCCGCGCTCGCCGTACGAGAGGCACACGACAACGGCGCGACCGCCGCGGAGGACGTGGCTCGCGATCGCGCCGCCCGCGCGCCACACGAAATCGCCGGCGTGGGCGCTCACGACGAGCATGGTGCGGGGGTTGTCGGCCATCGACGCTCCTTCTCGGTCCGCTGCGCTGCTGATCCGCGACCCATTATTGTCGACAATCTCGTCGACCAAGAGGTACCTATGGCGATAGGTATCTGTCGAGGCTACACTCGGACCGGATCGAAAGACCCATTCAAGGAAGAAGGGGACATGGCGAACAACCTGCAAGAGCTGCTCGACGAGGCGGGGAACACCGTCGAACTCCTCCGCAACTCGAAGCTCGGCACCTACATCTACCCGGTCGTGCCCGCCGAGTTCACGAACTGGCGACGCGAGCAGAAGGCGTGGCGCGAGACCGCGGTGCTCTACGACCAGACGCACCACATGGTCAACTTCTTCATCTCGGGCCCGGACGCGCTGCGACTCCTGTCGGACACGGGCATCAACTCGTTCGCGAACTTCCCCGTCGACACGGCGAAGCAGTTCGTCCCGACCGCCTCGAACGGCGGCGTCATCGGCGACGGCATCCTCTTCCACGAGGCCGAGCACGACTACGTCTACGTCGGCAGGGCGCCCGGCGCGAACTGGCTCCAGTTCCACGCCGAGACGGGCGGCTACGACGTCGAGTGGCGGTACGACGACCGCTCGCCGTCGCGCCCGTACGGCAAGGCCGTGACGCGGGAGTACTACCGCTTCCAGATCCAGGGCCCGAACGCGTGGTCGATCATCGAGAAGCTCAACGGCGGCACGCTCGAGCCCGTGAAGTTCTTCCACATGGGCTACCTCGAGATCGCCGGCGAGCGCGTGCGGACGCTCCGGCACGGCATGGCCGGCGCACCCGGCCTCGAGCTGTGGGGGCCCTACGAGCAGCACGGCAAGATCCGCGACGCGATCCTCGAGGCGGGGGCCGAGTTCGGCATCGAGCCGTGCGGCTCGCGCGCCTACTCCTCGAACACGCTCGAGTCCGGCTGGATCCCCTCGCCGCTGCCCGCGATCTACTCGAGCGAGGGCGAGCGCGCCTACCGCGAGTGGCTCCCGACGAACTCCTACGAGGCGATCAACGCGCTCGCCGGCTCGTTCGTCTCCGACAACATCGAGGACTACTACCTGACGCCCTGGGAGCTCGGCTACGGCTCGTTCGTGAAGTTCGACCACGACTTCATCGGTCGCGACGCGCTCGAGCGGATCGACCCGGAGACGCAGCGCAAGAAGGTCACGCTCGCGTGGAACGACGAGGATCTCGCGAAGATCTGGGCGTCGTTCCTCGACCGCGACCGGCCCGGGTACCAGTTCTTCGACCTCCCGAACGCGAACTACGGCTCGTCGAACTACGACTCGGTCATCGACGCCGACGGCAAGGTCATCGGACTCTCGCTCTTCACGGGCGTCACGGCGAACGAGCGCCGCGGCCTCTCGCTCGCGACGGTCGACCGCGACGTCCCGATCGGCACCGAGGTGCGCGTCGTGTGGGGCGAGCCGAACGGCGGCTCGGAGAAGACGACGGTCGAGCCGCACGAGCAGATCGAGGTGCGCGCGATCGTCTCGCCCGTCCCGTACGCGGTGACGGCGCGCCTCGAGTACCACGGCGGCTGGCGCTCGACGGGGCAGCTGTAGTGTGCGTCCCCGCGCCCCCTGTGCGGGCGCGGGGACACACTCTCGCCGCGCGGACGCACGGTCGGCGTCAGGCGCCCCAGACGTCGTCCGCGATCGCGACGATCTCCCGGATCTTCGCCCACTGCTGCTCCTCGGTGAGGATGTTGCCCTCCTCGGTCGAGGCGAAGCCGCACTGTGGCGAGAGCGCGAGCTGCTCGAGCGGCGCGAACTCGGTCGCCTCCTCGATGCGGCGCTTGACGTCCTCCGGGTCCTCGAGCGTCCCGCTCTTCGAGGTGACGAGGCCGAGGACGACCGTCTTCTCGCCCTTCGGGAGGAAGCGCAGGGGCTCGAAGCCGCCCGCGCGCTCGGTGTCGTACTCGAGGAAGTAGCCGTCGTACCCGACGCCCGCGAGGAGGTGCTCGGCGACCGGCTCGTAGCCGCCCGAGGAGATCCACGTCGACCGGAAGTTCCCGCGGCACACGTGGGTCGTGACGACCATGTCGCTCGGGCGGTCCTGCAACGCCTCATTGAGGAGGTCGCGGTACTTCTCGGCGAGGCGGTCGGTGTTGATGCCGCGCTCGGCGGCCTTGACGAGCTGCTCCTCGGAGCACAGGTACGCCCACGCGGTGTCGTCGAACTGCAGGTAGCGGACGCCGACGTCGTGGAATGCGCGGACGGCGTCGCGGTAGGCGGCGGCGAGGTCGGCGAAGACCGCGTCGGCGTCGTCGTAGGCGTCGGTCCGGATCGCGTCGTGCTCGAGGCGGAAGTGGAGGACGGTCGGGGAGGGGATCGTGAACTTCGCGACCGCGTCGCCCGCGTGCTCGACGACGAACCTCGCGTGCTCGAGGAAGGGGTGGTCGGCGGGGAACGCGATGCGGTCGGTGATGCGGATGACCTTCGGCCGCGTCTGCACGCCCGTGAACTGGATGCCGTGGTCGGAGTCGACGATCTCGACGCCGTCGAGGCCGTCATAGAAGTCGAAGTGCCACCACGAGCGACGGAACTCGCCGTCGGTGACGAGCTCGAGGCCGGCGGCCTTCTGCTTCTCGATGAGGTCGACGATCTCGCGATCCTCGATCGCCTTGAGCTCGGCGTCGGTGATGGTGCCGGCTTCGTGGTCGGCGCGCGCCGTGTGGATCGCGTCGGTGCGGAGGAAGGAGCCGACGATGTCGGCGCGGAAGGGCGGGTTGTGGCTCACGTGGAAGCAGAATACCCGTCGAGCATTCGGAGCCCCGAGCGCGCCCACGCGATCTCGGCGTGCGCGCGGGCGACGAGCCCCTCGTAGGCGAACCGCTTGAATGCGGCGATGCGGTCGTGCTCGGCGCGGGATCGGCCCGCGAGCCGTTGCGAGAGCACCTGGCTCGTGCCCGAGTCGACCTCGTAGATCTGCCGCTCCCACTGCTCGAGCAGCCCCTCGTAGTGCTCGATGTGGTCGCGGAGGGTGCGGCGCGCCGCCTCGAGCGACGCGAACTCGAAGTACGCCGCCTTGAGGTGCGCGGGATCGCGATCCGGCGCGTACTTGAGCGGCGTCTCCATCCACGCCTTGAGCGCCGCGATGCCGGCCTCCGTCGGCCGGTAGTACCGCTTCTCGCCGCGCCCGCCGTCCTCGACCGCCTCGACCGCGAGGAGCCCTTCGGCCTCCATCTTGCGCAGCTCGGGATAGATCTGGGAGTCGGGCGCGTGCCACACGTGCCCGACCGAGGACTGGAATCGCCGCGACGCCTCGTAACCGGTCATGGGCGCGGCCGTGAGGAGGGCGAGCAGCGCGTAGCGAAGGCTCACGTTCTTCCTCCCCTCCGGCGCCCGTCGCTCGAGTGCCCACGGGGCCCGCCCGCGATGCGCGAACGGGCCCCGTGGGGACGGGTCAGTGCTTGTAGCCGGTGCGCCAGCCGCCCGCGTACGTCTCCCGCGCGACGACCGAGTACGGCACGGGGGAGACGACCGCGCGGACCTCGATCTGCTTGTGCGGCTCGACGGAGGCCTTCTTCGTGCCGCCGTTCGGCTCGCCCCACACGACGCGGATCTCGGCGCCCTCGGGCACGTCGGGGTTGACGGTCGCGAGCGAGAGCGCGCGGCGCTCGTTCGCCGAGTAGCCCGTGAACATCGAGAATCCGACGACCGTGCCGTCGGCGTCGATGACGGAGTCGTAGTTCGCCGAGCCGTAGTTCGCGAGCGGGAGGTCGAAGAACTTGTAGCTCTCGCCGTCGACGTCGAAGAGCGACGCGAAGATCTTCGTCACGTCCTCGGCGTCCCACGCGAGCGTGACCTTGCGGCGCTGCGTCGCGGGGTCGATCTTCTCGAGCGCGTCGCGACCGATGAAGTCGTGGTCGAACTTCACGAACGAGCCGTAGCCGAGCTCCCACGGCGTGAGGTAGTAGTCCTCGATCGACTCGCCGACGAACGAGCCCGCGAGCGTGCCGGTCGCCTCGTAGCCGTCGGCGGGGAGCCACTCGCGGTAGCCGCGCTCCTCCTCGCCCGTGTAGATCGCGGGGAGGGGCGAGGGGATCCAGCCGGACTCGAGCGTGTTCGAGGGGTAGGCGCGGGAGCCGACGGGGAGGAGGCCGAATTCGGCGCCGGCCTCGACGATCGCGTCACGAATGCGGTCGTGGTCGGCGTAGGGGCCCCAGATCTCGAGGCCCGGCGCGCCGGCCATGCCGTGGCGCAGCGTGCGGACCGTCGTGCCGTCGATCGTCATCGTCGACATGTTGAAGAACTTCAGCTGCTCGACCGGTCCGCCGTTGAGCTTCTCGATGACGGCCCACGCGTTCGGGCCCTGGATCTGGAAGCGGTAGTACTGGCGGCTCACGGCGTGCCCGTACGGGCGCGAGGGGGAGCGGCGGTCGACGGTGATGTCGAGGTTCGAGTACCCGCCCGTCTCGCCGTGGTAGATGAGCCAGTTCGCGGCCGGCGCGCGCCCGACGTAGACGTACTCGTCCTCGGCCTCGCGGAAGAGGATGCCGTCACCGATGACGTGACCCGACGCGGTCGTCGGGACGTACTGCTTCGCGCGGTCCACCGGGAAGTTCGCGACCGAGTTGATCGCGGTCGCCTCGATGAGCTTGATCGCGTCGGAGCCCTTGAGGAACAGGTTGTCCATGTGGTGCGACTGGTCGTACAGGACCGCCGTGTCGCGCCACGCCTTCTGCTCCTTGATCCAGTTCGTGAAGTCGGCGGGCACGACCGGGTAGATGTACGACCCGATCTGCGAGTTGCGGAGCAGGTCGACCGCGTCGCCGCCGTTCGCGTCGAGGACTTCCTGGAGGTTCTTCGGGCTCATTGAGACTCCTTTGTCGGTGGTGGTTAGAAGACGATCGTCTGGCGGCCGTAGCGGATGACCCGGTCCTGGCAGTGCCACAGCACGGCGCGCGAGAGGACCTGCCGCTCGACGTCGGCGCCGCGACGCTGGTACTCGAGCGCGGAATCGGCGTGCGACACGCGCACGACGTCCTGCTCGATGATCGGGCCCTCGTCGAGCTCTTCGGTGACGTAGTGCGCGGTCGCCCCGATGAGCTTGACGCCGCGCTCCTTCGCCTTGCGGTAGGGACCGGCGCCGATGAACGCGGGCAGGAACGAGTGGTGGATGTTGATGACCGGCACACCGACCTTCTCGAGGAAGTCGCCGGAGAGGATCTGCATGTACCGGGCGAGGACGACGACGTCGACGTTGCCCTGCAGGAGCTTGAGGATCTCGGCCTCCGCCGCGGACTTGTCCGGCCCGGTCGCGGGGACGTGGAAGAACGGGATGCCGAGGTGGCGGACGTCGTCCGCGACGTTCGTGTGGTTCGAGATGACCATCGGGACGGTCATCGGGATCTCGCCGCGGCGCTGCCGCCACAGGAGGTCGAGGAGGCAGTGGTCGGATGTCGACGCGAGGATCGCGACGCGCTTCGGGATCGACGTGTCGGTGAGCTTCCACGACAGGCCCAGCCGCCCGGTGACGACCTCGTCGAGCGCGGCCTCGAGCTCGGGGCGCTTCGCCGCGAAGTCGGGGAGGTTGAGCTCGGTGCGCTGGAAGAAGTCGCCGCCGCGGGGGTCGGACGAGTACTGGTCGAGCGCGACGATGTTCGCGCCGTTGTCGCGGAGGACTCCCGCGACCTGGGCGACGATGCCCTCGCGGTCGGTGCCGTGCACGAGAAGCACGGCGTCGGAGCGGACGCTCTCGATCTCGGTACGCATTCGTTCCTCTCTCATGCCTGCTGCTTGGCGGCGAAGTCGCGGATCCATTCGGCGGTCGCCTTGAGGCCGCCGAAGGCGTAGAAGTGCAGGCCGATGTCGCCGTGCTCGGGCGTGAGCCGGCCGGCGAGGTCGGTGATGAACCGGTCCGGGCCGGCCGTGCCCATGAGGTTCGTGAGCGAGAAGCCGTACTTCTTCACGATCATCGCGTTCGCGCCGATGCCGAAGCGGCTCGCGAACGACAGGAGGCGCTTGATGCCCGCGGGGCCGGGGACGCCGATGCGGATGAGGGAGTCGACGCCGTGCTCGCGGACCTCCTCGATCCACCGGACGGCCGCGTCGACGTCGAAGAGGAACTGCGTGAGGACGGTCGAGCTGAGTCCGGCCTCCTTGAGCGCCGTGTGCTTGTCGACGAGGTGGGACCACAGGACGTCGGTCGGGATGTCGGGGTGGCCCTCGGGGTAGCCGGCGATCGAGACGTGCTTGACGCCGTACTCGGGAAGGATGCCCGTGCGAATGATCGACAACGCGTCCGGGTACGGTCCGTGCGGCGGGTTCGGGTCGCCGCCGACGGCGAAGACGTTCTCGGTCGCGCCGACGCCCTGGAGCGCCGCGAGGAACTCCCGGAGGTCGTCCTCGGAGGTGACGCGCCGAGCGGAGATGTGCGGCACGGGGATGAAGCCCTGCTCGAGCACCGCCTTGCTCGCGGCGACGCGCATCGGGAGATCCTCGTTGCCGAGGTAGGTGACGTTGATCCGCGTGCCGGGTCGGAGAGCGGGGGTCGCCTCGAGGAGGCCGGGCACGTCCTTGCCGGTCATCTCGAGGGAGGCGTCGGCGAGCAGCTGCGAGATCGTCATCGATCGGCCCTTCGGTAGGGGAGCGGTACGCCCGAGAATACCTATGGAGATAGGCATTGTCCAGCCGTCGTCAGCGAGCCGCTCCACGGAGCGAGCCCGTGACCGGCCCCGCGGGATCGAAGACGATGCACAGCACCTCGCGGTCGCCCGCCGCCCAGGTCTCGGACGTCGGGGCGAGGGAGACGTAGTCGAGGGCGCTGTCGGCGTACGCGACCCCGACGAAGGCGTCGAAGGCGCCGCGGCAGCCGTCCCAGCCGAGCGCATCGATATCCGCCTGCCCCGGGAACGCCTCGAGATCCAGGAGCCACGACGCGAAGACCTCGAGGTCGTGCGGCTCGTCGCACGGGGTCGTCTCCACCTCGGAGATCGTGCCGCCGGCGCTCGGCTCGTCGAAGCAGTCGCCGACGCCGAGGTCGACGACGCCGACGCCGTCCGCACTCGGGGTCGGTGTCACGGCCGGGGTCGGGGCGGGCGTCCCCGCCGTGCACGCCGACAGCGCGACGGCCGCGGCGAGCGCGATGCCCGCGGCGAGCGCGACGCCCGCGGCCGAGCGTCGTGCGCGCGTCATGCTCGCACCTTCGCGAGGAACGCGTCGTGGAGGTGGCCGTTCGTCGCGATCGCCGAGCCGCCCCACGGGCCGGGCCGCCCCTCGGCGTCCGTGAACCTTCCGCCCGCCTCCTCGATGATCGGGATGAGCGCGGCCATGTCGTACGGCTGGAGGTCGAACTCGCCGACCGCGTCGATCGCGCCCTCCGCGAGGAGCATGAACGACCACATGTCCCCGATCGCTCGCGCGCGCCACACCGACCGTGTGAGCTCGAGGAGCGCATCGGTGCGGCCCGCGAGATCCCAGCCCTGAATGCTGTTGTAGCTGATCGACGCGTCCGCGAGCTCGCGCACGCCGCTCACCGAGATCCGTCGGGGCGGGTCCCCGAGCGGCCCGTCCGTGCGATCCGCCCATGCGCCGTGGCCGCGCGCACCCCACCAGCGCATGCCGAGCGCCGGGGCGCTCACGACCCCGACGGTCGGCGCGCCGTCGACCGCGAGCGCGACGAGAGTGCCCCAGATGGGGACGCCCCGAAGGAAATTCGCGGTGCCGTCGATCGGGTCGATGATCCACTGGCGGGCGCCGCCGCCCTCGGCGCCGAACTCCTCGCCGAGGATCGAGTCGCCGGGGCGCGCGGCGGCGATGCGCTCGCGCACGAGGCGCTCGACCGCCCGGTCCGCGTCCGTCACGGGGGTCCGGTCCGGCTTCGTCTCGACGCGCAGATCGATCGCGCGGAACCGGTCGATCGACACGAGGTCGGCGTCGGCGGCGATCGAGAGCGCGAGGGCGAGGTCGTCGGCGGCGCTCCATTCGGTCACGACGCCAGGCTATCGGCCCGGCGCGTCAGCGGTGAGGGGCCTCGGGCGTGAGCGACCGCAGGAGCCGCTGGAAGGAGTCGAGGCGCGCGCGCCCGCGAGGTCCGAGCCGCCCCTGCCCGACCGCGTCCTCGATCGCGCAGTCGGGCGCATCCGGCAGGTGGGTGCAGCCGCGCGGGCACTCCTCGGCGATCGCCGCGAGGTCGGCGAATGCGCCGAGCATCCGCTCCGGCTCGACGTGGCCGAGTCCGAAGGAGCGGACGCCGGGCGTGTCGACGATCCATCCGTCGCCGACCCGATACGCGACCGTCGACGACGACGTGTGCCGCCCGCGGCCGGTGACCGCGTTGACGGCTCCCGTCGCGCGCTCCGCGGCGGGCACGAGCGCGTTGACGAGCGTCGATTTGCCGACGCCGGAATGCCCGACGGCGACGACGAGGTGGCCGTCGACGAGCGCGCGCAGCTCGTCGAGCGGCGGGTCGTCGGGCCTGGATCGCACGACGCGCAGCTCGAGGCCGGCGAAATTCTCGAGGAACGGCGCTGGGTCGGCGAGGTCGGTCTTCGTGACGACGAGGATCGGCTCGATGCCGGCGTCGTACGCGGCGACGAGATAGCGGTCGACGAGCCGGGGGCGCGGCTCCGGATCGGCGGCGGCGACGACGATGAGCATGCGGTCGGCGTTCGCCACGATGACGCGCTCGACGGCGTCGGTGTCGTCCGCCGATCGCCGCAGGAGCGTCTCGCGCTCCTCGACGCGCACGATGCGCGCGAGCGTCCCCTGCGCCCCGCTCACGTCGCCGACGAGCGCGACGCGATCGCCCGTCACGACCGCGCCTCGGCCCAGTTCGCGAGCGGCGGTCGCGACGACGACGCGGTCCGGGTCGGCGACCGCGACGCGGTAGCGACCGCGGTCGACCGCCGTGACGAGCCCCGCGACGGCGTCCTCGTGCTTCGGGCGGACCTTCGAGCGCGGCCGGTTCCCCTTCGGGTTCGGGCGAACGCGCACCGACGACTCGTCGTACTCGTCCCAGTCCATCGCCTACCGCCCGAGCATTCGGTCCCACAGTCGCGTGAACTCGGGGAGTGTCTTCGACGTCGAGGCGATGTCGTCGATCTCGACATCGGGCACCGCGAGCCCGACGAGCGCGCCCGTCGTCGCCATCCGGTGGTCGGCGTGCGCGCGCCAGAGGCCCCCGCGCAGCGGCGCGGGCGAGACCGAGAGGCCGTCGTCGAACTCGACGACGCGGCCGCCGAGGGCGTTGATGTTCGCCGCGAGCGCCGAGATCCGGTCGGTCTCGTGGCCGCGCAGGTGCCCGATGCCGGTGATGACCGAGGGCGAGGCGCACAGCGCTGCGAGCCCGACGAACGTCGGGGCGAGCTCGCCGCCGATGCCGAGATCGAGGTCGACCCCCGACGGCACCGCACCGCGGACGATGCCGTCGCCACCCTCGACCGTCAGCCGGTCGCCCTCGCGCGCGACGGTCGCGCCGAAGCGGGGGAGGAGCCGCTCGAGCTCGGCCCCGACCTGCGTCGTCGACGCCGGCCAGCCGGCCACGGTCACGCGACCGCCGGAGACGATCGGGGCGGCGAGGAACGGCGCCGCGTTCGAGAGGTCCGGCTCGATCGCCACGTCGAGCGCCGCGATCGGCTGCGGCGGGACGTGCCACTCGCCCGGTCCGAGCGTCTGCACCGCGACGCCGCGAGCCCGCAGCGTCGCGATCGTCATCTCGATGTGCGGCATGCTCGGCAGACGCGCGCCCGTGTGGCGCAAGCGCAGCCCCTCCTCGAATCGGGGCGCGGCGAGGAGCAGACCGGAGACGAACTGGCTCGAAGCCGACGCGTCGATCTCGAGACGCCCGCCGCGAACCGACCCGGTGCCGTGGACGGCGAACGGCAGCCGACCCGTGCCCCATTCGTCGACCGCGACGCCGAGCGAGCGGAGCGCCTCGATCGTCGTGCGCATCGGACGGCGACGCGCTGCCTCGTCGCCGTCGAAGAGCACGGGGCCCCTCGCGAGCGCCGCGAGGGGCGGGACGAAGCGCATGACCGTGCCGGCGAGGCCGACGTCGATGTTCGCGCCGCCCGTGAGCTCGCCGGGCGTCACGACGAGATCGGGGCCGAAGTCGCCGCTCGCCTCGGCGGGCTCGATCCGCGCGCCGAGGGACCGCAGCGCGGCGATCATGAGCTCCGTGTCGCGCGACCAGAGCGGCGCCCGCAGCCGACCCGGTCCGTCCGCGAGCGCCGCGAGGACGAGCTCGCGGTTCGTGAGCGACTTGCTCCCCGGCAGCCGCAGCGTCGCATCGAGCGGAGCGGTCGCGCGCGGCGCGGAATACCTCGGGGGCAGCATCCGTTTCAGGGTAGTGCTGCCAGGAGGAGGAGGCGGAATGCTCGCACTGCTCGAGCGGCCGGGACCCCGGCCGCGAGGCCTAGACTCGGCGCTGATGCCTGACGACGACCAGTCCCTTCGCCGGCTCTTCGAGGAGCAGGCGCTCCCGTACATGGACCAGCTCTACGCGGCGGCCATGCGGATGACGCGCAACCCGCAGGACGCCGCCGACCTGGTGCAGGAGACGTTCGTCAAGGCGTACCAGGCCTTCGGCGGCTTCGAGCAGGGCACGAACCTGAAGGCGTGGCTCTACCGCATTCAGACGAACACGTTCATCAACTCGTATCGGCGCAAGCAGCGCGACCCGTACCAGAACTCGATCGACGAGCTCGAGGAGTGGCAGCTCGCAGGCGCGGAGTCCTGGACGAGCGGCTCGAGCCGCTCGGCGGAGGCCGAGGCGATCGACCACCTCCCGGACAGCGACGTGAAGGAGGCGCTCCAGTCGATCCCGGAGGACTTCCGGCTCGCGGTCTACCTCGCCGACGTCGAAGGCTTCGCGTACCAGGAGATCGCCGACATCATGAAGACCCCGGTCGGGACGGTCATGAGCCGACTCCACCGCGGTCGCAAGCTCCTCCGGGAGCGACTCAGGGACTACGCGGTCGACCGCGGCATCGTCGCCGCGGCACCCGCGCCTCCGCGGCCGGGGGAGGTGACATCATGACCGACTGCGGCTGCGACAAGGCGAAAGCCGAGCTCGAGGAGTACCTCCACCGCGAGCTCTCCGACGAGGACTTCCGCGACATCACCGAGCACCTCGCGTCGTGCGAGGACTGCAACAGCGAGCACCTCGTGGGCCTCACGCTCATCGAGAAGGTGCGCAAGGCGTGCCAGGAGACCGCCCCCGAGGAGCTCCGGATCGCGATCCGGGCGAAGATCGAGACGCTTCGCTTCGGCTAGAGCGCGAGCGCCTTCGCGAGGAGCTGCGCCTGCTCGGCCTGGTGACGCTTCGACGATCCCGTCGCCGTCGCGGCCGAGGCCGGGCGTGAGACGACCGTCACGACGCGATCGAGGTGCTTCGCGACCTCCTGGTTGACGAACGGCCACGCGCCCTGGTTCTCGGGCTCGTCCTGCACCCACACGAGCTCCGCCTGCGGGTACCGCGAGAGCGTGCGGGTGAGCGGTGCGACGGGGATCGGGTAGTACTGCTCGACGCGGACGAGCGCGAAGTCGGCGGCGTTCGGCGACTTCTCGAGCTCCGCGAGGAGGTCGTAGTGGATCTTCCCCGAGTGGAGGAGCACGCGCTTGACCGCGCCGGGGTCGATCGCCCGGGGGTCGTCGATGACGGGCTCGAACTGGCCGTTCGTGAAGTCCGCGACCTCGCTCGTCGCGCCGCGCAGGCGGAGCATCGCCTTCGGCGTGAAGACGATGAGCGGCCGGCGCGGGTGCGCGTACGCCTGGCGGCGCAGGAGGTGGAAGTACGAGGCGGGCGTCGAGGGTCGAGCGACGGTCATGTTGTCCTCGGCGCACATCTGCAGGTAGCGCTCGATGCGGGCGGACGAGTGGTCGGGCCCCTGTCCCTCGTAGCCGTGCGGGAGGAGGAGCACGACGCTCGAGCGCTGCTGCCACTTCTGCTCGGCGGACGCGATGTACGTGTCGATGACCGACTGCGCGCCGTCGGCGAAGTCGCCGAACTGCGCCTCCCACATGACGAGCGCGTCGGCGCGCTCGACCGAGTAGCCGTACTCGAATGCGACGGCCGCGTACTCGGACAGGAGCGAGTCGTAGATCCACAGCCTCGCCTGGTTCTCGGCGAGGTTCGCGAGCGGGAGCCACTCCTGCCCGTTCTCGCGATCGTGGAGGACGGCGTGGCGCTGCACGAACGTGCCGCGGCGCGTGTCCTGGCCGACGAGCCGCACCGGGGTGCCCTCGACGAGGAGCGAGCCGATCGCGAGGAGCTCGCCGAAGCCCCAGTCGATCTGGCCGTTGCGGCTCATCTCGAAGCGCTTCTTGAGGAGCGCCTGGAGCTTGTTGTGGACCGTGAAGCCCGCGGGCGGGTTCGCGTGCGCGTCCCCGATGAGCTCGATCGTCGACTGCGGCACGGGGGGGATGACGATCGCGGCGGGTTCGTTGCGCTGCGCGACGGGCCGCTCGAGGTCGGCGGGCGCATTCGCGTCGCTCGAGACGACCGCGATCGAGCCGGTCTGCGCCGCGTGCGTCTCCGCGAATGCGCGTTCGAGCCGTTCCTGGAAGTCCTTCTGCGCGGCCTCGAACTCCTCCTTCGTGATGTCGCCACGGCCGACGAGCGCCTCGGTGTACAGCGTGCGCACCGAGCGCTTCGCCTCGATGAGGTTCGTCATGAGCGGCTGCGTCATCGAGGGGTCGTCGCCCTCGTTGTGGCCGCGGCGGCGGTAGCACACGAGGTCGATGACGACGTCGCGGTTGAACTCCTGCCGGTACGCGAACGCGAGCTCCGCGACGCGCACGACGGCTTCCGGGTCGTCGCCGTTGACGTGGAAGATGGGCGCCTGGACCGTCTTCGCGACGTCGGTCGCGTAGTGCGACGTGCGGCCCTCGCCGGGCGGCGTCGTGAAGCCGATCTGGTTGTTGACGACGACGTGGATCGTGCCGCCCGTCTTGTAGGCGCGCAGCTGGGACATCTGGAGGACCTCGACGACGACACCCTGGCCCGCCATCGCGGCGTCGCCGTGGATGAGGATCGGCAGCACGCCGTAGTCGCCGCGGCCGAAGCGGTCCTGCTTCGCGCGCACGATGCCCTCGAGGACGCCGTCGACCGTCTCGAGGTGCGAGGGGTTCGCCGCGAGATAGACGGGCACGGTCTCGCCCGTGAGCGCCGTGAACGTGCCCTCCGTGCCGAGGTGGTACTTGACGTCGCCGGAGCCCTGGACCGACTTCGGGTCCTGCGTGCCCTCGAACTCGCGGAAGATCTGCCCGTAGGTCTTGCCCGCGATGTTGGTCAGGACGTTGAGCCGGCCGCGGTGGGCCATGCCGATCGCGACCTCGTGGAGCTCGTGCTTGGCCGCCTTCGTGAGGATGCGGTCGAGCAGCGCGATCGTCGACTCGCCGCCCTCGAGGCTGAAGCGCTTCTGCCCCACGTACTTCGTCTGGAGGAACGTCTCGAAGGCCTCGGCCTCGTTGAGCTTCGCGAGGATCCGCAACTGCTCGTCGTGCGTCGGCTTCTCGTACTTGACCTCGAGCCGCTCCTGCATCCAGCGGCGCTGCGCGGGGTCGGCGATGTGCATGTACTCGACGCCGATCGTGCGGCAGTAGGAGTCGCGGAGGATGCCGAGGATGTCGCGGAGCTTCATCGTCCGCTGCCCGCCGAAGCCGCCCGTGACGAACTCGCGGTCGAGGTCCCAGAACGTCAGGCCGTGCGCCGAGAGGTCGAGGTCGGGGTGGCGGCGCTGGACGTACTCGAGCGGGTCGATGTCGGCCATGAGGTGGCCGCGGACCCGGAAGGCGTTGATGAGCTCCTGGACGCGGGCGGTCTTGTCGACGTGCGTCGAGGGGTCGACGTTGATGTCGCTCGCCCAGTGGATCGGGTCGTACGGGATGCGCAGCGAGGCGAAGATCTCCTCGTAGAAGCCGCGCTGCCCGATGAGCAGCTCGTGGATCTTCTTGAGGAACTCGCCCGACCCGGCGCCCTGGATGACGCGGTGGTCGTACGTGCTCGTGAGCGTGATCGTCTTGCCGATGCCGAGCTCGACGAGCGTCTTCTCGCTCGCGCCCTGGAACTCGGCCGGGTATTCGAGCGCCCCCGCGCCGATGATGCACCCGGCGCCCTTCATGAGGCGCGGCACGGAGTGGACCGTCCCGATGCCGCCCGGGTTCGTGAGGGAGATCGTGTTGCCGGCGAAGTCGTCGGCCGTGAGCTTGTTCGCCCGACCGCGCTGGACGACGTCCTCGTAGGCGGCGACGAACTCGGCGAAGTCCATCGTCTCGGCGCGCTTGATGCCCGGCACGACGAGGCTGCGGGTGCCGTCGGGCTTGGGGAGGTCGATCGCGATCCCGAGGTTGATGTGCGCGGGGTAGACGACGGAGGGCTTGCCGTCGATCTCGTCGTAGTAGACGTTCTGGCTCGGGAACTCCTTGAGCGCCTTGACCATCGCCCACGCGATGAGGTGCGTGAACGAGACCTTGCCTCCGCGGGAGCGGCGGAGGTGGTTGTTGATGACGATCCGGTTGTCGATCATGAGCTTCGCCGGGATCGTCCGGACGCTCGTCGCCGTCGGGACGGTGAGGCTCGCGTCCATGTTCGCGGCGATCGACTTCGCGATTCCGCGCAGCGGCTGGACGACGGGCTCGTCGGCGGGGGTCGAGGGCTCGGCCTTGACGTGCTGGGG
>Ga0180217_1002163_pt1 | contig 19005 bp, 16 predicted proteins | sample eDN3rd37CBELigOP_FD_128521 | JGI IMG/M metagenome (GOLD analysis project Ga0180217, IMG submission 128521) | Enriched Organic Plus compost microbial communities from Emeryville, California, USA - eDNA 3rd pass 37_C BE-Lig OP (version 2) (version 2) ... | reverse complement strand
TTCTACAACCCGACCCGGCGTCACTCGACCCTGGGTTACCTCAGTCCTATCGACTTCGAACGCGAAGCTGGGGTAGCCTGAATGAACTTATCTCGGTGTCCATCAAACCGGCAGCAGGCCAGAGTTTGCCACCGAGCGTATGGGGCGAGGGCGGACAGGATATTGAGGAGATGGCAGCGAACGTGCTTGGAGACCTGGCTAGGAAGGTGGCTCCAATGCTCTTTCCCAGTTCCATGGTTTCCCAATAGGTTTCTCAATCGGTGGCTCCTTCGCGGCGGCGAAGCGAAAGACGTCGGAATTCCACGATTTTCTGATTGGGAAACCAGCGCTCATAGACATTGGCGCTAGTCGGATTGGTTCTTGCCCGACTTCTCCCATTCCAGCATTGGGTTGTGGCCAGATTGGGAAACCGCGTTAGCGACAAACTCTATGGGCCAATCCACCAGAACCTCTTCTCGAAAAATCAGCCCGCACCTCTTGTGTTGTATATCTGCAACACCATCTAGGCCCGGAAAGGATTTGAGGGACCACCATGAATCTCGAGAAATTCACCGACCGTGCCAAGGGCTTCCTGCAAAGCGCGCAGACGATCGCGATCCGCATGAGCCACCAGCGGATCACGCCCGAGCACCTGCTCAAGGCCCTGTTGGAAGACAGCGACGGCATGGCCGCGCAGCTGATCCAGCGCGCCGGCGGCAATGTGGGGATCGCCGCCGCGGAAGTGGACCAGGCGCTCGCCCGGATTCCCGCCGTGTCGGGCAGCGGGGCGCAGCAGACGCCGGGGCTCGACAACGATGCGGTGCGCGTGCTCGACCAGGCCGAGCAGCTCGCGGCCAAGGCGGGGGACAGCTTCGTGCCGGTGCAGCGCATCCTGCAGGCGCTGGCGCTCGCCAGCACCAGCGCGGCCGGGCAGGCGCTCAAGGCCGCCAATGTCGACGCCAAGGCGCTGGAATCGGTCATCCAGGATGTGACCGGCGGCCGTGCCGCGCACAGCGCCTCGGCCGAGGAAAGCTATGACGCGATGAAGAAATACGCCCGCGACCTCACGGAAGCGGCGCGCAGCGGCAAGCTCGATCCGGTGATCGGGCGCGACGAGGAGATCCGCCGCACGGTGCAGATCCTCGCCCGGCGGACCAAGAACAACCCGGTGCTGATCGGCGATCCCGGCGTGGGCAAGACGGCGATCGTGGAAGGCCTCGCCCTGCGCATCGCCAATGGCGACGTGCCCGACAGCCTGAAGGACCGCAAGCTGATGGCGCTCGACATGGGCGCGCTGATCGCCGGTGCGAAATATCGCGGCGAGTTCGAGGAACGGCTCAAGGCCGTGCTCGACGAGGTGAAGGGCGCCGAAGGCGAGATCATCCTGTTCATCGACGAGATGCACACGCTGATCGGCGCGGGCGCCTCGGAAGGCTCGATGGACGCCGGCAACCTGCTCAAGCCCGCCCTCGCGCGCGGTGAGCTGCATTGCATCGGCGCCACCACGCTCGACGAATACCAGAAATATGTCGAGAAGGACGCCGCGCTCCAGCGCCGCTTCCAGCCCGTCTATGTCGACGAACCGACCGTGGAGGACACGATCAGCATCCTGCGCGGGCTGAAGGAGAAATACGAGCTGCATCACGGCGTGCGCATCACCGATGCCGCGCTGGTTGCGGCCGCGACGCTGTCCAACCGCTACATCACCAACCGCTTCCTGCCGGACAAGGCGATCGACCTGATGGACGAGGCGGCCAGCCGCATCCGGATGGAAGTGGAAAGCAAGCCCGAGGAGATCGAGAAGCTCGACCGCCGGATCATGCAGCTCCAGATCGAGCAGATGGCGCTCGCCAAGGAAAGCGACCAGGCGTCGAAGGACCGGCTGGCCGCCTTGAGCGAGGAACTGGCCAATCTCGAGCAGCAAAGCTCCGAGCTGACCACCCGCTGGCAGAACGAGCGCGACAAGATCGCCGCGGAGAGCCGGATTAAGGAAGAGCTGGACCAGGCCAGGCTGGAACTGGAGCAGGCGCAGCGTTCGGGCGATCTCGCCAGGGCGGGCGAACTGTCCTACGGCCGCATACCCGAGCTGGAGAAGAAGCTCGACGAGGCGCAGGGCCAGACCGGCAACGCGCTGCTGCGCGAGGAAGTGACCGAGGACGACATCGCCTCCGTGGTCAGCCGCTGGACCGGCGTGCCGGTGGACAAGATGATGGAGGGCGAGCGCGAGAAGCTCCTCCACATGGAGGACATGATCGGCAAGCGGGTGATCGGGCAGAAGGATGCGGTGGCGGCCGTGTCCAAGGCGGTGCGCCGCGCGCGCGCCGGGCTGCAGGATCCGAACCGGCCGCTGGGCAGCTTCCTGTTCCTGGGGCCCACCGGCGTCGGCAAGACCGAACTGACCAAGGCGCTCGCCGAGTTCCTGTTCGACGACGACAGCGCGATGGTCCGGATCGACATGAGCGAGTTCATGGAGAAGCACGCGGTCGCCCGCCTGATCGGCGCGCCTCCGGGCTATGTCGGCTATGAGGAAGGCGGCGTGCTGACCGAGGCGGTGCGGCGGCGGCCCTATCAGGTCGTGCTGTTCGACGAGGTGGAGAAAGCCCATGCGGACGTGTTCAATGTGCTGCTGCAGGTGCTGGACGACGGCCGGCTGACCGACGGGCAGGGGCGCGTGGTGGATTTCTCCAACACGCTGATCATCCTGACCTCGAACCTCGGCAGCCAGTTCCTCGCCAGCCTCGATGAAGGGCAGGATGTCTCGGCGGTGGAGCCGCAGGTGATGGAAGTCGTCCGCGCGCATTTCCGCCCCGAGTTCCTCAACCGGCTGGACGAGATCATCCTGTTCCACCGGCTGGGCCAGGCGGATATGGCGCCGATCGTGGATATCCAGGTCGGCCGGGTGCAGAAGCTGCTCAGGGACCGCAAGATCGAGCTCGACCTCACCGACGCGGCGCGCCGCTGGCTGGGCCGGGTGGGCTACGATCCCGTCTATGGCGCGAGGCCGCTCAAGCGGGCGGTGCAGCGCTATCTGCAGGACCCGCTGGCCGAGAAGCTGCTCGCCGGGGAAATCCCGGACGGCTCGAAGGTGAAGGTGGATGAAGGCGACGGCGCGCTGAGCATCGCCGTGGGGTGATCTCTCACCCCTTCTTCTGTGAGGAACTCACCAGATCGGCGTGACGGGTTGGTTTGCCAACTGCTTGATCACCAGGAGAAAGGCGATGCCGCCCAAGGTCCTCCCCTGCAAGGGGAGGTGGCACCCGCAGGGCTGACGGAGGGGTGTCGGCCTATCGAGAGGAGGATTACCCCCTACCGTCCTGCGGACGGTCCCCTCCCCTTCAAGGGGAGGACCTTTCGGCGGGTTTGCAATCGCTATGAAAAAGGGCGCCGGGAACACCGGCGCCCTTCGCTTGTGCAGATGGATGCGGTCGTCAGAAACCGACGGTCGCCCCTACCTTGAAGTAACGGCCCATGATCTCGTCGAAATAGGTCACGACGCCACCGTTGGCCGGAACCGGGAACGGCGCCTTGCTATTGAAGACGTTGTCGACGATGAAGCGCAGGCGGACATTATCCGTGACCTTCGCCGAGATCGAAGCGTCGAAAATCACGGTGCTGTCGATATTGTAGTAGTCATAAGTGCTTGGAGCGGCGTCCGGATCCATCACGGCCGGGCCGATGTACTGGCCCTGCAGGAAGAAATCGATCGGACCATTGCTGTAAAGCATCGAGCCGGTCAGCTGATGCTTCGAATAGCCGATCCCGCCGCGTTGCGTAGCCAGGTCTCCTTCACCCACGCGCTGCTCCAGCTTGTCGATATACTGGTAGCTCGCGCGCAGCGTCATCGAGCTGCTCGCGCCGAGGAACGGCGTGTCGAAACGATACAGCAGTTCCGCGATCAGGCCCTGATAGTCATAGGACGCCGCGTTGAGGTAGCCCGTGCGAATGAACTCGACCTGCCCTTCGGCATCGCGATCGATCTGTCCGCAAGCCGAACTGGGGAAGGTTGGCGAGTCGTAGCAGGCTTCCAGCGTCTGCTCCGCGTCGACGGACAGGATGGCGTTCTTCAGCGAGATGTCCACCCAATCGACCGACAGGCTGAAGCCGGGCATGAACCGGGGCGTGAGCACGGCGCCGATCGTCCAGCTGTCCGCCTTTTCGTTCATCAGGTCGGTGTTGCCCGAAAGCGAACCTTCAGTGGTGAAGTCCACGATGTTTGAGGTGAAGTTGGCGGGCAGGCCAGCTGCCGCGCAATTCGCCTGGCGAACCGTGGGATTGGGGCCGCTGCCGATGAAACGCGCATCGCACGGATCGTCTGCGGTCGTGAAGATCGAGCTGGTCGGATTGAACAGCTCCGTGACGGCAGGCGCGCGGATCGACCGGGTGAAATTGCCGCGGAAGGTCAGATCTTCCGTCGGCTGCCACCGACCGCCGGCCGACCAGGTCACGTCCCCGCCCGTCAGCGAGTTGACGACATAGCGGGCCGCCCCGTTGAGTTCGAGCGAGTAGACGAACGGCACGTTCATCGCCGGCGAAACGAGCGGGACGAGCAGTTCCCCGAAGATTTCGTCGGTATTGTATTCGCCCTTCACCGGATCGATCGGAATGGAACGTCCGTATTGAGTGCGCGGCCCGGTGGGATCGTCAGGGTCGACCGCCCCGTAGAAGAACGCGCCCGGATCGAAATCGGCGGATTCGTTGCGATGTTCATAGCCCAGCGCGATCGAGACATCGTTGGCGCCAGACCAGAGGCTGAACAGTTCGCCCGACATGTTGGCGCTGATTACCCATTGTTCGTTGATCGCAGTGGGATGGGCGACCGTGGTGACGTAGTCCTTCACCGCCTGGCTGTTCTGATGGCCGAACGGATTGAACGCAGCACAAGTGCCGCTGACGGTAGCGATCGGGGAATTGACGATCCCTTCGGGGCATCCCGCCAGCGCGTTCAGAAAGTTCTGCTGAACGAGTTCGCGGCTTGCGCCCACTGTCTTCGAGCGGCCGTAATTGCCCGAGATGTCCCAGCTGAACGTCCGGTCGCTGATCTGCATTTCACCTTCGAGGCCGCCGACGATCCGATACAGCTCGACGGTGGACGAGCCCTCGCCCGAGATCAGGTCGGTGTTGGCACGGCCAAGATAGAAATAATCCTGGTCGGGTGTCCCGTCGCCATCGAAATCGAGGTTCTTCGCGATCGTGGCGCGCGCCGCGTCGCTGAGGAACGGATTGCTCAGGGGAATGATCAGGTTGCCGTCGGCATCGCCAGCATCACCGAACAGCCAAGTATTGTATACCGGCTGCTCGCGCAGCTGGGTGCCCTTCGAATGGGCATAGGAGAACTCCACGAACGCCTTGACGTTGTCGGTGATCTCGTAATTGGCCTGGATGTTCCCGAGATAGCGTTCGGTGGGCGTGAGCAGGTTGCTCAGGGGAACGAGGCTCAACCCATTACCCCCCGAATAGTTGACCACGCTGCCCGAGGGCGTCCCGAAGTCGAGCGGGATCAGGTTGCCGCTTGCATCGAAGACCAGTTCGTTGCCGCTATCGTCGTAGATTCCGGCCCCGAAACCAGGGATGATATCGGCAGTCAGCGGATTGCCGTATTCGCTCATGATGTTGATACGGCGATCTTCGATGAGCTGATTGTCATACGGATAGTCGGGATCGCCGGGAGCGGTGAAGAACAAGCCGCGCGCGGTGCGCTTGCGATCTGAATAAAGCAGCCCCTGACTTTTGTTGTATTCGAAGGCAGCGATGATGTTGCCTCGCCCGCCCCCAAAGCTGGTGCCGGCCATCGCCTGGAGGCGGTATTCATCCGCGTCGCCTTCTTCGGCGAGGCCATATTGCCCGTCGAAGCGCAGGCCTTCGAAATGATCCTTCAGAATGATGTTCACCGTGCCCGCGATCGCGTCCGAGCCGTAGATCGGCGCACCGCCGACGGCCACGGTTTCGATGCGATCCACCATGAGGGAAGGAATGGTGTTGAGGTCGACCTGGGAGCCGGAAGCGACCGGGCCAAAGATCGACGCGGTGTTCGAGCTCACGTAACGACGCCCGTTCACCAGGGTCAGCGTGCGCTGCGACCCCAGCCCGAAGAAGTCGACGAAGGTCTGCCCCGAACCGAAGCTGCCGGCCTGGGCACCGACCGGATTGCTCGCCGGCGGCCCGAAGGCGGGCAACGTCTGAAGAGCTTCGCCGACATTGGTAAGGCCCAAATTGTCGATCGTGTCGGAGCCGACCACCATCGTCGGTTGGGTGGTGTCGAAGCTGTCCCGGCGAATACGCGAGCCGGTGATGACGATCATCTGCTCTTCGGGCTGATTCGTCGCGACGGGGGGCGAGGAAATGTCGACCGACGTTTCTTCATCCTGCGCGAGCGCCGGCTGGGCCAGCAGCGCAATGGACAGTGTGATAGGCGCAGCAGCGCCCTTCAGGTGGGTTTGGATTTTCACAGGTTTCAGTCCCCAACGAAGGCCCGGTCGTTGCCGGGCGCAATCAATGATTAAGCCGTCCGCTCGCCCCCATACCTGCGCGATCAGACGGAATAGCCACTCTGTGGTGCGAACCCTCTGCGAGATGAGCGAAGTGGTTTCAATTCAAATCATTTTGCAGTGCGAGATTCGTTTCGGAGATGTTGCAATTGCATCACAGCTGTCATCTTGCCGCAATGCACAAAGATGCCCCGGATGGCTTGACCCCGCGCTTTTGCGCGCTTAGCCGGACGCTTAAATTTCCGCCGGTTCGAGCGTGAGGAGGATTTGCCTTGAAGATCGACGATTCCGTTTCCGCAGTGGTCACCGGGGGCGCTTCGGGCCTCGGCGAGGCCACCGCCCGCGCGCTTGCCGCCAAGGGGGCGAAGGTCGCCCTGTTCGATCTCCAGCAGGAGAAAGGCGAATCGGTCGCCGCCGCGATCGGCGGGATCTTCTGCCAGGTGGATGTGACTTCCGACGAGTCGGTCGATGCCGGCTTCGCCCGTGCGCGGGCCGCGCACGGGCAGGAACGCATCCTGGTGAACTGCGCCGGGATCGGCACCATCGGCAAGACCACGCGGCGCGACCGCGAGACGGGCGAGATCAGCCATTTCCCCATCGCCGCCTTCGCCAGGACGCTGGAGGTCAACACGGTGGGCAGCTTCCGCTGCATCGCCAAGTCCGCCGCCGGGATGATGACGCTCGACCCGCTGGAAGACGAGGAGCGCGGTGCGATCGTGAACACCGCCTCGGTCGCCGCGGTGGACGGGCAGATCGGGCAGGCCGCCTATTCCGCGTCCAAGGGCGGCATCGTGGGCATGACCCTGCCGATCGCGCGTGATCTGATGAGCGAGGGGATCCGCGTCAACACGATCCTGCCGGGCATCTTCCACACCCCGCTGCTTGCGGGCCTGCCGGAGAAGGCGCAGGAATCGCTTGCCGCCTCGGTGCCGTTTCCCAAGCGGCTCGGCCATCCGGAGGAATTCGCGCAGCTTGCGCTGACCATGATCGAGATCGGCTATTTCAACGGCGAGCATGTCCGCCTCGACGGCGCGATCCGCATGCAGCCGCGCTGATCGGCAGGTGCGCGGCGGATGGCGCCCAGGCTTGCTCCCGGACCGGCGGACCCCGTCGATGCGCGCGAGCAGCTTCTCGCCACCGCCTCGCGCATCATGCGCGAGAGCGACACGGTTGACCTGTCGCTGGCCGAGCTGAGCCGCAAGTCCGGCCTCAACTCCGCGCTGGTCAAATATTATTTCGGCAACAAGGCCGGGCTGATGAGCGCCCTGCTCGATCGGGACATGCGCCAGATCATCCACTCGGTGGATGCGCTGCTGGCCAAGGACCTCGATCCCGAGACCAAGCTGCGCCGGCATATCTCCGCCGTGGTCGATACGTTCTACGAAGTGCCCTATATCCAGCGCCTGCTGATGCGCCTCGTCCGCGAGAGCGAGCCGGCGGAGGCGCAGCGGATCGCCGATATCTATCTGCGGCCGATCTATCGCGCCTATGACCGGCTGATCGGCGAAGGGGTGAAGGCCGGAGTGTTCCGGCCGGTGGACCCGCAGCTGTTCTATTTCAGCGTCACCGGCGCGGTGGACCGCTTCTTTGCCGCCAGGCTGTTCCTGCGCTATTGCTTCGGGCAGGACTCCCTCACCGAAGAGCTGCGAGACCGATATCGCGCCCACACGATCGATTTCATCATGGCAGGATTGATGAAGGGCTGAGGGCGGAGCGCTTCACTCGCTCCTTCAGCCGGGCAGGGCAGGAGTGTTAGCTTTGCTACATTACTCTTGAAATTAACGGCAAGGTCAGGCCATGCGCGCTTGCTATTCCTGTCTCGGGATCGTTACAGCCGGAACTATCATGAAGCCACCGCCCCGCCTTTCCGAATTCCTGCCCTATATGCTGTCGGTCACGTCCAACGCCGTGAGCGGCCGGATCGCGCAGGAATATCGTTCCCGCTTCGGGCTCAAGGTGCCCGAATGGCGCGTGATGGCCGTGCTGGGCGATGCGGGCGCGCTGACCCAGCGCGAGCTGACCGCGCTGACGCTGATGGACAAGGTGGCGGTCAATCGCGCCTGCAAGGAGCTGGAGGAACGCGGGCTCGCCTGGCGGCAGCCCAATGCGAAGGACGGGCGTTCGCATCTGCTCGAGCTGACCGCGGATGGGCAGCGCATGCATGGCGAGATCATGCCGCTGGCGCTGGAGATGGAACGGCGGCTGCTGTCCAATTTCACCGAGGAGGAGATATCCGGCTTCAAGGCGCTGCTGGTGCGGATGAAGCAGGAAGTGCGCGATCTCCATGCCGAAGGGATCGACAGCGGCAATTACGGAGATTGAGGGGGCGGGGTTCGAAATCCTCCCCATACGCAAACTCCCGATCCTCCCCCTCTGAGGGAGGATCGATATCTTTCCTATCCCTGCCCGGGCTTGGTGGAGAAGGCGTCGGCGATCGAGCAGGAGGCCGGGCCCAGGATCACGATGAACAGCACCGGCAGGATGAACAGGATCAGCGGCACCGTCATGATCGCGGGCAGGCGTGCGGCCTTTTCCTCCGCGCGCATCATGCGCTCGTTGCGGAATTCGGCCGATAGCACGCGCAACGCCGAGGCGAGCGGGGTGCCGTAGCGTTCCGTCTGGATCATCGTGGTCACCACCCCGCGCACCGAATCGAGGTTCACGCGATAGGCCAGGTTCTCGAACGCCTGGCGCCGCTCGGTGAGGAAGGAGAGCTCGATCGCGGTGAGAGTGAATTCCTCACCCAGCTCGGGATAGGCGCGGCCCAGTTCCTTGGCCACGCGATTGAACGCGGCATCCACGCTGAGGCCGGCCTCGGCGCAGATCACCAGCAGGTCCAGCGCATCGGGCAGGCCCTTGCGGATCGCTTGCGTGCGCTTGGTGATCCGGTTGCTGAGAAAGATGTCGGGCGCCTTGTAGCCCGCGATCACCGCCGCGGCGAAGGCGAGGAAGCGCTTGAAGCTGCTCCATTCGGGAAAGGTGTTGGTCCAATAGACCAGGATCAGCGCGAGGAGGCCCAGCGAAAGCGGCAGCACCATGCGGGCGAAGATCACCGCGACCGCCCATTCCTTGTTGCGGAAGCCGGCCTGGGCGAGCCGGTGCTGCGCCTGCTTGAGCTGGCTGTCCTGCAGCACCTTGAGGCTCTGCAGCGCTTCCTTCATCCAGTCGGTCGTCTCGGTCTTGCGGATCACGCTCTGGCGCTTCTTCGCGGCTGCGGCGATCACGCCGGTCTTGAGCTCCTCGCGCCGGGCGTTGAGCGCCTTGACCCGCTTGGCCATGGGATCGCGCACGGTGACGGCGGCATAGATCGCCAGCATCACCGCCAGCGCAGCGATCCCGGCCAGGATCGTGCCGGCAAGGATCACGTCGACGCCGAGCAGCGTGGGTCCGGACGGTGTGTGGATCATTGGTTCTGTCCGTTCCCGATCAGATCTCGAAGCTGACCATCTTGGCCATGACGAAGATGCCGATGCCCATCCACACGAGCCCGCCCAGGCCGGCGACGATCAGGCGTTCGTCGGTGAAGAAGGGCTCCAGATATTTGCCGTTCGACCACCAGACGAGCCCGAACACCACGAAAGGCAGCGCGCCCACGATATAGGCGGAAGCCTTGGCTTCCGAGCTCATCGCCCGGATCTTGAGCCTCATCTGCAGGCGCTTGCGCAGCACGTCCGCCAGGTTGGACAGTGTCTCGGCCAGGTTGCCGCCGGTCTCGCGCTGGATCGCCAGGGTGATGCAGAAGAACTGGAATTCGGGCGTTCCCAGCCGGTCGGCCGTTTCCTGGAGCGCTTCCTCCATCGAAAGGCCCAGCCTGATGCGGTCGGTGATCGCGCGGAATTCCTCCCCCACAGGGCCAGGGACCTCACTGGCGACGACGCCCAGCGTCTCGGTCACCGGAAGGCCCGAGCGCAGGCCGCGCACGAGAAGCTCGATCGCGTCGGGGAACTTGGCGTTGAAGGCCTTGAGCCGCTTGCCGATGAACCAGCCGACCACCAGATGCGGGATGCCCGCGCCCACCATCACGCCGATGCCCAGCGAAAGCAGGGCCGCGCCGGTCTTGAGATAGACCAGCACCGCCACCGCCAACGCGAGGCCGATCGAGGCATAGACATATTGCGAGATCGTCCACGGCTTGCCCGAGCGATGCAGCCGCAGCGCGAGCGCTTCCGTGCGAGAGCCGGAGCCGGCCACCCGATGCACCCGCGGCTTGCGGGCGGCGATCGCCTTCTTGAGCTGGGATTCGACCTTGTCGAGCGTGTTTTCCGAATGGCGGTAGCGCACGCCCTGCAGCCGCCGGGCGCTTTCCTTCGCGGGGGAAGGGCCGGCCAGCCCGATATAGGCCAGCGCGATCGCCGCCAGCAGGCCGCCGGACAACAGCAGGATTTGCGTATTCATTTCCTGGCCTCGCCTTTCGAACCCGGTCGCCCAACAGGCGGGAACACGGCGGCCGGATCGTCCACCACGTCGCCCGCCCGGCCCGTCACGCGCTTTCGCGCGCGCCCGGCGCCCTTTCCTTCTTCGCCAGCAGCGACTTGATGTCGAACTTGCCCAGCAGCGACTTGCCGCCGCCCGCGGGGAAGCCCTCGCGCATGCCGGCCTGGCCCGCGCTGATGATGGCGGAAGCGATCTCGCGCGTGGCGGCCGCCGCCTTGGTGGCCCGGCCGGCTTCGGCCAGGGTCTGGCCCAGCTTGGCCGCGTTGGCCGCCGCCTTCGGATCGAACGGGATCATGTAGTCGATCTTGCGTTCGATCGAGGCCTCGAAATCCGAGCGGGTGATCTCCGCGATGCCCGGCTGCACCCGATTGGCGACGACCAGCGGCTCCGCCTGGGGCGCGTTGGTCTTCAGCCAGGACAGGATGCGGATCGCGTCGCGTGCGGAAGCCAGCGTCATCTCGGTCGCCAGCAGCAGCACATTCACATCCGCCAGCAAATGGGGGAAGTTGATCAGCATGTTGCGCGGCAGGTCGATCACCGTCATCTCGAAGGCGTGGCGGAATTCTTCCTGCAGATGCACGAAGGCCGCGCCGTCGGTCATCAGCGGGGAGTTGATCGGCGCTTCGGCGGAGAGGATCGCCAGCCTCTCGTTTGCGCGGACCATGGCCCGTTCGATGAACAGCCCGTCGATCCGGCTCGGGTTGTCGATCGCGTCGGTCAGGCCCCGCCCCGGTTCCAGGTCCAGCGCCAGCGCGCCGGTGCCGAAATGCACGTCGAGGTCGAGCAGCGCAGTCGCCATCGCATGATCGGTGCTGAACAGCCAGGCGAGCGAGGTGGCGAGGGTGGAAGCGCCCACCCCGCCGCGCGTGCCGACCACGGCGGTCGAGATGTGCTTCTTGCCCGAAGCGGCCTCGCTGGCCTTGGGTGCGGAGAACACCGCATGCGCCTGGGCCAGCGCATCGCGCAGCTGGCCGGGCGAGAGCGGCTTCAGCAGATAATCATGGATGCCGCTGGCCAACAGGTCGCGATAGAGCCGCACGTCGTTCACCTGGCCGATGGCGATCACCACCGTGCCCGGCTCGCACACTTCGGCCAGCGCGTTGATGTCGTTCAGCGGATCGCCGCTTTCCGACAGGTCGACCATCAGGATGTTCGGGCTCGCGCTGATCGAAAGCGACTGGATCGCGTTGCGCAGGCCGCCCTTGGCGCATTTCTCCGGCTGCCAGCCCATCTCGATCACGACCGGGCGCAGCACGTCGAGCGCGGTGTCGTCGCACAGGAAGGCGGCGAAGGGATCGCGGCCGCCCGGCATTCCGGCTTTCCAGGGTGCGTTCATGGCTCAGTTCCCTCCATCGGTCGTGGCGCTCGCCTTGGACTTCATGAGGCGTTCCTTGCTCGGTTCCGCCCCGGTCGTCGGCTGGGTGCGGTAGCTGTCGATCGCCTTGTTCGAGGTCATGATCACGGTGGAGCCGGCGCCGCTGGCACCGTGGATCAGATGCTCCGGATCGGCCACCATCGCCGCGAGATTGCCGTTCACCGCGCAGCCGAAGCCGTTATTCGTCGCATTGTTGAAATTGGTGTTCGAGCGGCCGTCCCAATCCGGGCATCCGGGGACGCTGGCGGTGGAACGGGTCACGATGATCCGGCTGTTGCCGGCCTGGACCAGCCCCGCCGTCACCGGCGCCCCGTCGCTCAGCAGCAGGCCGTAGCGCGCGGCGACGGCGGCCACCGCCTCGCGCGTGGCCGGGCTGGCGAGCGGATCGTCGATCGAGATGCGGTCGCCATAGCGCAGGCCCAGCGTGTCGAACCAGGCGTTGAGGCGGCGCTGCTCGGAAATCGGCAGCCCGTCCGATCCGCTGGCGAGGTCCAGCGTGTAATTGGTCCGTTCGACCACCGGCTGCTTGATCGAATCGAGCGAGCGGTTGGCCGGCTGCCCGGCGCAACCGGCAAGCGAGAGCCCGGCAGTGAGGGCAAGGGCGGCGGCAGCGGGCCGGATCATGCGAATAAGCATCATGTTCACCTTTCTCACTTGAGGCTGAAGCCGGGGGTCGGCGCCGCTTCGGCGCGCCGCTGGCGTGCGGCGTCCTTGCGCCGATCCTTCTGGTCTGCGCCTGCCTGGCCGGCGGGGGCGGCATCCCCGAAGCCGACCTTCGGCGCCGAAGCCCCTTCGCCCACGGCGCTCGGCTTGGGCCGGTCGCCTCCGTTGATGCCGTCGTTCTCCATATTGCCGAAGAACTGCTGGGCGGCGCTCGGCGCGCGGAACCCGTCGGTCGGCAGCTTGATGTCGTTCGCGTCGACCGGGTTCACCAGATAGGGCGTGACCACGATCACCAGCTCGGTCTGGCCCTTGCGGAACTCGGTCGACTTGAACAGGTTGCCCAGGATCGGCAGGTCGCCCAGGCCGGGGGCCTTGTCGATCGTGTTGTTGGCGTTGTTGCTCATCAGTCCGGCGATCATGAAGCTCTGGCCCGAGCCGAGCTCCACTGTGGTTTCCGCGCGGCGCACGGTCAGCGCCGGGATCTGGAAGCCCGACACCGTCACCGCGCCCTGGGTCGAAAGCTCCGACACTTCGGGGCGCACCCGCAGCGAGATGCGGCCGTTGGACAGCACCGTGGGCGTGTAGGCCAGGCTGACGCCGTATTTCTTGAACTCGATCGAGGTCGAGCCGAGGCCCTGGCTCGAGGGGATCGGGAATTCGCCGCCGGCGAGGAAATCCGCCGTCTCGCCCGAAAGCGCGGTCAGGTTGGGCTGCGACAGGGTGGTGACGAGTCCGTCCGTCTCCGCAAGGTCGAGCGCGCCGGCGAGATCGAGGCCGAGGAACTTGCCGAAGCCGGCAATGGTCGTGCCCGATCCATTCGTCGCAACGACGCTGGTTCCGTCCGCTCCATCCGTGACGCCGGTTCCAAGGGCGCCGCCGGGCGAATATTGGGGCAGCCAGCTGCTGCGGCCCTGGCCGACGCCGAACTTGAAGCCGCTGCTGCTGTCGGAGCTTGCGAGGTTCGCCCCCAGCGCCCGCACCAGCGAGCGGCTGACTTCGGCGAACTTGACCTGCAGGTTCACCTGCAGCGGCGTGGCGGTCTTCAGCCGGCTGACCACGTTCGCGCCATCGCCCATGAACGCCTTGACCAGCCGTTCGGCCTCGGCCGCGTCTTCCGGCGCGGCGACCGTGCCGGTCAGCAGCACGCTGTTGCTGCTCATGGTGGCGACGGAGATCTTCGCGTCCGGCATCGCCAGCGCCAGCATCTGGTCGATGCTGTCGATGTTGGAGCCGACGCGGACATTGGCGGACCAGATCACCTCGCCCGCGGCATTGCTGGCATAGACGGTGGTTTCGCCGCCCGAGCGACCGAACAGGTAGAGCTGGCGCTGCGACTTGACCTGGACATCCGCGACTGCCTCGTTGGCGACGAAGATGTCGGCCATGCTGCCCGGGATCGTGATCAGCTGGCCGCGCCCGATCGAGAGCACGATCTCGCTCGAGGGGCGCGTCGCCGCCTGGGCATGGGCCGGGCCGGATGGCGCGGCGGCCAGGGGCAGCACGGCGCAAGCCGCGGTGAGCATGGTAGTGAAAAGGCGGCGCTTCATCTGTTTGCCCCTCGAATGGATTCCGTTTGCGGGAATGGTGCGGGTCCGCATGGCGTCACTTGCCCACCGGAACGGCGATGGTGTCCTTGCCGCGAGTGACGCGCACCATCGGCCCCTTGGGCGCGGCCGGCGCAATCGCCGCGGTGGCGCCGCTCATGGCGATCACGGGTTGGGGCGCGGGCGCGGCGTCCATGCGCGGCATGGAGCGGCGCTGGAAGCGCGAGACGTCGCCCCCGGTGACGAAGGAACTGGCCCCGTCGCGCGGGCGGCTCATGGCGGTGCGGATATAGGCTTCCTCGTCCGCCTTGCTGGCGCCTTCGGGCAGCTCGACCTCGCCGGAGGCGATCGCGCGCTCCAGCTCCGATTCATTGTCGGCGATGGAGCGCAGGGTCAGGCTGAGCGTGCCGATGGTCTGCGCGACGGCGACCTTCTCCGCGATCTTGGGCGTGACTTCGAGCGTCACCGTGCGGAAGGCGCGGACCACGGTCTTGCCGTCGCCGTCATGCGTGGTCTCGGTGGACTGGTCGGTGGCGAGCACGCGGATGTTGCGCAGGATCGTCTCCGCCGTCTTCAGCGCGGCTTCCTCGTCGCCCTTCACCGTCTGGGTCAGCATCAGGTCCACCCGGTCCCCGGGGAAGACGAAGCCGCCCACGCCGGTCTTGGCCGAGACGGGAACGGTGATCGCGCGCATCCCGGGCCCGAGCGCCGCGGCCAGGAAGCCGCGATCCCCGGGGGCCACCAGCGAGCCTTGCGTCACCGGCTCGCCCGCGGTGATCGCATGGCGCACCACGGTGCCGAGCAGCTTGTTCATATCCGCCTCCCCGTCGAGGAAATAGGCGTCCTGCACCATCTGCTTCGGCCAGGCCTGATAGGCTACCGCATCGGCAGTGATGATCGTGCCCACGGGCAGGGCGCGCTGGGCGACCAGCACTTTCGGCCCCTGCGGTTCCTTCACCGCGGCTTCCGCCTGCGGCACTGCGGCGCCTGCAAACATGCTCCGCGCCGCCATGGCCGTGCCGATCGCGATGATCAGCGCCCCCAGCAGCAGAACCAGCTTCTTCCTGTCCATGGTGCGTCAAGCCCCCTCGATGACGGTGCGAAAGTCCAGGCCCGTGATCTGGGCCAGAATGGTTAAGATCGCGTTTACCCTAAATTCCCCGCGCCAGCGGCGGCGGCGGGGAGGTAGTTCGCGCTCAGGATCCACAGCCCTGCGGCCGCGATGGCAATCCCGTAGGGGACGGCCAGCCGGTCCTTCTGGCGGCGCATCACGTGCCAGGCGGCGAACAGGATGGTCAGCACGCCGCCGATCAGCGCCATGATGATCAGCAGGGCGAGGAAATGCTTCGGCGCGATCCACAGGGAAAGGGCGGCGAGCAGCTTCACGTCGCCCCCGCCCATCGCGCGGATCGCGAAAAGAACGGCGAGCACGGCGAAGGTGGCGAGGGCAAGGCCGATCTGGCTCGCCACGTCCGGCCACAGCGAAAGCCCGCTGGCCCACCAGAAGAGCGGGGCGCCGCATGCGATGGCGGCGTTCAGCCAATTGCCTATATGGCGCGATCGCAGATCGGTGAAGGCGGCCGTCAGCAGTGCGATTGCCAAGCCGGCAACCAGAACGTACTGGAAATGAACGGATTGCATCTAACCCCCCTTGGTCCCTGGGAAGGCTTGATACGCATCATGGCTTACCAAACGGTAACCAAGAGAAGGAGGCCGGCATTAGCCACGTAAGCGCAGGCGAAGGCGCCGTTTTCGACCGGCGGGCTATCCCCGCCGAGGCGGTGGAGAGCTTCTGGCATGCGGCGGACGGCTACCCGATCCGGCGGATCGACTGGCAGCCGGCGGGGGAGGCGGCCGGCTCCATCCTGTTCCTGCCGGGGCGGGGCGATTTCTACGAGAAATATCTGGAAACGCTCGCCCACTGGGCCAGCATGGGCTGGCGCGTCACCGCGTCGGACTGGCGCGGGCAGGCGGGATCGGGGCGGCTGGGAAATGACCAGGTCACCGGCCATGTCGATGATTTCGGGATCTGGATCGCCGACCTTGCGCTGCTGTGGAGCCGCTGGGCGGCCGAGACGCCCGGCCCGCATGTGCTGATCGCCCATTCGATGGGCGGGCATCTGGCGCTGCGCGCCGTGGCGGAAGGGGCGGTCTCGCCCGATGCGGTGGTGCTGTCCGCGCCGATGCTGGGCCTGCCTTCCAGGGGTGTTCCCGACGCCGCCATGCACGCGGTGGCCTGGCTGATGGCCGTGATCGGCGACCGGCGCCGGCCGGCCTGGAAATGGAGCGAGAAGCCGCTGGAGTTCCCCGCCGGACGGCAGAACCTGCTCACCCACGATCCTGCCCGCTATGGCGACGAAGGATGGTGGCGCACGAAGCGGCCCGAGCTGGCGATGGGGCCGGGAAGCTGGGGCTGGGTGGAGCGCGCCTATGCCTCGATCCGCGCGCTGAAGCGCCCGGGGGTGCTCGAAGCGGTCCAGGCGCCGGTGCTGATCGTCGCCACGGATGCCGACGGGCTGGTGGATTTCGGCGCGATCGCGCGCGCCGCCGCGCGCCTCCCCGATGGCGAGCTGCTGCGCTTCGGCCCGGAAGCCCGGCACGAGATCCTGCGCGAGGAGGATGGGGTGCGCGATCGGGCGATCGCGGGGATCGACGCCTTCCTGGCGAAGGTCTCCCAGCAGGGTGCGGCGGCGGTGCGATGAACGGGCGCTTCGACATCGCGATCATCGGGGCCGGGATCGCGGGGGCGAGCCTCGCCGCCGAGCTCGCGCCCCATGCGCGGGTCGTGCTGCTCGAGGCGGAAGACCGGCCGGGGCGGCATGCGTCCGGCCGGTCCGCCGCCTTCTGGATGGAAAGCTATGGCGGGCCGGCGATCCTGCCGCTCACCATCGCCTCGGGCCCGTGGCTGGCCGATGGGGGCTTCCTGGGCGAACGCGGCGCGCTCACCCTGGCCCGGGCCGGGCAGGAGGCGCAGCTCGAACGGTTTCTGGCGGATTTCGCGGCGGCGGGCGTGCGGATCGAGCGGCGCGATCGGGCCGCGCTCGAAGCGGCAGTGCCGGGCCTGCGCGAAGGCTGGATCGCCGGTGCTTACGAGCGGGATTGCCGGGACATCGACGTTGCCGGCCTGCACGGCTGGTATCTCGCCCGCGCGCAGGCGGCGGGAGGGGAACTGCGCTGCAAGGCGGCGCTGGTTTCCGCCCGCCAGTCCGGCGGAAGCTGGGCGCTGGAGACGGCGGAAGGCACGCCGCTCGCCTGCGACATGCTGGTGAATGCGGCGGGCGCCTGGGCCGATCCGGTGGCGCAGATCGCCGGGGTGCGGCCGCTGGGCATAGCGCCCTTCCGCCGCACCATGGTGCAGCTGCGCACCGCGCCGCCCGCATCCGCCCGCCTGCCCCTGGTGCTCGACCTTGCGGAGCGCTTCTATTTCAAGCCCGAAAGCGGGCGCCTGTGGCTCAGCCCGCATGACGAGACGCCGAGCCCTCCCTGTGACGCCGCGCCGGAGGAGATCGACGTGGCCGTGGCAATCGACCGGCTGCAAGGCGTGGTCGACTGGCGGGTGGAGCAGGTGGAGCACAAATGGGCGGGCCTGCGCAGCTTCGCGCCCGACCGCCTGCCGGTCTATGGCCGCGATCCCGCGAATCCGGCGTTCTTCTGGTTCGCCGGGCAGGGCGGATACGGCTTCCAGACCGCCCCCGCCGCCGCCCGCCTCGCCGCGCAGGACCTGCTCGGCCTGCCGGAAGATTCGCTCACTGCCGGGCTGGACCGCGCCCTTTATTCGGCGGCGCGTTTCGCGTGACGCTTCTTGTGGCGAATCCGCACCGGGGTGCTAGGATGGTTAATGCCGCTTGATAAGAGGAGAAGGCAATGGCTCATCGTTTCGAGATCCGGAAGAACAAGGCAGGCGAATACGTCGCCTATTTCCTTTATAATTCGGAGACCATGTTCTGGACCGAAGGCTACACGTCCAAGGCCAGCGCCCAGAACGCGATCGAATCGATCAAGAAGAACGGCCCCGGCGCGGACACGGTGGACGCCAGCTAGCCAATAAAGAACCTTCCCCCTCCCTCAGGGCAGGCTGATGGAGGCCGGGGGTCGTTTCACGCGGAGACAAACAATCCCCCTCCCCTTCAGGGGAGGGGGCCAGGGGGTGGGGTCTGGCCCCAGGCGATGGTGTAGCCTTGGATGGCCTGAACTTCGCCCAGAGGCATCCCCAAGCGCCAGTCTCCCCCGGGGTTGGGGAAGAGGGTGGAAGAAACCCTCTTGACATACAGAACCACATTGGTTATATGAAGGACGGCACGGGGCGGGAGCGATTGCGCAGCCTTCCCTCCCCTGTCGGACCGGGGCTCCCTTTTCGAGCCGGCCATGCCCAGGTGGACCTCAACGCTCGGGCCCGGCCGCGGGAAGCGCCTCTTCCACCGGACAGGGCCCGATCCCGCCTCGGCAGGACCGGCCAGGAGAAGCGGCTCACCTGCGAGCCCGGACCCGCTTCCCCGCCCCGACCGGAAGGGCCGAGCAGGCGAGC
>Ga0180217_1002162_pt1 | contig 19009 bp, 10 predicted proteins | sample eDN3rd37CBELigOP_FD_128521 | JGI IMG/M metagenome (GOLD analysis project Ga0180217, IMG submission 128521) | Enriched Organic Plus compost microbial communities from Emeryville, California, USA - eDNA 3rd pass 37_C BE-Lig OP (version 2) (version 2) ... | reverse complement strand
GCCCCCCCCCCCCCCCCCCCCCCCCCCGGATTGGACAGGACAACCTCAACACAGCCTCGCCAGACAACCCGCTGTGCCCGTGTCGATAGCATATCGCAGTGTGACTAGTGCATTAGTGCACTGGTGTGCTAATTGGCGCTACATGTGCGCGACTGGGTCTTCCACTGACTCGGCTGCAACTGGTCCGAAAATGAGATTCGACCCTGGACGACATGCACACGTCCATCCAAACGCCGTAAATCTCGAGATATGCGGAGTACCTGTGCTGCAAAACGTGTGGGTGCTGTATTTAGACGAGTATATACGGACACAAAGCGTGAAATTCTGCCTCAAACCTACTGCGCACTTTGTTGCTTCCTTGGCATGCAACCGTGTGAGGAACTCTTTCGGGACGAATGATCATTCGTGCAGACCACTGCTGCCGTGTTCGACAGTGATTCCCCACAACACACTTCTTCCACAAGACACAGGACACACGTCTACGTATCCTCTTCACTGGACTGGACCGGACACCCGCGAGCGGCATGCAGTGTCAGATGGGCTTGCATGCAACTCGCAACATGCTGCCAGTCGCAATGGGCTTAGTATCTCCTGATATGTGGAGTCGGTGTGTTGGACACGCGTGTGGTATGATTCGATCCCACACACGCATGCTCACACTTGTGAACCCCTCCGCAATCCACATGACCAGACATATCCCATGACGAGGCGTGCACACGCTGTCAAACGGGCCGTTCTATGTATTGCTGCAGCAACAGTGCTGCTTGTATACGCGCTCCTGGGTGCTGCAGTGGCTGCCCCTGCGACGGAAAGCGCGCAAAGGCACCCACCCGTTAGCTCGCCTCCGCCTACATCACAGACCAAGCACGGCGTGCTCGTGGGTCCCCTCAACGACGGCTCCTATGTTGAACTTGCCGTTGCGACCAGGCTTGCCATACGTGCTTCCGTGAGCTACAGCGGCAACGCGTTCCAGGGCGGGATCAACAGTCACATGGTACCAGGCCCCGATGTCCCAGACCTTCCTCTATACAGTCTCCTCGTCGAGGGAGACTACGCTGGCCTCGAGGTCAAGGGTCTCGGCTCAGCGCTTGTGGCATCGAATGGTGCGTTCGTGTTACGAGCGCCGGTGGGAGACAAGCGTGGTTCGTTGCTGGTTTCTGACCGTTTCTTCAAACCTCTACCTGCGACCACGACCTCAGCGCCGAAGAATGTGCCGATCGGAGACGCCAGTGTGTCACCCTTTGCCAACATCACTGCGGTTCAGTTCCAGTTCATCGACGGTGCGAATACGAGATACTATGGCTCGGGCGCGGACTACGACGACGCCTGGTTGCTTCATCGCACCAGTGGTAACAGCTACGTAAAGAACCGTGGCTTTGGTGTGCCCTACTACTGGAGCAGTGCGGGCTACGGTGTGCTTGCAGTGTCACCTTCCGAGTTCGTCACGGACCACCACGTTCGCTACCCAGCTCGCTGGGAAGCATGTGAAGATGGTGAGTTCAACATTGGCGGCAAAGCAGATCGATGCATGCGATGGTATGTTGGTGATGATGTCTATCCCACGCCAGCACCACGCCGGCAAGCTGATCTGTACTTTACGTTTCCTGCTCGCGCTTCTGACAGTTTGCGTGCCTTGTATAGTCTCACAGGCGCGCCGAAGGTTGCCCCGCTCTACGCACATGGATTCTTAGCCTCGCGGTGGGGTTGGACCAATCCGGCTTACATTGAAGCAGTCCTTGACAACTTTAGAATGGGCATGTACCCACTAGATGCTATCATTATGGATTTTGAGTGGTACACTCCTGTCACCGACTACGACTTCCCCGTTGAGGGTAGGCGTGATTTTGTTGACTTTGGCTATAACAACGTGACATTGCCCAAACCTCCACAGCAACTGAAGAAATTCCACGAAGACTACAACGTCCGCTTCGGTGGTATTCGCAAGCCACGCATTGGCAACACCTTCTTGCTCACGGAACTCCGCAACAAGGGGTGGCTGCTGCCAGGCTCGCGTGAGCTTAACTTTACTTTGCCTGAAGTTCGCTCATGGTATGCTCAACAAATGCGTAAGTTTATCGAAGATGGTGTCGACTTTTGGTGGAATGATGAGGGTGAGACACAATACTTCACTTTCCAACGCTGGAACGAAGCCGAACTGGAATTACTTAGGTCCCACAGTGACACTTCGAGACGTCGCCTCTTTACTATTAGCCGGAGCTATACACCTGGTGTTCAGGCTCTGGGCGCGACCGTAATTTGGACGGGTGATATCTCTGAGTCCTGGGACGATCTCGCCAAGACACCTGGTTACGTCCTCAATTGGCATATGGCTGGAGCCTATTACATAACCTGCGATATTGGTGGATTCGAGGGTTCAGGTCCGACTGATGCTTCGCCTGAACTCGTGACACGTTGGTATCAAGTGGGTGTCATGCTCCCCATCATGCGTGTGCACTCACGCATCGATCGACAGCCTCATTTCCCGTTTTTGTACCCCACGGAGTATGCTCAGGCGATGCGCTCCGCGCTGAACCTTCGTTACCGCCTGCTTCCTACGATCTACTCTTTGATCCATCAAACTGTTGCGAGTGGAGAGTTGTTAATTCGTCCTTTGTATGCTGAATTCCCGCACGACAAGACCGTTCAGGAGATGACCGCAGAATGGATGTTTGGACCTTCCCTACTGGTGGCACCTGTGCTGTCCGAAGGCGGTGGTCCAAAGCATGTAGTACACTTCCCAGATTCGGGTGGTGACACCTGGTACGATTTTAACTCTGCCAAGTCTTACTTACCCACGACCATCCTTGATTATCCCACGGCGATCGATCAATTACCTCTGTTCGTACGATCAGGCTCGATCATTCTGCTGGCTCCGAAGGATGTCACCGCGACAGCAAAATTGCCAGGAGGCCCGCTCGAGGTCCAGATTTATGATCACTCTAGTTTGCGTTATGATCTTCCCGAGGTGACCTTCACACTGGTCGAAGATGATGGTCAGACAACGAACTATGAGATCGACTCCCCGACGTATCCTACGGTGCGCAGGACTCTTTTCACCTGGAACACCACGAGTCGTGTGTTGAGGTGGAACGTGGTGTCCAGTCCAACCAAAGTCGAGAGTCATTGGTTCATCAAACTTACGGTCACGGTGTTCCGAACGAATGGCCAAACCACTACAACCCCCGAATTTACTATCGGTCCTAGTGGACAGATCGCATTCTAACAAGAGTTGAATCTGTGCTGTGATCCTCACTTTTCTGTGTCATGCTCTATTGTGTCGCTAACATTGTTCTCAATCGAGGAATTGCCTCGTGCATTATACTCTCCTCCGTGCATAGTATCTGATTAAGCCTAGTTTCCCACTTGAATGTTCCATTCCATACTGTATAACTACAACCGCACATATATACGTATGCGTGCATGTCTGTTCACGCAGCTGCAGACATCCCAATAAACTCTTGCAAAGGCCTTAGAGGTGCAAGTCCCCATTGCGTAATGACTATGAAGCGTCCTCAGATTTTCCACTTTTGCGTTTAATAATTCGGAGATGCATCCCGCTTCTTTAATGTCGTTTAGGCGGCGACGGCACCACTGCTGGGGTGGAACGGGTTACAGCCGCGCGAGACGCAACAACTGGACTCCGGACCGCCATGGGACGTGTTGAACTGGTCGTGGCCACAGTGGACCGGACTGTCGGGGAAGCAGACACACTCGCAGTCGCAGTCACAGCCGCACGAGCTGGAGTGGAACTCGTTGAACCGGTGACCTGATTAGAACGAGTCGAGATGGAACGGAACGCTGTGGTGCCAGCTGGCGAGGTGGGGCTGGCTGCAATAGGACGGCTCGAAGTGGATCGGGGTGCAGTGGTACCGCCTGGCGTGGATCGGGGTATCGTGGGGCTGACCGCAGTGCGGGAGCGAACTGGAGCGGGACTAACAGCAGAACGAACTGGAGTGGAGCGATTTGTCGTGGGACTCGTTTCTCAAGACCTGAACTGTGTCAATCAAAGGGTTTCACTCCGGCAAGACATGATCTACGCTGCCCACTGGGTATACTCTTGCAGTGGAGCAGTACAAAGCTTCACTGCTCAGCGTGCACGGTGTAGGCTGAGTAGATCCCGAACATGTTGTGTTCATCATTCGTACCGATTGCAGTCGAAGAAAACCTCTGCACGATTCTCTGCCGCACTATGCTACAGCAAATTGTGATATTATGTCTTGCGCCAGATCTCGCTCGTGTGGTGCATGTCTAGTTGAGAACCATGGTAGTTATGCCAAGGTCGACCCTTTCAGCAATCTCTGCTGGAGCACACTTTCGAACACTCAGTTCACAAACGCGGTGGGCTGCAGCTTATAACTAGCAGAAGTGAACGAATACGCCGGGATGGAATGGATTCTCGTGGTTTTTGGCCTGGGGTAACGCTAATAACTTGGGTCGAGCGCGATATCGTGAGTGGTGTTGCGCAAACTAACAGTCAACTCATGGGTCTTTATGACGTTGCTTGGGAATTGTTCACGAACGCCAATTATTAAACACATCTTTCGTCTCGTACTTCGTAGTTTCCAAAGACAAGCAGACTCTAGCTCAAGGGGCAAATCAACTTCCTATTGCACCCTTGGCATAGCAGTCAGAGGCTTTCACGAAGTCTTGCTCAACTCCTCGACCGTGGTGAGAGCAGTCTTGACTGCGCCTGAGCGCTACCCTGCTTAGCACTCTTGGAATACAATGCGAAGGCCTTCTTTTCAACTTGCTCTACGCCTCGGCCGTAGTAATAGCAATTCGCCAAGCCATACTGCCCGTATGGGTTACCCCGTTCTGCACTCTTAGAATACCATTCAAAGGCCTTCCTGTCATCCTGAGCGACACCGTGGCCAGAGTAGTAGCAGTTACCCAGTCCACACTGGCCGTCGGAGTTGCCTTGCTCGGCGCTCTTGGAATACCATTCAAACGCAGCTTTGTAGTCTTGCTCGACTCCTTCTCCATGGTAGTAACAGTGACCGAGCGTGGCTTGAGCATCCGTGTTCCCCTGTTTGGCGCTCTCAGAGTACCACTCAAAGGCATTTTTGTAGTCCTGATCAGCTCCCTCGCCGTAATAGTAGCAGTGTCCGACATTCAACTGGGCACCAGGATTACCTTGTTCCGCGCTCTTGGAATACCACTCAAAGGCTTTCTTGTAGTCTCGCTCAACCCCTTCGCCATAGTAGTAGCAGTGGCCAAGGTTGAGCTGTGCATCTGGGTTATCTTGCTCGGCACTCTTGCAATAAAGCTCAAAGGCCCGCTTGTAGTTCTGAGGTGCACCGTGACCAAAATAATAGCAATTACCGAGACCGCACTGACCTGCGGGACAGGCTCGCTCAGCACTCTTGGAATACCACTCGAAGGCCTTCGTATCGCTCTGGTCAACACCTCGGCCGTAGTAATAGCAATTGCCGAGCGCGCACTGCCCTTCTGGATTGCCTTGTTCGGCGCTCTTGGAACACCACTCGAAGGCCTTCTTGTAATCTTGTGCAACTCCTTCGCCATGGTAGTAGCAGTGGCCGAGACTGAGCTGGCCACCACTGTTTCCTTTTGCAGCACTCCTTGAGTACCATTCGAAAGCTGCCTTGTAGTCCTCCTCAACTCCTTCACCATGATAGTAGCAGTGACCTAAGTTGAGCTGCGCACCGCTGTTACCTTGTTCCGCACTCTTGGAATACCACTCGAATGCTTTCTTGTAGTCTTGCTCCACTCCTTCGCCATGGTAGTAGCAGTGACCAAGATTGAGTTGAGCGTCTGCATTGCCTTGTTCGGCACTCTTGCAGTACAATTCAAACGCCTTCTTGTAATTTTGCGTAGCACCGTGACCAAAGTAGTAGCAGTTCCCTAGTCCGCACTGACCTTCTGGACTACCTTGTTCGGCACTCTTGGAGAACCATTCAAAGGCCTTATTGTCGTCCTGCTCCACACCTCGGCCATAATAATAGCAATTGCCAAGACCGAATTGTCCCTTGGAATTGCGTTGTTCCGCGCTTCTCAAGTACAACTCGAAGGCTTTCTTATAGTCCTGCCCAACTCCTTCGCCATTGTAGTAACAATGGCCCAGGTTGGCCTGTGCTGCTGCGTTGCCTTGCTCCGCGCTCTTGGAATACCACTCAAAGGCCTTTTTGTGGTCCTGGGCAACTCCGCGACCATAGTAGTAGCAGTCGCCCACGTTGAGCTGGGCATCGCTGCTGCCTTCTTCAGCGTTCTTGGCATGGACCCAGAAGGCCTTCGTGCTGTCGTCGGCGCTTGATGTAAGGGCACCTCTGGCATGAGCTGTTACGTTCTCCTCTGGACTAGAGTCTGTGTTTTCTGCTGACTCGCTTTGAGGCACATGCATGGCAGTTCGCACCTCTGCTTTGCGCTCTTCATCGCTGTGCTTATAGTTTGCACGACTTGTAGTCTGGTGGTCTGGCTCGAAAGCGGCATAGCGCTGAGTACTACCCTCAGGGTGGTGACACTTCGCGTCCATCCTTGGCACGGACTCAACCTTCGTATCGTGATGACTGCTCTCATTTGGATCCGTAGCACTCGTCTTCTCCTCCACCAGTTCCTCACTGGCATCAGGTTGAGTCAAACCCCCAAAATCCCGAGGATTGCACTTGTCAGTCTTTTGCTGTGGGTGTTCAGAATCGCCACACTGCTCAGTGCCAACGTTGGGGCTCTTGTTGGATGGGCATGTGTTGCTCTTATGACTAAGATCCGGGCTCTCGTAGTGCACGGGATGATCGGGTCTGCCCTCCAGGGCCTTCTCGAGACGGCTTCGAGCGTTGTTATTCCCTTGTTCAGCACTCCTGGTGTACCATTCTATCGCTTTCTTGAAGTCGCATCCAACACCTCGACCATACAAGTAGCACTCACCGAGAGCATACTGTGCTTCCGAATTACCTTGCTCGGCACTCTTGGAATACCATCCGAACGCCTTTTTGTAGTCCTGCTCAATACCTTCACCATTGTCGTAGCAGTTGCCGAGTCTGAACTGGGCTTGACTGTTGCCCTGAGATGCGGCGTAGGAGAAGTATCTACATGCAAGTGATGGGCTAGCTGGTAGACCAAGATCAATGATGCGAGACGATGCGCCACAAGCGTAGTTACGGGCGACATCCAGGCACGCGGGTAGATATCTTGCCTTCGCCGCTTCGATGATCTTGGCTTTGGCGTACGTAATTTCATCTTCAGTTGCTGGCAGATGCTTTGAATACCGAAGGCGCAGCGTTGCAGCTTCGTACCAGACTTTCGGGTTTGGCGAAGCGAAAATATTTCGAAGAGGCTCTGGCAGCTCCTTGGATCTATATGTAGTTAAATGCAGGCGGTAAAGCTCTAGACGGGCGAGCTCAGCTACAACGGGATCTTCAATCAAGGTTCGTGTCTTGAGAGCCCTTTTGAATGACTTGGCAGCGCCGTCAATATCAGGCACATAGTTGTAGTTACCGAGTTGACAGCGCCCAAAGATGAGCAACGCGTAAGCATCACCTGCCTTTACGGCTTCACAAAGAAGCGCATCACCCTTTGCGTTGTTGTCTTTGTTTAGATAATGTGCCGCCAACAGCGCCTTGGTCCGTGTCAAGTTGGGGTTGCTCTGACCAGAGAGCCCTAGGTCTTGGTTCAGATTGAGCTCAAGCAACCGAAACGCCGCATCGGGAGCAAACTTACTGCCAAGGCCTTCCAGACAGCATAGCGCCGCTATATTAGTAGCTGCGTTCTTCACGTTCTCACTACCCAATTGAGCGAGGGTACTGAGTCTGAGAAACCCTAAGTGTAGATTCGGCTGGCGAAGATGGAACATCCTCGTGACGACCGAGCGGACCTCCACATCGATGCCGAGGGTGGTTCCGCCACCGTAATCATGATCAGATTCAGCTTCATCGTTGTCAGGGTCCTCATCATCATCTGTGTCGTTAGGCTCCAAGTTCATCGCAAGCAGACTGGCACTCAGAATCGCCTTCAGTTCAGTCGTACCCTCCGTTGGTGTCTGTGCCTCAAAAGGCCCATTTAGCGTGCTCACCACGGCTTGGACATTCGCGATGAGGTGCTTGTTATAAGGCTTCTTCCCACCACGCTCACCACCTGCATTCGCATATGCCTTCGCATTAGCCGAGGTCTCCATGAAGGCTCGTCTTCCTGAGTGCCCCGTGGAGCACCTGAACTAACTCTGTTGTGGACTAGAAGAGGTGACATATAAGGTTGGTTCACCGCATGCCACTGAGTCGAGTCGCGCATTATTAGCACCTTCTAGTAACGGTGCCAGTGAGCTGAGTCGATTTGACCGTCTTACGAATCAAAGAACCATGTCCTCCTCGAGTGACCATATTCGGCAGCGTTTGAGTTGCATTCGAAAGCTCAGATAAACGAGATGCCGCGAGACTCCTAACTGCCCGCACACAGCATCCAACCTCTGTCTTGCCACACTAAACTCCCCCGGCATGCATTGAAAACGCGTTGAAAATCCAGTCAAGACGATGGAGAGAGCTACAGGATTGTGCAAGGCCGTGTAATTTCGTTGAATATGGCGGTATTACATTGGGTGCATAGGACATCTGAGAGGTTCAGAGAATTGCGGCGCATGTGGTCCACCAGAAGCAACTGGCCCAACCCCCAGCCACAGCCCGCACCCCGCGGTACACCCGCCCAAAGTTGCGCCCGAGCGACATTGATTTCAAACAGACTGCTCCAGTTCTTAAATTCGAGCTTGGCGTGGACTCACTTGTTCCGACCCGCTTGGACTCGGGGGTGCATACCACTCACAAGTTCTATGCGCACACCGGTTTAGCTGGCTGTGGCGGGGCCATCTTGCGTGTTTATCAGGTGTTAGTCGTTGGACAACTCACACACGGTCTATATCTCGACAAGCCACGGATCACGGCTCAGCGCCTTGAGCGAGCCGCCTCAGTTATATCCGCGATGCATGTAAGCTGCTGCGCCTCAAAGCCCCTCCCCGATGGACTCGCAATCAACAGATCCTGGGTTCTGGTTCTAAGCTAGCGAGCGCGGACACATGGGTGATCCTCGACCCAAGCGACCAGGCAGGGTCCGATTGATGTTGTGTTCCAAAGGGTTGGCATGTGGTGAAAGAGCGATCTGCCTTGCAGTGTGTCCTCTCGCATTCTCCGGCATCAATCTTGTGTAGTGCCATCGGGTTTACCCCCATTGGATGACATACCACCTGAATTCCGAGCGCGTCTATTCCCTCACTCCGCCCGCGGTCTGGTGCGCGGTGAGCGAAGATATTATGCCTGTGAGAGAGTCCACGCTGCACTACGCGCGTGGGGAAACTCTGTTGTTACTGGGCCGGGTATCCGATAGTATCTGGGACATTCACTCAGCCACGTCCTTGGACCAGTGGCGTCGACTCGAGTCGATTCCGAACTGCAGCCACGCACGCAACTCACTTCAGAGCTAGCTGTTCGCCCCCGGCCTCGGGCCTCCGACCTCTGTGACGCACGCATACTTTGCTGGCCCCCAGTGAGGCTCGGCTGTAAGATGGATTCGATCACTGACGGGCATACGAGCCAGTCTCGCGCGAACCAGACCGAGCATGATACCAAGACACGTGAGAATGACGAGATTACAACCAAGTTCCGGCTCGGGGTTTGCTGCCTCGAGGGGAGAACCTTCTCCACGGGAACACAACGGGATGGGTCTTGTAGTGGTGGTAGCACTAACACAGGCGCCGAGGACCTGCAGTGTCTCTATGCGAAGGCGTTCACGTGCTTATCCGAGTGCGTCGAGGCAGGGTACCTACCAACCTACGCCTACCTGGGAGATTGTTATGCAGAGGGGAAAGGTGTTGAGCTAGACAAAGAACGTGCCTACGGGCTATATCGACGCGGCGCCGAGGAGGGAGACGCTTACGCACAGTATCGGCTTGGTCAGTGCTATTACCGAGGGATCTTCGTGCCCAAGAACGACAGCGAGGCATTTCAATGGTATACCAAGAGTGCAGCCCAGAACGATCCGAATGGGCTGTATGCACTCGCAGTATGCCATGAATACGGGATAGGAGTTGAAGAGCGCAGTGCAGATGTGAACGAACTATATCATAGAAGCGCTCAGCTGGGCAATCCGCTGGCACAGCTCCAACTCGGACGAATGTATGAAAGTGGTCTGGGAGTTGAGCGGGATCCGCGGAAGGCATTCGAGTTCTACTCTAAGAGTGCTGCTCAGGGCAACAGTGCTGGACAGTGCGGCGTTGCCAGCTGCTACTATCACGGCCGTGGTGTCGAAAAGGACCTCACTTTGGCCATGAAGTTCATGAAGAGGAGTGCAGAACAAGGGTTTGCTGAGGCGCAAGTAGCACTTGGAGAGGCATATTCCTTAGGTGAAGGCGTCGAACAAGACGATAAAGAAGCCTTTGGGTGGTTCATGAAGGCTGCAGAGCAGGGCCATGACTTGGGGCAATTCCAGGTTGCAGCTTGCTATCAACACGGTATCGGTGTCGAACAAGACCTCGAAAAAGCCTTCGAATGGTACTTGAAAAGCGCCGAGCAAGGTGACGCAGAAAGTCAGTATCAAGTCGCTGAGTGCTACGCCCTTGGGCACGGCGTTTCAAAGGACATCCGAGCTGCACTGGAGTGGTATAGACGAAGTGCTGAGCAGAGAAATCCTGAAGCGATGCATCGTCTGCAACATTGTCTGTTCTACGGTCTCGGAACTGACCGAAATCCGGAAGAGGCTTTTCAGTGGTGCTTGGAGAGCGCTGAGCTGGGTTGCGTCGATGCACAGTTCGCGCTCGCAATCCGTTATATGCATGCAGAGGGTGTTCCGGCGGATCCTGAAAAAGCATTCCACTGGTATAGCATGGCGGCTGAACAGGGGCATCTGGATTCCTACAATGGCCTAGGTGACTGCTACTCTTACGGAAAAGGAGTCGAGCAGGACTATGCGAAGGCAGTGGAATACTACCTGAAGTCACCAAAGTATCCCGAGATCCAGTTCAGGCTGGGCGAATGTTACTACCACGGCCAAGGCGTTGCCAAGGATCCCATGACGGCGTTCGAGTGGTTTAGTAAGAGTGCACAGGGCGGTTATACCCCTGCTATCGAGGCCCTTGCAAACTACGATTTTCCTCACACGGAGAGTGGCCAACCCATCGACTCAGGATCAGGAGGGTAATTCTCCATCGGAGGGTTATCAAATCGTAATGACATACGCTTCTCTGCAACTTGTGAGGAGGTTGACTTGCATCGTAGAGGTTTATGTATGCAACATTTATGGAGACTTCGACGAGTCTCATAGTTCCGTTCGATGTCGTACAGTGATGGGATCAGCAGCCTCCTGGTGCTGACCCAAGAGTGAAGTTGGAAGCAATCGAAGCCACCATGGGGACAACCAACTCGAGGAAGGGGAGGACGAGGCAGACAAGTCGGATTGCGTTTCCGAGCTCAGGTCTGTGACTGGCTCCACTTTGACATAACTTTCCGTTGATGACGCGGCCTCTTCGGCAGCGTGACTCTGCTGCGAGGGGATTTTATCATTCTCGCTTTCGAGTAGATCCTCCGCTTTCTCGTTGCTCCTAGACGCATCGCTTAACTGGTTGTTGTTCGTCAGCTCAGCCGGCCCTTCATACGTATGCGCCTTATGTACATCGGCGTAAATTTCTGGACTAGAAATTTTCTGAAGTGAATCGTGGGCGACGACATCCCCACGTCGTAGAGCAGATGTGACCTGAGTCAGAAGATCGGCCTCATCGGATGGGGTCGCAACAGGCTGGGACTTAGAACCTTCCTTCTTCGCGCCGGCGTTAGTTCCTTGCTTGGGTAACTTATTATTCGGCTCCTGAGATTTGCTTATCTGCGACTCAGGCTCCGTGCCTTTATCCTTTTTGCTGATAGTTCGCGCACCAAGTTGAGCAGACCCTTGTTGCGCTCTGGTCTTCTTTGCGGCAGGCGCTGCGGAGCGACTTGTGTTCTCGTGAATCCTGGGAAGCTCTACGGGCTCAACAACGCGTGGAGACGCTTCTGTAGGTGTGGGTGACACATTCGGTCGCATCTTATGTCGGAGGCGATCAGAGCTCTTAGACTTGACACCATGGTGATCTTGATCACCTATGGCAGTTGCGGTCCGAGTAGGGAGATCCTCTTCTATGCCTTCATGCTCGAGTCTTGGCAATGACGCGACACTCTCAAGGTTCGTAGATGTAAGATCAGTTTCTACCTCACTATCCCACATGAGTGATGCATATCGTTGAATCTCCGCCACACGTGTGTAAGGAGACACTGCCTCAAAGTCAACTGGCTTCGATTGTCCGTCGGAGCCACCCAGAATGTCACGCCCAACGAGCATGGCAATATTGCGAGCAGCGATGCACATGAACTCAATTGTTGCAGCAGCCTCTTCTGCAGCGGCGAGGTAATACACATGGCTTGGGATTTCGGATGGAAGCTGATGTAAAGTAGGGCTATTGATGTACTTTCGAGGAGAATTCACGGTTGGCACAGCGGATGAGAAGCTAGCAGCTGCCTGGTCAGCACTTTCAAATAATGCTCCTCTGCGTCTAAGAGCACGTTCAGGTTTCAGTCGCAAACGGAGAGTCTCGAACTGAGCTTGAGATGACAAGCGAGGGTGCGAAAACCACGCCCATTGAAGTGCTCCTGGGGAGCGGATGGGGAACATTCTTTGAATAAGCTCCCGAGACAGCGGCCCACGCGAGGAAATTCGGACTCGCCACATTTCGAGCCCTTTCACATTGTCGGAAAGTTGTGAGTCCGAGTTAGCCTGAAGCCAGTTCTCAAGGAATGCGATTGTCTCGCGGATTCGAAGGGGAGACTTGACCTTACCCTTCTGTTTGCTTGCTTCCGCTGCTTTTAGCCGAGAGATAGCAAATCGTAGCAGGTCACGCGGTGCAAGCGTCTTTCGCTCAAGCACGGTGAGCGATGAGAGATGAACGGACAACAACATGGCCGAATTGATTGCTGTCGAGTTTGGCGCTGTTATATCGTCGGCAGGTAGGTCGAGCTCATCATGCAAGCCTGCCTGCTTGATCATATTCTTAGCACGCTTGAGGCGGATCTGATGGGTTTTCTTCAGGTTGGGAAGCGCTTGCTTGGAGTGGGAAACTGCGGCCTTTGGTGTGACCTCTACTTCTGGATCCTCTTCATGCGATGAAGCGCCGAGCGCGACCTGAGACCGGACGAAGGCTGCGTAGACACTCGACGGGGTGAGGCTGTGTGGTTCGGTCGTGAAGTAAATGCCCGGGAGATCCTTGATAGCAGGAACGTTTGATAGCTTCGGTACGGCTGCATGCTTCACAGCCTCCGGTGGATTTGAGAATAGCTCCGGCAACGGGAGCTGAATGCCCAGCACTTCCGCAAGGGCTAAGATCATTTCCTCTTGAGTTTCCGCATTCGTCAATCGCGCGACGACTTGTTCTGCTAGCTCATCTTCGGAGGCAACCATTGAGTTTGTGTCCTCTGAGGTCTCTGCCACTTTTACACTTTGCTTCTCCAAGTTTTCCTTGAGTCCTTGAAGATCATCTTCGTAAGCCACATGTCCTGCAAAGTAAGTGGCATTGGGGATACCCTGAAGCATAGTTACAAATGTTACCTGATAGGGGTTGGTTCGACGCAGGAACTGATGCTGTGGGAATTCGGGTCCGAAGCGAATCGGACGCTCGAATAGGTGCGCCTGCTGTTCATCCTTGAGGAGGTTCAGATCTAAATCGACGAGGTTTCCGCCGTCTGCATCTCTTCCATGGTCTCCAAGCCGATGATCTTCAACTACTCCCAACGCGTGCCCAGGTGACGAGTTGATGAGATGGTTTACTAAAGACCGATATGTTCCTTTCTCCTCATTAGATGACGTCTTAAGGAGCGGGAATGTGCCCGCGAGAGTGCCGAATGGTGAATCACGAATGACTTCCGTTTCTGGTGACACAGAATGGCTGGTCGAGTTTCCCCTCGTAGCCGCTGCCGCCGGTGATGTTACTTCTCCCGACAGTGGCAACGGAGTTGCAACCACAACATAATCGTAGCATCTGTGGCGCACTTTACCTTCACTATCAATATATGTTACTCGGTATTCAAACGGATGATTCGATTTGCTTTCAGCTGTAGCGGGGGACTCATTTCCCTGGTGCAAGGACTCAGTGTGATGGATATGGAAAGCATCCTCCTTAGGTAGGGCCTCAATTGCAATCACCCTGTTGTTTAAGCGCACAACCGAACCAGAAACGTGGAAAAGCGCTTCCACAAGACGACTAAGCCCTCCTTTGATAGTGAACGTGTCGCTAGGCCCCATATATGGTAGTAGTGCGGAGAGTCCTGCCAATGAGTTGACGAAGGGAGTTTGGTTGAGTTGCGCTCGTGTTAGCGAGGCGACAACTTCATGAATTAGGCGGTCAACCGCCGGATCCTGTCCGAGCTCATTTTCGATGAGCTCAATTAGCGCGGTTTGTGTCGCAGCGAGAAGCGCAGGATCGCCTGCCTGCAGCAGCTCCTCGACTGTCCCAAAGCAAGACCCAACCCATACATTCGTCGAGTCCCCACCTAAGACGCGATAAAGGCCTTGCATGCGCTCCTCAAAGATAGCAATGAGTTCCTTCAGGCGTGGGACTGCGAGCCCGTACCTCCATAAAAGCCTTGCCATTGTTATGCTTGGCCATGTAGAGCTTTCGTACATAACCTCACTCTCATTACGGAGCGCGGTTCGCTCGTTGTTGTTGAACGCGGGAGTGAGAACGAATCCAAGCTTCTGCGCGAGGCTCGTGACGATTGCATTGCTTCCGGTGAATGCAGTTGCTCCGATCTCGGCAGCATTCCACATGTTATTCCCTTCAGCGTCCTCTGAAGGCGTTGGAGGACATGAGTCATACACACCCAGAGCATTTAAGTTATGCTTCCCTGGTGCTCTACAACGCTGGGGTCGCTTGAAAGGACGATCAGCTAGACTCCAGTGATTTACGTCTGTGTAGACATGGTCAAGACGACCGCCGACGCGATTTGATCTCTCGAAAACATCGATTGTAAGGCCTGAGTAGTCACCCCTCTTCTCAAACTCAACAATCCCACCATGTTTCCCGTCACCACCCTTATAAGCCTCGACATTCTCCTGAAGACCCTGGGAGTCAAAGAAGCGGCGCAAGAAATAGGCTGTGGCCGCTCCACTGATGCCTGCGCCGACTATGCCGACTCGCAGTCCTGCAGCTCCTCGGGTGTGGGAGATGGAGCGAGTTGCCGCTGTAGACCCAAGACTTGGGCTCTGTGGTACTGTGGCAGTATAGGTCTTTGCGTTGAAGACGGACTTGGAGTTGGCGTTTGTGACAGCACCGTTGGGGCTATCCTGCATGGCGATGCACCATAGCGCCTGGATGATGAGCAGGAACAGGAGCCGTCGCAGCAGGCTCTTGCGGACTTGAGTCCAGGGAAGAAGTTCTGCTTTCATCTGTGCATCGAGTTTCTTGAACGAACCTTGGCTGGTATATAACAAATCAGTGCCTACTGGAAAAATGAATGAGTGGCTTTTTAAGCTACTACACGAAATGTTAGGCTCTAAGCACAGCCCTGAAATCTGCGCTGGGTCAGCTGCGCTTCCGAGAAATCTTCGGTTTTGGGGGGTGGATGAAATTAAGTTTACGATCCACTGTCGAAGACTAGTACTGTGGACTCACCATGCAGTCGCATCAATGCAATGTCTCAGTCGTCACATGGCAGTGAAAATCATTATTGTTGACAAGATCTAAGGCGTTTCACGGACAGTAACATGAAATCTCTATCATGACTAGGGTTTTTTTCAGTTTACTCGGTTCTCGATTGGCAACCATCTTCGCATCTTACAAGGCAACAATTCTCGTTGGGTTCGTCGTTCCAGTCCTCCCAGCAGGTCTCTCTACCATCTGTCTCTGTGTAGTACAAATGATAGGCATTCATCTCTGCAGAGTCGTCATGGTACCCGCTATGTAGCCTTTTCTGGTGGAGAGTCACCAGCTTCAGGAGCCTTGGATCCAAAGTCGCTCCTTCAAAGTCGCCACACAAATCAAGTTCAGTATTTGCACTAAGCACATCTTGAAATGACACCACATTACCCTTGTGGTTCTTGACTTCGCTTGCTGTGGGATCAAGGTGCAGCCGCCAGACCTGCAGTAGTCCAGAGTCGGCGGTGGTTGTGATTAAGTTAGCGTTGTCAGCTGACATTGATAGACAGGGCACAGGAGCTGAGTCAGCGATAGTTTGCTTACAAGACCCGGTTTGTACGTCCCATACTCGAACCAAGCCGTCCAAGCTGCTTGAAACGAGAAAGCGGCCGTCACTCGAGAATAAAAGGTCAGTGATGGACCCACTATGACCATTTAGCCTAGAGGTAATCTCTCCAGACCTTAGGTCCCATATTCGGATGAACTGATCTGGGCCACCAGTAGCCACGGTCCGACCTCCGGGCGCAAATCGAACAACAGGGTAGTTGCCGAAGTACCTGACCTCATTCGGTGGTGGCACGGCGTGAAGTACGAGCTTGGCTTCATCTGATCTCCAGACGTACAGCTCACCCCGTGTGTTGATTCCGGCAAGGAGCGTGTCATCAGATGAGAAGGCAAGGGACCGAACACAATATGTCTCGGTAACGAGCTCGCAGAGCAGCTTCCCCTTCTCAAGATCGAAGAGCTTGGGTGTATCGCTATGACCACATGACGCCAAGAGATGACTGCTGTGGGACACGGCGATCCTTTGCTCAACCCCTAAATGCAGCGTGCCAACGCACTCCTCGACCCTCGAGCTCATCGAAAGGCACCGTTGGGATGGTGACTCCTTTGGTCTGTCTGGACCTACAAAGAGATGGACTTTCTTCTGAGTCTTGAGGTTCCACACATAAATGAAGTGATTGCCGCCTGTGACCAAAGTTGCGCCTTGGTTGGCGAACGCCAGGTGGCGCGCAAAGCACGGAAGCCGAGCTATCTGGGTACACGCGGAAATGTCCCAGAGCCTTACCCATCCGTCGCCGTGGGCTGACGCCAGGGTTTTGCAATCCGGGGAGAAGGCTAGGCCAAAGACCCTTGAAGACAACCCATAGCGTCGTTTGGGTGTGTTGAGCTCTGTCCTCGGTTCAGACCTATGAGACGCCAGATACGAGGTCCATTCGTAGATCTTGGAGTTGTAGACGTGAATGCTGGTCGAGTCGCCAATCCTACCTGCAATAAGTTGTCCGTCGGGTGAAATGGCGTGTGGCACAAAGTCCGGCACGAATGCACTAATGTTATTGCTCGGATTGTGGCCAACCAACCGCCAGATGTTCAAGCCTCGTTGGGAGCACTCCATAGAGTAGGTGTTGTGGCTTGATCGAAGAAGTTGGGCAAACGAGTCCAGTTGGGTTAGCGCCTTGACACATTCACCGTTTGTGGCATCTCGAATGTCAACGAGGGCCGAGTCGCTCGACCATGTTGCCACGTAACAACCGTTAGAGGCAAACAGGATTCGAGATGGATTTGACTGCGTGGCGTACTCAAGAGCTCGCCTTGCCGAGAGCACTTCCCAGATAATCACTTTGCCGCCATCATAAGCAGCGGCGAGTCGGAGACTGTCTGGGGAGAAGGATATTGAGAGAACCTGGTTCACCTCATTCTCCTGCACCTGGAGTGTTACGATGAGGTTATACTTACGAGTTATATCCCAGACCCGGATTAGCCCTCGGTCGAAGGACGCCGCAATGAAGCATCCATCCGCGCTGAAGGCTAAAACCTGGATCAGCTGAAGACATCGGCTTTCGCCCAATTCAGCAACGCATCCGCCTGAGGCAACGTCCCACAGCCTCACTTTTTGCATAGGCCCGCCTGTGGCGAGGATCAAGTCATCCGGAGAGAAGACTAGCCTGTATACCGAGGTATCTCTGACCTTTAGCGCATGCAAGCATTCAAAGTGAGAGAGATCCCAAATTCGGACAGTTCCGTCCGAGTTGGAGGTTGCCAGATATCTGCCATTGTTCGAAAATGTCGCACAGAAGAGCCTGCCCTTGTGTCCAACGAGTTGAGGATACTCATAGGATGTGGCATTGCGAAGGTTGGCGCCTCGGAAGGACCCGCCGCGAGTGCAGACTCGGAATAGAGACACGCCCGACATGTCAGCGTTATCAAAGTTGCAATGGCTGAGGACGGCCATGTTGAGGTTTGCGTTGGGTATTCTGATCCCACGCCAGTCTGGGAAGTGGTAGAACTGGAAACCAAACAGACCACACAGTCTGCCATAGTTTAGCACGCTGATTGCGTTGCTCGCCGCAGTGATGAGTAGCTGACTCGCCTGCGGGCTGTCGTGGAGGTTATGGCGTGTGCTGAGGATCAGCTGGACGTGTTGTTCGATGACCTCCTTGACGTTGTTCGAGGCAGCCACGGCCCTGGCATGCTGATACAGCAGCTCGCAGTCCTGAGTGAAGAGGGTGTGGCTGTACTGCTCAAGCCATTGTGAGGGGGGTGGATTTGGAGTAAGGATAATCTCGCTAGGGTGGCGGATGTTGAAGAGGCCGAAGATACTGTTGAAGATACAGATGCAACTGTCGTTGCAGCTGATGTGGTTGAGGTTGAGGTGGAAGTTGAAGCCGCGGTTGAAGTTGAGACTGATGTCAGCGTCGAAGCAGTTGATCGTGTGGAGGGTGGAGTGATCGCAGAAGATGTTGGAGACAATGCCGACAGTGTCGACAGTTCCGATTGTGAGTGGGGCTGTGACTGTGGTTGAGTTGGTAGTTGTGCATTACTTTTAAGGTATCGTATACCTATCAAGCTTAACTTTGTTAGGCTTCTGGGTTGGGCATGTGCTCGACTCGCTTCGCTCAGCAAGTTGCTGGGTGGTTGTAATGAATGGACATTGTCCAAATGCTTCATCACCTCAACGTATCTTTTACCCGTAGACAAATTTCCAAACTTTTAGGGTATTAGTAGGTTGTACCCAGGGGGTGGTCTCTTCGATAAAAAGAAACCAATTTGGTTTACTTTTAAGGTATCGTATACCTATCGAGCTTAACTTTTGTTAGGCTTCTGGGTTGGGCATGTGCCTGACTCGCTTCGCTCGGCGTGTCG
>Ga0180217_1002161_pt1 | contig 19010 bp, 16 predicted proteins | sample eDN3rd37CBELigOP_FD_128521 | JGI IMG/M metagenome (GOLD analysis project Ga0180217, IMG submission 128521) | Enriched Organic Plus compost microbial communities from Emeryville, California, USA - eDNA 3rd pass 37_C BE-Lig OP (version 2) (version 2) ... | reverse complement strand
GAGCTTTGCCTCCTTACTCGCCAGCCGTTCGCAAGCCACAACAAAGCGGGCAGACCCTGCTCCCACAGGCGCAGGACGCACCGGTTCGATCCCCGTGCCTTTCTTTCCAGGCGTTACCCCGCATTCGCCAGCGGGGGTGAGGGTGTGCCTGCTTCCCGCACACACCGCTTCGTCCCCCCTTCGGTCATTGCGAGGGGCCGTTAGGCCCCGTGGCAATCCAGGGCCTCGTGCAACCGCCCTGGATTGCTTCGTCGGCTTCGCCTCCTCGCAATGACGAGGGGAGAGGCTCGTTACCCCAGGGCAGGAGATGCCGGCTTTCGCTGGCATGACGTGGGGGGCGGAAGGGGTGTGGGTGCTCAGGTGCCGCGCCTTACAGCGCAGTCAGGCCCACCGCGGCGATGCCGGCGAGGGCGCAGGCCTCGTCATTGTCCGAGGTGTCGCCCGTCACGCCGATCGCGCCGATCACCGTGCCGTCGGCATCGCAGGCGATCACTCCGCCTGCGGCGGGCACCATTCCGCCTTCGGCCATCATGTCCACCGCGGCGATGAAATGCGGCCGTTCCAGCGCCATGTCGCCGATCTTGCGGCTGGATACGCCGAGCGCGAGCGCGCCGGCCGCCTTCCCGCCCGCGAGCTTGACGCGGATGGTCGAAGCGCCGTCCTGCCGCTGGCAGGCGATCAGGTGGCCGCCGGGATCGTGCACGGTCACGGTGAGCGGCTTGAGCCCGAGTTCGGCCCCCTTGGCGAAGGCCGCCTCGATCATGGCGTTGGCCTGGGCGAGAGTGAGGCGATACATGCTGCCCTGCCTACAGCCTTTCGCCCGGTGAAAGAAGCCCCGTTGGGCTCAGCTCCAGCTCACCTCGGGCGGCAGGCTCATCAGGATCGCGTCGATATTGCCGCCGGTCCTGAGGCCGAACAGCGTGCCCCGGTCATAGACCAGGTTGAATTCGACATAGCGCCCGCGCCATTCGAGCTGGGCGCGCTTCTCCTCCGGCGTGAACGCCATCCCCATCCGCTTGCGCACGATCTGCGGGAACACGTCGAGGAAGGCTTCGCCCACATCCCTGGTGAAGGCGAAATGGCGCTGCCACTCCGCCTCGTCGGCGCATTCGAGGTGATCGTAGAAGATCCCTCCCACCCCGCGCGCGACATTGCGGTGGGGGATGAAGAAGTAGTCTTCCGCCCATTTGCTGAAGCGTTCGTACCAGGTGGGATTGTGTGCGGCGCAGACGGCGCGGAAGGCGGCGTGGAACTGCGCGGTATCCTCCTCGTAGGGGATCGGCGGATTGAGATCCGCCCCGCCGCCGAACCAGGCCTTGCTGGTGGTGAGGAACCGCGTGTTCATGTGCACCGCCGGCACATGCGGATTGGCCATGTGGGCGACGAGGCTGATCCCCGTGGCGGTGAAGCCGGGATTCTCCGCATCGGCGCCGTTGATCGTCCGCGCGAATTCGGGGGCGAAGCGGCCCGACACGGTGGAGACGTTGACTCCCACCTTCTCGAACACCTTGCCCTTCATCACCCCGCGCACGCCGCCCCCCGGATTTGCCACATCTCCTTCGGAGCCATCCTCCGTCTCGCGGTCCCAGGGGATGTAGTCGAAGGCGGCGTCGCTGCCCGCCTCGCGCTCGATGCTCTCGAATTCGGCGCAGATGCGATCGCGCAGGGCTTCGAACCATGCGCGCGCCTGTTCCGTATGATCGTCCCAACCGGCCATATCTCTTCCGCTCTCTTCCGTCCGTCCCGGGCTTGTCGAAGGACCGCCTTTCTCCTTCCGGGCCCTGGAAGCAAGGGCGACCCTTGCAAAATACCCCGCCGCACGGCAAGGGGAGCCATGGTTCCCCTTTCGTTCGCAGACGAGGAATTCCTGCTCCTCACCGGCCGGGCGCTCTACTGGCCGCGCGAACGGGCCCTGCTGGTGGCCGATCTCCATCTCGAGAAGGCCAGCTTCTACGCCCGGCACGGCCAGATGCTCCCCCCTTACGACAGCCGCGAGACGCTGGAACGGCTGGCGCTCGCCATCCGCGAGACCGGGGCGCGGCGCGTCTTCACCCTGGGGGACAATTTCCACGACGGCGAAGGCGCGCAAAGGCTGGAGCCGCATGCGGCCGGCATGCTCGACGCGCTGACCCGCGCGGTGGACTGGGTCTGGATCACCGGCAACCACGATTCGGGCGCGCAGGGCGCCCCGGGAGGCATAGTGGCGGAAGAGCTGGAAGTGGGCGGGCTGCTGCTGCGGCATGAGGCGAAGCAGGGCGAGACCCGGCCCGAGCTTTCGGGCCACTTCCACCCCAAGCTCAGGCTCTCTCTGCGCGGGCGTTCGATCAGCCGCCCTTGCGCGGTGGTCGGTTCGTCCCCATCTAGGGCAGGCCTATCCGGAGCGGGTCGATCGGGCGCGAGCCGGATGATCCTTCCGGCTTTCGGCGCTCTGACCGGAGGGATGGATGCGGGTGATCCCGCTATCCTGGCCGCGATGCAGCCGGCCGCCGCGATCGACGCGGTGCTGCCGGCCGGCGGGAAGCTGGTGCAGTTTCCGCTGTGGCGCGCGGCCGCCTGATCTTCGGCGCGAGAGACCCCTTTCGCTGCCGCGCGAATCCCATTAAGACGCGCGCTTCGATTTCACATTCTGGCAATAACGACTACAGGAGACCGCACAATAGCCCGTCCACCCCGGCGCACTCTGACGCCCCCCGTAAAGAGCGGGCCGCGCTACGACCAATTCATCCAGGCCGACAAGGTTCGCGTCATCGACGAGGACGGCGAGAATCTCGGCGTGATGTACACTCAGGAAGCGATCGAGCAGGCCGAGGAGGCAGGCCTCAACCTCGTCGAGGTTTCGCCCAATGCGGACCCGCCCGTCTGCAAGTTCCTCGATGTCGGCAAATACCGCTACGAGGCGCAGAAGAAGGCCAACGCCGCGCGCAAGACGCAGAAGACCCAGGATATCAAGGAGGTCAAGATGCGTCCCAATATCGACACGCATGATTACGACGTGAAGATACGCAACGTGAACCGCTTCATCGAGGATGGCGACAAGGTGAAGATCACCCTGCGCTTCCGCGGCCGTGAGATGAGCCATCAGGAACTCGGCATGAACCTGCTCAAGCGGGTGCAGGACGATGTGGCCGAAATCGCCAAGGTCGAAGCCTATCCGCGGCTCGAAGGCCGCCAGATGCTGATGGTGCTGGCGCCGAAATAAGGCGCTTCTTCCCCCGTGCATTCGCGCGGGGGACACGATCCCGCCCCGGCTCGGATCCGGAGGACGAAACCTCCCTCGTCGGATCGCCCGCATGCCAGCCAAGGAATGAGGCCCGGGCCCGGTCGGCTGCCATTGCGGCTTGCGGGGTAATCAGGGCCATGCCATATTTTGCGAATAGTTCGCAATATCAGGTGTGGCATGAGCAGCCGGAACGCGCAGCAGGTCAAGGACTGGAACGGCAGGAGCGGCGAAAGCTGGGTGGTCCATCAGGACTGGCTGGACCGGATGCTTGCACCGTTCGGCGATGCGGCGATCGCGGCGGCGGCGCCTGTGGCGGGAGAGCACGTGCTCGACATCGGCTGCGGCGCGGGGACGACCAGCTTCGCCATCGCCGATCGCGTAAGGCCGGGCGGCGGCGTGCTGGGGATCGACATCTCCCAGCCGCTGATCGGCCGTGCCCGCGAGTTGGAGAGGGGAACAGCCGATGCCGCATTCCTGCTCGCCGATGCGGGCACGGCCGATCTTCCGGCACAGCACTTCGATCTCCTCTTCTCCCGCTTCGGGGTGATGTTCTTCGATGATCCCGTGGCCGTGTTCACCCACCTGCGCGGCGCGCTGAAGCCTTCCGGCAGGCTGACCCTCGCCTGCTGGCGCGCGGCGGAGGAGAATGACTGGATCCGCCTGCCCATGGGTGCGGTACAGGGCATCGTTCCGCCCGCGCCGCCCCTGCCTCCCGATGCGCCCGGCCCCTTCTCCTTCGGGAGCAGGGAACGTGTGGCCGCCATTCTGGAGCGGGCAGGATTCGCCGACATCGCCTTCACTCCGTTCGATCACGACATCGTCTTCGGGCAGGGCCCGGACCGCGAGGCGGCGGTAGAAAACGCCCTTTCCATGGCGTTCGAAATAGGCCCGTTGTCCCGGGTTCTGGCAGACGAGCCGGACGCGGTTCGCGAGCGTGCATCGCACGCCGTTCGCGCCGCCTTCGCCCGGCATGCGGGGGAGCGGTCGGTGCTCATCAACGGGGCCGCCTGGATCGTCGGCGCGCGCAATTCCGTAGGCGGATCGCAGTGAGCGCCCGGCCGGGCAATGGGCAACGGCGCCTGCCCGAGCCCGCCAATGACGGCGAGGCGATCATCCGGGTCGCGGGGGAGCAACTCTGGATGGAGCGGACCTGCCCCGGGATCGCCGCCACCGGGCTGAACCTCACCATCCCGGACGAGCGGACGATCGTCGAGAACGCACCGCCCGCGCTGAGCTTCTATGCCAATTTCGGGGATGCCCGCTCGATCCGGCTCGGCGGCCACGCGGTCTCCCTGCCGGCCCGGCGTGTCTCGCTGATCAGCTTCAACGACGAGGAGCCGGTTTCCGAACTATGGCATGCCGGCCAGAAGGCGACGACCGCAGGCGTGATCCTGAGCGCCGATCTCGCCGAAAGCCTGCCGGAGCGGGACGCCGAGGGCTTCCACCGCTTCCTGCGCAAATGGTTCGCGCAGCCGGGCGCGCATGTTCTGCCCGCGTCCTCCGCGCTCGACGGGCTGGCGCGCTGCCTGATGGCCAGGCCGGCAACGGTGGGCTGGATCGCCGCCCTGCACCGCCAGCAGCTGGCGTTGGCCTTCATGCTCGAGGCGATACGCGCGATCGATGGCCAAAGCGATGCCGTGCCCTATCCCCAAGACGGCCCTTGCTCCGGCCGGCTGGACGATGTCGCCGCCCGGCTTGCGGAGAGTGGAAATGACTTGCCCGACCTGATCGAGCTGGCGCGGATCGCGGGGATGAGCATTTCCGTGCTCCGCCGCCGCTTCAAGGCCCGCTTCGGCGAGACCCTGACCGATTATGCCCGCCGCCATCGGCTGGAGCATGCGCTGGTGCTGCTGGAAACCAACGCGCTGCCCATCGCCGAGATCGCCTGGCGCGCGGGCTATTCCGACACGGCCAATTTCTCGACCGCCTTCCGCCGCCATTTCGGCTTCACGCCCGGCAGCGTGCGCGGGGCCCATGGCGCCTGCTGATCGCCGGGCACAAGAAATCGGCAGCCCCGCACAAGCCCGGATCGTGGCCGGGCCCCACCGTCGAACATAAGGTTCCGCTCTGTCCGGGCATGTCCGGAGATTTCGGGTTCGACGATCGGGGGATGAATGTATCTGACGAAAAACCGCGCGATGGCGTGCTGCGCCCTCGCCATGATCCTGGCTGCCCCGGCTGCCGCCCACGCGCAGGATGACGGCGCCCCGGATGACAGCACCGACGCCGCCACGATCCTGGTCACGGCCCAACGCCGTGAGGAACGGCTGGTGGACGTGCCGATCAGCGTCACCGTGGTGGACGACGCGATCCTGCGCGCCCGCGCGGTGCCGGACACGGAAGGCGCCTTCGCCACCGCGCCCAATGTGGACATCACCCGCACGCGCAACAGCGGCACCGAATGGAACATCGCCATCCGCGGCGTGAGCAACGCCGCGGCGCTCAATGTGGACGAATCCGTCGCGGTCTATATCGACGACGTGTTCGTTTCCGACAGCTCCGGCTTCAATTTCGAACTGTTCGACCTCGCTTCGCTGGAGGTGCTGCGCGGCCCGCAGGGCACGCTTTACGGGCGCAACGCGATCGGCGGCGCGCTCAATATCCGCACCGTCGCGCCGGGCAACGAGTTCGGCGGCCGCCTCTCGCTGCTCTACGGCAGCGACAACGAGCTGCGTGCGGGCGCCGCGCTGGACCTGCCTTCAGGAGATGGACGCTGGCGCACGCGCATCGCCGGCCTCTACGCCCGCCACGACGCCACGCTGGACAATACCTATCCCGGCTCCGAGGATGTCGATTCCCTCGACGCCTGGGGCGTCCGCATCCGCTCCGCCTACGACCTCACCGACCGCACCACGGTGGAGATCGCGGCCGACTATGCCCGCACCCGCCGCGTCCTCGGCACCGGCGATTATGCGACGGTGGACGAGGATGGGGTCTATATGCGCTATCCCGTCCGCTCCCGGCTGGAAAACGGCGGCGCCAGCCTGAAGCTGACTCACGAGGCGAACGGGGTGACGCTGCGCTCGATCACCGCCTGGCGCGGAACCGACGGCACCAGCCACGGCTCGCGCCCCGAGCAGATGCTCAACGACGTGGCCGATGCGGATGTCGACCAGCACAGCTTCACGCAGGAGCTTCAGCTCCTTTCCCCCACCGGCGGAGCGCTGTCGTGGATCGCGGGCCTGTTCTACCAGGATTACCGGGTCGACCGCGTCAGCAGCCTCGACAATCTCGATTACGGCATAGGTGAAAGATCGACCTCGCGCGTCGACGGCCGCAGCATCGGGGTGTTCGGGCAGCTGCGCTGGGAATTCGCCCCCCGCTTCGCCCTGGTGGCCGGCGCGCGCTACACCGACGACCGCAAGACGCTGCATTATGTCCACGCCGGAAGCCTGGCGCCGATCTTCGGGGTGAACTTCGCCCCGGCCCAGACGATCGACTTGGAACGCAGCTGGAATGCCCCCACGCCCGAAGCGATCCTCGAATACCGCCCCTCGGACGCGCTGCTGCTCTACGCCAAGGCCGGGCGCGGCTACAAGGCGGGCGGCTTCAACACCGAGTTCGTCGCGACCGACGGGGTCGATTTCGCAAGGGAATCCCTCTGGAACTACGAGGCCGGGATCAAGGCCCAGCTGCCCGAAGGCAAGGGCTTCCTTTCGCTCGCCCTGTTCCGCGCGGATTGGGACGACCAGCAGGTGCTGAGCTATGTCAACGGGCAGTCCCACGTATCGAACAGCGAGAAGAGCCGCAGCCAGGGCGGCGAGATCGAGCTGACCCTGCTGCCCGCGAAGGGCCTGACCCTGTCGGGCGGGCTCGGCTATAGCGACGCGAAGTTCATCCACTTCGAGAATGCCGATTATCTCGGCAATTCCGGCGACGGCAAGAGCCAGCCCCGCTCGCCCAGCTATACCGGCTTCGCCAGCCTGCGATACGAGGCCCCGCTGGGCGGCGATCTCACCGGCATCGCCAGCGTCAGCTACAGCTATCGCTCCGGCTTCTGGTGGGACGTGCTGAATACCCTGCGTGAGCCGGAGCGGCACCTGCTCGACGCCAGCCTCGGCATCCGCGCAGGCGGGCTGAGCGCAAGGCTGTTCGCGCGCAACCTGACTGACAGCAAATACCACCTGAACGCCTATGCGGGCTCGCCCGGCTTCTTCGAGGCGCAGGCCGCGCCGGGCGAGCGCAGGCAGTTCGGCATTTCGCTGGAGCAGGAATTCTGATGGAAGGAGCCGCGATGCCCGACCTTTCCCCTCGCATCCAGGCGGCGGGCGGCTTCCTGGCGGCCGCGCTCGCGCTGGCCTTCGCGACCCTGTTCATCATGGTCGACATGCTGCGGCCCGTCCTCGAAGGCAGCGGGCAGGATGCGCTCCGGCCGATCGCGGAGGCCCTCTATCCTTTTCCCGCGGTGACCGAGGTGCGCATCGCCTATTGCATGCTGGCGCTGCTGCCGATCCTCCTGCCGCTGTTCCTCAAGGGAAAGGCCGGGGCGGCAACCACGCTGGGGCTGGGTGTCCTGATAACGTTGGTCAACCTGCAGGATGCGGTGGGCGGCTATCTGCTGGGCGACCGCCCCATGCTGGGCGTGCTGTTCGCGGCGTCGATCCTCCTGCCGTCCCTCGTCGGCATCGCCGGCGCCTGGCGGTGGTGGCGGAGCGCCTGGAGGGTGCCCTGATCGGTCCGAAGCACATCTGGATGCTTCCACGAGATCGGATAGACCTTAGATCAGGTTCCGGTTGATAAGGGCGAGACCCCACCCGGCCCCTCCCCTGAAGGGGAGGGGAGATTTTGCCCGTTCGATCACAGCGTGTCATCCGCGCCGATCGCGCCGTAGAGGGCGAAGCGGTTGCCGATATCGGCCAGCGTGGCCGCCACCTCGGTCTGGCGCGCGGAATAGAGCGTACGCTGGGCGGTCAGCACATCGATGAAGCCCAGCGTGCCTGCGCGATATTGCTCCTCCGACAGGGAAAGGCTGCGCTGGGCGGCGGCCACCAGCCTGCCTTGCGCGTCACGCTGGGCGGCAATGGTGCCGTGCCGGGCCAGTGCGTCCGCCACATCGCGAAATGCCGTCTGCACGGCCTTCTCGTAAAGCGCGGCATACCGGTCGCGCTCGGCTTCGGCATAATCCACATCGGCCCCACGCGAGCCGCCGACCAGTGGCAGCTCGGCCGACGGAGTGACCGACCAGCCGGAGGAGCCGCCTTTGAACAGCTCCGACAATGCCGAACTGGCGAAGCCGAAGGCAGCGGTCAGGCTGATGGTCGGGAAGAACGCCGCCCTGGCCGCGCCGATGCTGTAATTCGCGCTCTTCAGCGCATGTTCCGCCTCGACCACGTCCGGCCGGCGCAGCAGGACGGTGGAGGAAAGCCCGGCGGGCGGAACGGCGATCGTGCCGTCGATTTCCGCCAGCGAGGCGGGCAGCAGCGCTTCCTCCACCGGGGCGCCCACCAGCAGGTTCAGGGCGTTGCGATCCTGCGCCACCTGGGTGGTCGCGGCGGCCAGGTCGGACTCGGCCTGGGCCAGCAGCGTCTTCGCGTTTTCCAGATCGACCGCATTGCCCAGCCCCGCATCGAACAGAGACTGATTGAGGGCCACCGTGCGTCGGGCGCTCTCCGCCGTGTCGCGGGCGATGCCCAGCAGGTCCTCGTCCGCCGCCAGCGTGGCGTAGGCAGTGGCCGTTTCCTGCACCAGCGACAGCCGGGAGGCCCGCATGCCGGACTCGGTCGAGAGATAGGTCTCCAGCTGGGCGCTGGCCTGGTTGCGCAGCCGGCCGAACAGGTCGATCTCGAAGGCCGAGATGCCGACGCTGGCGGAATAGCTGTCCGCGCTGTCATTCCTGCCGCCGGTGACGGCGGCCGATCCGCTCGCCCCGATGGTGGGCAGCAGCGCGGAACGATCCCCGCGATATTGCGCCCGCGCCGCCGCGACATTGGCGAGGGAGGCACGCAGGTCGCGATTGTTCTCCAGCATCCGCCCGATCACGCTGCGCAGCTTCTCGTTCGCGACCAGGCTGCGCCAGGGCAGCCCGGCCTCGCCCTCGGCAGGGGCGGGATAGGCGGCACCGGTAGGCCATTGCTCGGGCACCGGTGCTTCCGGGCGGACATAGGTGGGCGCGAGGCTGCAGCCGGAAAGGAGCAGCGCGGCAGCGCAGAGCGAGAGGGGAAGGCGGCGCATCAGGCAGTCTCCGCCGGGTCGGCATTGTCTTGGCGGTGGAAGATCTTCGCCACCACGATGAAGAACATCGGGACGTAGAAGATCGCAAGCACAGTGGCCGAGAGCATGCCCCCGGCGACGGCGGTGCCGATCTCCACCCGGCTTTCCGCGCCGACCCCGCGCGCCACCACCAGCGGCATCACCCCGGCGATGAAGGCGATCGAGGTCATCAGGATCGGCCGCAGGCGCAGCCGCGCGCCTTCCATCGCCGCATGGACCATGTCGCGCCCTTCGCGCCGGGCGGTCTCGGCGAACTCGACGATCAGGATCGCGTTCTTGGCGGTGAGGCCGATGGTGGTGAGCAGACCGACCTGGAAATAGATGTCGTTCTCCAGCCCGCGCAGGGTCACCGCCAGCACCGCTCCGATGATGCCCAGCGGCAGGACCAGCAGCACGGCGAACGGCACCGACCAGCTCTCGTAAAGCGCGGCAAGGCACAGGAACACCACCAGGATCGACAGCGCGTAGAGATAGGGCGCCTGCCCGGTCGACCGGCTCTGCTCGTAGGACAGGCCCGACCAGGCGTAGCTCATCTGCGGCGCGATCTGCTCCTGCAGCCGCACCATCTCCGCCATCGCCTCGCCCGAGCTGACGCCGCTCGCCGCCTGGCCCTGGATCTCGTAGGAAGACTGGCCGTTGAAGCGCGAGACGGTGTTGGGGCCTTTCTCCCAATGGGTGGTGGCGAAGGCCGAGAACGGCACCATGTCCCCGGTGGAGGACGAGCGGACGAACCATTTGTCCAGGTCTTCCGGCAGCATCCGCCCGGATGCGTCGCCCTGGACATAGACCCGCTTCACCCGCCCGCGATCGATGAAGTCGTTCACATAGTCGCCGCCCCAGGCCGCGCTGAGCGTGGCGTTCACGTCGCTTTCGGTCAGGCCCAGCACGGCGAGCTTGGTCTCATCCATGTCGATCCGCAATTGCGGCGCGTCGGTGAGCGTGGCCGCGCGTACCTGGGCGAGGCTGGAGCTCTGGTTGGCGGCGGCGATCAGCTTGTCGCGCAGGGCGACGAAAGTGGCACGATCGGCGCCGGCGGTGTTGAGGAACTCGAAGGTGAAGCCGTTCGACTGGCCCAGGCCCCGAATGGCGGGCGGTGTCATCGCGATCACCTGCGCGTCGCGGATCCCGCTGAAGGCAGCCATGGCGCGGCCGTTGACCGCGTTGACGGAATCGTTCGAGCTCTTGCGCTCGTCGAACGGAGCGAGGCCGACGAAGCCCATCCCCGCATTCTGGCCTTCCCCGTTGAAGCTGAAGCCGCGGATGATCAGGGCGACCTGGGTGTTCTTCTCGTCCTTGAGGTAATGCTTCTGGATCTGCTGGCGCACGGCTTCCGTCCGGTCCGCCGTTGCGCCGGCGGGGAGCGAATACATCACCATTGCTTCGCCCTGGTCCTCCACCGGGAGGAAACCGGTGGGCAGGCGCACGAACAGCAGCGCCATCACCGCCACGATCCCGGCGAACACGCACAGGTGCAGCACGCGGCGGGCGATCACGCCTTCGACCTTGCCGAGATAGGCGGTGGTCATCCGGTCGAACCAGCGGTTGAAGCGGCCGAAGATGCCGTGGCGCTTGAGCGGATCGTGATCGCCGGGCTTGAGCAGCGTGGCGCACAGGGCCGGGGAGAGGATCAGCGCGACGACCACCGAGAGCAGCATCGCCGAAACGATCGTGACCGAGAACTGGCGATAGATCACCCCGGTCGATCCGCCGAAGAACGCCATCGGCAGCAACACGGCGGACAGCACCAGCGCGATGCCGACCAGCGCGGAGGAGATTTCGCCCATCGAGCGGACGGTCGCCTCGCGCGGGGAAAGGTCTTCCTCGGCCATCACCCGCTCGACATTCTCGACCACCACGATCGCGTCGTCCACCAGCAGGCCGATGGCGAGCACCATCGCGAACAGGGTGAGGGTGTTGATCGAATAGCCGAACAGCGCGAGCACGCCGAAGGTGCCGAGCAGCACTACCGGCACCGCGATCGCGGGAATCAGCGTGGCGCGCCAGCTCTGGAGGAACAGGTACATCACCAGCACGACCAGCACGACCGCGATCAGCAGCGTCTCCACCACCTCATGGATCGAGAGCTTCACGAAATCGGTGGAATCGCGCGGATAGGCGATCTTGTAGCCCGCCGGCAGGCCCTTCTCCAGCTCGGCCACGCGCGCCCGCACCAGTTCGGCGGTCTTGAGCGCGTCCGCGCCCGAGGCGAGCTGCACCGGCATGCCGGCGGCCGGATGGCCGTTGAGCAAAGCGGAGAAATTGTAGTCCTGCGAGCCCAGCTCCACTTTCGCCACGTCGGACAGGCGGATCACCGATCCGTCGGTGCGCGTCTTGACCACGATGTCGCGGAACTGCTCGGGCGTGGTGAAGCGCGACTTGGCCTTGACCACCGCGTTGAGCGCCTGCCCCTGCACGGCGGGCAGCGCGCCGATCTGGCCGGCGGAGACTTCCGCGTTCTGCGCCTCGATCGCCGTGGTCACGTCGGACGGCATCAGCTTGACCGCCGCCAGCTTGGCCGGATCGAGCCAGACGCGCATCGCATATTGCGAGCCGAACACGCGGGTCGAACCGACGCCGTTGATCCGGCCGAGATCGTCCTGGAAATGGCTGACGAGATAATCGCCGATATCGGCGGAGGTGGCGTTGTCGGTCTCGTCGTAGAGCGCGACGATCATCAGGAAGTCGGAATCCGACTTGGTGACGGTCACGCCCTGCTGCTGCACGGCGGTGGGGAGGCGCGAGCTGGCCTGCTGCACCTTGTTCTGCACCTGCACCTGGGCTGTGTCCGGATCGGTGCCCTTGGCGAAGGTGACGCTGATCGAGACGCTGCCCGCGCTGCTGGAGGTGGAGGTGAAGTAGAGCAGGTTGTCGATCCCGGTGAGCTGCTGCTCGATCACCTGGGTCACGCTGGATTCCAGCGTTTCCGCCGATGCGCCGGGATAATTGGCGTTGATGTTGACGGTGGGCGGCGAGATGTCCGGATATTGCGCGATCGGCAGGGACATGATCGCCCCGATGCCCGCCAGCATGATCGCGATCGCGATGACCCAGGCGAAGATCGGCCGGTCGATGAAATAGCGGCTGACACCCATGGCTCAGCCCCCGATCTTGACGGCGGTTGCCTTCACCGTTGCCCCCGGGGCGGCCTTCTCCGTCCCTTCCACGATCAGGCGGTCGCCCGGCTTCAGCCCATCGGTGACGACCCACATGTTGCCCACCGCCTTCACCGTGGTCACGATGCGCTGGACGACCTTGTTGTCCTTGTCGAGGATCAGGGCGACGGCGTTCCCCTTGGCATCGCGGGTGATGCCCTGCTGGGGCGCCAGGACGGCGTTGGGCACCACGCCTTGCGGCGTCTCGATCCGCACGAACATGCCCGGCAGCAGCAGCCCGTCGGGATTGGGCACGCGGGCGCGCAGCACCACGGTGCCGCTCTCCTCCTCCACGCTGTATTCGCTGAACTCGATCGTGCCGGGCTGCGGATAGTCGGTGCCGTCCTCCAGCTTGAGATGCACGGTGGCGCTGGCAGGCAGCACCGTGCCCTCGGCAAGGCTGCGGCGCAGCGCGAGCATCTGCGCGCTCGATTGCGTGATGTCGACATAGACCGGATCAAGCTGCCGGATCGTGGCCAGCGCCGTGGTCTGGTTGGCAGTGACGAGCGCTCCCGCCGTCACGCTCGACCGCCCGATGCGGCCGGAGATGGGCGCCAGCACGCGGGTGAACTCCAGGTTGAGATCGGCCGCACGCAGATTGGCCTGCGCCTCGCGAAGCTGCGCGCGCGCCTGCCGGGCGGAAGCCTGGGCATCGTCGATATCCTGCTTGCTCACTGCCTGGTTGTCGCTCAGCGACTGGTAGCGCTTCGCCTTCGCTTCCGCGGCGGCCAGCGTGGCGCGGGCGCTTTCGATCTGCGCCGCGATCTGGTCGCGCGAGGCGCGGTAGCTGCGCTGGTCGATCAGATAGAGCGGCTGGCCCTGCCGCACATAGCTGCCTTCGGTGAACAGGCGCTGGCGCACGATCCCATCCACCTGCGGGCGCACTTCCGCCGCCATGGCCGAGGTGACCCGCCCCGTCAGCTCGGTGGTCAGCGCGGCCTGCGTGGCCTGCAGGGTGACGAAGCCGACTTCGACCGTGGGCTGCTGCGGCTGCTGGCCGCCGGAACAGGCCGCGGTGAAGGCAAGGAGGAGCGGCAGGAGAATTGTGCGGGCGCGAAAATGAGGCATGATCCGCGCATGCGTCTTTTGCGCCGGGGCCGCCATGCCCATTTGCGTAAGAAGATGTACGCGATTTGTGTCTGAATGTACGTTGGGGTAGGAAATGGTATCGGGCTCGGGACAAGCCTCATGCAGCGCGCTAAATCCTTCGGCATGACCCCTCCACCTCCCGTGGCCGACCATATCCTGGTCGTGGACGACGATCCCGACATCCGTGAACTGATGATCGCGCAGCTCGAGCGGGAAGCCGTCACCATCCGATCCGCCAGCAGCGTCGCCGAAGTCTACGCGGAGCTGGCGGAAGAACCGGCCGACGTGGTCGTGCTCGACCTCAACCTGCCGGACGGGGACGGGCTCAACCTGTGCCGCGAGCTGCGCGCGCAGGGCTTCGCCAATGCCATCATCATGGTCACCGCGCGCGACAGCGCGGTGGACCGCGTGCTGGGGCTGGAACTGGGCGCGGACGATTACCTCACCAAGCCGTTCGAGCCGCGCGAGCTGGTCGCCCGCGTCCGCAACCTGGTGAAGCGGATCGGCGCCGGGGAGCCGGAGCGGCCCCGCACGGCTCGCTTCGCCAGCTTCGGCCCGTGGAAGCTGGACCTGCTGCAGCGGCGCCTCGTCACCTCGGACGGGCGGCTGGTGATCCTCTCCTCCGCCGAGTTCCGGGTCCTCAGCCGGATGGTCGAGGCCCCGAACGAGGTGATGTCGCGCGAGGCGCTGCTCCCGGAACGCAAGGCCACCGTCGCCTTCGACCGCTCGATCGATCTGTGCATCAGCCGCCTGCGGCAGAAGCTCGGCGCCGAGCCGGGCGGATCGGAGCTGATCCTCACCGTGCGCAACGAAGGCTACGCCCTCGCCGCCGACGTGGCCTATGCATGACGCGGCCGGTGCGGTTCCTCAGGGACTACACCGCATCGCTGGCGGGGCGGATCACCCTGCTCCTCATGCTCGGCCTGGCCGGAGCTTCCATCGCCGCGCTGTTCGTGGCGGAATATGTCCGCATCCGATCGCTGCAGCAGCTCCAGCTCGAACGCGTGGTGGCGAGCTCGGCGGACATGGCGAAGCGCTTCGCCGACGATCCGGAGGCTACGCAGCGGCTGCTCGACCAGCGCAGATTGTTCGGCGTGCGCAATCCGATGCGCGAAGCCAGCTTCGGCCGCACGGACGAGAAGCTGCCCCGGCTGCTCGCCGAACGGCTCGGCCCCGCCGCGCAGGCGAAAGTGAGGCGGATCACGACCGACTGCTTCGCCGACCTGTTCGATCCGGGGAACCGGGTCGCCGGGCAGGCCAGCGCGCCCGCGGTGGAATGCTGGGAAGTCTCGTTCAACGATTCCCGGGGCGTGCGCCGCACCATCGTGGTCGACCTCCCCGCGCTGGAGATCCCGCATAACGGCACGCTCGGCCCCACCTACCTGCTGCTGATCGTGATCGCGAGCGCGCTGGTATCCGGCTTCGCCGCGCGGCTGACCACCGTTCCCCTCCGGCGGCTGACCATCGCCGCCCGGCGCTTTTCCGTCTCGATCGATCCCGAGGCGATCCCGGAGACCGGCCCCAGCGAGGTGCGGACCGCGCTGGAGACCTTCAACCTGATGCAGCAGCGCGTGCGCGACGGTTTTCGCGAACGCACCCATATCCTCTCGGCGATCGCGCACGACCTCCAGACGCCGCTCACGCGCCTGCGCCTGCGGCTGGAGCAGGTGAAGGACCCGGCGCTGCGCGAGAAGCTGGTCGGCGATCTGGGCGTGATGCAGGGCCTGGTGCGCGACGGGCTGGAACTCGCCCGCAGTTCCGAGAGCCGCGAGGCCTGGTCGGTGGTCGATATCGATTCCCTGCTCGCCAGCCTGGTGGAGGACCATGCCGAGCTGGGCGCGGACGTCTCGCTGGTGAAGACCTGCAGCGTCTCGGCCCGGGTCAAGCCGGACGCATTGATCCGCTGCCTCCAGAACCTGGTCGGCAATGCGCTGAAATATGGCGGCAGCGCGGAACTGTCCTGCACGCTCGAAGGAAGCCGGATCGAGATCGCGGTATGCGATCGCGGCCCCGGCATCCCGCCCGACCGGATCGAGGAGATGTTCGAGCCTTTCGTCCGCGGCGATGCGAGCCGTTCGCGCACTACCGGGGGCACGGGGATCGGCCTCACCATCGCGCGGGCGCAGGCCAGGACCTTCGGCGCCGTCCTCACCCTCGCCAACCGCGCCGGCGGCGGCACCATCGCCCGCCTCACTTTCCCCCGCGACGCCTCCGCCACGCCGGCCGAAGGCTAAATCTCGATCCTCCCCATCGCTGCGCGACAGGGAGGATCCAAGAGCGATCGCCCCGCTACAACTTGCGACAATTTCGCTTCCGGGCGGGGGTAATTGTGCGACAGGCAGGGTCCAGTTTCTCCTCATCGCCGCTGATGGCGTCGAAACAGATCGAAGGAGAAAGACCATGAAGAAGTTCATCATCGCCGCCGTTGCCGCCTCGCTGATCAGCACGCCGGTCCTCGCCGCGCCGATGCACCAGCAGGGCCCGAACGACCGCAGCCGGACCGAGCAGACCCACCGCCCGCAGGTGCAGCAGCAGAAGGCCAAGCACGACTGGAAGCGGGGCGAACGCTTCGACAGCCGCCGGGCGGCCAACTACCGCGTGATCGGCAATCCCCACGCCTATCACCTCAAGGAAGCCCCGCGCGGCTATCGCTGGGTGCAGTCGGGCAACGACGCGGTCCTGGTCGGCATCGCCACCGGCATCATCGCCTCGGTGATCGCCAACGGCCTCCGCTGATCCATGATCGCACCGCAAGAGGGCCCCGGAGCCAGGCTCCGGGGCCCTTGCCGTGCCGCCGTCAAAAGGTAATGCAAGGGCCATGAGCCAACAGCCGCATATCCTCCTCGTCGATGACGAGCGCGACATCCGCGATCCGCTCGCCCAATATCTAGGGAAGAACGGCCTGCGCGTCTCCAAGGCGGAGGATGCCGCCGCGGCGCGGGCGATCCTCGCCGTCCATGCGATCGACCTCGTCCTGCTCGACATCATGATGCCGGGGGAAGACGGGCTGGCGCTGGCTGGCTTCATCCGCGCCACCACCGAGATCCCGGTCATCCTGCTCACCGCCAGGGCGGAGGAGATGGACCGCATCATCGGGCTGGAGATCGGCGCCGACGATTACGTCACCAAGCCGTTCAGCCCGCGCGAACTGCTCGCCCGGATCAAGGCGGTGCTGCGCCGCTCTTCCGGCGCGGGGGCCGTCCATGCGCCGGATGCGGAAGGCTATGCCTTCGCCTCCTGGGTGCTGCGGACGCAGGACCGCGAGCTGGTGGACGCGGATGGCGTCGCCATCCCTCTGTCGAGCGGCGAATACAACTTGCTGCTCGCTTTCGTCACCCATCCCCGCCGCGTCCTGAGCCGCGACCAGCTGCTCGACCTCAGCCAGGGGCGCGAGCTCGCCGCGTTCGAGCGCAGCATCGACAACCACGTCAGCCGCCTGCGCCGCAAGCTCGAGGCGGATTCCTCCGATCCCCGGATCATCAAGACCGTGTGGGGCGGCGGCTACATGCTGGCGGCGGACGTGCGGAAGATATGAGGCGCTTCCTCCCCCGCAGCCTCGCGGCGCAGATGGCCGTCCTGCTGGGGGCAGCGCTGCTGATCGCGCAGCTGGTCAACTTCACCCTGATCCTCAACGAGCGCGAGAAGCTGAGCCTCGCGCAGAACGAAGGGCCGGCGATCACCCGCTTCGCCCAGGTCGCTTCCGACCTGACCACGGCCGTGCCGGAGCTGCGCGAGGCGCTGCTGTCCGATTCGTCGCGGCACGGCGCCCGCTTCGATCTGCGGGCCGACAGCGGCATCGCCGAGGCGCTCCGCCAGCCCGAGATCGAAAGCCGCCTGGCCTCCGCCCTCGCCGACCAGGGCCACGCCTCGGCGGAGGTCCGCGCAGGCTACGAGCCGGCCTCGGAACGGCAGGCGCGCGGCCGCGATGGCCCGCCCGGCCCGCCGCCGCGCTGGCTGCTGCTCTCCGTCCGGCAGGAGGACGGCGGCTGGATGCGGGGCCGCATGCCCGTGCCCGCGCGCGACGAATGGCTGGTGGTGCGCCTCGCCGCCGCCACCCTGCTGGTCTATGCCATCGTGCTGGGGGCGAGCATCTGGGCCGCGCTGCGCCTGGCGCGCCCGCTGCGCGACCTCACCCGCGCGGCCGAGGGCTTTCGCGGGCGCGAGGTGCCGGCGTCGGTCACCCCGTCCGGCCCCGACGATCTCCGGCGCGCGATCGAGGCGTTCAACGCCATGAACGGCCGCGTCGTCACCCTGCTCGACGAGAAGGATCGGATGCTGGGCGCGCTCGGTCACGACCTGCGCACGCCGCTCGCCTCGCTGCGCATCCGGGTGGAAGGCATGGAGCCGGAGGAGGACCGGGAAGCCGCCATCGCCAAGATCGGCGAGATGTCCGACATGGTGGAGGAGATCCTGCTCCTCGCCCGCGCCGGCCGCGCGCGCGAGCCGGCAAAGCGGATGGACATTTCCGCACTGGTCGGCGCGATCGTGGATGAGCAGCAGGAGCTGGGCCGCCCGGTGCGGATGGCGCCGCAGGGGCGCATCGTCGCCGAAGTCCAGCCCAGCCTGCTGCGCCGCGCCGTCGCCAACCTGATCGACAATGCGGTCAAATATGGCGGCAGCGCCACCGCCGAAGTCGTGGAGACGCCGCAGGGCGCCGAAATCCGCATCGCCGATTCGGGGCCCGGTATCCCGCCGGAAGAGCTCGAACGGGTGCTCCAGCCCTTCTACCGCATCGAAGGCTCGCGCAACCGGGAGACGGGCGGCACCGGCCTCGGCCTCGCCATCGCCCGCACCATCGCCGAAAGCCACGGCGGCGCCCTCCGCCTCGAACCCGCCACTCCCGCAGGCGAAGGCCTGCGCGCAACCATAACCCTGCCGAACCGCCCGCCTTCAACACCGCGGTAGAGCACCTGATCCAGGAACCCGCTGTCCGGCACCCCACCCACACCCCGTCGCCCCCATGCGTCATGCCAGCGAAAGCCGGCATCTCCTGCGCCAAGGTGACAAGCCTCTCCCCTCGTCATTGCGAGGAGGCGAAGCCGACGAAGCAATCCAGGGCGGTTATGGGGGGCCCTGGATTGCCACGGGGCCTCACGGCCCCTCGCAATGACGAAGGGGGGGACGAAGCGGTGTGTGTGTGTGTGTGTGTGTGTGTGTGTGTGTGTGCAGGAAGCAGGCACACCTTCACCCCCGCTGGCGAATGCGGGGTAACGCCTGGAAGGAAAGGCACGGGGATCGAACCGGTGCGTCCTGCGCCTGGGGGAGCAGGGTCTGCCCGCTTTGTTGTGTCGTGCGAACGGCTGGCGAGTAAGGAGGCAAAGCTCGCCTGCTCGGCCCTT
>Ga0180217_1002158_pt1 | contig 19041 bp, 17 predicted proteins | sample eDN3rd37CBELigOP_FD_128521 | JGI IMG/M metagenome (GOLD analysis project Ga0180217, IMG submission 128521) | Enriched Organic Plus compost microbial communities from Emeryville, California, USA - eDNA 3rd pass 37_C BE-Lig OP (version 2) (version 2) ... | reverse complement strand
TCCCGGAAATCGTCCGGCAGATAGGGCCATGGCATGAGGTTGAACCAGGTGAACTTCATGGCTCGTTCCTCCCTCGCCGCCTCTGTCGGGCGGTCATGTGATCGACGATAAGCCAAATGACGTCGACGCCAAGCGATAAGCGCGATCATCACGCCTGAAAGAAAATCTGATCGAACCGCCTCTTCCATAAGCGGTCCATCAGATTATATTGCGAATTACTCGCAATACGGTTTGAGAATGATGCAGACGGCGAAGAAGACCCTGAGCTACAGTGTGATGCACCTGACGGTGGCGGTCACCGTCGCCTTCGCCCTCACCCGCGACTGGCGGGCGGCGCTGGCGATCGGAATGATCGAACCGATCTTCCAGACGCTGGCCTTCGCAATTCACGAACGTGTATGGGCGCGGATCGGCGCCAAAGGAACCGGCTCGCCGACCGTTCGTTCGGCGAGCGTCGAAGCTTGAGAATAGGAAACGATCTGATGCCCAACGCCGGACCCAGCGCGAAGGACCGCAAGGCGGTCGCCGAGGGACTTTCGAAGCTCCTGGCCGATACCTATGCGGTCTATCTGAAGACGCATGGCTATCACTGGAATGTATCAGGCCCGAACTTCTCGCAGCTCCATTCCCTGTTCATGAGCCAGTACACCGAGATGTGGGCGGCGATCGACGAGGTTGCCGAGCGGATCCGCGCGCTCGGCGAACTCGCGCCGCAGGGCTACGGCGCCTTCGGCAATCTCTCCTCGATCAAGGACGGCGATCCGTCGAAGAACGCCGAGGGCATGATCAAGGACTTGATCGGCGCCCAGGAGACGGTGATCGGCACCCTCTATTCGATCCTGCCGATCGCGCAGGAAGCCGGCGACGAGGTCACCGCCAGCCTCGTTTCCGATCGGCTGACGGCGCACGAAAAGCATCTCTGGATGCTCCGCTCTTCGCTCTGAATTCACAGGGAACGCAATTTCGTCAGCGTGGTTGACCTCGCTCACCAGCGAGGTCGGCCATGGCGACGAAGATACTCGGATGGAAGCTCGATCGGTTCGAGCGCGACGCCCTGTTGCAGCGCTTTCCACCGGCCTATGAGGTCGTGGTCTGCGACCATGTCACCCTGAAGTTCGGCGACCGGCGACCGTTCCCGCCAGAGCATGAGCGCGCGGAGATCGTGGGCTTCGCCAATGACCGCGAGGGCGTGCAGGCGGCCATCGTCGAGATCGACGGCTCGTCCGCCCGCCCCGACGGCGGCGTCTATCACATCACCTGGTCCCTGGGTCCCGGCCGCACGGCCAAGGAGAGCAACGACGTGATCGCCAAGCTGGGCTGGGCGCCCTTGCCGGTGGCCATGCCCCTTCACCTGCAACCAGCGAGTTGGTCGCCGGGCGATTGAGCCAAAGGAAAAGGGCGCTGCAGCTGACCGCAGCGCCCTCTCCACAAGGTCTAAGACCGCTTAGAAGCGATACTGAAGCTCCAGCCCGTAGGTGCGGGGAATGCCAAGGATCACCTCGCGCCGCGTGCCCACAGCCGTCGGCGTCGTCGGGTTGGCGACCGATCGCTGATAGGCCACTTCGTCGAAGGCGTTCTTCATGAAAGCGATGATCGTGTAGCGATCTTGCGCCTCCTTCCACAGGAGACGGAAATCGACGATTTCGTTCGACGGAGCCGTATAGAGCGGATTGTCGAACACCAGCGATTGCTGGTCGTCCGTGTAGGAGTAGGTGGCGCTGGCGGTCAGATTCCCCGGGCTGAACTCCCAAGTATAGGTGCCGCCCACAGTGAATTTGTTCTCGGGGGACATGGGCAGCGAGTTGCCAACCAGAGACTGGGGCTGGTTGCCGTTCGCGAGCGGCGGTCCGACCGGGCGAGCGCCGCTGGCGAGCGCGAACGGATCGCCGGAGTCCACGAAGCAGCAGCCGTTCTTGATCTCAGTGTTGAGATAGCCGTAGTTCATCAACAACTGTAGATTGTCGACGGGCGACCACAAGGCCTCCAGTTCGACGCCCCAGACTTCCGCATCGAGGTTCTCAAACCGACTGGCGGTGATCGATCCAAGCGCCACGGTCAGCGGCGTCTGCATTCCCTTGTAGTCGGAATAGAACAAGGCCGTGTTGATCTGCAGGCGCCCCCCGAAAGTTTTCTTCGCACCGAGTTCGTACGAGTCGACATATTCCGGATCGGCATAGGGGTTGGGCGTCAGCCCGCCAGCGCCCAGCCAGCCGCCGGACTTATAGCCGCGGCTATAGCGCAGATAGACGTTGGTGTCCGGATCGGGCTCCCACTTCACGCCCAGGGTGCCGGTCCAAGCGTCGTAGTCCTCCTCCAGGTCGCGGCGAAGTCCGCCATTCGGCGCCGCGTAAAGATCGGCTGTCGCCGGATTGGCCGCGCAGGAAGCAAGGGTCACACCGCCGCAAGCCTGGAAGGTGGTGAGATCGATCGCATAGCTCTGGGCGAGCGCCAGAGGCACGCCCTGGGCGACCAGCGCCGTCAGCAGCGCCGGAGCCGGCGTGCGGCCGACATAGCGGGCGCTGTCATAGCCTTCCTTCTCGTCGACCGTATAACGAAGGCCGCCGGTGAGGGTGAAGTTCTCGGCGAACTCCCAATCAAACTGGCCGAAAGCGGCGTAGGAGGCCGTCTCGAGGTGACCATCGACGTACAGGAAGGCGCCTCGCGGATTTGGAGCTGCGAGTCCGCCGGCCAGGCTGATCGGCTGGAACACCGCCGGATCGCCGACCACCCGGATGCCTTGGAAGTTGTCGTACTTCTGACCGTAGTGATAGAGGCCGACAATCCACTGGAACGGGCCGTCGCTGTTCGATGAGAGATTGATCTCATTCGACCACCACTTCTGCTTCTCCTGGTAGAAGGTGCGGGCGTCCGTCGAAACACCAGTGGCGGTGAATGCGGTGAGCGGCCCAGGGCCATCCAGGTCCGGCAGCGAGATGTTCTGGGTCGCCGTGCGCGGTGTGCCGTCGGAATCGGCTCCAGTGTCATAGACATACATCTGGATGCCGCCGAGGTATTTCAGCGTCGCCCAGCCGAGGTCCCAAGACACGTCGAAGTGCAACCGGTGGTGATTTGACAGCCGTCCGAGCGCCGTGAAGTTCGTGTTGATCTTATAGGGATCGTTGATCGCCGGATTGACGCCGTTATAGCCAAACGCCGTGTTGTAGTAGAGCGCTGAGGTCCCGGCGCCGGTAAGCGAAGTCGCATCCTGCGGCGAGATATTGTTCAACAGCGTGTTGCCGACGCCGTAGCTGTCGTCCCAGTCGAACTTCGTATAGCGAATTCGAGCGGTAATATCCTCGCCAAGGTCGGCTTCGAGTTGCGCCTCGATCGTATAGCGCTCCATGGCGGCGGTGTCGCCGGCTGGGCCGATGTTCTCGACATAGCCCTCGTGCCGGCGGTCCATCGATCCGCCCAGCAGGAACCGGAAGTTGTCGTTGATCGGGCCGGTGACCAGCGCGTCGGTTCGCCACGAACCGTAGTTGCCGATCATTCCCCGGACTTCAGCGCTGAACTCCTCGCTGGGACGTTTGGCGACGATGTTCATCGTGCCGCCGATCGAGTTACGGCCATAAAGCGTCCCCTGCGGGCCGCGCAGGATTTCCGTCCGCTCGATGAAGATCGGCGGTGTCGAGGCGTCGAACATCGAGTTCGTGAAGATGCCGTCCGAATAGAGCGCGACCGACGGGTCGGTGCCGATCGCATTCGTCAGCCGTCCGAAGCCCCGAATGGAGAGACGGTCATTGTTGGTGTAGCTGAGGCTCGGCGTGAAGCGCGCAAAGTCTTCCACTGCGGCCAGGCCGAGCACGTCGCGGCGCTCACTGGTATAGGCGGAAACCGCCACCGGCACGTCCTGCAGGCTTTGCTCCCGCTTTTCGGCGGTGACGACGAGTTCTTCGATTGTGAAGCTGTCTTGGGCCGCGGCCTGAGTGGCGGCGGACATGGCCGCGACGGACGCGCCCATGATGAACAGACTGCGCAGGCGCAGCGGTTGGATCATATTAAACCTCCCAGCCAACGCGGGCGTTATGTCGCCCGTCGTGAGTGCTTGATGGTCCAGGCTGGGTATCTCGAACGGCGTTCGAATAGAGGGAAAAGCGTCGTCCCCTGCAGTTTGATGTCGCCTTGTGGCGCAAGGAACGCGGCGTCTAGGCGTCCGAAACGGCTAAGCTTAGGAAAAGGCTGCCGAAAGCCCCTCAACGCCCGACGATCAGGGCCTCCAGGCCGCGCAGGGCCGAGGCCAGGGTCTCGTCCTCCGGTCCCGATCCCGGATGGGCTCGCGACAGGGCGACGGCGGCGATCCCCCGCCCCCAGGCCCAGATCGCCTCGGCCATCATCTGGGCGAGTTCCGGCGAGTGCTGGGTCGAGAAGTCGCCCATGATCGCCATCTGCGACACCGCGATCGCCTCGGCTTCGGCCGCCATGACGTCGTCTCGGCGGCCCGCGTCGCGCGCCTCGAACATCAGCTCGTAGAGCTCGGGTTTCTCGCGGAGGAAACCGATATAGGCGAGCCCCGTGGACCGCAGGCCGCTGTCTTCGCCCCGGCCCTCATAGGCCAGGCGCATGGTCTCGGCCAGCTGCCGGAAACCATCGACCGCAAGCCCGGCCAACAGCGCGGCCTTGTCCGCGTAGTGGTAGTAGACCGTGCCGGGCGCGACGCCGGCTCGATCGGCTATGGCGCGCAAGGAAAGCCCGGCGCGTCCGCTTTCCTGCAATATGTCGCGGGCGGCCGCCAGCAGCTGCCCCTTCACATTGCCCACGTGGTAAGTGCGCCGCCGCTCCAGGCTCACCGCCGTCATGACGCCTCCCCCTTTGCCCAGGCCTATGCCCGTGTTTTCCGCCGACGCAGTCACGCCGACCAAGGTTATCATTGCTTAGTTAAGGCCCTTTCCGCGACCTTACGCAACGACATTCACGTGAGGGACGCCACCTGGGCGGGTAGGACGGCCACCATGTCGGCGGGCGACAGGCGCACCTGCAGGCCCCTCTGGCCGCCGTTCACGAACACCTTGGCGTGCTGCAAGGCGCCCGCGTCCACGATGGTCGGGACCTGACGCTTCTGACCGAACGGGCTTACCCCGCCGACGCGATAGCCGGTCATCCGCTCTGCGTCGGCAGGCTTCATCATCTGCGCCGACTTGCCGCCCGCGGCGGCGGCCAGCTTCTTCATGGCGACCTCCTGGTCGGAGGCGAGCACCGCGCAGACCGGCTTACCGTCGACCAGGGTCATCAAGGTCTTGAGCACCTGATCGGGCGTGACGCCCAGGCTCTCGGCCGCCTGCAGCCCGACGCGCGGGGCGTCGGGATCGTAGTCGTAGGCGTGAAGCTCGTAGGCGACCCCCGCCTTGTCCAGGGCGCGGGTCGCCGGGGTCGCCTTGGCCATCAGTCCTCCTGATGACTGACCGCCACGGTGGAGCCGGCGCCCCAACCCTCGCCGCCCGGCTGCTGGAACCAGAAGGGCTTGGGCGCGGGCTTGCCGAGTTCGTTCATGGTCATGGCCTCGAACACCCGGCCATTGGCGATCGTGTAGCGGATGGAGGTCGTGTTGCGGATGTTCTCCAGGGGATTGGCGTCGAGCACCAGGAGGTCGGCCAGCTTGCCCGGCTCGAGCGAGCCGATGTCCTTGTCCATGCCGAGATATTCCGCGCCCGAAAGCGTCCCCGCCCGCAGGGCCTGCAGCGGACTCATGCCGCCCTGCGCGAACATCCACAGCTCCCAGTGCGCGCCAAGCCCCTCCCGCTGGCCGTGGGCGCCGAGTTGAACCGAGACCCCAAGGTCGTTCAGCTCCTTGGCCACCCTGGCGATGTCGACGTGGTTGTACTCTTCGTCCGGCATCTTGATCCGACGGCGCGCGCGGGCGTCCAGCATCCGCCGCGGCACGAAGTTGGACAGACGCTCGTCGGCCCAGACATCGGTATGCTCGTACCAATAGTTCTCGCCGAAGGAGCCGCCATAGGCGACGATCAGGGTCGGCGTGTAGCCGACCTTGGTGGCCGGCCACAGCTGGCGCACGTCGTCATAGATCTTGGCGACGGGGATCGAGTGTTCGACGCCGGTATGTCCGTCGACGACCATGGTCATGTTGTGCTCGAAGAGCGAGCCGCCTTCCGGCACCACCATGACCCCCAGTTCGCGGGCGGCGGCCAGGATCTGTTGGCGCTGGTCGCGGCGTGGCTGGTTGTAGCTCTTCACGCTGAACGCGCCGATGGCCTTCATCCGCCGCAGGGTGGAGCGGGCGTCGTCCAGGCTGTCGATCTGCGCCGTATAGGGCGACTTGGCGCCATAGAGGATGGTGCCGGTGGAGAAGATGCGCGGCCCCACCACCTCGCCGGCCTTCTGCAGCTCGCTATGGGCGAAGATCTCGCCGGAGTCGTTGGAGGGGTCGTGGATCGTGGTGACGCCGAAGGCGAGCGCAGCATAGTTCACCCAGCTCTGCTGCGGGATGAGCTGGTCGGCGCCCATCGCCCCGTGCCAGTGGACGTCCACCAGGCCAGGGATGATGGTCTTGCCCTTGGCGTCGATGACCTTGGCGCCCGCGGGAATCGCCACCGAGGCCATCGGCCCCACCGACTCGATCCGATTGCCGTTCAAGACGATCGCGCCGTCCTCGATGACCTCGTCGCCCTTCATGGTGACGATGCGGGCGCCGGTGAGCGCCACCCGCCCCTCTGGCGCGGTCGCGGCCTGGGTGAAGGAGATGTCGATTCCGTGCTCGGCGGGCTTGGGCAGTTCGGCGGGCGCGCCGTCGACGAAGGCGAAGGCGTCCTTCAGGTCGCGGGAATAGAGCTCGGGCCCCAGGGACCACCAGAGGCGCTTTCCGTCGCCCGACCAGTGCAGGAATTCACCCGCGTCGCGCGTCACGCGGCTGACCGGAATGGAGGCCGTCTTGGGCGAGAGATCGACGCTCTGCCCGGTGGCCACGAAGGGCGTCACATAGGCGTTGAACCGTTCGGTCCAGGCGACGAACTTCTCGTCCGGGCTGAGCGCATATTCGGTGGCGAACTCGCTCATCAGGTGGGTGCGCTCATCGGAGCCATCCAGCTCGACCGAACGCAGGGCGCGCTTGTTCTCAGCCTCGAAGGTCATGAAGAAGACGCGGTCGCCCGAGGCGCCGAACTGCGGCTGCACGCCCTTGTCGGAGATACGCTCCGCCTTGGCGCCGCCCTTGGCGGAGACCGCATAGAGACCGGGATCGCATCCCCACATGGCCGAGGTCAGGAAGCCGTCCGAGACCGCGCGATAGACGACCCGCGAACCGTCTGGGCTGAAGACCGGCTCGACATAGTGGCCGGGCTGGCTGGAGATGACCTTGCCCTCGCCGCCGCCGGCGCCGACCACGCGGACGGTCCCGAAGTCCTGGTCGTTCCAGGTGGTGTAGACGATCGAGCGACCATCGCGCGACCAGGATGGATAGAATTCGAAATGATCGTTCTGGCGGGTCAACCGGCGCGGGGCCGCGCCGCCCTTCAGATCCTTGATCCAGAGGTGGCCGAGGGCCTGATAGACGACCTTGTCGCCCTGGGGATTCACCGCCGTCCAGCGCAGCATGCGGACCTTGAAGTCCTTGGGCGCGACCTCGACCGGGAAGCGCACCGCCTCCTGCACCGACCGCGTTCCCTGGACGTGGAAGGGGATCTCGCTGACCGCCTTGGAACCGACGTCGATCTTCTTGATCTTGCCGCCGGCCCAGACGACCAGGGCGCGGTTGTCCGGCGTCCAGGCCATGGACGGATAGACCCCGTGGATGGCCCAGGTCTCCTGCATGTCGCGGTCGAGACCGTCGAAGACCGGGGTCTCGCGGCCTGACGCTATGTCCATGACATAGAGCACGGACTTGTACCGGACCCGCCGGATGAAGGCCAAGGACTTGCCATCCGGCGACGGCGTCGGACGGATCGAGCCGCCAGGGCCCGTCACATAGGGCTCGACCTTGCCCTTCTCCCGATCCAGGCGCTGGATGACGTAGATCTGGCTGTTGACGTCCTTGGAGTACTCGAAGACCCCGCCGGGCGTGGAGTCGTCGCTGAAATAGAGATAGCGGCCATCCGGCGAGAAGGCAGGCTCGCCCGTATCCTTCTGGTCCGTGCGCTTCTTGGTGAGTTGCAGGCCCTCGCCGCCGGAACGGTGATAGAGCCACATCTCGCCGGCGCCGAGGGAGCGCGTCGAGGAGAAGTGCTTCCGCGCCACGATGAACTCGGAGTCCGGGCTCCAGGCCGGCTGGCTGAGCAGGCGGAAGGTCTCCTTGGTGACCTGCCGCGGCTGGCCGCCGTTCCGATCCATGATCCAGATGTTGTCGCCGCCGCCGCGGTCGGAGGTGAAGGCGATCCAGCGGCCGTTGGGCGAGTAGCGCGGCTGCATGTCCCAAGCCATTCCGCTGGTCAGGGGACGCGCCTCGCCGCCGGTGATCGGCATCACATAGAGGTCGCCCAGCAGGTCGAAGACGACCTCCTTGCCGTCAGGGCTCACGTCCAGGCTCATCCAGGTGCCGGACGTCACATCGATGGGAACCTGACGCGTCGCTCCAGGCGGGGCGTTGACATCCCACTTCGGCGCCTCGGGCTTGTTCGGCTCGGCGAGCGCCGGCGCGACGAGGACCGCGGCCAGCGCGGCCGACAGGAAATAACGAGCAAACATGGACGAACGCCCCCACTTCTGAACGGCGGGAACATCATCCGAGCAAGGCGCAATTGTCGAGTGGCCCGGGCTGAAATTCGCCGGAAGCTCGCCCGGCCGCGACCTGGCGAACGCCGTTCGGCTGGTCAGGGCGAGAAAATCGCCCATATGCTGAGGGTGATGGCGCGGAAATCGACCCCGAGCGTTTCCGCTGAAAAGGTCCGCTCAGGAGCCCATTGGATGACCCAAGGCGCAAGTCCGCTGCCGCCTCCCGCCAAGTCAGCCCTCGACCTCATCGGTCGAACCCCCATGGTCGAACTGGTCGGCTTCGACACCGGCCCTTGCCGACTGTTCGTGAAGCTGGAAAGCGCCAACCCCGGCGGCTCGATCAAGGATCGCATCGCGCGTTCGATGATCGAGGCGGCGGAAGCCGACGGCTCCTTGAAGCCCGGCGGGACCCTGGTGGAAGCCACGGCGGGCAATACCGGTCTTGGCTTGGCGCAGGTTGGCGTTCTGAAGGGCTACAGAATCCTCCTGGTCGTCCCCGACAAGATGAGCCGGGAGAAGATCCAGCATCTGAGGGCGATGGGGGTCGACGTGCGGATCACCCGCTCCGACGTCGGCAAAGGACACCCGGAGTACTATCAGGACATGGCCGAGCGCCTGGCCGCCGATATCCCAGGGGCGATCTTCATCAATCAGTTCGCGAACCCGGCCAATCCCAAGGCGCACGAGACGACCACCGGGCCCGAAATCCTGGGGCAGATGGAGGGCGATCTCGACGCCGTCGTGGTGGGCGTCGGATCGGGCGGCACCCTCACCGGCCTTGGCCGGTTCTTCGCCAGGGCTTCGCCCAAGACCAAGATGGTGCTGGCCGACCCCGAGGGCTCGATCCTTGCGCCGCTGGTGAACACTGGCGAGATGATCGAGCCGGGATCCTGGGTGGTCGAGGGCATTGGAGAGGACTTCGTGCCTTCCAACTGCGACCTCTCGCTGGTCTCTGCGGCCTATACGATCCCGGATCAGGAGAGCATCGCCGCCGCCCGCGAGCTGCTGGCCAAGGCCGGTGTGCTGGGCGGCTCCTCCTCGGGCACCCTGCTGGCCGGCGCCCTCCGCTACTGCCGCGAGCAGACGGAGCCGAAGCGCGTGGTCACCCTCGTCTGCGACACCGGCGCCAAGTACCTTTCCAAGGTCTACAACGACAGCTGGCTGGCTGAGCAGGGCCTGACCGAGCGGCCTCTGCACGGCGATCTGCGCGACCTCATCGCGCGGTCCGCCGCCGAAGGGGCCGCGGTGACGGTAGGACCAGCCGACACCTTGCTCACCGCCTACAACCGAATGCGCCAGGCCGATGTCAGCCAGCTTCCGGTTCTCGACGGCGGACGGCTGATCGGCCTGATCGACGAGAGCGATCTTCTGGAGGCCGTCGAGGACTCCAAGCCGGAGAAGCGGTTCTCCCAGCCCGTTTCGGCGGCCATGACGGCCAAGCTCGACACCTTGCAGGCCAGCGACCCGCTGGACGCCCTGCTGCCGGTGTTCGAGCGCGATCAGGTCGCCATCGTCTTGGAGGGCCATGAATTCGTCGGGCTGATCACCCGGATCGATCTCATCAACTATCTTCGGCGGGCGGCGTGACAGAGAACAATCAAGGCAAGAACCGGTTGGAGTTCGCCACCCGGGCGATCCATGGCGGCCAGTTTCCAGACCCATCCACCGGCGCGGTCATGCCGCCGATCTACGCGACCTCGACCTACGCCCAGACCAGCCCGGGCGAGCACAAGGGCTTCGAATATTCCCGCAGCCAGAACCCGACCCGCTTCGCCTTCGAACGCGGTATCGCGGACCTGGAAGGCGGGGCTCGCGGCTATGCCTTCGCCTCAGGCCTCGCGGCGATCTCCACCTTCCTGGAGGTGCTGGACGCCGGCGCCCACGTCATCGCCAGCGAAGATCTATACGGCGGCTCCTTCCGCCTCTTTGACAAGGTGCGTCGCCGCACCGCGGGGCTCGAGTTCAGCTTCGTGGACATGAGCGACGTAGCCGCCATCGAGGCGGCGATCCGGCCGAACACCCGCCTTATCTGGGTGGAGACGCCGACCAATCCGCTATTGAGGCTGGCGGACCTTTCGGCCATCGCCGAGCTCGCCAGGCGGCGGGGCCTGCTCGCCGCGGCGGACAACACCTTCGCCAGTCCCTACTGCCAGCGGCCGCTGGAGTTCGGCTTCGACGCGGTCATGCACTCGACGACCAAATATGTCTCCGGACATTCGGACATCGTCGGGGGCGCCTTGGTGGTGGGCCAGAACAAGGACTTGGCCGACCAGTTGGGATTCCTGCAGAACGCCGTCGGAGCCGTGGCCTCGCCTTTCGACTCCTTCCTTGCCCTTCGCGGCATGAAGACCCTGGCCCTGCGGATGCAGCGCCATTGCGAGAACGGCCTGACGATCGCCCGCTGGCTGGAGGCCCGCGGGGACGTGGTGAAGGTGATCTATCCCGGCCTGGAGAGCCATCCGCAGCACGAGCTCGCCAAGCGTCAAATGAGCGGCGGCTTCGGCGGCATGATCACCGCGGTGCTGGACAGGGATCTGGCCGGGACCCGGCGCATGCTGGAACGCACGCGGCTCTTCACCCTGGCCGAGAGCCTCGGCGGCGTCGAAAGCCTGATCGAGCATCCGGCGATCATGACCCACGCCTCGATCCCGCCGGAGACGCGCGAACGCATCGGCATAGCCGACGGCCTCATCCGGCTGTCGGTCGGGATCGAGGACGCCGGCGACCTGATCGCCGACCTGGAGCAGGCCCTGGCCTAGGATGCGCCCCTAGTGCCCCTTATGGGCGGCCTTTTGCGCGGTGTCCCAGGCGACGAACTCGGGACCGTCGATCTGGCCGTCCTTGTTCTTGTCGGCCTTGGCGAATTCGGCTTCCGGCAGCTTATAGGCGACCCATTCGGTCTTGCTGATGCGGTCGTCCTTGCTGGTGTCGGCCGGGTGGATGAACCGCCCCGGGGCCGCGGCGGCCATCCCTGTCGATCCGGCGAGCACCGCTGCGGCGATGAAAAGGCTGGTCAGGCGCATGCTGAAAACCTCCGAGAAACGGCTCAGGAAGTTGGCCACGGCTCATGGCGAAAATGAGCCGCGACCGTTTCATCAGGCGAGCGCCAGAGCCCTCCTCCGACGCATGACGGCGCCCGTGATGAAGAAGCCGCCGATCAGCATGGCCCAGGTCGAAGGTTCGGGCACCGCCGCGAGATAGATGTCCTTGGTGGTGAAGGCCTGGCCCGAGCCGAACACGTCGTAATCGATGTTCCAGCCGATGGCGTCATAGGCGGCCAGGTCGAGGGAGGTCACCCGTCCCATCTGGCCGTAGGCGACGGTGGGATCCAGGATACCAAGCTGCGGCTGGCCAGGCAGGTTGTCCTTCCAATGCGAAGCCTGGCGCCCATCCCCGTTGAAGCGGCCGGTCGAGAAGTAGCCGCCGCCATAGATGGTTTCCCCGTCTATGGAGAAGAACGGGTTTCCGCCCACCGACCAGTCGAGGAGGGTTTCGCCCAGCACGTCGCTGTAGCGATAGAGATCGAGGACCGAGGCGACCGCATAGTCGTTCAGATTGATCAGGGCGAGCTCAGGGTCGTTCGTCAGGGGACCGTTCGGCGCGCCGAGGACGTCATAGGTGTCCACCCCGCTCACGAAGCCCAGGGCATGGCCGATCTCATGAACCGCCACGCTGATGAAGTCGATGGCGTCCTCGGCGATGCCGTCGGCCGGATTGAAGTCGAACTTGTACTCGTTGCTGAACGTGATGCTGCCGTCGGCGTCGTCCCCGAAACCGGTGAAGCCCAGCGCCTTCAGGTTCGCGGTGTTGGCGTCGAGAAAGCTGTTGTTGCCGCTCAGGTCGTTGTCGAAGACGAGCTTGGTGGTGTCCACGCCCTCCCCGGTGGGCAGTTTGTAGCCCGAGGTGATGACGTCCAGCGCGCCCCAGCCGTAGTCGCCGACCTTCAGGCCCGGCAGGTTCGCCGTGGCGATGCTGTCGATCTGGGAATTCCCAAGGCTCGCGAGTTGCCCCATCACGAGCTCGATCGGCACGACCGCCGAGCTGCTGCCGGTCGATCCCAGCACGTTTTCGGGCAGCTTCTGAAAGCCCACGTCCAGATTGATGACGACGTCGTTGGTGAGCCGCTGGCCCCAGAACTCGGCGGCGATGGAGAAACCCTTGTGGGCTTCCGTGCCGGCCTCGACCCCGCCGATGTTGTTGAGCACGATCTTCGCCGCAAAAGCCGGCGAGGAGAAAGCGGCGACCGCGAGGGCGGCCGCCGACACCAGAACCTTCCTCATTCCACCTCTCCCACAGACCAGATCGACGGGCGCCGCGCCCGTCGAACGTGGTTAATCTGAGGTTAAGCTGAACACACCAAAGGTTGAGTCTCAATCGAGTTCTATTGCAGCGCTTGTTGTTTTCGTCGCGCGTCAGTCGACCTTGTATCCCTCGGGCGGGGTGAGGTCGGTCACCGGCCATTTGACGCCCAGTTGGTCCAGATAGGTCGGGTGCTTGGCGGGGTCGTAGTAGAACTTCCGCATCTCCGGCCGGTACTTCGCCATCACCTCGCCATTGAGCTCGATCGGCGGCTTGTCGTTCGGCCCGATCATCGGGACGTACTTCTGGTCCTTGGTCTGGACGTTCACGAAATAGTCCTTGGCCTGCTTGCGCAGCTCGGGCTTGGTCAGGACATCGACCATGGTCATGGCGATCACCTTGGAGCCGGCGACCACGCCCTTGTGCGCGATCGGGGTGGCCATGGAGATGGCGTTGGACCAGTGGTGGCCCGGCAGATCCGGGATGTTCGACGGATAGACCACGGTGATCGTCGGCAGGGTCCACGAGATGTCGCCGATATCGTCCGAACCGCCACTTTCTGGCTTTTCCACCGGCGCTTCCAGCTTCTCGAGCTCGGTGGCGAGGCCCTTCTGCTTGGTCGTGCCGAGGTTCTTCTGGACGGCCTTGGCGAAGGCCTGCTCGTCGGCGGTCCACTTCGGCAAGCCGACCTTGTCGATATTGGCCTTAGCGGCTTCGGCGAGCGGGCGGTTGAAGTGCCGGGGCGCGGCGGTCCCGACGATCCGCCAGGAGGCCGTGGTGTCGGTCATCTTGGCGGCGCCTTCGGCCATGGCGTTGCCGATCTCGAAGTTCTTCTTGATCCCGTCGAAGGTCTGCTCGCGGAAATAGTACCAGACCGTCGCGGTGGACGGCACGACGTTCGGCTGGTCGCCGCCGTCGGTGATGACGTAGTGCGAGCGCTGCTCCGGCCGCAGGTGCTCGCGGCGCATGTTCCAGCCCATGTTCATGAGCTCGACGGCGTCGAGCGCGCTGCGGCCCCGCCAGGGCGCTCCGGCCGAATGCGCGGCTGCGCCCTTGAACGTGTATTCGACCGAAACCAGGCCGGTGCCGGAGGTCGCCCCCCAACCGGTGGCGAGGTTCGAGCCCACATGGGTGAAGAGCGCCACGTCCGCGTTCTTGAAGACGCCGTCGCGCACCATGTAGGCCTTGCCGCCCAACAGCTCCTCGGCGACGCCTGGCCAAAGCACCAGGGTCCCAGGGATGTCGTTCTTCTCCATCAGGTCCTTCACCGCCAGCGCGGCGACGACATTGACCGCCTGGCCGGAATTGTGGCCCTCGCCGTGCCCTGGCGCGCCGGGCACCAGGGGCTCGTGCCAAGGGACACCCGGTTTCTGGGAAGCTTTAGGAATGCCGTCGATGTCGCTGCCCAGCACGATGACCGGCCCGCCCGAGCCGTGGGTCCAGGTCGCAGTCCAGCCCGTGGGCAGCCCCGCGACCCCGCGCTCGACCTTGAAGCCGTTTTCCTCGAGAACGCCGGTCACGTATTTCGAGGTCTCGACCTCCTGGAAGCCGAGCTCCCCAAAGGAGAAGATCTGGTCGTTCATCTGCTGCGCCAGCTTGGCGCGCCCCTCGACGCCCGCCACGGCGGCGGACTTCAGGCTCGCCACCTTGCCGACGGGATAGGTTTGGGCCAAGGCGGCCGGCGCGGCCGAACACAGCAGGCACGCCGCCACGGCGGCCCGCACGATCTTTACGACTGTCATGAAAGCTCCCCACTCAAATGTGGGGAGAGGATCACGCCAGGCCGCGCCTGAAAACCCGCCGTGGTTTCATAGCCCCAGTCGCGCCGGGTATGGACGCCTCATCCGGGCGCGAGGTTGAGAACGGCCTCTTCGCCCTCGATGTGCACGATCACCACCGCCAGGGCGGGACCATCGTCGATCTGCAGGACGAGGTTCTGGCCCTTGTACTCGGCCAGGCTCTTGCCGCTGAGCGTCCTGGCCTTGGCGATGAAGGAGAGGATGGCGGTCTGGCCGTGCTCGATGGTCGCCTCGAAGGTCACCGGCTCCAGCGGCTGTTCGAGCGTGCCGATGATCCCCGTTCCACGCTTGGTCGAATAGACCATTTCGTCACCTCATCAGCTTCAGCGCGCCGGTCACGGCGTCGATCTTGGAAATCTCGTCGGGTCCGATGCCCACGCAGGTCGGCGTGCCCGCCTCGACCACCGTACGCCCGGCGTCGCGGATCAGCATGACCGGCAGCCCCGCCGCCTCGGCCTTCTCCGCCAATTCGAAAAGCTCCTCCTGAGAGCCGCAGCGCAGCACCACCTTGGGCATGCCCACCTGCAGCCAGCCCGCCTGCTTCTCCCGCGGCGCATTGAGCAGGCCGCCAACCGCCGCATGCGCCACCTGGGCAGCCATCTTGCCCGGCGGCAGGCCAAGGGCCTCGTTGACGACGATGACCTGTTTCATGGGACTTTGGGCGCTCGCCTCAGGCTTGATCGGTCATGGCGGAGAGGGTGGGATTCGAACCCACGGTACCCGTGAAGGTACGCCGCATTTCGAGTGCGGTGCTTTCGACCACTCAGCCACCTCTCCGGAGACGTTTTTCGGGCAGCCCGCAAGGGGAGCCCGCTGAGCGCGAGGCGCGGAACCTACTCATCCGGCCACGACAGATCAAGCGGGCGTTTTCGCCTTTCGATCAGCGCGGATAGAGGATCATCTGGGTGCAGCGGAAGAGCGCCATGGGCTTGCCGCTGCCGGCATGGGTCGCGGTGGCGTCCCACACCTGGGTCATGCGGCCGCCATGGACCAGATTGGCCTCGCAAAGCACCGTGTCGCCGATCTTCGCAGTGCCGAGGAAGTTGCTCTTCAGCTCGATGGTGGTGAAGCCGACCGCGCCCTCCGGCAGGGACGTCCGGCAGCCGTAGCCGGCGGCGGAGTCCAGCAGGGCTATGACGCTGGCGGCGTGCAGGAAGCCGTTGGGCGCCATATGCCTGTGCTCGACCTTCACCTGGCTGCGCAGATAGCCGTGGCGGACTTCCAGCACCTCCAGGCCAAGTTCGCCCGGCAGGTAGCCCTGCTGCATCGCGTTGAGATCGGCGACCGGGTCCTCGCCTAAGGTCGGAAAGACGTCAGGCATGGCTCAGCCCTCGTCCGCGGCGAGCACGGCCACACCGTCCTCGTCGGCATAGAGCAGGTCGCCCGGGACAAAGACGAGGCCGCCGAACGCGACCGGAATATCGACCATGCCCTCGCCGCGCTTGACGCTTCGCATGGGGTTGGTCCCCAGCGCCTTGATCCCGATGTCCAGCGTGCCGAGCACGGCGGTGTCGCGCACCGCCCCATAGACGACGATGCCCGCCCAGCCGTTCTTGGCGCCGTCCGCCGCCAGCATGTCGCCCACCAGCGCCCGGTGCAGCGATCCGCCGCCATCGACCACCAGGACGCACCCCTCGCCCGGCTCGGCCAGGGTGGCCTTCACCAGGGAGTTGTCCTCATGGCAGCGCACGGTGCGGATCGGCCCGGAAAAGGCGGTCCGCCCTCCGAAGTCGCGGAACTGGGTTTCGCAGACCTCGATCACCCCTTCATGTTCGTCGCAGAGGTCAGCGACTGAGATCTGCGTCACGCCAGGGCCCTTCCCCACGGCCGTCCTTCGACGGCCGAGTTTCCAAGTTTACGCACCTTCATGCCACCGAACCGGCCGTCACTCCGGTGGAAGATGCGGTGTAGCTGTCACGAAGTTCGCGCTTCAGCACCTTGCCGATATGGCTGCGCGGCAGGCCCTCGACCAGGATCAGGTCGGCCAGGCGCTGGGTCTTGCCGAGCTTGGCGTTGACCCATTCCCGCAGCTCGTCGGCGCCGACTTTCTTGCCGGGACGCAGGGCGACGAAGGCCACGGGCGTCTCGCCCCATTTATCCGACGCCACCCCGACCACCGCGGCCTCCAGCACCGCCTCGTGCTTGACGATCTCGGCCTCCAGGTCGGACGGATAGATGTTGAAGCCGCCGGAGATGATCATGTCCTTCTTGCGGTCCATGAGGGTGAGGAAGCCGTCTTCGTCGAAGCGGCCGACATCCCCGGTGCGGATGTAGCGCAGGCCCTCCGGCGACCACCACTCCGCCTCCGACGTCTTGCCCGGCTGGTTGTGGTAGCCGACCATCATCGCGCCCGAGCGGCCGACCACCTCGCCGATCTCGCCTTGGGGCACTTCCTTGCCGTCCTCGCCGATCAGGCGGATGTCGTGCCCCGGCAGCGGCACGCCAACCGTGTGCAGCTTGTCCGGATGCTCGTGCGCGACGAGGTAGCAGGAGCCGCCGCCCTCGGTCATGCCGTAGTATTCGATCAGCCCGCCGGGCCAACGCTTCAGCACGTCGGCCTTGATCTCCGGCGAGAAGGGCGCGCTGGTCGAGAACTTCATCCGGAACGAGGAGAGGTCGTAGCTGTCGAAGTCGGCCCGCTCCATGATCCGCCGATACTGCACCGGCACAAGCATGGCGTGGGTCACCTTGTGCTTCTCCGAGAGCTTCAGGAACTGCTCGGCGTCGAACTTCGGCATCAGCACCGCCGTGCCGCCGTTGGAGATGGTCGGCAGGTAGGAGACCAAGGTGGTGTTCGAATAGAGCGGCGTCGAGATCATCGTCACCGCGTCGGCGGGATAGACGCCGCGGCGGATCTGGCCCCAGCGCATGCGGTGCGGCTGGACGATCCCCTTGGGCGCGCCCGTGGTGCCCGAGGAATAGATGATGTTGAAGCCCTGGTCCGGCTCGACCTCCACCGGCGCCGGCTTGGCGCCCTTGGGCGCGAGCCACTCTTCGAACGGCACGCCTGCGGCCGAGCCGTCCAGCGAAACCCGCTTGGCGGTGATCTGGCTCGCCACGCCCTCCAGCTGACCCGCCACGCCCGCGTCGAGGAAGAAGACCTTCGCGCCGGAGTCGTTCAGCATCATCACCAGGCTTTCCGCCGTCGACGACGGCGCGAGCGGCGCGACGATCGCGCCGGCCCTCAGGATGCCGAAGAAGGTCGCGCCATATTCGACCGAGGTGGTGGCGCAGATGGCCGCCACGTCCGCCTTGCCGACCCCGTCGCGCTGCAGCGCCACGGCGATGCGGTCCATCAGCTCGTCCAGCTCGGCGTAAGAGATCGTCCGCTTGGCGTCGACGAGGGCCGGCTTGTCCTTGAGCTCGGCCGCCTGCGCCCTGATCACATCAGCCAGGGTTCCGAACTCCTGGCTCAGCAGCTCTTCGACGGACATGCGGCCTACTCCCTGTTCAAACATTTGTACGACTTCCTAAAGCCCGAATCCGCGTCCGCCGCAATCGGCGCTTGCCCTTCGTCGCTTCCCTAGAGGAAACTAAGCCTCGCCCGCCTGCGGATTTCGGCGGCGCACGCATTGCGATCCGAGGAGCCGCCAGAGCTCCAGCCATTCTTTAGGGACGAACATGCCAGACGAGATGATCTCGCTCGGCGCCAAGCTCAAGCAGCTCGCCGAACTGAAGCCCGATGCGCCCGCGGTGAGCTGCGGAGACGTCACCCTCACCTACGAACAGTTCCACCGGCTTTCCAACCGGGTCGCGCGCGGTCTGGCGGCCAAGGGCGTGAAGTTCGGCGATCTGGTCACGCTTGGCCTTCCCAATTCGACGGACTTCGCGGTCGCCTGCTGGGGCATATGGAAGCTGGGCGCGACGCCTCAGCCGGTTTCCTTCCGCCTCCCCAAGGGCGAGCTCGAGGCGATCATGGATCTCGCCAAGACGCCCGTGGTCATCGCCGAGTTCGACCACCAGATCGACCGCCCGTTGCTCTCGATCCCTGACCTCCTGGCCCTCTCAGACGACGACAGTGATCTGCCCGACGTCACCGCCCCGGTTTCCAAGGCGCCGACCAGCGGCGGATCGACCGGCCGGCCCAAGCTGATCCTCTCCGGCCAGAAGGGGGAGACCGCCAGGGACACGCCCGAGGTCGGCGGCTGGCGGCTGAAGCCGAGCTCGGTCGCCCTGCTGCCCGCCCCGCTCTACCACAACGCCGGCTTCGGAATGATGATGTCGGCCTTCAGCGTCGGCGCGCACATGGTGCTGCTGCCGCGCTTCGACGCCGAGGGCACGTTGG
>Ga0180217_1002156_pt1 | contig 19045 bp, 16 predicted proteins | sample eDN3rd37CBELigOP_FD_128521 | JGI IMG/M metagenome (GOLD analysis project Ga0180217, IMG submission 128521) | Enriched Organic Plus compost microbial communities from Emeryville, California, USA - eDNA 3rd pass 37_C BE-Lig OP (version 2) (version 2) ... | reverse complement strand
TTCCGCCGTCGATCATCCTTGTGATCTACGCCGCGATCGCGGAGCAGTCGGTGCCGCGTCTGTTCGCGGCGGGGCTCCTGCCTGGAATCCTCCTTGCGCTGCTCTATGTCGCCGTGGCCATCGCCGTGGGCGTCTGGCGCCCGCATTTCGCGCCGGATATCGGCGCGCGCGCGTCGCTGCGCGATCGACTGTCGGCGCTGCGCGGCACTTGGCAATTCCTTGCCCTTTTCATTGTCACGATCGGCGGTATTTATACCGGTATCTTCACCCCGACCGAGGCGGCGGCGATCGGCGCCTTCGGCGCGATTCTGCTCGGTGTTCTGGGCCGTCGCATGGGTTTTGTCGAACTGCTGAGGGCCGTCGAGAACTCGGTGCTGGTCAGCGGCTTGTTGTTCGTCATCGTGATCGGGGCCAACCTGTTTTCATTCTTCATCGTGCAGAGCCACTTGCCGGAATTGCTGACCGAAGGCGCGCGTGCCGCCGGCCTCTCCCCGCTGATGGTCATGCTGCTGATTATTGTGGTCTATCTCGTCCTGGGGTGTTTCCTGGAGGGCATCGGCATGGTGCTGATCACCGTGCCGGTCTTCCTGCCTCTGGTGGCGGCTTTCGGCTACGATCCGATCTGGTTTGGCATCCTGCTGGTCATCATGGTGGAGGTCAGCCTTTTGACCCCGCCGGTCGGTATGAATCTCTTTGTCATCCAGGCGCAGGCACCGGATATTCGGATCATGGACATCTATCGCGGTGTGGCACCGTTCCTGATCGCGCCGCTCGCACTGGTTGTATCTTTGTTCTTGGTGCCGGAATTGGCGCTCTGGCTGCCGCGTCTGTTCTATGGCTAGCCGATGGCCAGAAAAATTCCTGAAAAACCATTCTAATCAGTGGCTTATACCTCCTTGTGCTGGCGGATCGCAGCCACTAGTGTCTGGGCGACACTTCCCAAGGACCGCCCGTGCGCTACCTTTCCACCCGCGGCGAAACCCAGCCGCTCGGTTTCATCGACGTGACCCTGGCGGGCTTGGCCCGCGATGGCGGGCTTTACGTGCCCGAAACTTGGCCCAGGCTTGACGATGCTACGATCGCCGGCTTTGCCGGCCGGCCCTATGCCGAGGTGGCGGTCGAGGTGATCCGGCCCTTCTGCGGCGATGCTCTCTCGGAGGCGGACCTGTCGCGCATGGCGCGGGAGGCCTATGGCACGTTCCGCCACCCGGCGGTGGCGCCGCTGACCCAGACCGATGCCGGAACGTTCCTGCTGGAGCTGTTTCACGGCCCGACGCTGGCTTTCAAGGACGTGGCCATGCAGCTCCTGGCGCGGCTCATGGATCATGCCTTGGCGGAGCGGTCGCAGCGCACGACGGTGGTGGTCGCAACCTCCGGCGACACCGGAGGCGCCGCCGTCGAAGCCTTCGCCGGCCGTGAGCGCGCGGACCTGTTCGTTCTTTATCCGCACGGGCGCGTCTCGGATGTGCAGCGGCTGATGATGACCACGGTGGACGCATCGAACGTCCATGCGCTGGCCATCGACGGGACCTTCGACGATTGCCAGGCGCTCGTGAAGGCGATGTTCAACAACCACGCCTTCCGCCAAAAGGTGAGCCTTTCGGGCGTCAATTCCATCAACTGGGCGCGAATCGTCGCGCAGGTTGTCTATTACTTCACCGCGGCTGTCGCCCTGGGTGCGCCCCATCGCAAGGTCGCTTTCACGGTCCCGACCGGAAACTTCGGTGATATTTTCGCCGGCTATGTCGCGCAGCGCATGGGGCTCGGAGTGGACCGGCTGGTGATTGCCACCAACGTCAACGACATCCTCTCGCGCACCCTCGCGACCGGCACTTACGAAGTGCGCGGCGTGGTCGCTACGTCGTCGCCCTCGATGGATATTCAAGTTTCGTCGAACTTCGAGCGGCTGATCTTCGAAGCCACCGGTCGTGACGCGGCGACGGTGCGCGCGCTGATGGCCTCGCTGAATCAGTCCGGCCGCTTCACATTGCCGGCCGCCGCATTGGAGGCGATCCGCTCGCTGTTCGGCGCGGATCGCGCGGACGAGGACGAGGTTGCCGCGACCATGCGGACGGTGCTGCGCGAGACCGGCCGGCAGATCGATCCGCATACGGCCGTTGCCCTCGCCGTTGCCGAAAAGGATGTTCAGGAATCCGCGGCACCGATGGTGGCCCTTTCAACTGCCCATCCGGCCAAGTTTCCCGATGCGGTCGAAGCGGCCTGCGGCGCGCGGCCGGCATTGCCCGATTGGCTTGCCGATCTCGAAAGCCGCCAGGAGCGGTTCACTCCCATGCCGGCGGAGCAATCGGCCGTGGAGACGTTCATCCTCGCGGCCAGCCGCGCCGCGCGTCAAGGAGCGCTTGTATGAGTGTGGAAGTCACGCGTCTGCCTTCGGGCCTGGCGGTGGTCACCGACAGCATGCCGCATTTGCAGAGTGCTTCTCTCGGAGTGTGGGTGGGTGCCGGAAGCCGCGACGAACTGCCGAAGGAGCATGGCATTTCGCACCTGCTCGAGCACATGGCGTTCAAGGGCACGCGGCGGCGCAGCGCGCGGCAGATCGCCGAGGAGATCGAGGCGGTCGGTGGGGACATCAACGCCGGCACCAGCGTCGAAAGCACGGCCTATTACACGCGTGTCCTCAAGGCCGACGTGCCGCTGGCACTCGACGTGCTCGCCGACATTCTGTCGGAGCCGGCGTTCGATCCGAACGAATTGACCCGTGAGCAGAACGTCATATTGCAGGAGATCGGCGCCGCCGAAGACACGCCCGACGACATTGTTTTCGATCATCTTCAAGAGGTCGCGTTTCCGGATCAGCCGGTCGGCCGCTCGATCCTGGGCACGCCGGAGAGCGTGCGCTCATTCCAGCAAAGCGATCTTCGGACCTATCTTGCGCGCAATTATTGCGGACCGGACATGGTCGTTGTTGCGACCGGGGCGGTGGATCATCGCGCTGTTGTCGATCAGGCCGGCACGCTGTTCGCAAGCTTCAAGGGTGGCGAAGGACCGATGCCGCAGCCGGCGCGCTTTTCCTCGGGCTCGTATCTGGAGCCACGTGATCTCGAACAGATGCACATCGCGCTGGCGCTTGAGGGAATGCCTCAGCGCGATCCCGAATTGTTCAGCTTGCAGGTGTTCTCCAGCGTGGTCGGCGGCGGCATGTCATCGCGCCTGTTCCAGGAGGTGCGTGAGAATCGCGGGCTTTGTTATTCGATCTACACGTATCACGCGCCCTACAGCGACACCGGCACCTTCGTCCTTTATGCCGGCACCGATCCTGGCGACGCCGCCGATCTGCTGACGGTCGCAATGGACGAAATCGCGTCGGCGGCATCCAACATCACCCAGACCGAGGTGGATCGCGCCAAGGCGCAAATGCGGGCCGGGCTGATGATGGCGCTGGAAAGCTCCAGCGCGCGGGCCCAGCAACTCGCCAATCACATGCTGATCCACGGGCGGCCGATCCCGCTTGAGGAGCTGTCCGAACGGATCGATCGGGTCACGGTTGAAAGCGCTCGCGCCGCCGGCCTTGCCTTGTTGGAACGCTCGAGGCCGGCGATCGCGGCCATCGGCCCGGCGCGTGGGCTTGATGCGTCGGCCGGGATCGTGGATCGTCTGTCACGGAAGGCCGCATAACGCCGATAGGCCCAATGGCGCTGTTTCGAACCCTGAGTTCTCCGGAGCCGTTGCCGCCCATTGTTGGGGAGCGGGTGATCCTGCGCACGCCTCAGATGCAGGATTACGCCGCGTGGGCGGAGCTGCGCGAGACCAGCCGGGCGTTTCTCAAGCCGTGGGAGCCGACGTGGCCGGCCGACGATCTCACCCGTGGGGCCTATCGCCAGCGGCTGCGGCGCTATGCCGAGGATCTCCGCCTCGATCATGCCTACCCGTTCTTCGTTTTTCGGCGGGAGGATGGCCAGCTTGTCGGCGGCGCGACGATCGCCAATGTGCGGCGCGGCGTGGCCCAGACCGGAAGTCTCGGCTATTGGGCCGGAGAGCCTTACGCCCGGCAGGGATATATGACGGCGGCGGTGCGGGCGTTGCTGCCGGCCGCCTTCAATCTGCTTCGGTTGCATCGCATGGAGGCGGCCTGCATCCCGACCAATACGGCGTCGGTGAGGCTGCTTGAGAGGACTGGCTTTCGCCGCGAGGGTTACGCCCGCGCCTACCTTTGCATCGATGGGCTATGGCAGGATCACCTGCTCTATGCGCAGCTCCGGGCCGATCCACGGGTCTAAAAAAAGGCCCTCCGGAGCGGAGGGCCAGGATGTTTCGGTCGTTCTGATAAGGGCGCCACGCGCTTGAGCCCAACGATCGAAAGCTATCCTAGGGCCGGCGACTTTCGGTGCGCTAAAGCGAAGAGCTCAACTTTTATAAGAAAAAATCGCCGGTGCCTTGGGTCGGCCAAGGTCTCGCTGCTATAAGCGGCCCGTTGCCTGGAAAACGAGGCATCCGATCCTATCAAGCCGATCGGATGTGTATGGGGTGGTCATGGCCTTGTCTTGGAGCGGAGCGCGCCCGGCCGGCGCCGTCTTGATTGCGATGGGATTGTTGGTCGGGGGCTGCTCGTCCAACGCCATTCCCGGAATGTCGAGCCTCTCGAGCGTGTTCGGCTCGTCTGAAAGCCAGTCTCAGCAGACGGCGCAGACCGGGCAATCTGGGCCGGGCACGTCGGCCGAATCGGTGAATTTCTCCTGCCCGCCGGTGCGCGTGCGCATGGGCGCGGCTACGCTCCGGGTTGCGGCCAATTCCGGCGACCCCTCTCCGGCCAATCTGCGCTATCAGGTCAGCATTGACGAGACCGCACGGCAGTGCAGCCGGGTCGGGTCCAATGTGGTGATGCGAATGGGGGTCCAGGGGCGGGTGATCGTCGGACCCCAGGGCGGTCCCGGCCGTATCGACGTGCCACTTCGCGTTGCCGTGGTGCACGAGGGCGTGAACCCGCGTCCGATCGTTTCGGAACTCTATCGGCTTCATGTGTCCGTGCCTCAGGGGCAAACGAACCAGACCTTCACGCATATCGAAAACAACCTGACGTTTCCGATGCCGCCGGGGGCGGAGATCGATTCCTACGTCGTCTATGTCGGCTTCGACCAGCTTGCCGGGCGTGCCCGCCGCTAACGCATGATCCCGAAAAGTGCGCAGCGGTTTTCGGATCAGATCATGCGTTGGGAAGAACCATGATCCCGAAAAGTGCGCAGCGGTTTTCGGATCAGATCATGCGTCAGGAAAATCATGATCCCGAAACGAGCATAGCGGCTTTCGGATCAAGTTGCCGCCGGCGTCAGCGGCTCGGAATGAATCTTGAGCCGAGGCATCACGTGCTCGGCGAACAGGGACACCGAGCGTTCGCACTCGGCGAAGGTCAGATCGCCGAACGCGAATTGACCGACGATATAATTGGCGCCGGTGACCGCGACCTGATCCTGAAGCCAGTGAAGAACCTGATCGGGCGTGCCGGCGAATCCTTGGCCGCGTGCCATTAGGGCATCGAAATCGGTCGGCCGCGGATGCTGCTGGGTTCGGCCATGCTTGCGGAAGAGATGCGTGAAGCTGTCGTGCCAGTGGTGATAGGCGCGCCGCCCGAGTGAAACGGCCTCCTCGTCGGAGCCGGCCACGACAATGAAGCGGCCGATGCCGATCTTCGGCGGCGCCGCATCGCCGTTATGCTGCCGCCACGCGCGCATGAAATGGTCGGTGGTCTCTCGTGCATCCTGAGGCGGGTCGAGGTTGACGGTATTGAGCCGTTTGATCGCCGCCCGTTCGGCGGACTGCGGCGAGTGAACACCGTACCACAGCGGCGGATGAGGCGTTTGCAACGGTTCGACGGTTCGCGGGACGGCGTGGAAGTTGAAGTGCTCGCCGGTGAAAGTCAGTTCCGGCTCAGTGATCGCCCGTGTGATCAACTCCGCCGCCTCGGCATAGATCGCTGGCGCCTCCTGCGGATCCTGGCCGTAATACATCAATTCGACGGGAGACGATCCGCGGCCGAAGCCAATGTCCAGCCGTCCGCCGCTGAGCTGGTCCAGCATGCAGATTTCCTCGGCCACGCGGAGCGGATGATAGAGCGGCAGGGCCAGCACGAGGGGGCCGAACCGCAATCGCGCGGTGCGCTGCGCGACGGCCGTCAGGAATAGCATCGGCGACGGCGCCATGCCGAGCGGCGTGGAATGATGCTCAGCCAGATGATAGGCATAAAAGCCAAGCCGATCGTAAAGCTCGATGAGACGCAGCCGATCTTCGTAATATTGACCCAGCGGAATATCGTGGCGGTCGAGGTGGTCGAAGATTCCAAACTGCATGCTTTGCGCTCCCGTGACGGGCCCACCGTAATAGTGCGAGCGACCATCGCAAGCTTGCTGCTTTCTGTCCTGTGAGAAAAGTTGCGCCATTCCGCAAGCCCTTGCAGCCTTGAGCCAAAATTGGGGATTCTGCCACGCTGCCGAGACAATCGAAGCTGCTATAAAACATTCGGAAAAGAATTGAACCATGGGGGAGGAGCATGTCACGCGTGCCCGAGCTTGATCCTGAAACGCTTTCGCCGACGCAGCGGCGCATCTACGACGAGATCGCGAGCGTTCGACACGGGACGGTGAGGGGTCCGTTCGCGATCTGGCTGCGCAAGCCTGAGATCGCGGACAAGGCCAATCAATTCGGCAATGCCGTTCGCGCCAATGGAGCCTTGGATAAGCGGCTTTTTGAGCTGATGGTCCTTGTGGTGGCCCGCCATTGGAACGCGCAATACGAATGGTTTGCGCATGAAAAACAGGCCCTCAAGGCCGGTGTTTCTAGCGACGTCGTCGAGGCTATCAGGTATGGCCGAGCGCCTTCATTCGATAAGGACGACGAACGGCTGGTCTATGAGCTCGTCATCGAGCTTATGGATTCCAAGAGACTGAGCGATGCCGCTTATGAACGCGGGATTGCGTTTCTCGGGCTGGATCTGATGATCGAATTCATCACCGCGGTGGGCTTCTACACCATGGTGGCCATCGTGTTGAATTCGTTCGATGCGCCCGTGCCCGGTGATCTCACTCCGCTGCCGCGTCTATAGCTCATAGCCCATGCTGCCAGTCCATGCCGCTCGCCGGCTTTTGCATCGAAAGAGATGAAGCTCATGACCAATCCGATTCGCCGCGTCATCACGGGCCACGATCATGCCAATATCGCGAAGGTGGTTCTCGACGGCCCCGCCACCAACGCGCGGAAGCCGCCGTCGGGAATTACGTCGACCCTGATCTGGTGCACGGACCGCTGTCCGGCCGACATTGCGATCGGAGACGATGTCGAGGACATGGGCGCCCGTAAGCTGGGAACGCCGCCGCCGCCGAAGGGCACGCGATTTGCCGTGATCGATTTCCCACCTGGCAACAAGCCGGCGATGCACCGGACCGAGACCATCGACTACGTCATCGTAATCGCTGGCGAGATCGACATGGATATGGACGATTCTACGGTCACGCTCAGACAGGGCGACGTGATGGTGCAGCGAGGCACCAACCATTCATGGGTCAATCGTGGCACGGAGCCGGCGCGGGTCGCATTCGTGCTGATCGATGCCGAGCCTTTGGGGATCGGCCATGCGGTGGCACCGACCGGGACCGCAAGCTGACCGGACGCGCAATCCAAGATCAATCCCGCGCCGATTGCGCTGTTTGCAAGGTGCGGAGCGGCGTTTCGCCATGCCGCTCCTTGTAGTCGCGCGAGAACTGGCTCGGACTGGTGTATCCGACGCGGGCCGCGATGTCGCCGATCCGGATCGGCTTGTCATCCCATTCGAGGATCAACACCCGCGCGCGGTCGAGCCGCAGAGTTTTGAGATGGCGCATCGGCGTTGTGCTCCGATAGCTTTGAAAGCCGTAATACAGTGTCCGTTCGCTGACGCCGGCGGCGGAAGTCAGATCGGTTATGGTGATGCGCTCAGCAAGATGCTCTCGCAGATAACGATCGGTGCGGCGAATATAGAATGGCGCGATCGGAACGTCGCCGGGCGGCATCAAACGAGTGCGATGCGGCAGGCCATTCAACAACAGAAGGGCCATCATTCTCTCGGCCTGTGCGGCGAGGGCCGGCGAGGCGAGCGCGCCGGCTTCGGATGCCAGGTCCGCGATGATCGTCTGGAGGATGGCGACAGCGGTGGGGATGGCTGAAAAGCTTGTCGGGATCAGCGTATCGAATTCGACCTCGTCCGTGCGACGGTTGTTGTCGGCAAGGCTTTGCGCGAGCGTGGCCTGGGGCACGACGAGATTGAGTAGATCGCACCGGCCGCGCCAATGGCGGACGACGGTGCCGGGCGTGCTGATGGCGAGCGCCTGGCCAGCATGCACCGTCGCCTGCCGGGTTCCATGCTGGACTTCGAACTGTCCGTTCAAAGCCAAATAGAAAACCGCGCCTTCGCGCGGCGGTCGTGCCGTGATGGTTCGGCATTCAGTTTTGCCGTCCCAATGCAGCACTTGGATTTTGGATTGGCCGAGACTGGCTTGGGCGCTCCGAAAGAGCCGGAACTGGCGCGGGTTGTCGACGCTGAAGTCGCAGCGTCCACGTGTGAGATCTGAAATATGGTCCCGCGCGATGGCGGCGCCGCCCTGAACGCTTCGGCTCTGTTCGATCAGCGATAAGGCGCTCGAACGCAAGCTGGGGCCTGATTCCAAGCCCGGCCCTGATCCTTCGTGAAGAAGAAACGACATGGCGCACTCCGATGTGTGGCGCACGGCATTCGTAACAACGAGTGCCATCGGAATACGCTCATCATTCCGTCGAGGCGGTGCGGATTGCAAGGCCTATGAAGATGGGTTGGCGGTCGTCGTTGCCGGCAGCTCGGACGGTTCGCGAGCTGGCACGACGCCTTGACGCCGCGTGCAGAGTTTTGCCGGCGAGCGCAATTTTCGCAGACCGATCCAAAATTGCCCCTTGCTGCCGGGACCTCTTAGCCAAGAATGATTGAACAATGGCGGCAAGCAGGTCATCAGGGGAGGATCGCATGAACACGCTCCAGGGCAGGGCTTTGCGTTACCTGTTTCGATTGTCGGGCCTGGCTGTGCTGGCATTGTTGGTTCTGGCGCGGCCCTCGGCGGTGCAATCGCAGAGCGTCTATCCCGACGAGCCTGTCCGTATCATCGTTCCGACCTCGGCCGGGGGCGTCACGGATGTTCTCGGCCGGCTGGTTGCGGACGGTCTCTCGAAAGCCTGGGACAAGCCCGTGATTGTCGACAACCGGCCGGGCGCCGCGAACCAGATCGGACTGGCGCTCGTGGCCCGATCAAAGAACGACGGTCACACATTGCTCGTTGCCAGCGATGCGGCGTTCACGGCTGGACCACACATTCACAAGAATGCGAATTACGACACCGTGAAGGATTTCACGCCGATCCTCATCCTGGGGCAGATCACCCCCACCTTCAACGTGCCGGCATCGCTTCCGGTGAATTCGATCGAAGAGTTCGTCAAGCTCGCGAAATCGAAACCGAGCGGATTGAACTATGCGTCGTTCGGAATCGGGACCTACGCCCATCTTGCGATGGAGGATTTGAAGCAGCGTGTCGGCATGGCCATGGAGCATATTCCCTACCGGGGCTCGACGCCGGCGACGACCGCTCTGCTGCGAGGCGACGTTGCCGCGATGATCGTCAATCTGAACGTGATCGCCGATCACGCCAAGGCTGGAAAGGTGAAGATCCTGGCCGCGGCCGGACCGAAGCGATCGTCGTTCCGGCCGGATCTGCCGACCATCAGTGAGACGGTGGCGCCGGGCTTTTCGACCGGCGCGTGGTGGGGTGTCTTCGGTCCGGCGGATTTGCCGCAAGATGTCGTGCGGAAGATCCGATCGGATGCCAGGTCCTTTCTCAACAGCCCGGAAACCCGCAAATTCTTTGCCGCCAATACGATCGAGCCTGTGGAGATGTCTCAGGCGGAATTCGCCGACGCCATCCGCGCCGATCGCGACCGGTGGGGTGCGTTGATCCGGTCGGTGGGCATCGAGGTTCCCAAGTAGGTGGCCCAGGCGCTCTTGTTTGAGGCGGAGGCAGCGATGCGTGCCTCTGTCCGCGCGGCGATCGTTGACGAGGTCGCGCTGTCCATGGGGCCGCTTCGCGAGAGGTGGCTCATCCCGAGCTGAACCGCCCCGGCCCTGAGTATCGGCTGGTCGCTTACCAGCCGCGCAGCGACATCACCGCGCTTTTCAGCGAGCGCATGTCGCTGATCACGGTGCGCGCGCCCGCATCGACCAGCAAGGGGGCGAGATTGTCGGCGGCGTGTGAGCCGCCGATGAAGCCGATGGGTGCCATGCCGGCGGCGTGAGCGGCGGTTACGCCCGCTGGCGAATCCTCGACCACAATGCAATCGGCCGGAGCCACCTTCATTTGTCGCGCGGCATGCAAAAACAGGTCGGGCGCCGGTTTACCCCGCGCGACCTGGCTTGCTGAGAAGATTCGCGGTTCGAAAAAGCGCAGAAGGTCGGTGGCCTCGAGGCTCGCGCGCACGCGATCGAGCGGCGACGACGATGCCACGCATTTCGATCCTCTCAGCCATGCCAGCGCGTGCTGGATATGGGCGGTGGCGCGAACCTCGCTTCGCAGACGGTCCAGAACGCTTTGCCCCAGTTGCGTGCCGAATCCAGGCGGCAGGCGTTTGCGCGTCGCGGCCTCGATGTCGGCCAGCATGTCGGCTGGCTTGCGCCCGGCGAAGAACCGCACCACGAGAGCCGGCGGCACCGACAGCCCGATGCGCGCGAACTCCTGCGATGCGACGGTCGCGGCGATCGCCTCGCTGTCCACGAGGACGCCATTGCAGTCGAAGATGATCAAGGGCCGTTCCCCATTCCGGCCTTCGCGCCCCAAGAACCGGAGCCTTCAAGAATCGCAAGCCCCCCAGCGATTCGCGTAGCCGGATTATGGGCGCGGCAAATAACGGCCGCATGGCAGGCCCATGCTGAATGGCCGTTGTTCACAGTTTCCGCACGTTAAAGCGCCGCTCTTTAGAGCTATTCTTCGCGCAGCGGCCGCGACAACAGCGATTCGATGGCGGCATCGACGCTGAGGCTGCCGTCCAGAACGCCCGCCACCGCCTCGGCGACCGGCATGCTCACACGGCGTTCGCGGGCCAGCTCGACCAGGGCCTGGGCGGTGAATGCACCTTCGGCGAGCTTGCCGTGGGGCGCATCGGCGAGCGACTCCCCCCGGCCCAGCGCCATGCCGAAGGAGAAATTGCGCGATTGCGGGGTGGAGCAGGTCAGCACCAGATCGCCCAGCCCCGAAAGGCCGGTGAGTGTCTGCGTCCTGGCGCCGAAGGCTTCGCCGAAGCGGAGCAATTCCGCGAAACCGCGGGTGGTGAGCGCGGCGATCGCGCTGGCGCCGAGACCGCGACCGGCGGTGATGCCGGCGGCAATCGCGAGCACGTTCTTGGCCGCGCCCCCGATCTCGACGCCCCGCACGTCGGTCGAATGATACGGACGGAAGGCGGGCGAGCCGAGCGCCTGCGAGAGTTTTTCGGCGAGGCCAAGGTCCCGCGCGGCCAATGTCACGGCGGTCGGCAGGCCGCGCGCCACGTCGGCAGCGAAGCTCGGTCCCGACAGGACCGCCTGCAAGGCGGTTTGCGCAGCTTCGGCGATCACCTCCGTCATGAAGCGATGGCTGCCGCGCTCGATGCCCTTGGCGCAGGCAATGAGTGGTGTGCCGGAGGGAATGAATGTGCCGACAGCGGTCGTGACCTCGCGCAGCGCCTGCGCCGGGATGACGAGCAGAACGGCATCGGCGCGCGTCACCGCGGCATCGAGTTCGCTCGTGACCGAGATGCGTGGATCGAGCGTCACGGCCGGCAGGTGCGCGCTTTCGCGGCGGACATTCAGTGCATCCGCGGTCTGGGGGCGGCGGGTCCACAGCGTGACCTCGCGGCCGGCGCGGGCGGAGGCATTGGCGAGCGCGCAGCCCCAGGCTCCGGCGCCGACGACAGCGACGCGTTCGATGCTCATGCGGCGGTCGTCTCCAGTTTGGTGTTGGCGATCTCCTCCAGCGGCCAGCGCGCGCGGGGCGCGATGTCGAGTGGATCGGTCAGGCCCAGTGCGAGCCGTTCGGCGCCCGCCCAGGCGATCATGGCGCCGTTGTCGGTGCACAGCGCCGGCGGCGGCACCACCAGGACGGTCCCGGCCTCGAAGGCCACGCGGGTGAGCGCCTTGCGGATGGTGAGATTGGCCGCGACGCCGCCGGCGGCGACCACGGCGCCCGGAGCGCCATAGCGCTCCCGGAAGATCGCCACGCCGGCGCGCAGCCGATCATGGACCACATCGACGACCGATTGTTGAAATGAAGCGCACAGGTCCGCCACATCCTGGTCGGTGAGCGGGGCGATCCGTTCGGCTTCGAGCCGCAGCGCGGTTTTCAGTCCCGATAACGAGAAGTCCGGCTCGCTGCGGCCATGCATCGGCCGCGGCAGGAGAAAGCGCACCGGATTGCCGCGTTTGGCTTCGTTCTCAACCTGCGGGCCACCTGGATAACCGAGGCCGAGCAGCTTGGCGGTCTTGTCGAAGGCTTCGCCGATGGCGTCATCCACCGTGGTGCCGAGCAATTCGTAGTGGCCGACCCCACGCACGGCCACGATCTGGGTATGGCCGCCGGAGGCCAGGAACAAAAGGTAGGGGAAGGGCGTGCCGCTGGTCAGCCGAGCGGTCAGCGCATGGGCCTCCAGATGGTTCACGGCCATCAGCGGCTTGTCGTTGACGAGCGCGATGGCCTTGGCGGTGGTGAGGCCCACGATCACGCCGCCGATCAGGCCGGGGCCGGCGGCGGCCGCCACGCCGTCGAGGTCCGCGAAGGCGACACGGGCGTCGGTCATCGCCTTGGCGATGATCTGGTCGAGCCGTTCGACATGGGCGCGTGCGGCGATCTCCGGCACCACGCCGCCGAATGCGGCGTGCTCGTTGACCTGCGACAGCACCACGTTGGACAGAATCCGTCCCGGCCCTTCGCCGGCACGCTCGACCACCGCGGCTGCGGTCTCGTCGCAGGTGGTTTCGATACCGAGAACGAGCATGGCGGGCCGGAGGCTCTGAGGTTGCGGAATGGCCTTGCAACAAGGGTCAGCGAAGGCCGATAAGGCGGTCGATCAGTAGACAAACTACCGAGAAGTAGATTGTTCGCATACCATCGCGGGGTTCCGTGCCGCAAGCCTCTGACGATACAGCATTTCTCCGGTTGGGAACGCGCGGCAGCCCGCTGGCTCTGGCGCAGGCGCATCTGGTGCGCGCGACGCTCGCGGCCGCGCACGGAATTGACCCCGAACGGATCAAAATCGAGGTGATCCGCACCACCGGCGACCGCATTCAGGACCGTCCGCTCTCCGAGGCCGGCGGCAAAGGTCTGTTCACGAAGGAGATCGAGGATGCGCTGCTCGACCGGCGCATCGATATCGCGGTCCATTCGTCGAAGGACCTTCCGACAGTGCTGCCGGACGGGCTCGCGCTTGCGGCCTTCCTGCCGCGCGAGGATGCACGCGATGTCTTCATCGGCCGTGCGTTCCCGACGCTCGGCGGGATGCCCCCGGGCTCCACGGTCGGCACGGTCTCGCTGCGCCGGCAGGCCATGCTCAAGCGCGCGCGGCCGGATCTCAATGTTGTCGTCATGCGCGGCAACGTGGAGACGAGGCTGCGCAAGCTCGATCAGGGTGAGGCGGACGCGACATTGTTGGCTCTGGCCGGATTGAAGCGCCTGGGTCTCGACCATGTGGCAACCCAGGTGTTCAGCACGGAGGAGTTTCTCCCGGCGGTTGGACAAGGCGCGATCGGCATCGAGGCCCGCGAGGGCGATCTGCGCACGCTGTCGCTGCTGGCGCCGATCAACGATGCGGCGACGGCCGTTGCCCTGGCGGCGGAGCGGGCGTTTCTGGCCGTTCTCGACGGCTCCTGCCGCACCCCGATCGGAGGTCACGCGACATTGGACGGTGGAACGTTGCGGTTTCGCGGTCTCGTGTTGCGGCCTGACGGCAGCGAATGGTTCGAGACGGCGCGCGAGGGCGCTTCGTCCGATGCCGTCGCGCTGGGCGCCGACGCCGGGCAGGAACTGAAGTCGCGCGCCGGTCCCGGCTTTTTCGACGAGTGACGGTTCAGGGGCAATCATGCGCATCCTCGTCACCCGGCCCGAACCCGACGGCGCACGTTTCGCCGACATTCTGCGTCAACGGAATCATCAACCGGTGCTGGCCCCGGTCTTGACCATCCAGCCGCTGCCGGACGCCCGTTGGGGAGAGGGGCCATGGGCGGCTCTCCTGATCACCAGCGCCAACGCGGTGCGGACCTTGGCGGGCGATCCCCGGCTGGCCGGCCTTCTCGGCCTGCCGGTGCTGGCCGTCGGCGCGGGGAGCGCGGCGGCGGCCCGGGCGGCGGGCTTCGTCCGGGTCGAATCGGCCGATGGCGATGGTGGCGATCTGGCCGCGCTTGTGGCCACCCGATACCGTGGCACCAGCGCGCGGCTGCTTTATCTGGCGGGAGAGAACAGGGCCCGTGATCTCGCCGGTTCACTGGCCGGGGGCGGCCTGACGGTCGAAACCGTGGCGATCTATCGAGCGGTCCCGGTCGAGACCCTACCGGCTCCGGTGCGCGAGGCGTTGAAGCGTGGAACCCTCGATGGTGTGGCGCACTTCTCCCGGCGCAGCGCGCTGGCCTACCTGCGCTGCGTCTCGGACATGGGGGAGGCAGGGTTGCGACCGCTGCATTTTTGCATTTCAGAACCGGCTGCGGAGCCGCTGCGGGCCGCGGGCGCCCGAAGCATCGCGGTGGCGGATCGGCCGGACGAGGCGGCTCTCCTGGCGCTCACCGGACTCGGGGCGTAAACCCGTCTTGAACCAGTCTTGGCGCGTAACAGGCCGGGCATCGGACACCGAATTGGGCTAGGATCGTGGCATGGCAGATGAGGTTCCTCCGTCGTCGGGGGCTGGCGGTTCGGATGGCGGTCGCCGTCGGCGGCCGGCTCCAACCATCGATCTGAAAGCCACCGAGGTGGCCAGCGAGGCTCCTGCTCCGGCCGGATCCGCCGAAGCGGCGGCGCCGACGGGGCCGCATGATTCGGCGGTTTCGGGCGGTCCGGCCACCGATCCGGCGCCTCAATCGGAGCCCTCGCCGTCCGGACCGTCGGAAGGGGCGCCGAGCGATGACCCATCCGCACGCGCCGACGTGGCAGCCGAAACGGATACGCGACGAGCGGATTCCGCACCGGATGGGGACGCCGGCGAGACTGTTTCGGAGCCACGGTCCGCGCCGCCGGAAGAGCGCTGGCGCATCCTGGCGGCTGGCGCGGCGGGTGGCGCCGGTGTGGTGATCGCCGCAATTTTGATTTTGGCCATTTGGTGGGACTGGCCCTATGGGCAGGATTCGGACGGGGCCGATCAGCGCTTGACCGCGATCGAGGCGCGGTTCGAGGATTTGGCCAAGTCTTTGCCGCCGCGCCCGGCCGGCTCTCAGGCCATTCAAGCCGGTGCCGAGGCCCTGGCAGGCTTGGAGAGCCGCTTGAAGCGGCTGGAGGCGGAAAAACCCGTGGCCGATCCGGCTCAGGGACAGCGCATCGATCAGCTCGACGCCGCTTTGCGGTCGCTGTCGGAGCGGCTGGCGGCGCTGGGGGAGCGGGCCGACAGTTCGGCCGCCGCGCTCGGCGCCCTGAAGAACGAGACACGCACGGCCATCGCCGACGAGGGTCGCCTTCTGGCGTTGGAGAAGCGCCTGGGCGCGGCCGAGAGCGAGGCAAGAACCTCGATCGAGGCTTTGACCGCGAAGCTCACCGAACAGGCGGCGGCGACGGATCGCGCGGTCAGGCGGGCGCAGGCTGCCTCCGCGTTGCGCGCGGCGGTCCAGCGCAATGAGCCGTTCCAGAGCGAGCTTGCCGCCGCCGCATCGCTGGCGGAGGACAAGGCTGCGCTGGCATCCCTCCATCCCTTTGCCGAAAGCGGGCTTCCGAGCGCTGCCGCCTTGAGCCACGCTCTGTCCGGGCTCGTTCCTGACATGCTTCAGCGGGCGGGGAAAGGATCGGCTGAAAGCGGCGGCTTCCTGGAACGCCTTCAGATCAATGCGCAGCGCCTGGTTCGGGTGCGGCCGGCGGACGAGGTGCCCGGCAGCGATCCGGCCGCGGTCTTGTCGCGTGCCGAGGCTCGTGCCGCCGAGGGCAACCTGTCCGCCGCGATCGCCGAGCTTTCGGCGCTGCCGGAGGATGTGCGTGCGCCGGCAAAAAACTGGATCGCGAGGGCGCAAGCTCGTCAGCGTGCGCTGGAAACCGCGCGTGAATTCGCCACCGGCGCGGTCGCCGCCCTCAAGCCTGCTCCTTAAGCCAAGCGAACACCAAGCAAGCGAACACCCGATGATCCGCGTTATCACTTTCCTGATTCTGGTGGGCTTGCTCGCGCTGGGCGTCACCTGGCTCGCCGACCGGCCGGGCGAGGTCATGGTGCTGTGGCAGGGCTACCGCATCGAGACCTCGGTGACGGTTCTGATCGCCGCGATCGCGTTTCTGATCGTGCTGGCGATGCTGCTCTGGTCGCTCGTGCGCGCGATTTTGCGCTCGCCCGGCTGGATTTCGACCTATCTCAACCAGCGGCGCGGCATCAGAAGCTATCACGCGATGTCCCGGGGGCTGATTTCGGTCGGCGCGGGCGATCGCAACGCAGCCGCTCGCTATGCGGCGGACGCCGGACGGATCGCGCCCGCCGAGCCGTTGACCTTGCTTTTGAAAGCCCAGGTTGCGCAACTCGAAGGCCGGCGCGAGGACGCCGAGGCCGCGTTCCGGACCATGGCCGAGCGCGACGACACCAAGCTCCTGGGCTTGCGCGGATTGTTCATCGAGGCCCGGCGCCGCGAGGATGGAACGGCGGCGCGCTATTATGCCGAAGCGGCCGCCAAAACCGCGCCATCGCTGGGCTGGGCCGGGCAGGCGGTGCTGGAGTTTCGGAGCACGGCCGGCGATTGGACCGGGGCGCTTGCGGCGCTCGATCGCAACAATCGCAACGGGCTGATGAAGCGAGCGGATTATCGTCGCCAGCGCGCGGTTCTATTGACCGCGCAGGCGCTTGCGGCTGAGCAGGAGGGGCAGGATCGCGACCGTGTCCTCCCGCGGGCGCTGGAGGCCGTCAAGCTCGCTCCGGACCTGATTCCTGCCGCGGAACTGGCTGGCCGGCTGCTCGGCGAGGCCAACGACCTGCGCAAGGCCAGCCGCATCGTCGAGGCCGCCTGGACAGCCAATCCGCATCCCGACCTGGCCGATACCTATGCCCATCTGCGGATTGGCGATTCCGCGCGCGAGCGGCTGGCCCGCGTCCAGCGCCTGGCGGATCGGGCCCCGGGCAATCCGGAAAGCGCTCTTGCGGTGGCAAGGGCCGCCATGGAGGCGCAGGAGTTCGCCGTGGCCAGGGCCGCGCTTCGTCCCTTGCTGCGGGAGCCGACGCAGCGTGTCGCCGTGCTGATGGCGGAAATCGAAAGTCGCGAGAGCGGCGATGAGGGCCGGGCCCGGGAGTGGATGGCCCGTGCGCTCCGCGCCGCGCGCGATCCGGCGTGGACCGCGGACGGGATCGTGTCCGATCGCTGGCTTCCGGTCTCGCCTGTGAGCGGGCGGATCGATGCCTTCGTCTGGAAGGTCCCGCTGGCTGAGTTGTCCGATCGGCGCGAGGTGATCGAGATCGCCGACGAGCCGGTGCCCCAGACGCCGGTTATCGAGGTGCAGTCGTCTGAGCCTGCCGCGTCGGTCGACCCGGCGGAGATCGTGCCGGCTGAACCGGCTGGTGTGGAGCGGACGTCAGCGCCCGGGGCGGGCGCGAAAACCGAGCTGGCGGTTGCTCAGGAGCCGCCTCAGCCGGATTTCCAGCCCAAGTCCGAGCTTGAACCCAGGTCCGAGCCTGAACCCAGGTCCGAGCCCGAACCCAAGTCCGACTCCAAGCTGGCGCCACGGCGAATCGAGACCGTGATCCCCATGACCCACGCTCCTGACGATCCCGGACCCGACGCCAATCCGGATCTGGAGCCACAGCCCGAGCCGGGCCGTCATCGGGGGCCTTTTGGTTTGTAACGGCGTCTGGCGCATGCTGAAAAGGCGTCCAGCCGCCGGGATCGCGCCGCTTTGCTTGCCAAGCCGGCCGGGCGCGGATAATCAGTGCGGCGCATCGCCGGTGTAGCTCAGTGGTAGAGCATCCGCTTCGTAAGCGGGTGGTCGGGGGTTCAAATCCCTCCACCGGCACCATGTTTTTTTTTGAGCTGATGGGCGCTAGCTGGCCAGTTGGGCGTCGTCATGCTTTTCCCCCGCTAACATCTGCCGCGCATTTGACATCCGATGCGTTCGGGGCCGTTGATCGGCCGGAGTCGCTTGTCTTGAATCCACCAACACGCCATGTTTCGGCTCCATAAGCGGGGCGACGGCAATTCGCCGGCGCCGAGGGGATCTCGATGCTGAGTCGCGCGCCGATACCGCAACGGCCTCTGCTTGACGGCTTCTGGCCGTCGGCGCGAAGCGTCGGCCTGTGGCCGGGCATCAAGGCGTTCGGCGGTCTGACCGTTCTTGATCGTCGCGATCCGCTTTCAGAGGCCGTCGCGCAGTCAGGATCGCTGGAGGTGCGCTTCGCGCGCAGTGCCGCGGAGGTCCGTCAGGCGCAGCGGTTGCGCTATCAGGTTTTCTATCGGGATGGCGGAGCCATTGCCGATCTGGCAACGCTGATGGTCCGTCGCGATGTCGATGCCTTCGATGCGATTTGCGACCACCTGATGGTGATCGATCACGATGCGCGCGGCACGGATGGGCTGTCTGCTCCCGCCGTGGTCGGCACCTACCGATTGCTCAGGCAAGAGGTGGCGCGCGTACATGGCGGTTTCTACACCGCGATCGAATACGATATCGATCCCCTGATCTCAGGCCGGCCCGAGTTGCGATTCTTGGAGTTGGGCCGTTCCTGTGTGCTGGGACCCTATCGCAACAAGCGCACACTCGAACTTCTGTGGCGCGGCATCGGCGCCTATACGGCCCAACATCAGCCCGACGTCATGATCGGATGCGCGAGTTTCGAGGGCACCGATCCCGATCGGTTGGCCCTG
>Ga0180217_1002149_pt1 | contig 19096 bp, 19 predicted proteins | sample eDN3rd37CBELigOP_FD_128521 | JGI IMG/M metagenome (GOLD analysis project Ga0180217, IMG submission 128521) | Enriched Organic Plus compost microbial communities from Emeryville, California, USA - eDNA 3rd pass 37_C BE-Lig OP (version 2) (version 2) ... | reverse complement strand
GCAGGCGCGTGGCACGGTCAACCACACCCCGGTCTATCCGCGCGAGGTGGTCAGGCGCGCGCTCGAGCTGCAGGCGACGGCGCTGATCATGGTGCACAACCACCCGAGCGGCGATCCCACCCCGTCGCGCGCCGATCTCGAGATGACGGCCGAGGTGAAGGCCGCCGCCCAGGTGCTTGGCATCGTGCTGCACGACCACCTCATCATCGGCAACGGACGGCAGCTCTCCTTCCGGCAGGAGGGGTTGCTGTGACCTGTGCCGTTGTGCGGTTGCAGTTGACCGTGGGCAGGCGCCACCGGCAGGTTTGAGCCATGGTCCGCCAACGACCTCTGTCCCTGCTTGCCACCTGTCTGCTCGGCCTGGTCCTGAGCGACGGCGTGGCCGCCCAGTACGGCAAGCCGCCGCCGCTCGGCGCATCGGAAGGGCTGCCGGGCGGGCCACAGGGAGAGGTTCGGCCGCGCAATCCGCACCCATCCGCCCTCCCGCCCGGGCAGGCTACCGGCCCCTTCGGCAAGCCGCCGCCGCTGCCACCGGGCAACGGTCCGGCCACCGGCGGGGCGCCAGGGGAGCACCGCGCTGTCGCCTCCGGCAGCGGCTTCGTCGTGGCGCAGGGGCGGGTACTGACCAACCACCATGTGGCCGAGGGCTGTTCGGAAATGCGCCTGCGCACGTCGAACGGCACCGAGCTTACCGCGACGGTCACTGCCACGGACGCGCAGCGCGATCTTGCATTGCTGACCGTGCGCGGCGACCCGGGGCCACCGCTGCGCTTCCGTCAGGGGCCGCCGGTCCGCCGGGGGGAGGGCGTGGTGACCTATGGCTTTCCCCTGGCCGGCCTGCTCTCCTCCGGCCCCACCCTGACCACCGGCGATGTCTCGGCCCTGTCGGGGATGCGCGACAACCAGCGGCATTTCCAGATCAGCGCCCCGGTCCAGCCAGGGAATTCGGGCGGGCCGCTGCTCGACCTTACCGGCAACGTCATCGGCGTGGTGGTTTCGAAGCTGAATGCGCAGCGCGTGGCACAGTCCACCGGCGACATCCCGCAGAACGTGAATTTCGCCGTGAAGGCGGAGGAGGCGATCGACTTCCTGCGCCGGAACGGCGTGCAGCCGCGCATCGGCAACAGCGATTCCGCGCCGCGCAGCGCTGCGGAAATCGGGGAGGTGGCGCATCCTTCCACGCTGTTCCTGCGCTGCCTGCGCTGACTGCCCGCACGGGGCGCGATCGATGTGGCCGGGTCTGGTCGCCGGCCCGCCCATGATGAGGAAGGAAAGGCCAGGGATATGCAGAGGATCGACGCCGCCACGCTCAAGGCCTGGATCGGTGACGGAGGGGAGCTTGCCATTCTCGACGCGCGCGAGGAGGGGGAGTTCGGCCGCTCCCATCTGTTCTGGGCCAATCCCTGCCCGCTGTCGCGCGCCGAGCTGCGCGTCCGGGCGCTGCTGCCGCGGCGCGGCGTGCGCATCTGCTGCGTGGATGGCGGGGAAGGGGGGCTCGCCGAACGCCTCGCTGCCTGGCTGGAGGGCATCGGCTGCACCGAGGTGCATGTGCTCGAAGGCGGCGTGCCGGCGTGGCAGGCGGCCGGCTACGTCGTCTTCTCCGGCGTCAACGTCCCCTCCAAGGCCTTCGGGGAGTGGGTCGAGCACCATTACGGCACACCGAGCATCGATCCTGTCGAACTGCAGGCGATGATGAAGGCGGGCGAGGATATGGTGATCCTCGACAGCCGCCCCATGGACGAGTTCCGGCGCATGTCCATCCCGGGTGCCATCGACGTGCCGGGCGGTGAGCTGGTCTATCGCATCGGCGAGATCGTGCCCTCGCCCGGGACCACGATCGTGGTGAACTGCGCCGGCCGCACCCGTTCCATCATGGGGGCGGAATCGCTTCGCAGTGCCGGCGTTCCGAACAAGGTGGTGGCGCTGCGCAACGGCACCATGGGTTGGGAGCTGGCCGGCTTCTCCTGCGACCGCGGCAGGACCGCGAGCTACCCGCGTGGTGTGCCGGCCTCGCACGAGACTGCACTCGTCCGTGCGCGGGCCTTCGCCGAGCGTTCGGGCGTTCGCGTGCTGGATCGCGATGGGCTTGCCGCCCTGTTGGCCGATCCGTCGCGCACCACCTATCTGCTGGACGTCCGCGACCCGGAGGAGTTCGCCGCGGGTCACCTCGCCGGCAGCCTGAACGCGCCGGGCGGGCAGCTGGTGCAGGCGACCGATCGCTGGGTGGCGGTGCGGAACGCCCGGATCGTGCTGGTGGACGACGCTGCCTTCGCGGCATCGCGCGACGGCGTGCGCGCCCGCATGGCCGGCGGTTGGCTGCGCCAGATGGGCGGCTGGGACGTGTATGTGCTGGAAGGTGGTGGTCAGGGCGGCCATCTCGAGGAAGGCGGCGCCGCGCCCGAATGCCCCGAGGCGGCGGCGATCCGCCCCGCAAGCGTTTCCGCGCCGGAACTCGCGGCGCTGCTCGGCAATGGCGGGGCGCAGGTGGTGCAGCTCTCGCGTTCGGTCGATTTCCGCGAGGCGCATATTCCGGGCGCTCTCTGGGGTGTGCGCACCCGGCTGGCCTCGCTGGTGCCGCGGCTTGATTCCTTCCGGCCCGTGGTGGTCGCGGCCGCCGAGGAACCGGTCGGATGGCTGGCGGTGCCCGAGCTCCAGAATCTGGTCAAGGTGCCGGTCCGGGTGCTGACGGGCGGCCTCGCGGCCTGGAAGGCGGCCGGGTTGCCACTGGCGTCCGATCGCCGAACGCCGGCCGACGCCGAGTGCATCGATGTCTATCTCCGTCCCTATGATCGCAACGAAGGGGTGGAAGCGGCGATGCGCGAATATCTCTCCTGGGAGATCGATCTGGTGCACGCAGTGGAGCGGGACGGTGATGCCCCGTTCGGGGCGGCGCTGCGGGCGGGGGCATAGACTGCGCGCGGTGGCGGGACCGGGATCTCGGATCCGGAGCGGGTTGGCCCGGGTCGGCCTCGCGCTGGTCGATGCACTGCTGCCGCCGCAATGCCTTACCTGCGACGCGCCGGTGGACCGGCAGGGAACGCTCTGCGCTGGCTGCTTCACCGGGCTTTCCTTCGTCACCGAGCCGCTCTGCGCACGGTGCGGCGTGCCCTTCCCGCATGCCGGGGCAGGCCTGCCGGCGCCGCAGGGGCTGCTCTGCCCGGCCTGCGCCGCGTCTCCGCCCGCATTCGCCGCGGCGCGAGCGGCGCTGCGCTACGACGCCGCGGCGCAGCGGCTGATCCTGCCCTTCAAGCACGCCGACCGGACCGAGCTGGCCGGCCCGCTTGCGCGCCACATGGCACGCGCCGGCGCGACGCTGCTGGCACGGGCTGACCTGGTCGCCCCCGTGCCCCTGCATTGGCGGCGGCTGCTGGCGCGGCGCTACAATCAGGCGGCGCTCCTCTCCGCCCGGCTGGCCCGCCAGGCCGGACGGGCGCATGTGCCGGACCTGCTGCGCCGCCGACGGCCGACTCCGCCGCTCGGCGCGCTTGGTGCGGCGGAGCGTGCGGCGGCGGTGGAGGGTGCCTTCGCGCTCGGTCGCGGCGCCGCGCGGCGGGTCCAGGGGCGGCGAGTGCTGCTGGTGGATGATGTCATGACCTCGGGTGCCACGGCTGAGGCCTGCGCGGGCCTTCTGCTGCAGGCAGGAGCGGCGGCGGTGGAGGTGCTGGCCGCCGCCCGCGTGCCCGACCCGAGGCTCGAGGCGTTGCCGGCCTGATGCCCGGAGGGCGCGGCGGCGACGGGAGGGTCCTTGACCCGCGGATAGGGCCTGCCAAGCTGCCCACCATGGCCAAGGTTGAGATCTATACGACCACCTTCTGCCCCTATTGCATGCGGGCCAAGGCGCTGCTCGAGCGCAAGGGGGTCGCCTACGAGGAATACGACGCTCCGCATGGCTCCGAAGCCCGTCGCCAGGCGATCGAGCGTTCGGGCGGCCGGACCACGGTGCCGCAGATCTTTATCGACGGGCAGCCGATCGGCGGTTCCGACGATCTGGTGGCGCTGGACCGGGCGGGAAAGCTGGACGCGCTGCTGGCCACCTGATTTGGCCCGATGGCCGGAGCTGCGAGGCCGCCGAGGAGGCACCCCAGGCAGCGCCGGTTCCCGCCACTCCTCGGCTGGAGCCGGGCCCAGGGGGGGGCGGGCGAGCTTGCCTGCGTGGCAGGATCCTGCGGCGGCCGCCATCCCTTGCGCGTGACAGTCGGGTCGCAGCCGGACCCAGTGGAAGTCCAGCAAAGGTACTGGCACTCGTTTTCGCTGAGTGCCAACCTATGTGCTCCATGCAGAGAGCCCCAGGCAGTCGTGGGGCCCAGGGAACAAGGGGATGATCCGGTACGACCTTCGCTGCAGCCAGGACCACAGTTTCGACGGCTGGTTCAAGGACAGCGCCGCCTTCGACAAGCTGGCCCGCAGCGGCCTTGTGGAATGCCCGGTCTGTGGCGGCACCGAGGTATCGAAGCAGCTGATGGCCCCCGCCGTGCTCAAGGCATCGGGGGTGAAGGGGAGGCCCGACCGCCTGCCGGCCGCGCCCGCCGCGGCGCAGCCTCCCGCCGTACCCGCGCCGCCGGCCGCAAAGCCTGTGCCGGCGCAGGTGATGGCCGTCCTGCGGCGCATGCGCGCGGAGGTGGAGAAGCATTGCGACTATGTCGGTAAGGATTTTGCCGAGGAGGCGCGCAAGATGCACCGCGGCGAGAGCGACCGCAGCGGCATCTACGGCGAGGCGACGGAGGCCGAGGCAGAGGCGCTGAAGGAGGAGGGGATCGACGTTGCGCGCATTCCCTGGGTGCCACGGGCCGAGAGCTGAGCCGCGCTCGCTGCGCTGCCTGAAGCCGGCCTTCGCCACCAGGGACCGGCGGCGCGGGCCGGCGGCTTCCGCTCTGGGGGGACCGATGCGCTCTCAGCGGACCCCACGCGCCTGCCCGGTATAGACGCAGATCAGCCTCCGGCTGCCCTCCAGGTGCTGCAGCAGCAGGATCTCGCTGTCAAAGCGGCAGACCAGCGGTGCTATGTCGGTGACATCCGCCGTATGGGGGCTGCTCCCGAAGGGAAACAGCATCAGGATATCGCCTTCCAGGCACCGTTTGGCGATGCGATCCTGCACCCGTTGCTGCCGCACCCAGGGCGCACCCGCCGAGTCGCTGGCATCCACCGTGCAGAGTTGCTCGCTGCCGGTCTGTGCCAGCGCCTCGTCCTGCGGCGCAGCCAGGCCGAGCGCGATGCAGACTGCCGCGGCCGCGCGCCGGACGGGCCCGCCGTGGCCAGGAGCGCCTTCGGTAAGGATCATGCTGCCAATCATTGCTGGCAAAGGTGACCGGACCGTTCAGTCCCGGGCGGCCATCACCAGGTAATTCACGCTCAGGTTGCGGCTGACCTGCCACCGCCCGGTCAGCGGGTCCATGCTGAGCCCGGCGATATCGGCCACCCGCAGCCCCGCCTGCCGCAGCGCCGCCCCCAGCTCGGCCGGGCGGACGAACATCCGCCAGTCATGCGTGCCCGCTGGCAGCAGGCGCAACACGTATTCGGCGCCAAGCTTCGCGAACAGGAAGGATCGCGTCGTGCGGTTCAGCGTGGAGAGGAAGACCGCGCCTCCCGGCCTCGCCAACGCCGCGAGGTGCCGGCAGAACGCGTCCCGGTCGGCGACATGCTCGATTACCTCGAGCGCCAATACGGCATCGAACCCACCCTCCCCTGCGGCCAGCAGGGTTTCGGGCGTGCCGTCCCTGTAGGTGATGGCAAGGCCTCCCGCCGCGGCATGCGTGCGGGCGGCAACGAGCGCCTCGCCCGCGGCATCGAGCCCGGTCACGGTTGCGCCCGCACGCGCCAGGGACTCGCTTGCCAGCCCCGCGCCGCAGCCGACATCGAGAACCCGAAGCCCGGTCAAGGGGGCGGGCGCGCCGGAGTCGCGCCCATGCTGGCGAGCGAGGCGAGCGATGATCCAGCCCATGCGGGCCGGATTCATGGCGTGCAGCGGCGCCATCGGGCCGCGCGGATCCCACCAGCGCGCGGCCAGCCGGCCGAATTTCGCGATCTCCCCGGGCAGCGCCGTGTGGCCCCCGTGCTTCATGCGCCTGCTCCCTTGCCCCGGCACCTCGCGCAATGTTGCAGCGCGGGAGCCGCCCCGGTATCTGTGCCGACCCTCATGCGCCGGCAACCGAGGCCAGCGCCCCATCCGGACCGACATGCGCCATGTCCCGCATTGTGATGAAGTTCGGCGGCACCTCCGTCGCCGATCTCGACCGTATCCGCAACGTCGCCCGACGCGTGAAGCGGGAGGTCGAGGCCGGCCACGAGGTGGCCGTCGTCGTTTCCGCCATGGCGGGGACGACCAATCAGCTGGTGAAATGGTGCCAGGAGCTCTCGCCCCTGCACGATGCCCGCGAATACGACACCGTGGTGGCGACCGGCGAGCAGGTCACGATCGGCCTGCTGGCCATCGCGCTGCAGGCCGAGGGCGTGAATGCACGCTCCTGGCAGGGCTGGCAGATCCCCATCCGTACTGATGGTGCGCATGGCAAGGCGCGGGTCGAGGCGATCGAGGGCGAGACCCTGATCGCGCGCATGCGGACGGGCCAGGTGCCGGTGGTGGCGGGCTTCCAGGGAATCGGTCCGGACAGCCGGATCACCACCCTCGGCCGCGGTGGCTCGGACCTTTCGGCCGTCGCGCTGGCGGCCGCGGTGAAGGCCGACCGCTGCGACATCTACACCGATGTGGACGGGATCTACACCACCGACCCCCGCATCGTGCCGCGCGCCCGCAAGCTGGAGCGAATCTCCTACGAGGAGATGCTGGAGCTGGCCTCGGTCGGGGCCAAGGTGCTGCAGACGCGCTCGGTTGAGCTCGCGATGAAGCAGCATGTGCGGGTGCAGGTGCTATCCTCCTTCGAGGACAAGCCCGGCTCCCTGGTGGTCGATGAGGACGAGATCGTGGAACAGCCCGTTGTCAGTGGCATCGCCTATTCCCGGGATGACGCCAAGGTCACGCTCCGGCGCGTCCCGGACCGGCCGGGCGTGGCCGCCAGCGTCTTCGGCGCCCTGGCGAAGGCCAATGTGAACGTGGACATGATCGTGCAGAACATCGGTGCCGATGGGCTGACCGACATGACCTTCACCGTGGGCAAGGCCGACCTGGCCCGGGCCCAGGACGTGCTGGAGAAGGCGCGCGCCGGACTGGGATTCGAGGCGATGCTGGCCGATCCGGAGGTGGCCAAGATCAGCGTCGTCGGCATCGGCATGCGCAGCCATGCCGGGGTGGCGAACACCATGTTCCGGGCGCTCGCCGAGAAAGGGATCAATATCCAGGTCATCTCGACCAGTGAGATCAAGGTGAGCGTCCTGGTCGGCGCCGAGTACACCGAGCTTGCCGTGCGCGCCTTGCACACGGCCTACGGGTTGGACGCCCCAGCCTGATGGACGCGGTGCCTCAGCCCGGTCCGGGCCCCGAGTCCTTCGCCGCGCTCGACCGGCTGATGGCGCGCGGCGCGGCCTTCCTCGGTGCCCGCTACGCCATCATGGGCGGCGCGATGAGCTGGGTGAGCGAGCGCAACCTGGTGGCCGCCCTGTCGAATGCGGGCGCCTTCGGCGTGATCGCCTGCGGCGCCATGGAGCCGGACCGGCTGGCCGAGGAGATCGCCGGCACCCAGGCGAAGACCGATCGGCCCTTCGGCGTCAACCTGATCACGCTGCATCCCAGGCTGGACGCCCTGGTGCAGACCTGCCTCGAGGCCCGAGTGGGGCATATCGTCTTCGCCGGCGGCATTCCGCCGGGCGCGGCCATCCGGAAGGCCAAGGAGGGCGGCGCCAAGGTGGTCTGCTTCGCCCCTGCGCTGGCGCTGGCCAGGAAACTGGTGCGCAGCGGCGCGGATGCGCTGGTGATCGAAGGCAGCGAGGCCGGCGGCCATATCGGCCCCGTGAGCCTGAACGTGCTGGCGCAGGAGATCCTGCCGCATTTGCGGGAGGTGCCGGTCTTCGTTGCCGGCGGCATCGGGCGAGGCGAGGCGCTGCTCTCCTACCTGGAGATGGGCGCGGCCGGCGCCCAGCTCGGCACCCGCTTCGTCTGTGCGACGGAGAGCATCGCCCACCCGCGCTTCAAGCAGGCCTTCATCCGCGGCGCCGCACGCGACGCCGTGCCGAGCGCGCAGCTGGATGACCGCTTTCCCGTCATTCCCGTCCGCGCCCTGCAGAACGCCGGCACTCGGCGCTTCCTGGATCATCAGGCCGAGGTGATCCGCCGTTTCCAGGCCGGTGAGCTGACCAGGGAGGCTGCGCAGCTCGACATCGAGCATTTCTGGGCCGGCGCGCTCCGCCGCGCGGTGATCGAGGGCGATGTGGAGCATGGCAGCCTGATGGCCGGCCAGAGCGTCGGCATGGTTACCCGCGAGCAGCCGGTTGCCGAGATCATCCAGGAGCTTGTCACGCAGGCAGCGGCGGCGCTCTTCGCACGCGCGGCGGCGTGACCGCCGCGGCAACGATGGCACGCGGATGACAGAGCGGTCCGCGGTACCGATTCGATTTGCATACCGGAACGTTGCGAGGTACATGCCGGCAACGTGCCGGATGATATGAAGCGCCTGACCCGACCCGAACCCGTTTCCGGGGAAGCCCTCCGCGTCGGCGAGGAGTTGCGGGACACCCGCATGGCCCTCGGCGTGTCGCTTGAGGAGGTGGCGGCGAGTCTGCGCATCCGCCGTGCCTATCTGACCGCCCTTGAGGAGGGCCGGGTGCAGGACCTGCCGGCACCGGCCTATGCCATCGGCTTCGTCCGCAGCTACGCCCGTGCGCTGGGCCTTGATGCCGACTCCATGGTGCGGCGCTTCCGCGAGGGGAGCGATTCGGTGGTGCGGCGCAGGACCGACCTCGTCTTCCCCGAGCCGGTCCCTGAACGCGGCGTGCCGGCCGGGGCGGTGATGCTGGTGGGCGCGGTGCTGGCGGTCGGCGCCTATGTCGGCTGGTACAGCTGGTCGGGCAGCGGCGACCGCACGGTGGACGCCGTTCCGCCCCTGTCGCCGGGTTTCGAGCGGGCGGCATCGCGGGCTGCGGCGCCGGTCGCGCCATTCGGTAGCGAACCGATCGCCGCGGCCACCACGCGACCTGCGATCCTCGGCACGCCAGGCGTGTCCGTGCCTCGGGCCGCACCGCCGACCCCTACCGCGGCAGCCGCGGCGACCGCGCCGTCCGCCGCGCTTCCGGAACTGCCCGCTCCATCTGTCACCTCCGAACCGGCACCGGCGCGGCCTGCCGCCGTCGCACCGGAGCCGGCCGTTCCACCACAGGCTCAGCCGGCGAGCGACGGACCGATCCTTCTTCGTGCCCACGGTGCCGATGTCTGGATTCAGGTGCGGGAGCGCCCTGGCGGGCCGGTGCTGGTCGATCGCGTGCTGCGCCCCGGCGAGAGCTGGGAGGCGCCGGCCCGTGAGGGTCTGGTCATGGCGACTGGCAATGCCGCGGAGCTTGAAATCGTGGTGGCGGGGGAGGCGCTCGGCCTCGGGCCGGGCGGCCTGGTCCGCCGCAACATTCCGCTGGACGCGAAGCAGCTGCGTGCGGAGTTGTCCCGCGAGTCACCGCCTGGCAACGCCTCCGCCGCGGCCACTGCCGATCCCGCGCACCCTTCCACGCCGTAGCGCATCCTCGGGTCTGGCAGCCCTCGGCCCTTTGGCCTGGGGCCGGAGGCTGCCATATTGCGTCCGAGCCCTTGGGGGACCCCCGCACCGATGAGCTATCGCCCCTACCAGCAGATCACCCGGAGACCCTCCCGCCAGATCCGCGTAGGCAAGGTCCTGGTCGGCGGCGACGCGCCGATCAGCGTGCAGACCATGACCAACACGCCGACCGAGGACGCCAAGGCGACGATCGAGCAGATCCGCCGCTGCGAGCTGGCGGGCGCCGATATCGTCCGCGTCTCCGTCCCCACGCCCGAGAGCACTGCGGCCCTCGCCGAGATCGTGCGTGAGGTGAACGTCCCCATCGTGGCGGACATCCACTTCCATTACCGCCGCGCCATCGAGGCGGCGAAGGCTGGCGCGGCCTGCCTGCGCATCAACCCCGGCAATATCGGCTCCAAGGAGCGGGTGAAGGAGGTGGTGAAGGCCGCGCGCGACCATGGCTGCTCCATCCGCATCGGCGTGAATGCAGGCAGCCTGGAGAAGCACCTGCTGGAGAAGTACGGCGAGCCGAATCCGGAGGCACTGGTCGAGAGCGCGCTCTGGCACGCCGCCCATCTGCAGGACGAGGATTTCCACGACTTCAAGATCAGCGTGAAGGCCAGTGACGTCTTCCTCGCCGTCGCCGCCTACCAGCAGCTCGGAGAAGCCTGCGACCACCCGCTGCATATCGGCATCACCGAGGCGGGTGGGCGGCGCACCGGCACGGTGAAGAGCGCGATCGGCCTCGGCAACCTGCTCTGGTCCGGCATCGGCGACACGCTCCGCGTTTCCCTCTCCGCCGAGCCGGAGGAGGAGGTGCATGTGGGCTGGGAGATGCTGAAGTCCCTCGGCCTTCGGCACCGCGGAGTGAAGATCGTCTCCTGCCCCTCCTGCGCACGCCAGGGCTTCGACGTCATCAGGACGGTCGCAACCTTGGAGGAGCGGCTGGCGCATATCGAGACGCCGATCACCCTCTCCATCATCGGCTGCGTGGTGAATGGGCCGGGTGAGGCCCTGATGACCGATATCGGCCTCACCGGCGGCGGCGCCGGGCGCCACATGGTCTATGCGGCGGGAAAGACCGACCACACCATCGACGAGGCGGCGATGATTGACCACCTGGTCGAGCTGGTGGAGAGGAAGGCAGCCGCGATCAAGGCGGCGGAAGCGGCCACCAGGGAAGCTGAAACGGCGAAGCAGGCGGCGGAGTAGCGAGCGGCCGATCATGACCGGCTTCGGCTTCTCCGCGCTGCTGCTCTCGATGCTGCGCCCGCCCTCGCGGGCGCGGTTGGAGGCCGAGCTGGACCGCCGCGACGCCGTGCTGTTGCGCCTCGGCGTGATCCTGTCCGCCCAGCTTTCGTTGTTCCTGCTGCTGACCTTGCTGGCCACCTGACCGCATATTTCGTTCGACGGACTCCCGAAGTGACCCAATTGCAGCCCGCGCGTGGCACCCATGACCTGATCGGCGACGAATTCCGCCGCCACCATCAGGTGATCGAGACCGCGCGCCGAATCGCCGCCCTGTATGGCTTCGAGGAATGGGCGACGCCGATCTTCGAGGACACGCGCGTCTTCGCCCGTGGCCTTGGCGACACCTCCGATGTCGTGTCGAAGGAGATGTACACCTTCGAGGATCGTGGTGGAGAGAGCATCACCCTGCGTCCGGAGAATACCGCGGGCGTCTGCCGCGCCCTCGTTTCCAACGGCCTCACCCAGGCCAACCTGCCACGCAAGGTGTTCTACGCCGGCCCGATGTTCCGCTACGAACGGCCGCAGAAGGGGCGCTACCGGCAGTTCCATCAGATCGGCATCGAGGTGCTGGGGGCGGCGGAGCCGCTCGCGGATGCCGAGGTGATCGCCTGCGGCTGGCACATTCAGCAGGAGCTTGGCATCGCCGAGGGGACGGTGCTGGAGATCAACACGCTGGGCGACACGGCATCGCGCGATGCCTACCGCGCTGCGCTGGTCGCCTATTTCGCTGCGCATCGCGAGGTGCTGTCCGCCGACAGCCAGGCGCGGCTGGAGCGCAACCCGCTGCGCATCCTGGACAGCAAGGATCCCGCCGACCGGACGATCATCGCCGATGCGCCGACGATCCATGACCATCTGACGGGAGAGGCGGCGGGCTTCTATGCGGCGGTGAAGCGCTACCTCGATGCGTTTCACGTGCCCTTCCGGGAGAATGCGCGCATCGTGCGAGGCCTGGACTACTACAGTCACACCGCCTTCGAGTTCGTTACCGACCGCCTCGGCGCGCAGGGCACGGTCATGGGCGGCGGCCGCTACAATGGCCTGGTCGAGGAGATGGGCGGCCCGCCCACCCCCTCGGTTGGCTGGGCCGCGGGGGTGGAACGCCTTTCGCTGCTGCTGGAAGCCGCGGGCCGCACGCAGCCGGCGCCGCGCCCGGTGGCGGTGATCCCGGTGGGCGAGGCGGCGGAAGGCGCGGCGCTTGATCTGTTGCAGACGCTGCGGCGCGCCGGTGTGGTGTCGGAGATCGCCTATCGAGGCAATCTGAAGCGGCGGATGGAGCGGGCGAACCGAATCGCCGCGCGCGCCGCCATCATCATCGGAGAGGAGGAGCTGGCGAGGGGCGTGGCGCAGCTGCGCGACCTCGATGCCGGTACGCAGGAGGCCGTGGCGATCGGGGAGATCCCCGGACGCCTCGCGTGAGCGGCCGCATTTCGGAGCGGCTCGACCGTGTGCTGACCCGCGCGGAGGAGCTGAAGCACCTGCTCACCACCGCGGAGGGCGCGCAGTTCGGTGCCCTGTCGAAGGAGCTGTCGGAACTCGAGCCGCTGGTCGAGAAGGTTTCCGAGCTTCGCGCCGCCGAGCGGGCGCGCGACGAGGCGGAGGCGATGCTCGGCGACCCCGAGCTGAGGGAGCTCGCCGAAGCCGAGTATCTCGCGCAGAAGGAGGCCGTGCCGCGGCTGCAGCGCGAGCTGCGGCTGATGCTGCTGCCCAAGGACGTGGCCGACGAGCGCAGCGCCATCCTCGAGATCCGCCCCGCCGCCGGCGGCGACGAGGCCGCTCTCTTCGCCGCCGAGCTGTTCCGTGCCTACCAGCGCTATGCGGAGAACCACGGCTGGCGTTTCGAGGCACTGGACTACGACGAGAGCGACCTTGGTGGCGTGAAGGGCGCGGTGGCCGAGATCCAGGGCAAAGGCGTCTTTGCCCGGCTGAAATACGAGTCGGGCGTGCATCGCGTGCAGCGCGTGCCCGCCACCGAGGCGCAGGGCCGAATCCACACCTCGACCGTGACCGTCGCCGTGCTGCCGCAGGCCGAGGAGGTGGACGTGCAGATCAACGAGGCGGATCTGCGCATCGACACCTACCGTGCCTCCGGTGCCGGCGGACAGCATGTGAACAAGACCGAGAGCGCCGTGCGCATCACCCACATCCCGACGGGGATCGTGGTGGCGATGCAGGAGGAGAAATCGCAGCACAAGAACCGCGCCAAGGCGATGCGGGTGCTGCGCGCGCGCCTGTTCGAGGCCGAGCGCAGCAGGGCCGCCGCTGTGCGCGCCGCCGACCGCAAGGGCCAGGTGGGCACCGGCGACCGCAGCGAACGCATCCGCACCTACAACTTCCCGCAGGGACGCGTGACCGATCACCGTATCGGTCTGACCTTGCACAAGATCGACCGTGTCATGCTCGGTGAGTTCGACGAGATCATCGATGCGCTGATCGCCGAGGACGAGGCTGCGCGCCTGGCCGCCGAGGGCGAATGACCCATCCCGATCAGGAGAAGCTCCAGGTAGGGAGCGCGCAAGCGCCCGGCGGCAGCGCTTGTCCCGACCCCGTCGGCACGGTCGGGGCCTTCCTTTGCCGTGCCGGCCAGCATCTGCGCGCGGCGGCCATCGAGAGTCCCCGGCTGGAAGCTCGCCTGCTGCTGGCCCATGCCATGGGCTGCCGCATCGAGGATCTGCTGCGCGATCCCCGCGCGCCGGTGTCGCCGGGCGCGGCACGGGCCTTCGCGGGGATGCTGCATCGCCGCCTGGACCACGCGCCGCTCGCTCATCTGACGGGCAGGCGGGAGTTCTGGTCGCTGTCCTTCGCCGTTTCCCCGGCAACCCTCATTCCCCGGCCCGACTCCGAGGCGCTGATCGAGGCGGCGATCGAGGCGTTTCCGGATCGCGGCCGGGTGCGCCGCATCCTCGACCTCGGCACCGGCACGGGCTGCCTGCTGCTGGCGGCGCTGACGGAGTTTCCCGCCGCCACGGGCGTCGGGACCGATCGCGTGCCAGCCGCGGCGGCGCTGGCGCGGGAGAATGCCCGCCGGCTCGGCCTCTCGGCGCGCGCGCGCTTCCTGGTTGCCGATTGGGCGGAGCCGATTGCGAGCCGGTTCGATCTGGTGCTGAGCAATCCACCCTATATCGAGTCGGCAGCGATTCCAGGATTGATGCCCGAGGTGTCGCGGCATGAGCCCGTCTCGGCGCTCGATGGCGGTGCCGACGGGCTTGCCGCCTACCGCATCCTGACGGCGGTCCTGCGGGGGCTGCTCGCGCCGGGTGGGCGCGTCGTGCTGGAGTTGGGCCGGGGACAGCGCCAGGCCGTGGAGGCCCTGGCCCGCACGCATGGCCTGCAGCCGCTTGGCTGCCGAACGGATCTCGGGGGCGTGGAGCGGGCGCTCATCCTCGGGTGATCGTCGTCCGCGGCACAGGCCGAAAAAAGCGTTTGGCGGTCGGGCCGGCTGACGCTAGCTTGGCCCCTGGCTCGAGCGGGTACTGGGTGCGCCGGTGCCGCTTCGGATGGGCCACTCTGGCGGATAAGCCGCGTGGATCGCGGCCCCGCGTTGCAGATTGGACATGATTGAGTGCCGCTGCCCCGCCCGGCCGGGATTACCCTGCCCGCGTGGCTCGGCCTAGCTGCGAGACGGCAGACACGATAGCAATGAACATGAAACGCATGCGCGGCCGCAGCCATCGGCATGGCGGCGGGGGTGGTGGCGGGCAGCAGTACCGTCACGGCGGCCATCAGCCAATGAACCGCAACCACGTGTTCGACTCCAATGGACCGGACATGCGGCTTCGCGGCACGGCGCAGCAGCTCTTCGAGAAGTATCTCCAGCTCGGTCGCGATGCGACCGGCGCCGGCGACCGGGTGATGGCGGAGAGCTACTTCCAGCATGCGGAGCACTACTTCCGCATCCTGAACGCCATGAGCCAGCAACAGCAGCAACAGCAGCAGCATCAGCACCAGCCTCGCCGGCACGCACAGGGCGCCGGCGAGACCGATGCGGGCGAGGGCGAGCAGCCCGAGGTGAACGGCCATGCCAATGGCCACGCGCTGGAGACCGAGGCCGACGGCGAGGGCTCGCAACCCGAGGCGCGCGATCAGGTCTGAGCTGCCCAGCTGCCGAGGGGTGCTCATGCCCTGAGGCGTGAATTCGGTCGGCATGGAGATGCAAGCCTGCCTGGGCACCGGGCACGATGGTGCGTTGACAGGCTTGCCTTCCCGGCAGGACACTCGGTCTGTTCCAAGGGGTGCCCCAGGAGGGGCTGAGATACCGCTGAGGCGCGGTGACCCTTCGAACCTGATCCGGGTCGTACCGGCGTAGGGACAGGAACATGCGGACGCAACCGACAGGCGTCCGCTCTGCCGCTCGCAGGCCCCCGGATCTCCGCGACGAGGGAGATCCAAGATGCCAGACGCTTTGCCACCCGACCTGCCGCAAGTCACCACCGGCCCGTTGCCGGCGTCCCGCAAGCTGTACGTGCCGGGGCGGCTGCACCCTTCGGTCTCCGTGGCGATGCGCGAGATCGATGTCTCGCCCGCCGCAGGCGAGCCGCCGGTGCGGGTGTACGATACTTCCGGCCCCTACACCGATCCCACCTTGCGCGTGGATATTCGCCGCGGCCTGCCTGAGCTGCGCCGTGGCTGGATCGAGGCGCGCGGCGATGTGGAGGCCCATGACGGCCGTGCGCCGAAGCCGGAGGATGACGGGCTGAAACCCGGCGAGTCGCGCCGCGTGCCGGTGTTCGACCGCGCTGGCCGACGGCCGCTTCGTGCGAAGCCGGGCCGCGCGGCGACGCAGCTCGCCTATGCCCGTGCCGGCATCATCACTCCGGAGATGGAATACGTCGCCATCCGCGAGAATCTTGGCCGGGAGGCGGCGCGCGAGGCTGCGGCGCGGGACGGCGAGAGCTTTGGTGCCTCCATTCCCGACCATGTGACGCCGGAATTCGTGCGGGACGAGGTGGCACGCGGCCGCGCCATCATCCCCGCCAATATCAATCACCCGGAAAGCGAGCCGATGATCATCGGTCGCAACTTCCTGGTGAAGATCAATGCCAATATCGGCAATTCCGCCGTGACCTCAGGGGTGGCGGAAGAAGTGGACAAGCTGGTCTGGGCCATCCGCTGGGGTGCGGACACGGTGATGGACCTCTCCACCGGGCGGAACATCCACACGACGCGCGAATGGATCATCCGCAACAGCCCGGTGCCGATCGGCACGGTGCCGATCTATCAGGCGCTGGAGAAGGTAGGCGGCAAGGCCGAGGAGCTGACCTGGGAGGTCTTCCGCGACACGCTGATCGAGCAGGCGGAGCAGGGGGTGGACTACTTCACCATCCATGCCGGCGTGCGGCTCGCCTACATCCCGCTGACGGCCAGGCGCGTGACGGGCATCGTTTCGCGCGGCGGCTCCATCATGGCGAAGTGGTGCCTGGCGCATCACCAGGAGAACTTTCTCTACACGCGCTTCGGCGAGATCTGCGAGATCATGCGGGCCTATGACGTGAGCTTCTCGCTCGGCGACGGCCTCCGCCCGGGCTCGATCGCCGATGCAAACGATGCGGCGCAGTTCGCGGAACTCGAGACGCTCGGCGAGCTGACGAGGATCGCCTGGGACCAGGACGTCCAGGTGATGATCGAGGGGCCGGGCCATGTGCCCATGCACAAGATCAAGGCGAACATGGACAAGCAGCTCGCCGCCTGCGGCGAGGCGCCGTTCTACACCCTGGGTCCCCTCACCACCGACATCGCGCCGGGCTACGATCACATCACCAGCGGCATCGGCGCGGCCATGATCGGCTGGTTCGGCACCGCGATGCTCTGCTACGTCACGCCGAAGGAGCATCTCGGCCTGCCCGACCGCGATGACGTGAAGGCCGGTGTCATCACCTACAAGATCGCCGCGCATGCCGCCGATCTGGCGAAGGGCCACCCGGCAGCACGGTTGCGCGACGATGCGCTTTCCCGTGCGCGATTCGAGTTCCGCTGGCGCGACCAGTTCAACCTGTCGCTGGACCCGGAGACGGCCGAGAGATTCCACGACCAGACCCTGCCGGCCGAAGGGGCGAAGCTGGACCATTTCTGTTCGATGTGCGGGCCGAAATTCTGCTCGATGAAGATCAGCCAGGAGGTACGGGCAGCGGCCGAGAAGGGCATGGCGGAGATGTCCGACGCCTTCCGTGCCAATGGCGGCGAGATCTATCTGGCGCCAGTCGCGCGGGAATAGTTACGCATGGCCGGGGACGGGCCTCCCCGGCCGCTTTCCCGGGACATGGCCGGTTCAAGCCGAACCGGCCATGGCGCACGGCAAATGGTCCAACTCTCCGTTGTCACGAGCATCTGCACCCATTCAGGTGGCTCCACCTGAATGGGATCCGCTCTGGCGGGGTGTCAGTGACTCGGCCGGCACGAAGCGGCCATCGGCATCCAGCACGGTGAGCCTTCCCGTGGCAACACCGAAATGGCAGCCATGCAGGCGAAGCCGCCCCGCTTCGACCGCTTCCCGCACCCATGGGAAGGTCATCAGGTTCGCCAGCGAGAGCCGCACCGTTTCCTGCTCGCATGCCTCCTGCCGCGCCTGGATCGGCACGCAGGCCAGCACGCGGTCGCGTGCCGCGCGCGCGATGCGCATCCAGGGGGCAACGAAATCCGCGGCCTCGGCGGGAGCGCCTTCCAGCAAGGCCTGAACGCCACCGCAAAGCGCGTGCCCCATCACCACCAGGTCCGGCACCCGCAATACCCGCACGCCGAATTCCAGCGCGGCGCTGGTGCCGTGATAGGCGGCATCAGGCTCGTAAGGTGGCACCAGATTGGCGACATTGCGCACCACGAACAGCTCACCTGGCGCGGCCCTGAACACCATCTGGGGATCGACCCGGCTGTCCGAACAGGCGATCACCATCGCGCGCGGCCGCTGTCCTCGCTCGGCGAGTTCCTCGAAGCGGGCGTGCTCCCTTGGCCAGGTTTCGCTTCGAAAGCGCCGGTAGCCGGCAATCAGTTGGTCCATGGTTCCGCCTTAGTCCGCCTGCTGGTGCGGGCTGGCACGGGCCGGCTGCCCGGCCGGCCTTGTCGGATCAACACAGCAGCTCGGCCTGCAGCGGCTCCAGTGCATCGCCCACGGCGACGCGCCCGCCTTCCAGTATCTCCGCATATACGCCGAGATCGGCATGCCCGAAATGCTGGCGCAGCCAGCGCGGCGGGTCGGCGTCGCGCTCCGCGGTCTCTGGGTTCACCTCGGTCGCAGCACAACGGACGATGCGCTTGAACACGCGCAGCCTTGCGCCGCCGAGCTGAATCTCCCGCCCCACCAGCGCGAACTCCGCCCAGGGCGCACCGCCCGACACATAGATATTGGCACGGAACCGCAAGGGATCCAGTGGTTGGCCAATGGCCGTCTCCAGCGCATGCAGGCTGGAGAGGCCGATGACCGAGACGCATTTCGTGGCGATGTCGGTGAAGTTGTGTCCCGGCGCTTCCACCAGGTGCGGCTCCCCGCGCGCTTCCGGGCCGAGGAAGCGGGCCAGGAAGGCGGAGAGGAGGGCGCGGCCGTTCTCCGTGCGGGTGTCGGCCACCAGCGATGGGCCTTCAGGCGGGCGAAGCGCCAACTGGCCGGTGCTGGGGTCGAAGGCGGAATGCAGCAGGGCAAGCCGCGCATTCGCCATCAGGCAGCCGAAATGGCGCTTCGGCAGCCAGGCCGGTGCCGCCATGTCGAAGGGGGCGTCGCCCTGGGCCAGGGCGAAGCGCCGATCATGTGGCAGACACTCCCCTGGCGTCAGCGCCACTTCCTCCAGCGCCTCGGCGGTCAGCCCCTTCACCGGATACCGGTAGATGTGCTCCACGCGCATTGGAAACAATTCCTTTCCCGGGCCTTGACCCTTCGCAAGGCGGCATACCACATCCAACCCGTAGATGATGCCGACCGTCGCCTGTTGAGGGACGGGGGCATCGGTCGCCGAGGAATCTGGCGGCCCGGTGGAGTCTGGCGAGGCCATGGCCATATCCGCTTTCGGGATAGGGCCCTGGACCGGCCGTCGGCAAGCATCGGACCGCGGAGGAGGGACGAGTAGAATGGACATTGAGAAATTCACCGACCGCGCGCGCGGCTTTCTGCAGTCCGCGCAGACCATAGCGATCCGCGAGTACCATCAGCGCATCACGGCCGAGCACCTGCTGAAGGCCCTGCTGGATGACGAACAGGGCGCCGCCTCTGGCCTGATTCGCGCCGCCGG
>Ga0180217_1002146_pt1 | contig 19102 bp, 12 predicted proteins | sample eDN3rd37CBELigOP_FD_128521 | JGI IMG/M metagenome (GOLD analysis project Ga0180217, IMG submission 128521) | Enriched Organic Plus compost microbial communities from Emeryville, California, USA - eDNA 3rd pass 37_C BE-Lig OP (version 2) (version 2) ... | reverse complement strand
GTGGTCTCGATGCCATAGCGCGCCAGCATGCCGTCGCAGAACAGGCGGGTCGGACGATAGGCATTATCGCAGACCAGCAGATGATCCCCGGCCTTCAGCACTGCCAGCAGCGCGGTGGTAATGGCGGAGACGCCGGACGGCGCGAGCCCGACACCGGCACAGGACGACCCCTCGAGCGCCTGCAACGCCTGCTGCAAGGCCCGTGTGGTCGGCGTGCCGTGGCGGCCGTACTGGAACTCGCCGCGATGGGCATGGAGATCTGCCGCGGTGGGGTAGAGCACGGTCGACCCGTGCACGACCGGTGGATTGACGAATCCTCTTTGCGACACGGTGTCACGGCCGGAGGTTACCAGCGCCGTTTCGATATGTTGCGATACGGGAGATTCGGAATCGCGGGAATGCGCCATGCGTCAGCCTCGACCATGTTGCCGCAGCCGGCACGTGTATCGTGGCGCCGCGACACGGCGACATCAGGCTGTGGTTGATCTAATAACAGGACATCAGAGATTGCCGTCAAGCCCTTGACCCGGCATGAGAGTCGTTCTGTGATGCAGCGCGACGATGTCCCATCGTCGCGGCCTTCGGCGATCGGGCCGGCCTGGTGCGTGCGCCGGCTCCCGACGCCGCCTGAACCTATGGCTGGATGGCAGTGACACGACTTTCATGCGAAACGACGGTGCTGCCTCCGCGGTGTTTCTCGAAAGGCTTTGCCATGAAACGATTCTTTTTCACTGCGGCCAGCGTCCTCGCAGCCGTTCTCGGAGCGCAGGCTGCGTCTGCGCAGACACTGAAAGCCGTCAAGGACCGGGACGTCCTGTCATGCGGCGTCAGCCAGGGGCTGCCAGGATTCTCATCGCCCGACGACAAGGGTAACTGGACGGGAATCGATGTCGATGTCTGCAGGGCCATCGCTGCAGCGGTTCTCAACGATCCCAACAAGGTCAAGTTCGTACCGCTGTCCGCCAAGGACCGCTTTACCGCGCTGCAATCGGGAGAAATCGACGTGCTGTCGCGCAACAGCACCTGGACCCTGTCGCGCGATACCTCGCTGGGGGTGAACTTCACCGGCGTCACCTATTTTGACGGGCAAGGCTTTCTGGTCCGCAAATCGCTGAAGGTGAACTCGACGCTGGAACTGAACGGCGCATCGATCTGCGTCCAGACCGGGACCACCAATGAGCAGAACATCGCCGACTACTTCAATGGCAATCACATGAAGTACGAGGTCGTGGCCTTCGGCACGGCGGACGAGACCATCAAGGCCTACGAGAATGGCCGCTGCGACGTGTTCACCTCCGATATCTCGCAGCTCTATGCCGAACGGCTGAAGCTGGCCGTGCCCGGCGATCACGTCGTGCTGCCCGAGGTCATTTCCAAGGAGCCGCTCGGTCCGCTGGTGCGCGCCGGCGACGACCAGTGGTTCGACGTCGTCAAGTGGACGCTGTTTGCGATGATCGATGCCGAAGAACTCGGCATCACCCAGAAGAACGTCGACGAGATGGCTAAATCGCCGAAGCCCGAGCTCAAGCGGGTGCTCGGCACCGATGGCAATCTCGGCGAGCAGCTTGGCCTGACCAAGGACTGGGTGGTGCGGATCGTCAAGGCCGTCGGCAATTACGGCGAGGTGTTCGATCGCAATGTCGGTGCCGGATCGAAGCTGGGAATCGCACGCGGCCTCAATCAGCTCTGGAACAAGGGTGGCATCCAATATGCGCCGCCGATCCGCTGACCACCGCCGGCCGATGTCGCTTTGATGGAGACCGGCGCGCGCAAACCGCCCTCCCAGCTTGGCAGCCGGCTGCGCCGTGCGCTTTGCGGGAGGGGCGGCTGGGGAGGATTTGCGCTCCAGCTCCTGTTCGTCGTCCTGCTGGCGTGGCTCGGCTACGAAATCTATGCGAATGCACGCAGCAATCTGGAGGCGCAGCGCATCGCGTCCGGATTCGGCTTCCTGCAGCAGACGGCCGGCTTCGGCGTCAGCCAGTCCATCATTCCCTATACCGAGTCCGATACCTATGCGCGGGTGTTCCTGGTCGGTCTGGCAAATACGCTGCTGGTCTCGGTGATCGGCATCGTGTTCGCCACCATCCTCGGCTTCGCCATCGGCGTGGGACGCCTGTCGAGCAACTGGCTGGTGGCCCGGCTGTGCGGCGGCTATGTCGAGTTGGTGCGCAATCTGCCGCTGCTGTTCCAGATTTTGTTCTGGTATCTGGCCGTGCTCGGCGCGCTGCCGGGGCCGCGGCAGAGCATCTCCATCTTCGGCGAGATATTCCTCAGCAATCGCGGCCTCGTGGTGCCGCGGCCGATCATGCAGGCTGGCCTTCTGCCGTTCATTCTCGCGATCGTGCTGGCGATCGTGCTCGCCATCCTGCTGCGTGGCTATGCGCGGCGACGGCTGTTCCGCGACGGCACATTGATCCGCATCTGGCCCTGGAACGTCGCGCTGCTGCTCGGGCTGCCGGTGCTGGCGGTGCTGCTGTTCGGCGCGCCGCTGAGCTTCGAGGTGCCTGAGCTGCGCGGATTCAACTTTTCCGGCGGCCTGCGCATTCTGCCCGAGCTGGTGGCGCTGGCGGTCTCGCTCACGACCTATACGGCAGCCTTCATCTCCGAGAATGTGCGCGCCGGCGTGCAATCCGTCCATCGCGGGCAGCGCGAGGCGGGCGCATCGCTGGGCCTCTCGCAGGGCGCGACGCTGCGTCTGATCGTGGTGCCGCAGGCGCTGCGGGTCATCCTGCCGCCGCTGACCAATCAGTACCTCAATCTCACCAAGAATTCCTCGCTTGCCGTCGCCATCGGCTATCCGGATCTGTTCTCGGTCTTCGCCGGGACGACGCTGAGCCAGACCGGGCAAGCGATCGAGATCCTCGTCATCACCATGGGGGTCTATCTCCTGATCTCGCTTCTCACCAGCGCCGCGATGTCAGCCTATTCCTGGCGCATCAACCGGAGCCTCGGCCGATGAGCGACACGGCAAGCTTCGTCCGGCAGGATCTGGCTCCGCAGCGGCCCGCGCCGCTGCGCGCGCGTGGCATCGTCGCATTTGCGCGGTCGCGACTGTTCAATACGCCCGCCAACGCCCTGCTGACCATCGTCGGCGTGCTGCTGCTGTGGGCGATCATCGTTCCGACCGTGCGCTTCCTGTTCGTCGATGCGGTATGGGCGGGGGCTGACCGGACCGCCTGCCTCGCGGAGACGGCGGGGCATCCGGTCGGCGCGTGCTGGCCATTCGTGCAGGCCAAGCTCACCCAGTTCATCTACGGCTTCTATCCGGAAGCGGAGCGCTGGCGCGTCAATCTGACGTTTCTGCTCGCCGCCATTCTGCTGGTGCCGCTGCTGATCCCTCGTGTGCCGGCCAAGACCACCAACGCGCTGCTGTTCTTCATCGCCTTTCCGTTCGTGGCCTTCTTCCTGCTCTATGGCGGCGGGCTGCAAGGTTTTGTGATCGGCTGGGTGGCGCATCTGGTCTCGACTTTCCTCGTCGCCATCGGCGACGCCGGTGCGAGGCTGGCCGAACTGGGTGCAGGCGCGGGCGGCGCGTCCTCGGCTTTCCCCACGCTGCTGCGCGTGGTCGGCGAGGGAATCGTCTGGCTCAGTACGTTCCTGCTCTATGTGAGCTTTCCGCTGTTGTGGCTGCGGGATCAGATCCTCGCGTCGGGGCAGCCGCTGTGGGCCGATGTCGCGGCCACGGCCGTGATCGTCTCCGCCGTGGCCTTCGCCGTCGGCGGTGGAATCCGGACTGGCTGGCGCGCGCTGCTGGTCAGCCTGATCGTGTTCGCGATCATCGCGGGCTTGATCCGCGCCATGGGGCTCGACCGCGGCGGACTTACCGTCGTGGACACCCGTCAGTGGGGCGGCCTGCTGGTGACCCTGGTGGTGGCGGTCACCGGCATCGTCGCATCGATGCCGGTCGGCATTGCCCTTGCGCTGGGCCGCCGCTCCACCATTCCGCTGATCCGGCTGTTCTCGATCGGCTTCATCGAGTTCTGGCGCGGCGTGCCGCTGATCACCGTGCTGTTCTTCGCGACCTATATGCTGCCGCTGTTCCTGCCGGGCAATTTCACCGTCGACGGGCTGGTGAGGGTCCTGATCGGCATCGCACTGTTCGCAGGTGCCTACAATGCCGAGGTGATCCGCGGCGGGCTTCAGGCCGTTCCGCGCGGCCAGGAGGAGGCCGCGGCGGCGCTCGGCCTGTCGCATGGACGGACGATCGGACTGATCGTGCTGCCGCAGGCGCTGCGGCACGTCATTCCAGGTCTCGTCAACAGCTTCATCGCGCTGTTCAAGGATACCTCGCTGGTATCCATCGTCGCATTGTTCGACCTCCTCGGCAGCCTGCGGGCCTCGTTCGCGGATCCGGCCTGGGCGACACCCACCACGCTCTTCACCGGATTTGCATTCGCCGGCATCATCTATTTCGTCGTTTGCTTTGCGATGTCGCGCTACTCGCTGTTCGTCGAACGCCGCCTCAACGCCCACCAGCGAAACTGAGAAGCAATCCATGGCCGCCACCGAAGCCATCGTCACCATCTCCGGCCTGAACAAGTGGTACGGCGATTTTCACGTCCTGAGGGACATCGATCTCGCGGTTCAGCGCGGTGAGCGCATCGTCATCTGCGGCCCGTCGGGATCCGGCAAATCGACGCTGATCCGGTGCATCAACGCGCTCGAGGATTTTCAGGAAGGCAGGATCGTCGTCGACGGCATCGAGCTCGGACCCAACCTGAAACGCGTGCATGAGGTGCGGCGGGAGGTCGGGATGGTGTTTCAGAGCTTCAACCTGTTTCCTCACCTGACCGTTCTCGAGAATTGCACCCTCGCGCCGATCTGGGTCCGCCACATGCCGCAGAAGGAGGCGGAAGCGACCGCCATGCGGTATCTCGAACGCGTCCACATTCCCGATCAGGCGAACAAATACCCCGGGCAGATTTCCGGCGGCCAGCAGCAACGCGTCGCCATCGCCCGCGCCCTGACGATGAATCCCAAGGTGATGCTGTTCGATGAGCCGACCTCGGCGCTCGACCCGGAAATGGTGAAGGAAGTGCTCGACACCATGGTTGATCTTGCCAAGGAGGGAATGACCATGCTGGTGGTGACCCACGAGATGGGTTTTGCCAAGGAGGTGGCTGACCGCGTCATCTTCATGGATGCGGGACAGATCATCGAAGCCAACACGCCGGATCAGTTCTTCGCCAATCCGCAGCACGCCCGCACAAAGCTGTTCCTCAGTCAGATTCTGCGCTGAGCAGCTTCGGCCCTCAAAACACGGACGCCCGGGCTCCGTCCGCGCATCCGGCAAGTGCTTCCATCAAAAGCAAAGACCCGAAGGGCGACGCCGCAATCAGACCTTCTCGTACGGGACCGGGATGTCGATCTTGGTCTCGAGCCAGGTCGGCACCGGCAGATTCTTGCTGCGCATGAAATCCGGGTTGAACAGTTTCGACTGATAGCGCGTGCCGTAGTCGCACAAAACGGTCACGATGGTGTGGCCGGGACCCAGCTTCTTGGCAAGCCGGATCGCGCCGGCGACGTTGATACCGGTCGAGCCGCCGAGGCACAGGCCCTCATGCTCAAGCAGATCGAAGATGATCGGAACGGCCTCCTCGTCGGGAATCTGGAATGCACCGTCGATGGTCGCGCCTTCGAGGTTGGCGGTGACCCGGCCCTGGCCGATGCCCTCGGTGATGGACGAGCCTTCCGCCTTCAATTCGCCCCTGGTGTAATAGCTGTACAGCGCGGAGCCGAGCGGGTCGGCGAGATAGATCTGGATCTTGGGATTGAGGGCCTTGAGCCCGATCGAGACGCCGGCGAGGGTGCCGCCGGAGCCGACCGAAGCCACGAAGCCGTCCACCTTGCCGCCGGTCTGCTCCCAGATTTCCGGCGCGGTGGTCTCGATGTGAGCCTGGCGGTTGGCCACGTTGTCGAACTGATTGGCCCAGATCGCGCCATTGGATTCGCTGGCGGCGAGCTGCTGGGCGAGGCGGCCGGACAGCTTCACATAGTTGTTCGGGTTGGCGTAGGGGACCGCCGGCACCTCGATCAGCTGCGCGCCGCAGAGCCGCAGCATGTCTTTCTTCTCCTGGCTCTGGGTCTGGGGGATCACGATCACGGTCCGGAACCCGAGCGCATTGGCGACCAGCGCGAGTCCGATGCCGGTATTGCCCGCTGTCCCTTCGACCACGGTTCCTCCCGGCCGCAATTCACCGCGCCGGATCGCGTCGCGGATGATGAAAAGCGCGGCCCGATCCTTCACCGACTGGCCGGGATTCATGAATTCGGCCTTGCCCAGAATGGTGCAGCCGGTCAATTCCGATGCGCGATTGAGCTTGATGAGCGGCGTGTGACCGATGGCTTCGACCACGTCGTTTTTGATTGTCATGGGATCAAGAGGTCTCGGGATCAAAGGGGCTCAGGCGTTGCCTGAGTGGATCAAGCCTAGTCCACAGCGGACGGCGGTACAAGCAAGTCGGCCGTCCGCTGCTTTCTCAATTCGGCGCGTCCGCGGCATGGTTTTCTCCGCCCGGCCGGGCATGGAGTGAGAACCGGCAGAGCGGTGTCATGATGGGCCGGGCCGGTCCGCGGCGGGCGACCGGCCGAGAGAATCGCCTGCGCGCCGCAGTTCTGTCGCGACGGGGAAAACGGCCAAAAACCGCCCTGACCAACATGAAATCTTCGTAAGTCTTGCCGGGGGAGATCAAGTCCTTGCCGCACTTCCTCAATAGAATCAGGCATAAGTTGCGAATGTAGCGGACCTGCACCGCCGCCTTGAATTCCCGCAATTCCGCCTCGAAAGGGGGGTGGATATCTGTGCGCTGGGAAATCGGCCCGCTACAATGGTCTGGCCATATTGTTTCGGGGGATGAGCGTTGCGCGCGTCACTATCGATCGCTTCCGGGCTGCGATTGCCGCGGTTCGGGTTGTCGTTGCCGTCAGGGACGCGTGACGGTCAGGTGCCGATGTGAGCGCCCTCGAACCCTTTCCTTCCCAGCAAGGGGCACACGGGCCCGGGCTTACGAGCACGGCCTTGCGCTGGAGCCTGCTGGCTTCCGTCGCGCTGAGCCTTTGCGGCTGCATCCTGTCCACGGACATTCCGAATCCGGCGCTTGACGTTCCGGGCGCCTACAAGGATGCGGGACGGTCGACCGCGGCGCCCCCACCGCAGATCGATTGGTGGCGCGGGTTCAAATCCCGCGAGCTGACCTCGCTGATGGAGGAGGCGCAGACCGTCAACCTCGACATCGCCGCGGCGGTCTCCCGCATCGTGCAGGCCGATGCGCAGGCGCGGATCACCGGCGCCGCGTTGCTGCCGAGCATCAGCGCCGGAGACCAGGCCACGCGATCCCGCACCTCGGGGTCGAGTGCGAGCGGCCTGACCAATAGCGGGCGGGAGATCACCAACTACTCCTCGTCGCTGAGCGCCAGTTATGAGATCGATTTTTGGTCCAAGAATCGCGACGCGACCCTGGCCGCGCATGAGACCGCGACCGCCAACCGGTACGACCGCGATGTGGTCGCACTCACCACGATGGCAGCCGTGGCCAATGCCTATTTCCAGGTGCTCGCGGCGCAGGATCGCATCCGGACCGCCAACCGCAACATTGCCAGCGCGCAACGCATCCTGAACGCCATCAAGGAGCGCGTGAACGCCGGCACCAGCTCCGACCTCGATCTCGCACAGCAGGAGAGCGTGCTCGCCAACCAGCGCGCAGCAGTGCCGCCGCTGAAGCAGACCCTGGCCCAGAACATCAATGCGCTTGCCACCCTGGTCGGACGCCCACCGGAATCCCTGCATGTGACCGGAGGCTCGCTCAATGCGATTGCGGTGCCGGCGGTGTCGCCGGGGCTGCCGTCCGAACTGCTGATCCAGCGTCCCGATATCCGCCGACAGGAAGCCCAACTCGCCGCCGCCACCGCCGACATCGGCGTCGCCCGGGCGCAGTTCTTCCCGAGCATCCAGCTGACCGGGCAGGGCGGTTATCAGAGCGCGGCGCTGGTGTCGCTGTTCTCGCCGCATGCGGCGTTCTTCAGCCTCGCCGCCAGCCTGACCCAGCCGATCTTCGACGGTGGTGCTCTCCAGGGCAATTTCGAGCTGACCAAGGCGCGGCAGGATGAACTGCTGCAGACCTACCGCAAGACCGTGGTCTCGGCCTTTGCCGATGTCAGCAATGCGCTGGTCAGCCTCCGGCAGACCAGCGAGCGGCTGCGGCTGCAGCGCGACGTCGTGGCTTCCTCACGGCGGGCCTTCCAGCTCGCCGAACAGCAGCTCCGCGCCGGTACGGCCGACATTGTCACGGTGCTTAACACGCAATTGACGTTATTTCAGGCTGAGGATGCGCTCTGGCAGGCACAGCTCGCACGATTGCAGGCAGTGGTCAGCCTTTACCAGGCGCTCGGAGGCGGCTGGGAGCCGAAATCAGTAGGGCCGACCAATGCTCTTTAAACCCGATGGGACGCAGAAAACGGCAGACAAGGAGGCGGCTGCCACCGGTCCTGTCAAGCGCCGCCGCCCGGTCGCCACCGTGATCACCCTCGTGATCCTGGCCGGCCTTGGCTACGTCGGATGGTAGGCCTTCCAGACCCGGCAGCAGTCCGGGCGCTTCCAGCCCCCCGACACGACCGTTCCGGTTCTCGCCGCAACGCCTCGGGTCGAGGACATGCCGGTCTATCTCGAGGGCGTGGGAACCGTGCGCGCGCTGAACACGGTGACGGTGCGCGCCCAGGTCGACGGCAAGCTGATCAGCGTCAATTTTACAGAGGGGCAGGACGTCCAGAAGGGAGATGTCCTGGCTGAAATCGACCCCGCGATCTATCAGGCGCAATATGATCAGGCCGTCGCCAAGAAGGCGCAGGACGAAGCCCAGCTCGCCAATGCGCGGATCGATCTCGCCCGCTATGAGCGGCTGGCGGCGTCCAACGCCGGCTCCAAGCAGCAGGCCGACACCCAGAGGGCGACCGTGGCACAGCTCGAGGCATTGGTGCGCTCCGACCAGGCGGCGATCGACTATGCCAAGACCACGCTCAGCTACACCAAGATCGTCGCGCCGCTGTCGGGCCGCGCGGGCCTGCGCCAGATCGACCAGGGCAACATCATCCATGCGTCCGACACCACCGGCCTCGTGGCGCTCACCCAACTGCAGCCGATCGCGGTGCAGTTCAGCCTGCCGCAGCAGCAGATCGTCCGCGTCAATGCGGCCTTCGCCCAGGGACCGCTGACGGTCGAGGTGTTCGGCAACGATGGCCGCACCATCGTCGACAGCGGTGTGCTGAAGGGCATCGACAATCAGGTCGACCCGACCACCGGTACGGTGAAGCTCAAGGCCGAATTCCCCAACGACAAGCATCAGCTCTGGCCGGGACAGTTCGTCAGCGTCCGGCTCAAGGTCGAGACGCTACATCAGGCGCTGGTGATCCCGACCGCTGCGGTCCAGCGCGGACCCGCCGGCACCTTCAGCTACGTGATTGGCGAGGGCGATATCGTCGCCGCACGCCCGGTCACGGTGACGCAGCAGGACGAGCGCGATGCGGTCATCGCCAAAGGGCTGAGTGCCACGGACCGCGTCGTTACCACCGGTTTCTCCAACCTCTCCGATGGCGCCAAGGTCAGCATCGGCTCGGCCGACCAGACCATCACGCCGGACCTTGCGCCGCGCAAGCGCGAGCGCGGCGGCCAGAAGGGCAAGCGCGCCGGACGTCCCGACGGGACGAAAGGCTCGGACGCCGGCCAGAACAGCGGACAGGGCGGGGCGCCCCAGCCGGCAGCGCCGGGCGGCAGCGGAGCCGGAGCGCGGCCATAGTGCTGCATCCCCCGCCGCGAATGTGAGACGTGCAGCATTGAGTGCGCAGCGATGAGCGTGTCCGAACCATTCATCCGCCGTCCCATCGCAACGTCGTTGCTGGGGGTGGCCCTGTTCATCGGCGGCGCGCTGGGATATTGGGCGCTGCCGGTGTCGGCCCTGCCGCAGGTCGACTTTCCGACGGTGCAGGTGACGACCCAGCTTCCCGGCGCCGGGCCGGAGGTGGTGGCCTCGCTGCTGACGGCGCCGCTGGAGCGGCAGCTCGGCCAAATTCCCTCGCTGACGGCGATGTCCTCGACCAGTTCGTTCGGTGTCAGCCAGATCTCGCTGCAGTTCGACCTCAACCGGGATATCGATGGCGCGACACAGGATGTTCAGGCCGCCATCAATGCTGCGGCGGGCGTGCTGCCGAAGAACCTGCCGTATCCGCCGACCTACGCCAAGGTCAATCCGGCCGATGCGCCGGTGATGACGCTGGCGCTGCGATCGAAAACCATTTCGCTGCGGACCATGAGCGATCTGGCCGACACGCTGCTGACCCCTCGGCTGAGCCAGATTTCCGGTGTCGGCCGGGTTTCGGTCATGGGCGGCATGAAGCCCGCGGTCCGCGTGCAGGCCGACCTGTCGCGGCTGGCGGCCTATGGCATTGCGATGGAGGATCTGCGCACTGCCATCGCCAATGCCAACGTGTCGGGACCGAAAGGGTCGCTGGACGGCGCGCAGCAGGCTTACACCATCGCCGCCAACGACCAGATCACCTTCGCTGACGCCTACAAGCCGATCATCATCGCCTATCGCAATGGCGCGCCGGTTACCATCGGTGACGTGGCGCGCATCGTCGACGGGCTCGAGAATGACCGGACCGGCGGCTGGTATCAGGGAACACCCGCGGTCATCATCGACATCCAGCGCCAGCCCGGTGCCAACGTCATCGATGTGGTCGGCCAGATCCAGGCTCAAATTCCAAAACTGCGGCAGGCAATTCCGGCCGGTGTGGAACTGACCGTGGTGAGCGACCGCACGGTGACCATCCGCGCCTCCGTCCGCGACGTTCAGTTCACGCTGGTGCTGAGCGTCATCCTCGTGACGCTGGTCGTGCTGCTGTTCCTGCGCTCGATGCGGGCGACGATCATTGCCGGCGTGGCATTGCCGCTGTCGCTGATCACCAGTTTCGGCATCATGTATTTCGCCGGTTTCAGCCTCGACAACCTGTCGCTGATGGCCCTCACGATCGGCACCGGTTTCGTCGTCGACGACGCCATCGTGATGATCGAGAATATCGTGCGTCACATGGAGGACGGCGAGGGGCCGATGGAGGCGGCGCTGAGCGGTGCGCGCGAGATCGGCTTCACGGTGATTTCGCTGACAGTGTCACTGATCGCGGTGTTCATCCCGCTGCTGTTCATGTCGGGACTTGTCGGCCGCATGTTCCGTGAGTTTGCGCTGACCCTGACCATCGCGGTGGTGACCTCGGCCGTCGTATCGCTGACACTGACGCCGATGATGTGCTCCCGGCTGCTCAGGCACGCCGGGGATGAGAGGCAGATCCCCGGACTCGCGACCATCAGCCGCTGGATCGACCGGATGGTCGAGGTCTATCACCGGTCGCTGCTCTGGGTGCTGCGTCGTCAACGTGCGACGCTGCTGGTCACCTTTGTGACCATCGCCGCGACGCTGGCGCTCTATGCGGTGGCGCCAAAGGGCTTCCTGCCGCTGCAGGACACCTCGGCGATCAACGCGGTGACGCAGGCCGGACCTGACGTGTCGTTTACGGAAATGCAGCGGCTCCAGGGCGAGGTCGCGGCGACGATCGAAGCCGATCCCGACGTTGTCGGCGTGGTGTCGGTGATCGGGGCGGGATCGGTCAATCCGACCACCAATGTCGGGCGGCTGGTGATGTCGCTGAAGCCGCGCGACGAGCGCCGCGCCGGCGTCGCGGCGGTGATCGAGCGGCTCAAGACCAAGGTCGGCAGCATTCCCGGCATTACGGTCTACTTCCAGCCGGTGCAGGATATCCAGATCGGGACCCAGTCCAGCCGATCGCAGTATCAATATACATTGACCGGCACCGACTCCGCGGAGGTGACCCAGTGGGCCGACAAGCTGGTGCGGGAGATGCGCAACGATTCGCTGTTCCGTGACGTCTCGTCGGAGGCGCAGGAGGGCGGGCTGCGTGCGGCGCTGGATATCGACCGAACGCGGGCCGGGCAACTCGGCGTTTCGCTGCAGACCGTCACCGATACGCTGAACGATGCCTTCGCCCAGCGGCAGATTTCCACCATCTATGGACAGGCCAACCAGTATCGCGTGGTGCTCGAGGCGTTACCCGAAGATCAGCGTGATCCTACCGTGCTATCGCGGCTCTATGTGCCCGGGACCGGGGGCGCGCAGGTGCCGATTTCCGCGATCGCCACGCTGAAGCGTACCACGGCGCCGCTGGCGATCTCGCACTATGCCCAGTTCCCGGCGGTGACGCTGAGCTTCAATCTCGGCCCCGGAGAGGCGCTCGGCAATGCCGTGACGGAAGTCAAGACGATCGAACAGCGGATCGGCATGCCGAACAACATCGTCGGCCTGTTTTCCGGCGATGCGGCGGAATTCTCGCGTTCACTGGCCGGCCAGCCATGGCTGATCCTCGCGGCGGTCATCACCATCTACATCGTGCTGGGCGTGCTCTACGAAAGCTACGTCCATCCGATCACCATCCTGTCGACGCTGCCCTCGGCCGGCGTTGGCGCCATTCTCGCGCTGATGCTGTGCGGCGAGGATCTGTCGGTGATCGGCCTGATCGGCATCATCCTGCTGATGGGCATCGTCAAGAAGAACGCGATCATGATGATCGACTTCGCCCTGGAGGCGGAGCGGCACCAGAACATGACGTCCTATGAGGCCATCGTGCAGGCCTGCCTGCTGAGGTTCCGGCCGATCATGATGACGACGCTTGCCGCCCTGTTCGGCGCGCTGCCGCTGGCACTGGAGAGCGGCACCGGCTCGGAGCTGCGTTTCCCGCTGGGTGTATCCATCATCGGCGGCCTGCTGCTGAGCCAGCTGTTGACGCTGTACACGACGCCGGTGATCTATCTGGCGCTGGATCGGCTGAATCGGAGGATCGAGAAGACGTCGCCCGCCGGCCCGGGGACATCGTCCATGCCCATCGCCGGCGCGAGCGAAGGGAGCCCCTGAGATGGTATCGCTGTCGGAGCCCTTCATCAGGCGCCCGGTCGGCACCACGCTGATAGCCATCGGTCTGTTCCTGCTGGGGGCGGTGGCCTACCAGTTCCTGCCGGTGGCTTCGGTTCCCAACGTCGATTTCCCGATGATCCGGGTCACCGCATCGCGGCCAGGCGCCGATCCTTCGGTAATGGCAGCGACCGTCGCGGCGCCGCTGGAGCGCCGGCTCGGCGAGATCGCCGGCATCGATCAGATCACCTCGACCAGCACGCTCGGCAACACCAACATCCAGCTTCAGTTCCAGATCGGCCGCGATATCGACCGCGCCGCGCGGGACGTGCAGGCCGCGATCAATGCGTCGCTAAGCGACCTGCCGACCGACCTTCCGACCATGCCGAAATTCCGCAAGGCGAATTCGGCGGCGGCGCCGGTCATGATCATTGCGCTGACGTCGAAAACCATCGCGCCGAGCGCGATCTATGACGTGGCCGATACGGTGGTCGCGCAACGCATCTCGCAGGTCCCCGGCGTAGGCGAGGTGAACGTCAGCGGCGCCGATCAGCCCGCGGTGCGCATTGCGCTCAATCCGGTCGCGCTGTCGAATGCCGGCATCTCCACCGACGACGTCCGTGCCGCCATCGTCGCCGCCAACCCGCTGGGGCCCGTCGGCATCTTCAACGGCGGACGGCTGAGCGAGACGCTGGCGATCAATCCGCAGATGCGGACCGCAGCCGCCTTCAGCGACATCGTGATCAAGGGCGCCAACGGCAACTTCCTGCGCCTGTCGGATGTGGCCGAAGTGCGCGACGGCACCCGCAACAGCCGCTCGATCGCCTGGTTCAACAAGCAGCCCGCCGTGCTGCTGCTGATCACCAAGCAGGAGAGCGCCAATGTGATCGAGACCGTGGACCGCGTGAAGGCACTCCTTCCCGCGCTGAAGCAGTGGATTCCCGCCGCGGTCGAGGTATCGGTGCTGTCCGACCGCACCGGCACCATCCGCGCCAGTGTCGAGGATATGCAGTGGACGCTGGGCGCGACCGCACTGCTGGTGATGGTGGTGGTGTTCGTGTTCCTGCGCCGGATCACGCCCACGATCGCCGCCGGCGTATCGGTGCCGCTGGCGCTGGCGGGCACCTGCGCCGGCATGTGGCTCGCCGGGTTCTCCATCGACAACCTGTCGCTGATGGCGCTGGCGATCTCGATCGGCTTTGTCGTCGATGATGCCATCGTCATGATCGAAAACATGTATCGCAACCTCGAGCGCGGCATGACGCCGTATCAGGCTGCGCTCGAGGGCGCCAGACAGATCGGCTTCACCGTGCTGTCGATCAGCCTGTCGCTGGTCGCCGCCTTCACGCCGCTGATCTTCATGGATGGCATAGTCGGCCGGCTGCTGCGCGAATTCTCGCTGACGCTGACACTTGCCATCGCAGTCTCGACGCTGGTGTCGCTGACGGTGACGCCGATGATCTGCGCCCACTACATCAAGGCATCGCAGCTTGACCGCGAAACCTGGTTCGACCGCCTCGTGGAGCGCATTCTTGGCCGTATCGTGCGATTCTACGAACGTACGCTGCGCGTGGTGCTCGGATTCCCGATCCTGACGCTGGTGATATTCTTCGCCACCATCGCGCTGACCATGACGCTGTATGTGAAAACGCCGAAGGGCTATTTCCCGTCCGACGACAGCGGCCTGATCATTGGATCGACGCGCGCGTCGGCGGACGTTTCCTTCGCTCTGATGCGCGATCTGCAGCAACAGGTCGCGGATATCGTCATGGCCGACGATGCGGTTGCCGGGATCGGGTCCAGCGTCGGCGGCATGGGCGGCATGGGCGGCCAGAACCGTGGCATGATGTTCATCAGCTTGAAGTCTCCGGAGGAGCGGCGCGGGCTGACGACGCAGGACGTCATCGACAGAATCCGGCCGAAGCTGAGCGCTATTCCCGGCATCCGCCTGTTCATGTTCGCCGCGCAGGACATCCGCACCGGCGGGCGGCAGAGCGACTCCGATTATCAGTACACCTTGACGAGCGCTGACCTGAACCTGCTGCAGACATGGGCACCGCTGGTGTCCAAGCGGCTGGGGACCGTGGAAGGCATCACCGATGTGTCGAGCGACCGCGATCCGGGCGGCCTGCAACTCACCCTCTCGATCGACCGCAAGGCGGCCTCCAGCCTCGGCGTCGACGTGCAGGACATCGACAACGCGCTGAACAATGCTTTCTCGCAGCGTCAGATCTCGACTGTCTACACCCAGCGCAACCAGTATCAGGTGGTGCTGGAGACCCAGTCGCACTATCAGCGCGACCCGTCCGATCTCGATCACATCTATGTCGCCGGCGCAAACGGGGCGCAGGTGCCGCTGTCGGCGGTGGTGAGCTACAAGCGCGATCTTTCGCCGCTCGCCGTCTACCATTCCGGCTCGTTCCCATCGACCACGATTTCGTTTGGCCTGGCGCCGGGCGTGCCGCTCGAGGTCGCCACCGCCAATATCCAGCGTGCGGTGGACGAACTGCACATGCCGGAGGGAATACGCGCCGCCTTCGAGGGCAATGCCGGCGATTTTCAGAAGACCACCGGGCGGCAGCCGTTGCTGATTCTCGGAGCGCTGATCGCGATGTATATCGTGCTGGGCGTGCTCTACGAGAGTTTGATCCATCCGCTGACGATCATCTCGACGCTGCCGTCCGCCGGGCTTGGCGCCCTGTTGGCGCTGCAGGTGACCAATGCGCCGCTCTCCATCATCGCCTTCATCGGCATCATCCTGCTGATCGGGATCGTCAAGAAGAACGGCATCATGATCGTCGATTTTGCTCTGGAAGCCGAGCGTCATCGCGGCCTGTCCTCGCAGGAGGCGATCTTCGAGGCCAGCATCATCCGCTTCCGCCCGATTCTGATGACGACCATGGCGGCACTGTTCGCGGCGATTCCGCTGGTGCTCGCCACCGGGCCCGGCACCGAGCTGCGGCGACCGCTCGGCATCACCATCATCGGCGGGCTGTTCGTGTCCCAGATTCTGACCCTATATACGACACCGGTGATCTATCTGTTGATGGACAAGCTGCACCGCCGGCGCGGGCCGGCACCGGCCGCGGCGCCGGCGGAATAGGCCAGCGCATTGCTGCGGTTGGCTGTGCATCGTATAGCGTGAGGATGTCAGACCCATCGACGTCGGAGGCGGGCAGCGCGGCCGCTGCCATTCCGGAATGCGACCGTTGCCGCAAGCCGCAGCCGCTGTGCGTCTGCGACAGCGTGACGCCGCTCGACAACCGCCTGTCGGTGCTGTTCCTGCAGCATCCGCAGGAACAGGATAGGGCGCTCGGCACCGCCCGCCTTGCGGCCCAGCATTTCAAGCACGCCATCGTCAAGGTCGGCCTGTCATGGCCAAGCCTGTCCAAGGTGCTCGGCCGTCCGGTCGATCCGGCGCGCTGGGCGGTGCTCTATCTCGGCTCCGCCAAGGCGGCGGATCTCGCTCCCGGCAGGGCCGTGATCGTCCTCGACCGCAAGGGCGGGCCGGCCGAGGATCAGCGCGGCATCCTGCGCGACCTCGAAGGCGTCATCGTGCTCGACGGCACCTGGAGCCAGGCCAAGGCGCTGTGGTGGCGCAATCCGTGGATGCTGAAGTGTCAGCGCGTCATTCTCGGACCCGAGCGGCCGTCACGCTACGGCAGACTGCGGCGCGAACCGCGCCGCGACGGCCTTTCCACCATCGAGGCGGTCGGCATGCTGGTCGCCGCCATCGAGAATCGTCCTGATATCGAGGCGGCGCTGGCCGCCAGCTTCGAGCGGATGCTTGCTGCCTACCGCAACGTCCAGAAGCTGATGCCCGAACTCACGCCGCGTCCGAAGCCGCGACGGGTGGGACGGCGGCGCCGGGCTTGACCGCGATCCGGCGACAGGCCTTTCCTGACGAGGCAAATCGCCGCGTCCCGATGGGCTTCCGTCGCCGGGGACCCGATGCTGGGGTGGGGATGGCGTCGTTTATTGGCGGGCGGGTTGCTTAAGCCGGTGCCCCTGTGTATTGATCCGCGCGGATGGGGCCACGTGGCGGAGTGGTTACGCAGCGGTCTGCAAAACCGTTTACACCAGTTCAATTCTGGTCGTGGCCTCCATCGTCGCCTCGCAGGGATGCGCCGGCACCTCCGGCCACTCCAAACCTAAAGGCCTTCCGATATTCGTCGGCGATGGCCGCCGGGATCGTCCCGCCATCATCGCCCCGCCGTCATCGTCTCGCGTCAGCAGGACGCGTGCCATCCGTCCGGGAAGGGCGGCAGGGGCCACTCGAGGCCGTTGTCATTGGCCGGTTCTGGAAGCGAGAGCCAGGCGTTCGCGAAGGCTGGCTGGCCGATCAAGCGGTCATTCCAGCCGGCGCAGACGTCGCCGGTCATCGAGAATCGGACGGTCTCCAGCAGTGCTTCGAATTCAAGCTCGTTCATCGGCCATGCCCCCTTGTTGTTGGGAGGCATCTTGCCGGGAAGCTTTTGTCGCCCGCTTGCGGAAACGGCTAAAATTTTAGCCACCTGCCAAAAAAGGGCTTACGACGGCCATCCTGCATCAGGCGCGATTGAATTCAGAGTGGCTGGGAGCCGCGGCACCCTCCAAACCGGTTCGGGTCCTTGAAAGCCGTCCCCGCGGCCCACGGCAAACCGGTGCAATCGCCTGCTGCGCCGCAAGCAGCCAGCGGAGGCGCGATGTCGATCAAATGTTGGCTGAGAAATGGCTCCCCGGGCCGGATTCGAACCAGCGACCAACCGGTTAACAGCCGGTTGCTCTACCACTGAGCTACCAGGGAACAACGGCGAAGCAAAGCTTCACAGCGGCAGCGTATAACAAAGCCTTCGGGGATTGAAAAGGGTCCCTGCATCGTTTTCCGGCGCCCGCTGAAAGGATTTCCGCGCCGGCTCCGCGGGCCTCCGGAACCGGCCGTCAAACGGCTGCGGAAGCGCCATTTATTGGCCTTGCATCGGGCTCGGCACTGCCCTAGTTGCTGGCGCGAGCGGTACCGGCTTCAGCATGGAGGAACCCGATGTCCGATTTCTTGACGGCCCGCCAGAACATGGTCGACGGCCAGGTCCGTCCCAGCGATGTGACCGAATTTCGAATCATCGAGGCCATGCTGACGGTGCCGCGCGAGGTGTTCGTTCCAGCGGACAAGCAGGCGTTGGCCTATCTCGACATTGATCTCGATGTCGGCGGAGCGGACCGGGACAAGCGGTTTCTCCTGCAGCCGGCGGTTCTGGCCAAGCTGCTGCAAGCCGCTGAAATCAAGCAGGATGACACGGTGCTGGTTGCCGGCTGCGCCACCGGTTATAGCGCGGCGATCGCCGCGAAACTGGCGGCGAAAGTTACAGCCGTCGATCCCGATCAGTCGCTTGTGGCATTCGCAAAGGCGGCGTTCGACCGGCTCGGTTACACGAATGTATCGGTCAGCGTCGGGCCGGTGTCCGACGGTAACGCCGCGAACGGACCATACGATGTGATCGTGCTCGACGGCGCCACTGAGATCATTCCGGAGACGCTCTATCGCCAGCTGAAGGACGGAGGGCGCCTCGTTGGCGTCTTTGCGACGGCCGCTGTCAAGCGCGCGACGATCATCACCCGATCCGGTGATGATTTCGGCAGGCGCGCCCTGTTCGACGCCTCCGCAATGGTCCTGCCCGGGCTTCGGCGTACTGAAGAATTCGTCTTCTAGAAGACGCGGGCACGGCGACTTGGCGTGTTCCGGGCGCCGCGACCTTATGCCCGACTGTGGCTGGCATGCCCCAGCTTCACAGATTCCCCCGGTGATTTGGCGGGTAGGGGTTCCGTCCCCTTGTCGCGATGAATATGATAGGCGACAGCGAGGGCGGCAAATACCGGCATGATTCGTTGGGGTGCGAGTTAAGCCACTGGGACGAATGGATATCTGATGCAGGCTGTAAAAAGAGTCGCGGGGGCTGCGGTAGCGGCTCTGATGTTGGGGGGCGCCGGCACAGCTCCAGCTCGCGCTGAAACCATCGAGGGCGCGCTGGTGCGTGCCTATCAGAACAACCCGCAGCTCAACGCGCAGCGCGCATCGGTGCGGGTCACGGACGAAAGCGTTCCGCAGGCGTTGTCGGGCTATCGCCCCAAGGTCGCGATCACTGCTAGCGCGGGTTACC
>Ga0180217_1002142_pt1 | contig 19128 bp, 12 predicted proteins | sample eDN3rd37CBELigOP_FD_128521 | JGI IMG/M metagenome (GOLD analysis project Ga0180217, IMG submission 128521) | Enriched Organic Plus compost microbial communities from Emeryville, California, USA - eDNA 3rd pass 37_C BE-Lig OP (version 2) (version 2) ... | reverse complement strand
TTGTGCACGATCTGCGGGTTCACATCGAACCCCAGAACGGACAAGCCGGCGCGGGAGGCTTCACGGGCGAGGGGGAGACCTACATAGCCCAGCCCCAGAATGACGACATCGGCGGACACGAAAAAACTCCTGCGGGACGACAAGCAGACAACACTCTGCAGAGGGCACTGAGCAGGTAGAGCCTAGTCGAATGCGGTCTTCTCAAGAAATGCTCGCTCCGCTCATCGAGCGGTGTATTCAGGCGCCGGGTTTGGGGTCGTGGTGCAACGGCGAACTGGGCTCACCCGTCGAGTGCAAGGACGGTGATCCCTGGGCCGGGCGTGTCGACTCGCCGGAGTCGCGGTTCATCCTGTTCCCAGAATTCGAGGATCTCGCGCTCGTCGTCGCGTTCGGTGTCGTCCGCCACGATCACGGCGTTCGGTGCAAGGCGATCCCGCAGAACGGAGATCGCGGGATAACGTGCGTGGCGTCCTGTGCCTCCCGGGGGGCCGTCGACGAGGAGCACGTCGATCGGCCCGGGGAGGTCGCTCGCGTCGACCCCGTACCAGAGGAATTGTCCGCGCGAGGTCTCATGGGGCACGAGTGGAGCGTCGCGAACCTCGGCGAAGTCGCTGAGGCTGTGGACTCGGATGACGTCGCGCGTCTTCTCGGCGTACTCCGGAAGGTGCTCCAACGCGATGACCTGTCCGTGCCCGATGTGCTTGAGGGCGTAGGCCATCCACAGTGTGGATGTACCGCTGCCGCACTCGAGCACAGTTCTCGCCTTGCGCGTCTCGATCACGTCGGTGAGTGCAAGAAGGCCGACAGGGCTGAGTGCCCAGCCCGCGATCGGTGGCAGTGTGGCTTCGGGAGAGTATCGATTCAGCAGTTGATCAAGCGCCTGAATATCGGTCAACAGCTCACGGTGGAGAAGCCGCACCTGGGCCTCGGCTTCCTTCGCATATCTCGTCGCGCGACGGGTCTGATCCAGCAGCGTCTTCATGAGAGTTTCGAGCCGGGCTTCCCGTTCAGCGTCCGCTGCGGACATCACCTCACGCGCGAGCTCGCGGGTCGCTATCGCGTCGGCCCTTGCGGCGGCGAGTGCTTCGCGTGCGGCGTCGCGCTCCGCGCGTGCGGCGTCGCGCTCCGCGCGTGCAGCCTTGAGGGCTTTTCGGGCGGCGTCGCGTTCAGATCGAGCGAGGTCTCGTTCGGCTATGGCTTGCCGAGTTCTCGTCAGCCACCCGAGCGGAGAGCGCAGCGGCGGTCGCGTTGGGTGTCGATCGGCGGGCCGTCCCGAGGTGTCGGCGTCGCGACCGTGCGATACCTCGTCGGCCATCGGCGCGCTCCTTCGCTCATGGACGCTCGTCCACATGGGTGAGCTCACCTCTGAGACTAGGGCGGGATGGCACCGAGGGTCGAGTAGTCGGACTATACGTCGCCGCCGGTTACGTGCGCCGAGCTTTCGAGGCGGCAGCGCGGAAGAGCTCCTCGTACGCGGCGTGGGTGGTCGCGAGGTCCCTGCCGTCGAACGTCGGGCGCGGAGCCCTGCCGGCGGCCCGGATCGCCATGAAGGCTTCGTCGATCGTTTCGGCCGTGATCGGGCCGTCGACCATGTGCACCCACCCGGGTCCGACCTCCTCGGCAAGGCGCGACATGGCCTCGGTGCGGGGGACGAGCACGGGGCGATCCAGCGACAGAACGACGAACGCGAGCTGAAGGTCGCTCAGGGTCTCGAGCTTCGGCAGCACGACGAGTTCGGCCGAACTGATCTCCTGCACCTGAGCGCCGTCGGACAGTTGCTCGAGCCGTGCGGAGATCACCGCCGGATGCTGGGCGAGCGCGGATCGGATGGCGCTTTCGAGCGAGTTCGATGCCGTGCCGGCGAGTCGGAGCGTGACACCCTCGGTATCGGTGATGCGCGGGACCCCGAGCAGGCCTGTCGCCTGCGCGGGAAGCTCCGCCGCAGAGACGCAGAGCATGCGCCCCCGCACCATCTCGCCGCGCGGATAGCCGACATACCTCTCCCGGAAATGCGGATGGCGGATCACCGTGGTCCGGGCTGGGTCGGGGGACTCGGTGGACTCGTCCAACGTCACGAAAGCCGTTGCGGCGCGGTCCAGGAGGCGATGAGCCAGGACCCGGGCTCTGCCGAGCCGCGTCTTGTCAGAAGGATGAAGCGTTCGGACGAGCGCGATTCCGTGGCGCCGCAGGTTCCGCACGAAGACGAGCGCGGCGAGCAGCCTCTGGTAGCCGTTCGCGCCTCTCGTTCCGAGGAGGAGATCCAGGTTCGGATCGGCGACGTGCACGACATCGACGTCGAACGCCGTCAGCACCCCCTGCGAGAAGCGGAATCGAAGAGAGGACGGTGAGCCCACGACGTGGTCGACATATCGAAGCACCGGGGCGGGCGGACGGCCTGTCTCATGGACGACGAGCGGCTGACCCTCCGTGGGGGTCGAACGATTAGGAGGGACCACCTCCCCATACTAGGTTGGGGCACCGGGAGGGCTGTCGGTGCAGGATGTCTTCATTCGTCCGTCCGGGCAGGACGACAATCTCGGCGACTCGGCTCTGCGTGTCGGCCTCCTGCAGGCGCTGCGCAGCGACGCGCGACACCTTCACTTGCTCCTCGACGGTCAATCCTCCGATTACCTGGCCGCGATGCCGGTCACGGGCGAGACCACCGTCTACTCGGAGCGTCAATCGTGGCTCGACGCCATCAGGCGAGCCCGCGGCGCGATCTACGTGCTGAACGCCGGCGAGATCGATCCGAATCCCGAGTTCCCCTTCCCGAACAGCAGAAGGGTCGCCGAGGCGCACAGCGTTCTGGGTCGTGGTGGCGCGGTCGTCGCCGCAGGGCTCGGCGTGAAGGACACCGTGTCGGCGGCGAAGGTCGCATTCGAGGGTGTGCTGCGGGATGCCGCCGTGGTCTCATGGCGCGATCGTCCTTCGCGCGATGCGGCGGGGTTCGGCGGAGTCGCCCCGGACTGGGCGTTCGCGCTCGGCAGCCCCTCGTCGACGTGGGCGCCACCGGACGCGCGCCGGCTGCTCGCGGTCACCCTCCGGTTCGATCGCCCGTGGCCGGAGGATCGGTGGTTCGAGGATGTGCGGACCATCGCGGAACGCACCGCCACCAGGATCGTGACCCTCGCGCAGGTCGCCCGCGACGCACCGCGTGCCGTGCGTCTCGCCGACGCACTGGGCGGGGAGTACTGTGTCGCGCCGAGCACGAGGCACGACGACCTCGATTCCCACGTCCGGGCCGTCTACGCCAGGTCGCTGGCGGTCGTGAGCGATCGTGCGCACGCCCTGATCATCGGGGCGACCGAGGGTGCATACCCGCTCGGCTCGGCGGTGGATCCGCAGAAGATCCGTCGACTGCTCGACGCCGTCGGCATCGGGACGCTCACAGGAACCCACGACGGCCTGGCCGATCGCAGCGATGCTCTGAGCTCGGTTCTCCCGGATCTCGCCGGCGCGGTCGACTCCGGACGCAAGGAGCTGATCGAGCTCGGCGCCCGCATCCGCGACGCCATGAGCAGGGTGTCGGAGGCCGAAGCAGCGTAGCGGATCCGCTCAGTCCCTCAGAAGGGCGAGCCGCACCTTCACGCGGTGCGCGAGCGGCCGCAGTGCGGGCACGAGCTGGAGCAGTGTGCGACCGAGCGGTGTCGCCTTCTGCCACGCCCGGTGCCGGAGCCCCGCCCGGGCGGGGGCCGGCGCGCCGTGCCGCCGCTCAGTCGTGGCAGACTCACCGGCCCGCGCGGCGGTCAGCCCGGCGCGGACGCCGGCGTTCTGCTCCGCGAAGAAGATCATGAGGTCGAGCAGCTCCCGCGCATCCGCGAGGGTGGGCTCGGGTGAGGACTCCGGGGGCAGCGTCCCGCTGACGACTTGCTCGTAGAGCAGCGCGAAGTCACGCGAGCGCTCGCGCGCTGCGGCCGCCAGCGACGCGCGCGACAGCTCGGTGTACCGCTCGGGTGACGAGAGCGCGGCGACGATCTGCTGGGCCAGCGCGGCGGCATCGCCTTGGGGGACGGAGACGATGCCGTCGTTGTCGTGGTTCAAGGCGAGCCACGGCAGGTCGTACATGAATACGGGGAGTCCGCGGGCCTGGGCTTCCGCGAGGGTGAGGGGATAGCCCTCGATGATGCTCGTGTTGACGAAGGCGTCGGCCTGGTCGATCGCCTCGATCAGCTCCTGCCCGCGTCTTGGGCCCACCGCTACGACGTGCTCACTCAGACGCTGGGCGCGCGCGAGCCCGTTGAGACGATCAGCGGTCCAATCCTCCCAGTCGGGGCCGATCACCGTGAGCCGGAAGTCCGGAGCCAGCCTCTTGAGCTCCTTCGCCACGGAGATGAGCTCGCTCACCTTCTTGGTCCGCTCCTCGAGACGGCCCCACCAGATGAGGTTCATGCGGCCTCGCGGCGGCTGTTTCGGCTCCGAGACGTCAGCCGACTCCAGCAGCAGGGGTGACGGCGGGTTCGGCACATACACCGCGTGCGGCACGCCGCGGAGCTTCCAGAACGCGACTTCGAGCGGCGAGAGGGCGACGAGCGTGTCGAGCAGACGGGCGTTGTCCGCGAGCAGGCCGTGGAGCCCGTTCAGGTCGTAGAGCGGCCGGCCGGCGAAGTTGTGGAGCCAGCCGATCGTCGGGACGCCGATCGCGCGCGCCATGAGCGCGTACTCGGGCCAGTCCCGGCTGTAGAGCACCTGGTGATCGATGATCACGTCGACGTCGTGCGCGCGACAGATCTCGGCCCATTCGGCGAGGCGCTGCGGCAGCCCTCGCCCGGCCATCTCGATGAAGGTCGCGCCCTTCGGCGCAGCGGTCGGGTCGCTGCCGAACCGTCGCGCGACGATCGTGACTCGGTGGCCCGCGCGCATGAGGACGTCGGCCTGAACGAGGATGACGTTGGAGACGCCGCCCGTCGTGAGGGCACGCGTCGTGAGCAGGATGCTTCGGGATTTCGCCTGCGTGAGCCCGACCGGTCTGCTGTGGGCCTTGAGCGCCGGAAGGGCCTCGGGATAGAACCGGACCGCCGCGGCGACGATGTCGGCAGCGGGTGCGCATTCGTACAAATGGTCGAGCACCGCGGGGAGCAGATCGGGCTGGGCGTGCTTCACGAGATATGAGCACACGTAGCCGATGATCGACAGCCGCACCGATTCGTAGTTGTCCAGCAGCGGGCCGGGGTTGCTCATCCTGCGCGCGAGCGCCCTCACGGCGGGCGCGATGCTGTCGACCGATCGGATCGCGGCCGTCTGGAACCGCGCGTCGTCGATGCTGTCCACACCGTGACCGCTGCGCCCGCGTCCGAAGTGGTATCGATAGAGCTGGTCGGGGATCGAGACGTACCGCGACGCCAGCGCCGCTGCAAGGTACAGGAGAGGGAGGTCGTTCACCCGCGGCAGCTCGAGGTCCTCGGGCAGAAGAGCGTACGCGTCGCGCAGGACCTGCGTGCGGAACAGGAACCGCCAGAGCTGCCCCTGGGCCGGTTCGTCGATGGGGAACAGACCGCCCAGGACGCCGTCGCCTTCGAGAGCGACGTGCTTGGGCGCGAGGCGGGACTGGTAGCCGCCGACGACGCGGCCGGTGGGATCGACGACCTCGATGGCGAAGCCCACGAGATCCGCGTCGTGATCCCGAGCCTTGGCGAACGCCTTCGCGGCTGCCTCGGGCCGGAGCTCGTCGTCGCCGTCGAGGAAGAGGACGTACTCGGCCTGCGCGGCGATCACTCCCGCGCGTCGGGCCTGGAGCGCCGAACGGTTCCGCTCCTGACGGATGAGGCGGATGCGGGGATCCCGCGCCCGGTACTCCTCGATCACGCGGGCCGTGGCATCGGTGGATGCGTCGTCGACGCAGATGATCTCGATCTCGGAAAGCGTCTGGGCGACGCAGCTCTCCAGTGACGCTGTGACCGTCTCCTCGTCGTTGAACAGGGGCAGGACGATCGAAACTCGAGGTGCGGGGATCACTGTGCTTCCGGAAGTCGTGGACTGCGCCGGCATCCGTCGACAAGCGCCGAGGACGGCAACGGCTTCCGCTCATCCTACGTGGAGGGTCGTCGGCCGCCGCTCGTGCGGTCGGAACGGCGGATCCCAACCGGCGCACGGGGTACGCACGGCCGCGCGGGGTATGATCTGACGAGTTATGCGCTCACGGGAGCGTCCCGCGACGTCCGTGGCGGTCAGAGAGGTAGCGAATTCGTGGCTGATGCACGCCTTCGCGCACCGGCCGACGGCCTTTACGCAGTAGGACGCCGTCCGCCGTTCGGTGCGTACCTCGCAGAAGCGTGGCGTCGGCGGCGGTTCGCCTTCACTCTCGCCGGCTACCGCCTCGTCGGCACCCTGCTCAAGAACCGGCTGGGCGTGCTGTGGATCGTCCTTCGACCGCTCCTCATGGCGGTGGTGTACGGATCGATCTTCAACTTCATCCTCTCGGGATCCGCGAAGCCCCCGAACTTCGTGCAGTTCCTCATCGTCGGCGTGTTCGTGTTCGAGTTCTTCACCGGCTCCTTCGGCAACGGCGCCAGGTCAGTCACCGGCAACTCGAAGCTCGTGCAGAGCCTCGGATTCCCGCGCATCCTCCTCCCGGTCTCGGTCGTGGCGGAGCAGGCCATGCGGATGATCCCGGTCATCCTCCTCCTCGGGATCCTGCTTCTGGTCCTCGGCGAGCCGATCACGTGGTCGTGGCTCCTCATCATCCCGATCCTGCTCGTCATGGGCGTCTTCAACCTCGGAGTCGCTCTCGTCGTCGCGCGCCTATCCGTGCACGCGCGTGATGTTCAGCAGATCATCCCGATCATCAACCGCGTGCTGTTCTACGCGAGCGGGATCTTCTTCAGCGTCGACGGCGCGCTCGCGGACGTCCCGGTGCTCTTGACGATCGCGCACCTCATTCCCACCTATGAGTTCATCGCGCTGTCCCGAGAGGCGCTCCTGGAGTCGTACACGGCGCCGATGATCGCGTGGATAGGAGCGCCCGTGTGGGCCGTCGTGGCGATCGTCGTGGGCGTCGTCTTCTTCTGGCAGGCCGAGGCGAGGTATGGCCTCAGTGACTAGCCAGCTCGGAACAGTGGACCTCTCTCGCGCGGCGGCCGCCGCACGCCGGCCGATGATCGTCGCCGACAACGCGCACGTCACGTACAAGGTGTACGCCTCGGGCAAGCGGTTCAACGCGCGCGACGACCTCTTCAGCCTGCGTGCGATGCGCGGTGGGCGTCAGCTGCAGACGGTCCCCGCGCTGCGCGGGGTGACCTTCACGGCCTCCGAAGGCGAGACCATCGGCGTCGTGGGTCACAACGGGTCCGGCAAGTCCACGCTCTTCCGCGCGATGAGCGGTCTCATCCCGACTTCGGAAGGGACGATCTGGGCGGCGGATCGGCCCGTGCTGCTCGGGGTCAACGCGGCCCTCATGCCGGATCTCTCGGGCGAGAACAACATCAAGCTCGGCTTGCTGGCGATGGGCTTCACCGCCGAGGAGGCGGCAGCGCGAGTCGATGAGATCGCCGACTTCGCGGAGCTCAACGAGTTCATCCACCACCCCATGCGCACGTACTCGTCGGGCATGGGGGCGCGCTTGCGCTTCGCGATCGCGTCGGCGAAGGCCCACTCGATCCTCCTCATCGACGAAGCACTCTCGGTCGGCGACCGCCGCTTCAAGGCGAAGAGCGAGCAGCGCATCCGCGAACTGCGCGACAGTGCGGGCCTCGTGATGATCGTGAGCCACTCCGTGAGCGCCCTCACCGACACGTGCGAGCGCGTCCTCTGGATCCACAAGGGAGAGCTTCGAGCGGACGGTCCGGCGGCCGATGTCATCGCCGATTACGTCAAGTGGACGAAGCAGCCCGGCAGCAAGGCCGTGGGCGCGGCATCCGCGGCACCCAAGGCCGCGTCGCGGCCGGCGAGCGCGAAGGCTCCACGGGCCGCGGCAGCCGCGGCGCCCTCGGGCGCCGGTGCCGCAGAAGCAGGAGCCTCGGATCTCGAGCAGCTCTTCGCCGAGAAGGCCGGGCCGGGCGGGGCAGCGGCCATGCCGACCGATGCGGCGCCCACGGAGCCGCTCGGGTCAGCACCGGCTGCGCCGAGCGAGCGCGCCCCGGAAGGGGCGGCGACGACCGGGAGCGCGCCGACGACTCCCATCCGCCAAGCGAATCCTCGCGCCGCCGCACGCCGCGAGCGCTACCACCGCGAGGTGCGGCAGCAGACGCGGAAGAGGATCATCGCGCTCACGATCACGGGCGTGGCCATCCTCATCGCGATCGGAGCCGGCGCGGCGATCGCTCTCGTCGCGAACCTGCCACAGCCGCAGGAGCGGACTCCGGCGCTCGGCGCCGTTGCCGCCCAGAGGCCCGACGGGTCGGTGCCGCCCGCCATCGTCACTTTCGGGGCCGTCACGCCGACGGCCGCGTGCGAGGCCCCCGAGGGCGAGGTCGACGTGGAGCTCACGTGGGAGGTCGCCGACGCGACGCGCGTCGCGCTCGCCGCGGGGGCGACGGAGGTCGACGCGATCGCCGAGCCGATGCAGACCGACCTTCAGGCCCTTGCTCTCGGCCACGCGGTGCCCTTCCCGTGCACGGATGAGACGCGGGTCTACACGTTGACGGTGGAAGGGGCGGACGGCAACCGCGTGAGCTCCACGGTGACGGTCGCCCGCGAGATTCCGGAGCCGGAGCAGCAGCCGCCGACGTACCCGGAGCGCCCGCGTGGGGGCGTGCAGGCGCCGCCGGCGACGAACCCGCAGGCCCCGCCGCCACAGCCCGAGCCGTCGGTGGAGCCCCAGCCCCAGCCGTCGACCGAGCCGACCACCGAGCCGCCGACCGAACCGGACCCCGAACCGGAGCCGGAGCCGGAGCCGACGGTGGAACCCGACCCGGACCCCACGGAAACCGCTCCGTCCGCCTGAAGGGCCGTCGCCGACGTCGGGGCGCACGTCAACGCAGGCCGAGCCAGCCTTTCGCGCGGTGCGCCAGCGGACGGAGCCCCGGCAGCCTGCGGAGGGTCGCGCGTCCCAGAGGAGCTGCTGCGCCCCACAACGACGCCATGGGCGATGTCACGGTGGCATCGCGAGACCGACCCCGCCGCTGCGCGCGCTCCGCGAAGAACAGCATCAACTCGAGAAGCTGCTCGGCATCGCCGAGAGTCGGATCGGGGGAGAACTCGTCGGGGAGGCTCCCCGTGATGACGTCGCTGTAGAGCGCTGCGAAGTCAGGGGTCGTCGCGCGCCGTGAAGCCTCGACCGAGGCGATCGACAGGCGCGTGAACCGCTCGGGCGCGTCGACGAGCTCGGCGACCCGCTGGGCGAGGCCTCGCGCGTCGCCCTGCGGAACCGAGACGATGCCGTCGTTTCCCTGCACGAGCGTCAGCCACGGGAGGTCGTACATGACGACCGGCAGTCCGCGGGCCTGAGCCTCGGCGAGGGTGAGCTGATAGCCCTCGATGATGCTCGTCGACACGAACACATCAGCGGCGTCCAGCGCCTCTCGCAGTTGCCGGCCACGAAGCGGACCCACGGCGATGACACGGTCGCCGAGCTTTCGACGGCGCGCCTTCGCGTTGAATCGGCGTGCGGTCAGGTCGCCCCAGTCCGGCCCGATGACGGTCAGGCGGAAGTCGACGCCGAGTCGGCGCAGCTCGACGGCCACGTCGATCAGAGAGAGCACCTGCTTCGTACGCTGCTCCAGGCGGCCCAGCCACACGAGCTCGACCCGCCCCGCGGGCGGCGTCTTCGACGCCGGCGTGGACGAGGCCTCGATGAGCAGCGGAGACGGCGGATTGGGAAGGTAGGCGGTGTGCTCGACACCGCGAAGCTTGAAGAACGCGACATCCAGAGGGGAGAGCGTCACGACCTGGGCGAGCGTGCGGGCGCAGCGGACGATGAGCGAGAGGCGATCCGTCCCGTCGTACACCGGACGGCCGACGAAGTTGTGGACCCACCCGATCGTCGCGGCACCTTCAGCGCGGGCCATGAGGGCGTACTCCGGCCAATGCTCCGTGTAGAGCACCTGGTGGTCGATGACGACGTCGACCTCATGGGTGCGGCAGATCTCCGCCCATTCTTCCAGCCGATCGACGACGCGGCGCGCGCCCATCTCCACGAAGGGGACGCCGTCGGGAACCGCGCTCGGATCGCTCCCGCCACCGCGAGCGACGACCACCACCCGGAACCCCGCTTCACGCAGGAAGCGCGCCTGCGACGCGAGCACCGTCGACACCCCTCCCGTTCGCAGCGAGCCCGTCGCGAGGAGGACGCTGCGCACAGGGCGGTCGCCCAGTCCCTGCCACTCCGTGTGGAACCTCAGAGTCGTGAGGGTCGCGGGGTAGAAGCGCGCCGCCGCGTGGACGATGTCCTTCCCGGAGGCGACGGTATGCAGGTGCGCGAGCGCCTCGTCGAGGACCGTGCTGTCGCTCCGCTCAATCAACTGGAAGCACACGTAGCCGATGATCGACAGTCTCGCCGACTCGTAGGACTCGAGCAGGAGATGGGGATCGGAATGCGTGCGGGCGATCTCATCCACGGCGGGGCGGATGCTGCTGATCGAGCGGATTCCGGACGCATAGAACTCCGCGCGATCGAGGCTGTCGACGCTGTGTCCGCTCCCGCCCCGGCCGAAGTGATACCGATACAGCCGCTCGCGTGTCGACGCGTAGCGGGTGGCGAGCGCGGCGACGAGGAACATGAGCGGGAGGTCGTTCATGCGGGGGAGGACGAGATCCTCGGGCAGCAGCTCGTAGGCCGCGCGGAGCACGCTGACGCGGAAGAGGTGGCGCCACAGCTGTCCCTGCGCCTGCTTCCCGACCGGGAAGAGGCCGCGAAGCACATCGGCGCCCTCGAGGAGCGCGTGCTTGGGCTGGAGCCGCTCCTCGTAGGCTCCGCCGGTCCGACCGTCCTTCTCGACCACGGTGACACCGAATCCCACGAGGTCGGCACCTGTCGCCTCGGCCTTCGCCAGGGCGATCTGCGCGGCATCCGGTGTCAGCTCGTCGTCGCCGTCGAGGAACAGCAGGTGATCCGCACGTGCGGCGAGGATGCCGGAGCGCCGAGCCTGGAACGCCGACAGGTTGCGGTCGTGGCGGATGAGGCGCACACGCGCGTCGCGCTCGCGGAACGTCTCGATGACCTCGACGGTGCGGTCGGTGGAGGAGTCATCGACGCAGATCACCTCGACGGAATCGAGGGTCTGGGCAAGGCAGCTCTCGAGCGCCGCGGAGATCGTCGCTTCGTCGTTGAAGACCGGCAGGACGATCGAGACAACGGGCGCCGGGGACATCGCACCGAGTCTATGACGGCGGCGCGACGGAGGCGGTGGATGCCGGCGCTTACGATTTCCCCATGAAGATCGCCATCGCGGGGACCGGTTACGTCGGCCTGTCCAACGCCGTCATCCTGGCGCAGCACAACGAGGTGCGCGCCGTCGACATCGATCCCCACAAGGTCGATCTGATCAATCGGAGGGTGTCGCCGATCGTCGACGCCGACCTGCAGGAGTACCTCACGACGCGCGATCTGGACCTCACCGCGACAGTGGACTCCGCATCCGCGTACTCGGATGCGGACTTCGTCGTCGTCGCCACTCCCACCGACTACGACGCCGAGACGAACGCGTTCGACACGTCAAGCGTCGAGTCGGTCATCGACGAGGTCCTCGCGGTCAACACGGACGCGGCGATCGTCATCAAGTCGACGGTCCCGGTGGGGTTCACCGCCCGGATGGCTGCCGCGCATCGCGGGGCGACGATCCTCTTCTCACCCGAGTTCCTCCGCGAGGGGCATGCCCTCCACGACAACCTCTACCCGTCGCGCATCGTCGTCGGTGACCGAGGCGACGCGGGCATGCGCTTCGCGGAGCTGCTCCTAGAGGGTGCACTCGACAAGGACACCCCGGTGCTGCTCACCGATTCGACCGAGGCCGAGGCGATCAAGCTCTTCGCCAACACGTACCTCGCCCTGCGTGTGGCCTACTTCAACGAACTCGACACCTACGCGGCTGTGCACGGTCTCGACACGAAGCAGATCATCGAGGGCGTAGGGCTCGACCCACGCATCGGCATGCACTACAACAATCCATCCTTCGGGTACGGCGGCTACTGCCTCCCGAAAGACACCAAGCAGCTGCTCGCGAACTACTCCGAGGTTCCGCAGAATCTCATCGCCGCGATCGTCGATGCGAACCGCACGCGAAAGGACTTCGTCGCCTCCGACATCCTCGCCCGCAATCCCGAGACCGTCGGCGTGTACCGGCTCATCATGAAGGCCGGATCCGACAACTTCCGCACCTCGTCGATCCAGGGCATCATGAAGCGCATCAAGGCGAAGGGCGTCAATGTCATCGTCTACGAGCCGACCCTCGAAGACGAGGAGTTCTTCCACTCCGAGGTGACGCACGACCTCGACGACTTCAAGGCGCGCTCCGACGTCATCATCGCGAATCGGCGCACGGATGCACTCGCCGATGTCGCGCACAAGGTGTACACACGAGACATCTACGGGCGTGACTGAGCCCGGTGGCCCGCGTCCGTCGCGCCGAGTAGGCTGTTCGCCACCACCCCGGAGTCCCCGATCGAGGATCGGGGACTCGCCCATGGATTTGAAGAAACAACGCTGTGACGGCTGAAACGAACCATTCGACGCGTTCCCTGTGGTGGCGTCCGTGGCAGCGGGGGGCGGCCCGTGACGGGGCCCCGGCATCGCAGGCCGACGACGCTCCGCGATATTCGACCACTGCCGTCCCGGTGCGGCGGCGCGAGCCTCCGTGGGTGCGCCGCTATGCGAGCCGGCTCGTCTACACCGATGCGGTTGTCATCGCGCTCACCTTCTTCGCGTTCGGGCTCGTCGTTCTTCCAGGGCTCAGCTCGACGCTCTCGTGGCCGGGCGGTCCGAACGTGCCGTATTGGCTCGCGCTCGTCATCGTCGCCGTGATCTGGCTGCTGTGCCTCGACGCGTTCGACACGCGCGATCGCCACATCGTCGGTCACGGCGTCGTCGAATACCGTCGCCTCGTCAGCGCGACCTTCTTCGTGTTCGGCGCGGTCGCCACGGTCGCGTTCTTCTTCCGCATCGACATCGCGCGATCGCTGCTGCTGATCGCCCTTCCCGCCGGCCTCATCCTCCTGTTGGCGAGCCGCTGGGCCTGGCGCCAATGGCTGCGCGAACGGCAGAAGGCGGGCAGCTTCGTATACCGGGCGGTGGTGCTCGGCGACAGCGCGAAACTCGACCACATCATCGGTCAGATCCGCCGCACGCACGGCACGGGGTTCACGATCGTCGGGGCGATCACCCCCCGCAAGAAGCACGCCGAGATCCGGGGAGTCCCGGTGATCGGCTCCCTCGCCCACGCCACGCAGGCCATGGACGAATCCGGGGCTGACACGCTCATCGTGGCGAGTGCCGACGACCTCGACCCGGTCGCGATGCGGCGCCTCGGCTGGGCGATGGCCGACCGCGACATCAACTGGGTGGTCGCGCCGGCTCTGACGGATGTCGCGGGCCCGCGCATCCATGCCCGCCCCGTCGCGGGCCTTCCCCTGGTCCACATCGACTTCCCTCGGCTCGAGGGTTACCACCGCGTCGTCAAGCGCACATTCGACATCGCCGCATCGACGATCCTGCTCATCCTCGCACTGCCGATCATGCTCGGCACCGCCATCGCGATCCGCGTCGAGAGTCCCGGACCCATCTTCTACACGCAGGACCGAGTCGGCTGGCGCGGCACCACATTCCCGATGATCAAGTTCCGGTCGATGAAGCAGGGCGCCGACGACCAGCTCGCGAGCCTGCTCGATCTGCAGGGAACCACCGATCGGCCGTTCTTCAAAGTCACCGACGATCCCCGCATCACACGCGTGGGCCGATTCATCCGCCGTCATTCGATCGACGAGCTGCCGCAACTCGTCAATGTGCTGGTCGGACACATGAGCCTCGTCGGGCCGAGGCCGCAGCGGCCGCCGGAAGTCGCGCTCTACGACGAGGTCGTCGAGCGCCGACTGCTCGTCAAGCCCGGGTTGACGGGCCTCTGGCAGGTCAGCGGCCGTTCGTCGCTCTCATGGGAAGACGCCCTGCGGCTCGACCTCTATTACGTCGAGAACTGGTCGTTCATGCAGGATGTGCTGATCCTGTTCCGGACGGTGCGGGCCGTGCTCAGGCCCGGCGACACCGCCCACTGACCCGCCGGTTCCCAGTTCCCCGACACGAACCTCGCGGATGGCTCTGCGAGAATGGCATGCCCTGCGCATCCCCAGACGTGAGGACATTCGTACGTGAAACCCCTGAGCCGACGCACCGCGATCATCGGAGCGACCGCGGGCGCCGCCGTTCTCGGCGCCATCGTCGCTGTCGCAGCCTTCGCCTCCCTGCCCGCGCCCGCACCGACGCCGACGGCATCCGCGGTCCAGACGCCGAGCCCGACCCCGACGCCGACGCCGACCGCGCTGCCCGCCTCCGCGCCGGTCGCCGGCACGATCGACGGCTGGACCTCCGCGGCCCCGACAGTCGTCGCGAGCGTGCTTCCTCAGGTGGGGGACGCTGCCAGCGGTGAGGCATCCGCGTACATCTCCGCGCCGGTCATCGACGGAGAGGTCGCGGCGCTCGAGACGGAGATCGCGGTGGAACCGGGCAAGAAGTACGACATCTCGCTGCAAGCGCGCGTCGAGTCGCTCGAGCCGGTCGACGTGCCCGCGCTCATCGCAGTCGCCGGGGCCCGCGTGCCGCTTCCGCCGCTGAATGCCTGGTGGCAGAGTGCCGAGGGCACCTTCATCGCGGATGCGCCGACTGCCCGCATCTCCGTGCTGTTGAGCGGGCCGGTCGATGGCCTCGGTCTCGACGACGTCGTCGTCCGCGAGCACGGCGATGAGTCAGCGGCGAACGTCGTGCCGAATCCTTCTTTCGAACAGGTCGCGACGACGGCTCGCATCGTGAACCGGTCGCTCGTCCTTCCCGCAGATCGAGCCGTGCTCGCAGTGACCGGTGCCGCTGGAGAGGCATCGTGGATCGTGACGGATGCCGCAGGCAACGAGGTGGCCCGCGGCACCCAGCAGCTCTCGGGCCCCGTCGCCGCCCTCCCGCTCACGGGCGTCGGCCAGGGTTACTACACCGCCTCGGTGACGGACGCCGCCGGGACGACCACCGACACTCCGATAGCCCTCATCGACATGCCCGACGGCTCCATCCCCCTCGACGCCCGGTTCGGAGTCGGTCTGCACGTTGAAAACGACTATTACGCGGATGCCGCGCACCTCACCGCGTCGCTGGGCGCGGGGCTCGCGCGCAACGACATCCTGTGGGCCCGCAATGAGCAGGCGCGCGGCGTCTACGAGTTCCAGCCCTACTACACCGACGGCTTCACCGCGCTGCATGTCAACGGCATCCACCTCCTGGGCATCGTGAACTACGGCAACGCGCTGTATGGAGACAAGAACGTTCCCTCCAACCCCGACGCGATCGCCGCGTACGGACGCTACGCGGCCGCGATCGCCGAACGGTTCGACCTCGCAGGGCTCGAGGTGTTCAACGAGTTCAACCACAGCCGCTTCAACAAGTCCGGCTGCGGGCCCGCACCGGAGTGCTACGTCCCGCTCCTGCAGACGGTGCGCGACGCGGTCCATGCCATAGACCCCGACCTGCCCGTCGTCGCGGGGTCGACCGCGAACTACGAGCGAGAGTGGTTCGAGGGGCTCTGGCGCGCCGGCGGCCTGCCCCTGGCTGACGCCGTGAGCTACCACCCCTACCAGGTGGTGTACAGCCCCGAAGACCTCGGCGGCATCATCCGGGAGTCGCGCGGAGACATGCAGAACCTCGCCGGAGACACCCGCCCCGTCTGGATCACCGAGCTCGGCATGACCTCGACCCCCGCGGGGCTGACGCTCGAGGGGCAGGCGTTCTTCGCGCTGCGCGCGACGCTGACCGCGCTCGGGGCAGGTGCCGAGCGCTACTTCTGGTACGACCTGATCAACGACAGCACCGACGGGACCGACCACGAGGGCAACTTCGGCCTCTTCTTCCGTGCACGGGATGGAGTCGCCGCCCTGCCGCCGAAGCCCTCGGCGTACGCGTACGCGCTGCTCATCTCGCAGGTGTCCGGGCTCGAGAAGGTCGAGGAGGACAAGACGGATTCCGGCGTGCACTCGGTCGCATTCTCGGACGAGCGCGGGCGCAGCGTTCACGCGGCCTGGGCGCCAGGCGGCTCGGGAGAGGTGCGGTTCGAGACCGACTCGCCGGCGGAGGTGGTCTCGTTCGACGGCGCGACGACGACTGTCCAGCCGCAGAACGGCGTCGTCACCGTCTCGGTCTCGGCGCGGCCGATCTTCGTGCACATCGCCGCAGACGAGCCCACGCCGAGCCCGACCCCGTCCGGCACGGCGACACCCGAGCGCTGAGCTAAGCAATCTCCCACCCGACACTCCGTAAGCTTGCGACGTGCAGCCTTCCTCCCGACGCGCCCTGCGCGAGGCCGCCGCCAAACAGGCCGCGGTGCGAACTCGCGCTCCGTGGTATCGCCGCCCCCTTCTCCTCGTGCTCCTCGGCCTCGGAGTCGTCGTCTTCGCGATCGTCGGCTGGCTGGGCGTCAAGGCGTTCCTGGTGAAGGAGAACCTCGAGGGCGCACGCGCGGCCCTGACCTCGAAAGAGGAGGGCATCGGCGCGGCCGAGCGGATGTCCCGGCTGGCAGAGAAGGCGAAGGCGGCAGCCGCCGCATCCGACGATCCGATCTGGCACGCGGCGGAGATCCTGCCCTGGGCCGGTTCGAACCTGAGGGCGGTGCGGCTGACGGCATCCGCCCTCGACATCATCGCCAACGACGTCGGCATGGCGGTGTTCGACCTGCAGGCGGACGGTCAGGGCGAGGTGCTGCGCCGGGCCGCCCCCGCGATCGCGGGGGGCGCCGAGAAGCTCGCCCCCATCGCGGCGGAGCTTCGCCCGATCGCCGACGAGGGTGGGCTTGTCGGAGCCGTTCAGGAGGCGGCCGACCAGGCCCTCGGCGTCGCGGACTTCGCGGGCATCCTTCCCGACATGCTGGGACTCAACGGCGCGAAGCGCTACCTGCTCGTCTTCCAGAACAACGCGGAATCGGTGTCGCTGGGCGGCAGTGCCGCTTCGCAGGCCATGATCATCGCGGACGGAGGCGACATTCAGATCGCCCGCCAGGCCAGCAGCGCCAACTTCATCGAGGGCCTGCCCGTTGATGTGCCGGTAGATGACAGCGCGCTCACGCTGTACAGCGACTACCTCGTGCATCACATCAACACCACGACGAGCCGTCCGGACTTCCCGACCGCCGCGCAGCTGATGAAGGCGTTCTGGCAGCGCGACATCGACGCAGGACCGGTCGATGCCGTCATCTCGCTCGACCCCATCGCCCTCGGACGCATCCTGCTCGCGACCGGCCCCATCGAGGTGCAGGGCAAGGAGATCACGTCGAAGAACGCAGTGACGGTGCTCCTCAAGAACGCGTACGAGTGGTGGAATCCATACGCTTCGAAGGCGGAGGCGCTCGCATCCGATGCGTTCTTCGCAGGTGTCGCCGCCACGGTGTTCGAGAAGGTCGCGTCCGGCGCTTTCGACGTGAAGGACATGCTGTGGGCGGTGAACGAGTCCGTCGCACGCGGCGACATCTACGCGTGGAGCGACGACCCGGTGCTGAGCCGCGCCATCGACGGGACAGCAATAGCGGGGGTCCTTCCGTCCGACAACGCGGAGGCGACCGTGATGGGCGTCTTCTTCCGTGACACGTCGGGTTCGAAGATCGACTACTACATGCGGTCCGCGGTGGATCTCACCGCCTCGTGCACGGCGAGCCGCGGGACGTTCACCGCGAAGACGACGCTGCACCTCGACATCTCGCAGGCCGATGCTGACGCGCTTCCCCGGTATGTGAAGAGCAAGGACTGGGGTTCGGAGAAGTTCCGCACCGAGGTCTTCGTCTACGGTCCTCCCGGCACGTCTTTCGTCTCGGCAGAAGTCGAGGGGGCCGATGTGCGGCCGCTCGTCACCGACGTCGTCGACCTGGGCAGACCCGTCGTCAAGTTCGAGACGTTCCTGCGCCCGAGCGAGAAAGCCGTCGTCACGGCGCAGTTCGCCGGCGACGGCGCGTTCGGGCCGCTCGAGGCGCGCGTCACTCCGATGATCAAGGCCACCAAGGTCACGGTCGACGACACGTGCGGCTGAGCACCCGGCTTCCCGCGTCGTGAGCGACGGGACAGAATGGCACCGTGCAGCCCCGCCGGGGCGCAGAAGGAGTCGACACATGGGCATCGACGACCTGGTCAACCAGGGCAAGGAATTCCTGGAGCAGAACAAGGACAAGATCGACGACGTGATCAAGTCCGAACAGGCGGAGGACGTGAGCGACAAAGTCCTCGACGCCGCCGCCGACTTCGTCAAGAAGGTCGCACCCGACGGCGTCGATCAGCACGTGGACGGCGTCCGCGACAACATCGACAAGGCGATCGGCAACGAGTAGCTCTCCGCGTTCGCGAGGGCCCGGGGGAGTGATCCTCCGGGCCTTTCCGTACGCCGGAGAACCGCCTCTCCTGGGAAGCTGCCGAGCAATCGCGCGCGCGACACGCCCGGGTTTGCGACACGCCCGGGCGACCCGTAGACTACTGAGGTTCCACATTCCGGCGCGCCTTCGGCGTGCACCGGATCACTGCCAGGGCAGTGCATAGGCGGCGCGAACGCGCAGGGTCCTAGGCCGCGGGCAGCAGAACAAGACACCGTCCCTCGAAAGGCTCGGGTACCGGATCATCCGGAAAGCCCGGGCCGCACGTGTGCGTGCGGCGAGCGGCGGGCCGGATGCCTCGGCGCCGGCTTGACAGCAGAACAGTGGTGCGCAGCACCCGTCCATGCGGGTGAGAAGTGCCAGGCGCGCGAGCGCCACCGTGCGTCCAATGCCACAAGGGTAAGACGCGGAAAGAGAGTGAGCAGACAATGGCGGGACAGAAGATCCGCATTCGCCTGAAGTCGTACGACCACGCCGGTCTCGACTCGTCGGCGCGCAAGATCGTCGACACCGTGACCCGTGCGGGCGCGACCGTCGTGGGCCCCGTGCCCCTTCCGACCGAGAAGAACGTCGTGTGCGTCATCCGGTCGCCCCACAAGTACAAGGACAGCCGCGAGCACTTCGAGATGCGCACCCACAAGCGTCTGATCGACATCATCGACCC